>Ga0310836_100594_pt1 | contig 27227 bp, 28 predicted proteins | sample SM_ome_4_FD_201310 | JGI IMG/M metagenome (GOLD analysis project Ga0310836, IMG submission 201310) | Sorghum-adapted microbial communities enriched on stacked mutant (SM) sorghum from Joint BioEnergy Institute, Emeryville, California... ... | reverse complement strand
GGACCGGGTGGCGCCGAGGTGTCCGACTCCCGCGAGCCGGACGACCGGTCTGGGCCCGCCACCGTCACGCCGGAGCATGGGGACAGCCCGGACAAGTCGGGCGACCTGGCTCGAGACGTGGGTCAGTCCGTCGGTCCGGCGGAGGAAGGGCAGTCCGACGAGGCCGGAGCACCGGTCCAGGCCGGCGAGCCCGTCGCCGCCGGCTCGTCCGTCGACGAGGGCCCGTCCGCCGACGCGGCGGTCCCGGCCGTCCCGGAGCCGTCCGCGGCGGAGTCGCAGCCGACGCCTGGTGAGCCGGTGCCGAACGGCGTGAAGCCGACCGTCCCGGCCCCAACGGGGTCGACGTCGACGGATCCGGAGAACGCGTCCCAGCAACCCGCGAGTGACGCCGCCGAGCCGCATTCCGCGCGTCGGGGACGTCGCCGGGCAGTCACCGCGGAGTAGGTCGCGGGTGACCCGCGTTGGGTTCGATGACGCGCATTCAGGTATTCTCATCCGTCGGCGCAGTCCGCGTCGTCTGCCGTGCGTCCACCGTTGATGGTGTGACGTGGCCCCTGAACGTCCGAAGAGAGTGAGATCAGCGGTGTACGCGATCGTGCGCAGTGGCGGCCGTCAGCACAAGGTGGCTGTCGGCGACGTGCTTGAGGTCAACCGGCTGCCCGAGGAAGTCGGCGCGACCGTGCGGCTTCCAGCCGTCATGGTGGTCGACGGGGAGAAGATCACGGCTGACGCCGCGGCGCTGGACAAGGTCGCGGTGACCGCGGAGGTTGTCGAGCAGACCAAGGGTCCCAAGATCGACATCCTCAAGTTCCGCAGCAAGACCGGCTACCGGCGCCGCCAGGGCCACCGCCAGCAGTTGACCAAGCTCAAGGTGACCGGCATCGAAACGCAGCCCTAGTCCAAGGAGGGCTTACGAATGGCACACAAGAAGGGCGCCTCGTCCTCCCGGAACGGGCGCGACTCCAACGCCAAGCGGCTCGGCGTCAAGCGCTTCGGCGGACAGCTCGTCAACGCTGGCGAGATCCTGGTCCGGCAGCGTGGCACGCACTTCCACCCCGGTCTCAACGTCGGCCGCGGTGGCGACGACACCCTGTTCGCGCTCGTCGCGGGCACTGTCGAGTTCGGCAGTCGGCGGGGCCGTCGGGTCGTCAGCGTCGTCCCGGCCGAGTAAGACCGCAATCCCGACATCGGCGTTGGGAGGGCGGGCCACAGGGGCCCGCCCTCTTTCCGTTTCCCCCAGCGTTCCCCCAGTGCCAAGGCACTCCAGTGCCAACGCGGACCACGCCGTCCCGGCGGACCCGCTGTGACACGTTCGTTGTGATGAGGACAGCCGCCGTCGTGCGGAAAGGAGGTGCGCCATGGCGGTTCCGACCTTCGTCGACCGCGTCACGTTGCATGTCCAGGGCGGCGACGGCGGCCACGGCTGCATGTCGATCCACCGGGAGAAGTTCAAGCCGCTTGGCGGGCCCGACGGCGGCAACGGCGGGCGTGGCGGCGACGTGATCCTCGAGGTGGACCCTGGGCTCACCACGCTCGTCGACTACTACCACTCCCCTCACCGACGAGCCGGCAACGGCAAGCCGGGGCAGGGCAGTCACCGCGCCGGCGCCGACGGCGAGGACCTCGTGCTGCGCGTGCCCGAGGGCACCCAGGTGCTCACGCCGGAGGGCGAGCTGCTGGCCGACCTGGTCGGTGCTGGCACGAGGTTCGTCGTCGCGGCCGGCGGCCGGGGAGGTCTGGGCAACGCCGCGCTGGCCTCCGCGCGGCGTCGCGCGCCGGGGTTCGCGCTGCTCGGCGAGCCGGGGGAGCGGCGCACCGTGGTCTTGGAGCTGAAGCTCGTCGCCGACGTGGGCCTCGTCGGCTTCCCCAGCGCGGGCAAGTCGAGCCTGATCGCGGCGGTGTCGCGGGCTCGACCCAAGGTGGCCGACTACCCCTTCACGACACTGGTGCCGAACCTCGGCGTGGTGACCGCTGGAGAGACGACGTTCACCCTCGCCGACGTCCCTGGCCTGATCGAAGGCGCGAGCAAGGGACGTGGCCTTGGGCACGAGTTCCTGCGCCACATCGAACGGTGCGCGGTGCTCTGTCACGTCATCGACTGCGCGACGATGGAGCCGCGCCGGGACCCGCTGACCGATCTGGAGGTCATTGAGGGGGAGCTCGCTGCCCACGGTGGGCTCGAGGACCGGCCTCGCCTGATCGCGCTGAACAAGATCGACGTCCCCGACGCGCGGGAGCTCGCGGAGCTGGTCCGCCCGGAGCTGGAGGAGCGCGGTTACGAGGTGTACGAGGTGTCCGCCGCGACCCACGAAGGGCTGCGGGACCTGACCTACGCCATGGCGCGCATCGTGAACGCGCGCCGAGCGGCGACCCCGCCGCCAGCGCCGAAGCGGATCGTGATCCGACCGAAGCCTGTCGACGAGGCCGAGTTCACCGTCGAGCGGGAAGGCGACGTGTGGCGTGTGCGCGGCGTTCGACCCGAGCGCTGGGTGCGCCAGACCGACTTCCGCAACGACGAGGCCGTCGGCTACCTCGCTGACCGCCTCAACAGGCTGGGGGTCGAGGACCGGCTCCGCGAGCTCGGTGCGAAGCCGGGCGATACGGTGCTCATCGGTCCGGAGGACGACGCCGTGGTCTTCGACTACGACCCCTCGGTGCAGACAGGAGCGGAGATGCTGCGGGGCCCTCGTGGTACCGATCCTCGACTGGAGGGCCGGTGACGACAGGCCGACGTCGCCCCGAGGTGACGGGGGCGCAGCGCGTTGTGGTCAAGGTCGGTTCGTCGTCGCTGGTCAATCCACGCGGTGAGATCGACCCCGATCGGATCGACACCCTCGTGGAGGTCCTGGCCAAGAAGCGGGCCTCCGGCACGGAGATCGTCCTCGTCTCCTCCGGAGCCATCGCGAGCGGCATGGCGCCCCTGGGCCTGCGGAGCCGGCCTCGTGACCTGGCGACGCAACAGGCGGCGGCGAGCGTCGGCCAGGGATTGCTGGTCGCTCACTACACCGCGTCGTTCGGGCGACGAGGTTTCCAAGTGGCGCAGGTGCTGCTGACGCTGGACGACGTGACCCGTCGGTCGCACTACCGCAACGCCTACCGCACCTTCGCGCGTCTGCTCGAGCTAGGCGTCGTGCCGGTGGTCAACGAGAACGACTCGGTGGCCACCGAGGAGATCCGCTTCGGCGACAACGACCGGCTCGCCGCGCTCGTCGCGCACCTGGTGCACGCGGACCTGCTCGTGCTGCTCTCCGACGTGGACGGCCTCTACAACGGCGATCCACGCCGTCCCGGCACACGACGCCTGGAGGAGGTGCGGTCGGAAGCCGACCTCAACGGGGTCGTGCTCGGCAAGGCGGGCCGCTCAGGTGTCGGCACCGGTGGGATGGCCACCAAGGTCGAGGCCGCTCGGATCGCCACCGGGGCGGGCGTGCCGGTGGTCCTGGCCGCCGCCTCCGACGCGGCGCGGGCCTTGGAGGGGGAGCCGATCGGCACCTTCTTCCACGCCACCGGGCGACGTCGGCCGACTCGGCTGCTGTGGCTCGCCCACGCGACGACCCCACGTGGACGTCTGCGGTTGGACGCGGGTGCGGTCCGCGCGGTCTGTGAGCGCCGCGCCTCGCTCTTGCCGGCCGGTGTCGTGGAGGTCGAAGGCAACTTCGGCGTCGGTGACCCGGTCGACCTGGTCGGCCCGGACGGCCGGACGGTGGCACGTGGTCTCGTCAACTTCGATGCCCAGGAGCTCCCCGCGCTCCTGGGTCGGTCGACGCGCGAGCTGGCGCGCGAGCTCGGGCCCGCGTACCAGCGCGAGGTCATCCACCGGGACGACATGGTCCTGATCGACCAGCGGTGGCTCAACCCCGCCTGAGTCGGCGTAACCACGCCGAAGGGACGCCGAAGGGACACTGCCTGTCCCAGGGCCCGTGCTCCCCGCGGTCGCGGCCTGCCGATCGTGACGCCCTAGGATCGGGGACATGACTGGTCAGCCGACCGACGCCAACGTGAGCGAGCGAGAGGCGGTGCTGGAGGCCGCCCGCCGGGCTCGCGAGGCGGCCGTGGATCTCGCCGCCCGCACCCGCGCCGACAAGGACGCCGCCCTGGGGGCGATGGCCGCCGCCCTGGAGGCGAGGACGGTCGAGATCGTCACCGCCAACGCCAAGGACGTGGAACGCGCCCGCGCCGCAGGTACGTCGGATGCGATCATCGACCGGCTGCGCCTGGACGACCAACGCGTCCGCGCGATGGCCGCCGGCCTGCGGGACATCGCCGGGCTCACCGACCCCGTGGGTGAGGTCGTCCGTGGCTACACCCTGCCGAACGGGCTGGAGCTACGGCAGGTTCGCGTCCCGTTCGGCGTGGTCGGCATCATCTACGAGGCTCGTCCCAACGTCACCGCGGACGCCGCCGGATTGTGCGTCAAGAGCGGAAACGCCGTCCTCCTGCGCGGCTCGTCCTCGGCGCGAGAGTCGAACACCGCGATCGTGGCGGTGCTGCGCGACGCTCTCGTGGCGACGGGTCTTCCAGCGGACGCCATCCAGCTCGTACCGGGTGAGGGCCACGACGCCGCCAAGCACCTCATGCGTGCCCGCGGCCTGGTGGACGTGCTCATCCCGCGCGGCGGCGCCAGCCTCATCCGGAGTGTGGTGGAGGAATCCACCGTGCCGGTGATCGAGACCGGCGTCGGCAACTGCCACGTCTACGTCGACGCCGACGCCGACCTCGACATGGCGTTGACCATCCTGCTCAACGCCAAGACCCAGCGGCCCAGCGTCTGCAACGCCGCCGAGACGGTCCTGGTGCACGCCGACGTCGCCGACGCGTTCCTACCGCGCGCGCTGAGCGCGCTGCGCGAGGCCGGGGTGACCGTCCACGGCGACGAGCGGGTCCAGGCCTACGACCCCGCCGTCGTGCCCGCCACCGAGGACGACTGGTACACCGAGTACCTCTCGCTCGACATCGCCGCCCGGGTCGTCGGCTCGCTCGACGAGGCGTGCGAGCACATTCGTCGGTACGGCAGCGGCCACACCGAGGCGATCGTCACCCGCTCGCAGGAAGCGGCTCGCCGGTTCATCCAGCGCGTCGACTCGGCGGCGGTGGTGGTCAACGCCTCGACTCGGTTCACCGATGGCGGCGAGTTCGGCTTCGGCGCCGAGATCGGGATCTCCACTCAGAAGCTCCACGCGCGGGGGCCGATGGGGCTGCCGGAGCTGACGTCCACGAAGTACGTCCTCGTGGGCGAGGGACAGGTTCGGGGCTGACCCGCACCACGGGCGGCCGCGTGACCTGGCCGACGGCTCGGGCCGGTGCGGTCGTCGTGGGCGACCACCGAGACGTGCCGGGCCGGTCGGCCCGGTAGGCTGCGCGGCATGGAGTCCGTCGTCGTCCTCGCCCAGGAGGCCCACACCGAGTTGCCGGTGCATCCGCTCCTCATCGGCCTCATCGCCTTCGTGATCCTGCTCGCCCTCTTGGGGGTGACGCTCGCCATCGGCAGGGGCCGTCCCCACAGCTGAGCTCCGGTGAGCCAGCAGGGGTGGCACCTATCGGTCGACGTGCGAGGTGAGGAGGTTCGGTGAGCGAGCGTCGCCGCCGTATCGGTGTGATGGGTGGCACGTTCGACCCGATCCACCACGGCCACCTCGTGGCGGCGAGCGAGGTCCAGGCGTCGTTCGACCTCGACGAGGTGATCTTCGTCCCGACCGGACAGCCGTGGCAGAAGGCCGGACGGGAGGTGTCGCCCGCCGAGGACCGCTATCTCATGACGGTCATCGCGACGGCGTCCAATCCACGGTTCTCGGTGAGCCGGGTCGACATCGATCGCCCAGGCCCCACGTACACGGTCGACACCTTGCGCGACTTGCGGGCTGAGCTCGGTCCAGACGTCGACTTCTACTTCATCACCGGCGCGGACGCCCTCACTCAGATCCTCACCTGGCACCACGTCGACAAGCTCTTCGAGATGGCGCACTTCGTCGGGTGCACCCGGCCGGGCCACACCATCGAGATCGGCGAGGGGGTGCCCAAGGAGGCCGTCACGCTGCTCGAGATTCCCGCCCTCGCGATCTCCTCCACCGAGTGCCGGGAGCGAGTCGCGACGGGGCATCCGATCTGGTATTTGGTACCTGACGGGGTTGTCCAGTACATCAACAAGAGGCGCCTGTACCGCCGGGCGTGACATCCTGGAACGGTCAGGACGACCCGACGAGTGCGGTGACCCGGTCGCGTTGTCCGGGATCGCCGAGAAAGGATGCTGTGCCCGCGACGACACACGCCGTCGAGCTGACTCAGGTGGCCGCACGAGCGGCCTCGGACAAGCTGGCCCGCGACATCGTCGCGTTCGACGTGTCGGACCGGCTCGCGATCGCCGACGCGTTCCTCCTCTGTAGCGCTCCGAACGAACGACAGGTCGCCGCGATCGTCGACGAGATCCGTGACCGCTTGGCCGCCGTCGGCGCCAAGAGCGCCCGCGTCGAGGGTGAGCGGGACGCCCGGTGGGTTCTCCTCGACTACGGCGAGATCGTCATCCACGTCCAGCACGCCGAGGAGCGCGAGTACTACAGCCTCGAGCGACTCTGGCGAGACTGTCCGGAAATCTCCCTGCCGGAGGATGTCGTCCACGCTGGGCCGGTGAGTGACCAGCTCAACCGTCGGACCGGGACGGATCTGTGAGCGCGGCCCGGTTGGTCGTGTGGCGGCACGGCCAGACGCGGTGGAACGTCGAGCGCCGCATGCAGGGGCAGACCGACGTTCCCCTCGATGCGGTAGGCCTGGCGCAGGCGCGGGAGGCCGCCGTTCAGCTCGCCACCTTCCGGCCCGCGGCGGTGGTCTCCAGCGACCTCAAGCGTGCGGCCCAGACCGCGGCAGAGTTGGCCAAGCTCACCGGCCTGGAGGTGACCTACGACCCCGACCTCAGGGAGATCGACGTCGGCTCCTGGGCCGGGCTGACCATCGACCAGATCCACGAGCGTGATCCAGATCTCGCCCGGCGTTTGGCCGCGGGGGAGGACGTACGCCGGGGTGGTGACGGCGAGACCCTCGCGGAGCTGAGCGAGCGAGCCGAGAAGGCGTTCCGGCGAGCGATCGATCTCGTCGCCGATGGCGAGACGGTTGTGGCCGCTACGCACGGTATGGCCACACGTGTGGGGGTGACCCGACTCGTCGGACTGCCTCTGCAGTACTGGGAGGCGCTCGGCGGGCTCCGCAACTGCGCCTGGGTGGTGTGCGAGCCCGGACCTCGCGGGTGGCGGATCGCGGAGTGGAACGTCGGAGCGTCGCCGCGACCCGACGTGGGCGCTCACCGCTGATCGAGGGGGTCGGTTTCCTCCCGCGAGGCGGACCGGATATGCTCACTGAGCCCGCATGGGAACGGCCCACGAGGGCTCGGTTGGGGCTGTAGCGCAGTCTGGTAGCGCACCTCCATGGCATGGAGGGGGTCAGGGGTTCGAGTCCCCTCAGCTCCACCCTAGGGGTCTTACTAGAACAAGTGCCTGAATGAAGGCCACGAAGTAGGACCGCGACGCCTGAAGGCGAGCAAGGACCACCCGCATTGCGGGTGGTCCTTTCGTTTGTGTCCTCCGCGCTGGTTGCTGCGGTCCGCTGACCTTGGATGGCGTGGAGCTCGCCGAAGGGCTCACGGAGCTCACCGTCTGTGATCTTGTCGTCCTCGATGTCGGGTCTCGTAGAAGCGCTGCAGCCAGCGCCGGGGCGGGGAATTCACCAGCGCGGTCTCGGCCTTGTTCATCAACATCGCCCAACCTCGATTCCATCGCATCTCACTGCTATCATCGCCTCGTGACGATGAATAGCACGGATGGATGCCTCGCGTCGAGCGTGGGCGCGGGCTTGGACCCGGCGGTGGCGCTGTTCCACAGCCTCTCCGACGCCACCCGGTTGGCGATCGTGCAGCGCCTGGCCCACGGGGAGGCGCGGGTCGTCGACCTGGTGGCGGAGCTGGGGATGGCGCAGTCCACGGTGTCGGCGCACGTGGCCTGTCTGCGCGATTGCGCGCTGGTGGTGGGCCGCCCGCAGGGCAGGCAGGTGTTCTACAGCCTCGCCCGCCCGGAGCTGATGGACCTGCTGAGGTCGGCGGAGACGCTGCTGGCCGCGACCGGCAACGCGGTGGCGCTGTGCCCGAACTACGGCACCGACACCCCGACCGACGCGGATCAGGACAACACAAGTCAGGACAGCAAGGAGAGTGCTCGATGAGTGACGCGTGCGGCTGCGGCGACGACGAACCCGTGAGCGAGGAGGCCGAGGAGCACGAGCCGGAACGGCTCTGGCAAGTCAAGGAACTCCAGTTCGCGGCGATCTCCGGGGTGTTCCTGCTCGCCGCCCTGATCGCCGGCTGGGCCGGCGCGTCGCGGCCGGTCGAGCTGGTGCTGGAGGTGGCGGCGTTGCTGGCCGGCGCCTACACCTTCGTCCCCTCCACCCTCAAGCGGCTGGTCAAGGGCAAGATCGGGGTCGGCACCCTGATGACCATCGCCGCAGTCGGCGCGGTCATCCTCGGCGAGGTCGGCGAGGCCGCGATGCTGGCCTTCCTGTTCTCCATCAGCGAGGGCCTGGAGGAATACTCACTCGCCCGCACCCGCCGCGGCCTGCGCGCCCTGCTGTCCCTGGTCCCCGAGCAGGCCACCGTCCTGCGCGACGGCACCGAAACCGTCGTCGCACCGACGGAGCTGCGGGTCGGCGACCGGATGCTGGTCAAACCCGGCGAGCGGATCGCCACCGACGGCATCATCCGCGACGGCCGCACCGCGCTGGACGTCTCGGCGATCACCGGCGAATCCGTCCCGGTCGAGGCAGGGCCCGGCAGCGAAGTGTTCGCCGGGTCGATCAACGGCACCGGCGCGCTCGAAGTCGAAGTCACCACCACCGCCGAAAACAACTCTCTCGCCCGGATCGTGCGGATCGTCGAAGCCGAACAAGCCCGCAAGGGCGCCTCCCAGCGCCTCGCGGACCGCATCGCCAAACCGCTGGTGCCCGGCATCATGATCGCCGCCGCCCTGATCGCCGTGATCGGCAGCCTGCTCGGCGACCCGATCACCTGGATCGAGCGCGCCCTGGTCGTGCTCGTCGCCGCCTCCCCCTGCGCCCTGGCGATCTCCGTCCCGGTCGCCGTGGTCGCCGCAGTAGGAGCAGCCAGCAAACTCGGCGTGCTCGTCAAGGGCGGCGCCGCGCTGGAAGCCCTCAGCGCGGTCCGCGGGGTGGCGCTGGACAAGACCGGCACCCTCACCGCGAACCGGCCCGCCGTCATCGACGTCGCCGCCACAGGCGGCGCCACCCGCGACCACGTCCTGCACCTGGCGGCGGCGTTGGAGGCCCGCAGCGAACACCCCCTCGCCCGCGCGATCCTCGCCGCCGTCGACGACGTCACCCCGGCCTCGGACGTGGAAGCCGTCACCGGCGCCGGCCTCACCGGCCGCCTGGACGGACACACCCTCCGGCTGGGTCGCCCCGGCTGGCTCGAACCCGGCCCACTCGCCGCGGACGTGCAGCGGATGCAGCAGGCCGGCGCGACCGCAGTGTTGGTCGAGCAGGACGGCCAGGTCGTCGGCGCGATCGCGGTCCGCGACGAGCTGCGGCCGGAAGCCGCCGAGGTCGTGGCCCAGCTGCGCCGCGACGGCTACCACGTCACGATGCTCACCGGCGACAACCACGCCACCGCCAATGCGCTCGCCAAAGACGTCGGCATCGACGCCGAGGACGTGCACGCCGAACTCCGCCCGGAGGACAAAGCCCGCCTGATCGAACAGCTGCGCGGCCAGCGCTCCACCGCGATGGTCGGCGACGGCGTCAACGACGCACCCGCCCTGGCCACCGCCGACCTCGGCATCGCCATGGGCGCGATGGGCACCGACGTGGCGATCGAGACCGCCGACGTCGCGCTCATGGGCGAGGACCTGCGGCACCTGCCCCAGGCGTTCACCCACGCCCGCCGCGCCCGCCGGATCATGCTGCAGAACGTCGGCCTGTCCCTCGCGTTGATCATCGCGTTGATGCCGCTGGCGTTGTTCGGCGTGCTCGGACTGGCCGCGGTGGTGCTGGCGCACGAGCTGGCCGAGGTCGTCGTCATCGCCAACGGCGTCCGCGCCGGCCGCACCAAGCCCCTGCAGGACACGGCGGGCGGCCACCAGTCGGCGTTGACGCCGACCGCGGTGGGGGCCTCCTCGTGACCATCAGCGGACCCAACCGGACGGCCAGGGCGACCCGAGCCCGTGTCACCCTGGCCGCCACCGCCGCCCTGCTGGCCGCGCTCGACCTCGGTCTGAAGACCTGGGCCAGTCGAGCGTTGACCGACGGGACCTCCGTGGACCTGCAGGTGATCCAGCTCAGGTTGGCGTTCAACTCCGGGGTGGCCTTCAGCCTCGGCGACACCCTGCCCAGCGGGGTCGTGCTCGGCGTCACCGGGCTGATCATCGCCGGGCTGGCGGTGTTCGCCTGGAGCACCACCCGCACCGCGACCCTGCCCATCCGGCTCGGGCTGGCCGCAGTGCTGGCCGGGGCGATCGCCAACCTCGTCGACCGCGCCGCCGATGGGGTCGTGACCGACTACCTGCACACCGGCTGGTTCCCCACCTTCAACCTCGCCGACGTCTTCATCACCGTCGGCGGCGCCGCGCTGGTCCTGGCCAGCATCCGCACCACCGACAACACCAGCAAGGACTCAGCGCCATGACCGCGCAGGATCAAGCCACCCTGGTGCGCCGCGGGCTGGCGCTCGCGTGGTTCATCGTGGTCTGGGACCTCATCGAAGGCGTCGTCGCCGTCACCGCCGGACTCGCGGCCGACTCCATCGCCCTGGTCGGCTTCGGCATCGACTCGGCCATCGAGGTCTTCGCCGCCAGCGTGGTGATCTGGCAACTACGAGCCGGTGCCCACGCCCGGCAGCAACCCGCGCTGCGCGCGATCGCGGTCACCTTCTACGCCCTGGCCGCCTACGTGGCGTTCGAGTCCATCCGCGATCTGGTCACCCAGGACAAGGCCGGCGAATCGCTGATCGGCATCGTGCTCAACATCGTCGCGCTGGTCGTGATGATCCCGATCGCGCTGGCCCAACGCCGCACCGGGCGAGCGTTGAACAACCCGGTGCTGGTGGCCCAGTCCACCGAAACGTGGATGTCCAACGCCCTGTCCATCACCGTCCTGGCCGGCCTGGGCCTCAATGCCACCCTCGGCTGGTGTGGGCCGACCCCATCGTCGCATTGGTTGTCGCCGCGCTGGCGGCGTTGTCCGGCCGCGAAGCCTCCTGGCGCGAGGCCAGCGAAACCGCGACGCCCGAAGAACACCCCAGCGCATCCGAGGAGCGGCCATGACGACGGAAAGCCGCTTCTGGCTACTACGCGACACGCGCGCAGCCCACAAACAGGGCACGGAAGCGATCGCTCGGCGGCAACGTGACCGACTCGCCGACATGGTCACCTTCGCCCGCGCCCACTCGCCCTACTACCGCGAGCACTACCGCAACCTGCCCGACCGCGTCACCGACCCGACGCTGCTACCGGTCACCAGCAAGGCCGAGCTCATGCCGCGGTTCGACGACTGGGTCACCGACCCGGACGTCACCCTCGCCGCCGTGCGGGCGTTCGTCGAGGACCCCGCGCTGATCGGCGAGAAATTCCTGGGCCGCTACACCGTCACCACCACCTCGGGCACCACCGGCACGCCCGGAATCTTCCTCGCAGACCAGCGTGCCCTCGCCGTCACCACCGCGCTGAGCGCACGCATGCTGGGCTCCTGGCTCACCGCCACAGACCTCGCACGCATCGTGGCTCGCGGTGGGCGCATCGCCATGGTGATCGCCACCGGCGGCCACTTCGCCTCCGCCACCGCCGCCGCAGCGCTGCGCAAGAACCGGTTACGGCATAACAGGATCAGGGTCTTCGGCGTGCACACCCCGATGCCCGAACTGGTCGAGGCGCTCAACGCCTTCCGCCCGGCCATCCTCTCCCCGTACGCCAGCATGGGCGCGTTGCTGGCCACCGAACAGCAAGCCGGCCGCCTGCACATCGACCCGGCCCTGGTGGTCCTGTCCGCCGAGGGCCTCCCGCCGGGCGAGTACGACCGGATCGCCACCGCCTTCGGCGCCAAGGTGCGGCAGGGCTACGCGGCGAACGAATGCCCCTTTCTCAGCTACAGCTGCCCGCACGGTTGGCTGCACGTCAACAGCGACTGGGCCATCCTCGAACCGGTCGACGCCGACCACCAACCGGTCCCGCCCGGCCAACGCTCCCACACCGCGCTGCTGACCAACCTCGCCAACCGCACCCAACCCATCCTGCGCTACGACCTCGGCGACGCCGTCCTGCTCCGGCCCGACCCCTGCCCATGCGGCGACCCGCTGCCCGCGATCCAGGTCCAGGGCCGCACCGCCGACCTGCTCACCTTCCCCACCCGCAGCGGCGAACCAGTCACCATCGCGCCCCTGGCCCTCGGCCTGGCCCTCGAACGCCTCCCCGAAGTCGAGCTGTTCCAGATCGTGCACACCGCACCGACCGAACTCAGCATCCGCCTGCAACCCACGCCGGGCGCCGACCCCGAGCGCGTCTGGCAGACAGTGCACGCTGAGATCAGCCGGCTGCTTACGGACCACAAACTCGACCACATCACCGTCACCCGCGCCGCCGAACCACCGCGGCAGACCTCCGGTGGGAAATTCCGCGCGGTGATCCCCTTGAACTAGTCGAGACCCGCTGTGGTTCCCCGGTTCGGATGGTGCTGTTCCGAATGGGAAGCACCTACGCCTGCCAGTCAGTGGTCGGCCGCGGACCGTCCCTACAACCCGGCCACCTGCAAAGCTGGTCGTCCCGGCCACCTGCAAAGCTGGTCGTCACCGTGAAGCCGGCGGCCCGAGCGGGGTTGGCAATCAGCGTCGTCGTGGAGGGTGAGTGGGTCGAGGGCAGCGGCGGCCACCAGAGCACGGGCGACGCAAGCGCCTCGCCCGGAACCGGTGGGGGCGCCTAGGAGGAGGAACCGCGGACAGAACAAGCGAGTCGGCGTGGAGCGTGACTTCCAACACAAGCATGGCCGGCGCCGGAACGCTGTCGATGTCCTCACGCCACGCTGCCAACAAAACCGCGAGCTCGTCGTCCTCGCCACCCACGCCATCACCCCCACCGTTCAGCTACCAACAGGCGTCGTACCTGCTCGACCTGGCGTTACGCGCTACACCCCTAGGCCACCAGCATCGCGGTGGCATGCGTCTCATCCGCCGGGTCACCTTCGGCTCGGTGGGCAGTGACCTGCTCATCGAACTCGGACCAGATGATCTTGACGAGTTGGCGGGCCCGAGCGGCCCCTATCCCGAGCCGGGCTCGCAAGGTGTCAGCGGATGTTGGCTTCTGGTGAGCCGCACGATGAGCGGCGTCCTCTCGCCGCGCCTGAGCCAAAAGTGCTTCCAGCGTGCGCCTAACGACTGCTTGCTCGCGACCTTGCTGCGGGACGTCCTCGTCAGGGTGGACCTGGGTCTCCGGAGCACTGGTATCCGAGTCCGTATCGACAGCTGGCTCCGGCCGCTCGACATCGCGTGCGACCGGCGTAGGACTCGTGGCGCCGATCGCTTGCAATAGGCCAGGGCCGACCTCCGACCATCCGATCAGGAGGAGTGGTCCGACCGCGTCGAACGCCGCCTTACCGAACTCGCCTGCGACGAGAGGCTCCGCTACGTTCAGCGCGAGGGTGACCACGCTCGCGAAGATCAGCAGCCGGCGAGCGGGCCGTAGCACCTCCGGGGACGCGCCGGTGAGAGCTAGGTGCCGTGTGCCGAGCAGGAGCCCGAGGATGGAAAGGTCAACCGCTGGAGCCACGAGCGGTGCGACCCAGGCGGGAACGCCGAGTCGGAGCGCGAGATTGAGGACGTTGCCGAAGCCGAACAGGAAAGTGAGGCCGACCACGACGCCCATGATCACGGTGACAGCCTGAACCACAGCAGCCCCGTCCGAACCTGATCGGGTCGACGCAGCTGCGCGCCTGGTCATCGTGCACCACCTGCTTCAACGCGTGGACGTCCATGGCTGTCTCGTGTGGGGATGCCGCGTTCACGCAGCTTGTTCAGCACGGTGGTGTGGTTGACGCCCAGGTGTTCGCCGACTCGCGCTAGCGACCAACCGAGCTTGTAGAGGTGGATGGCGTCGTCGACCTGCTCGGGGGAGAGGCCACGGCGGCGCATCGGTATGCCGTGCCGGTGGAGGATGTTGCTGACCGTTCGCCGTTCGATGCCGAACCGGTTACCGAGTTCGTACACCGTCGCGCCGGACTGATAACCCGCGATCAACTCCTCGACCTGATGGGCACCGAGTTGCCGGGCTCGCCGGGGCCGATCGCGCTTGATCGACGACGGCTCGGGCGTATCGAGGCTGGGAAGCTTCTCGCGGAGCTCTTCTAGGGCGCTGACCTGGTCTTTTATGTTCGAGTAAGCTCCCCTAACCTCCACGGATGTCGGTGTGCCCCGCCACGAGGCGGGGCACAGTCGTTTTCGCGCCCCGTCTGGGCAAGAGTCGTCTGGGCGAGAGTCGCCGGCGAGGGAGCGCCGCCGCGATCGCGCGGCGGAGCGGGGATACGGCGGTCGGAGTGGACGTGCCCGGCGAGTGGCGGAATCAAGGCGTCCGCTCGGTGATCGCAGCGACCGTCGTGTAGGCGACCTCGAGCGTCCCACCGGCCGCGTCGATCACCTCGCCCATGCCTTGAAGGAGCGCGTCTCGCTTGTTCTTCGGAAGGCGGTTGATGCCGCCGGCGGTCGTGGTCTGCTCCAGCCAGGCGTCCCGTCCGACCGTCGACCGCCACTCGACGGCCAGACGCTCCACCGCGCCGAACGCGCCGGTCGTGTCGAGACCGGCGGTTGCCTGGTCGATGATCGGGCCGTAGGGATCAGCCCGTGGCGTGGTGGCCCAGGGGTTGAACGGGAGCCCTGTCTCGAGCGACTTGAAAACCTTCGCGAACTCGGCGGCGATCTCGGGCGCCGGCATGGTGGCGTTCCAGAAGAGGGCGAGCTGACCGCCGGGACGCAACACGGTCGCGGCCTTCGCGGCACCAGCGACCGGATCGATCCAATGCCAGGTCTGTCCCGCGATCACGCCGTCGAACGTCCGTCCTGCTGGGTTCCACTCCTCGAATCGCCCGGTCTCGACGGCGAAGCCCTTCCGGCGCGCTATCGCCGCCATCCGCGGATCCGGACCGACGCCGAGCACCGTGAACCCACGGTCGCGGAACGGCTCGGCCGAGATGCCCGTGCCGATCCCGACATCGAGGATCGCTCGGCCGGGCAGCCGCTCGACGATGACGTCCACGAGCGCAGCGGGGTACCGAGGTCGTACCCGGTCGTAGGTCTCGGCGGCCGATCCGCACGACTGAGCCATCTCGGGGTGGCGGTGTGCGGCGTCGCCGGTCAGCGGCGTCGGAGGTAGAGTGGGCATGCGCCCACTCTAATGGGCAAGCGCCCATTCACGAGCGTGGACGGAGGACGCATGCCGACCGGCGTGGCACTGCGTGACGCGCGCACCCAGCTCCTCGCCGCGGGGACGCGAGTCTTGCTTCGCGACGGACCGGCGGGTATCACGAGCCGGACCGTTACCGACGAGGCCGGCGTCGCCAAGGGCGTCCTCTACCGATACTTCGCCGACTTCGACGACTTTCTCGCGTCGCTCGTACAGGATCGGATCAACGCCGTCCACGCCATGGCGGCCGAGCTGAGTGACCGAGCCGGCCAGGGAACCGTGGTCGGGAACGTTTCCTCCGCGCTCATGCGGGTCTTCGACCCGCTCGGGCTGGCGCTCGTGCGGCTCGTGTTCACCCGTGACGAGCTCCGCGCGCGGCTCCGAGCGGGAACACCCAGCGGGATCCCGATGCTCACCGAGGCGGTCGGCGCTCTCACGGAGTACCTGGTCGCCGAGCAGAGGCTGGGCCGCATCGTGGCCGGGGCCGCGCCCGCCGCCTTGGCCCATGCGCTCATCGGGACCGGGCACCTGCTCTTCGCGGGCGAGCTCGGCGGACTGCCGGACGAGTCCGCCGTTCAGGAGGTCGTCGAGGCCATCGTCGTCGGCGCTGAGCCCGGCGTCGACGCCCCCTTCGACGGTCGATGACGGAAGGTTTGTCCGCGTACGTGTCGACCTCAACATCGAGGGCGAGTGGTCCCGCAAGCCGCTGGTCGTCATCGAGGGCATCAGCGCTGGGGTCAAGGGGATGGAAGCGCCGCTCAGGCGAGCGGTGAAGCTGGCCAGGAAGCAAGGCCATACCTGGGAGTAGATCGGCAAGGCGTTGGGAGTCAGCCGCCAGTCAGCCTGGGAGCGGTTCGCCTCCGATACGGAGTGACGCCCGCCTCAGGTCCCTGGCCCGCGCCGGCCCGAGCCAGAGCGGCGCCACCAGCCGCGAGCGCGGTGGGCGCGGGCAGGCGGATCGGCCGCTCCACCTGCCCGGCCGACGGAGCGTCCTGCCGCACCCGTCAGTCCACGGGCGAGACGCGGACCAGGTTCCCATCGGGGTCGGCGATGACGAAGGTGCGCCCGAACACCTCGTCGTGAGGCTCCTCGACCACCGTGACGTTCTTCGCCACCCACCGCTCGTAGACGGCGTCGACCGCGTCCGCGGCGCCCGGGACCATGAGGCCGACCTCGAACGTGCGTGGCAGATCCGGCGTGACGTGCCCGCTCTTGCCGCTCCACAGGGAGAACAGCACACCGGGCGCGACCTCGAACGCCACATACCGTGGGGTGACCATGGTCGGCTCGATCTCGAACAGGTCGCGGTAGAAGGCGGTGGCTCGCTCGACGTCCGTGACATAGACCAGGAACAAGTTGGGTGCGGCCATCTCGGTTCCTTCCTGACGGTCACGCGTCTGGTCGTGCCCGGCAGACTCGCACGAAAACCTGACAATCTGTGTCGTGTTCTCCGCGCCCAGAAGGGCCGGCACAAGTCGAAGAAGGTGGGCGGTGGAACGAACGCAGCGGCTGCTGGCGATCCTCGTCGCGCTGCAGGCGAACCGGCGGATGACGGCGAGCGAGCTAGCCGAGCAGTTCGGCGTCTCGACGAGGACGATCCTCCGTGATGTCGCGACGTTGGCCCGCGCGGACGTGCCGGTGTTCGCCGAGCGAGGGCGCTACGGCGGCATCACGCTCCCGCCTGGAGCGCAGGTCGACGTGAACCGCCTCACCAGGGGTGAGGCGGAGGTGCTCCAGCTGGTCGGGGTGGACGTGACGCGGGTCCGTCAGCTGGGACTGGAGGCCGCCGCGCGCAGCGCCCGCCAGAAGCTCGCGCCGCGCGTCCAAACCCCGCTCGTCGACGCGGACGGCGGCCTGCTGCCGTTGCGTGAGATCGTCACCATCGACACCCGCGGATGGTTCGCCTCGGAGGACGTTGACGAGCCGGTGACGAACCTCCTTCGCGACCTGCGGCGCGGCAGGCGCCTGCGGATCCGCTACCGAGCCAGCGGTAGGTCCGATCCGCGGGAGTACGTCGTCGATCCTTATGGCCTGTACCTGCGGGGTGGCCGCTGGTACCTGATCGCGGATCGAGACGGACGTCCGCGCATGTTCGCCGTGACGCGGCTGCACTCGTGGGTTCCGCTCGAGGAGCGCAGGCGCCTCCGGCCGGACGTCACACTCGAGCAGGTAGCCGCCGGGCTGGTCGCCGAGGTGGAGCACCAGGACACCGTTCGGGTCACCGCGTTGCTCGACGTCGACACCGTGGACATCGCCCGACGCATCCTCGGCAGTCGCCTCCGTCGCGTCGAGCCGGTCGACGGGCGGGTGCGCGTCACCGTCGGCTACGACCAACTCGACGGAGTACGCCAACTTTTCCAGTTCGCCGACCACATCGAGGTCCTCGATCCGCCCGAGGCCCGGGACCTCGTCGCTCGACTCGCCCGCGACCTCGCCCAGCGACACGCCAGCGTCACGGCCGCGAGCCCGTGACCCCGCTCCGCGCGCGGGTGCTGCGCATGGCGGTGAGCTGCCGCAACGAGGGATCGTTCACCATTCGCCGGTAGTCCTCGGAGCCGAGCGCGACCAGCGCGACCTTGCCCTCGGCGTCGTGGTGGATGCCCCACCCGTAGCGCTTGGCCAGGGGCGAGGCCCGCAGGCAGGCTCGTGGCTTGGCAAAGAAGGCGGCTCGCTCGACCGCTCGCCGCTCGGGCGGGATCCCCGCCCGCCGAACGTGGACCTCGAACAGCAGGTCGTCGGAGGTGTACGTGTAGGGGTGCTCGGCGATGAGGTGGTACTGCAGCCAGGCGATGCTGGGGGACGTCCTGCCGGCAGGCGGGACCTGGGCCGCGTCGACCGGACAGTCGTCCGCCACCCGGATGAACGTCTGTCGGTAGATCGTGCTGTACACCGGCCGTCTCCCTCTCACCGTCGGCTGGCTCGCCCCGCGCCGTCACACTGGGGCTATGCGCACACCATCGCGGCGGCGGGTGCCGGATGTCTTGAACATCTCGGCCACGGTCGCGTCGCGCCGCCCGCGCGGCCACCTCGACCCCGACGACGAGGCGCTGCGGATCGAGCGACTGCCCGTCTCGCCCGATCTGAGCGATCTCGCACGACACGTGTGGATCGGCCGCTGGGACGTCCCGGACGGGCAGGTGCGCCGGCACCGTGTCCTGCCCTACCCGGGGTGCAACCTGGTCGTCACCTCAGATGAGGCGGCGCTGTACGGCCCGGCGTCGCGTGTGTTCACTCGCGAGCTACGTGGACGCTCCTGGGTCCTCGGAGTCCTTCTGCAACCGGCCGCCACCGCGGTGCTCGCGTCGACGCGACCTCGTGCGCTGGTGGACGGCCACGAACCCCTGCCGGGAGGGCCGTGGACCGTCGTACGAGCGCACATGGCGGGCGACGCGGCGAGCGTCGCGTGCTCGTTGGTTGAGGAATGGCTCCGCCCTCACGCGGAACGAATCGACGCGACCGGACGGCTCGTCAACGAGATCTGTCAGGTCGCCGAGAGCGACGACAGCGTCCTCACGGTGGACGACCTCGCCGCGCGCCTCGGGATGGCTGTGCGGACACTCAATCGTGCGCTGAGCGAACGTGTCGGCGTGACGGCGAAGTGGCTCATCGACCGCCGCCGGTTGCGCCAGGCCGCTCACGTCCTGCGCGAGCATCCCGACACCTCGCTGGCCGACGTGGCCGCCGCGCTGGGCTTCGCCGACCAAGCCCACTTCACCCGCCGCTACAGCGCCATCATCGGCGAGAGTCCGGGCACCTACCGTCGCCGGGCCGGTCGGCGACGCTCGGGTGGTTGAGGTCATGCCGCGGTCACGGTGACGTCCGCGTGCGCAGGACGACGGTGGCGCGACTGGCTGCTGTGAGGTCGGACGGTTTCGAGAGCACTGGCCTGGCAAGGCGAATGGGATCGACGAGGTTCTCGCCATGCGCGAGACGGATCGGGGTGAGTACGTTTCCTTCGCCCCGCCACCGCCGCACGCTCTGACGTCGCCAGCACCAAATCCGTCCAGCAGCGGACGTCTGACTGAACCGAACGCCGGCTCGCGCAGAACCCCTCGTGTGTCCAAGCTCACAGGAAGTCCTGGCGAGGCGTGGGCAGGCCTGTGGACAACGAATGCGCCTGAAACTTGGTGACTACCATCGGCGATGGCAATGTCGCTTACCGCGTTGACTTCCGGGCGAGGCTTTCCAGAGTTTGCGGTGAATGGAGGGGCCGCGATGTCAATCAACACGCCCTTCTACGGTGAAGTGCACTTCGATTCTGGTCAGATTGAGCGATGGAGCCAGCTTCTCGAGGAGGCTGCATCCGAGCTCGACACAGGTGCCGAGCGCAGGAGACCGGAGTACGTTGATGCTGGGCCGTTCACGCCGCTAGTAGAAGACATGGTCGAGGCTACCGTCGCCCAGTACGTGCATCTCATTCTTCGCCTAGAGGCCGCAGCGCACAAACTTGATCGGGTCGCAAAGGCCTATCGAAAAGTCGAAGAAAAGAACAAGAAACTCATGAAAAATCTGGGCTACAGTATCGCGATGTTGCCCTTCCACCATCCTCACTGGGACCCTGAGGTCCGTGATGCGTGGGAAACCATCGCCGAAAGCAAGTGATCATCAGAAAGGGGTGCCATGGGTGAGGCTCCTACCATCACACTGGGCGGTGATCCGGCGAGTATTCGAGCAGTCGCGGACTGGTTCCGTAACACTCTAGCCCCTCTCGTCGACGAGGCGTCTAGGGCGGTCGGGTACATCTTGTGCAATCGACTGGATTCATGGGATGATTCTGCTGGTCGGCTTTTCGGAGAAAGGCTCAGTGCCGGGCTAGTCAAGATCAACCAGTTCTCCGACGCGGTCAGGGCGCGTGCCCGGTTGCTTGATCGCATCGCTGATGTACTGGAGCTGGCGCAAAGTCGCGTCGAGTGGGCAACGGATACCGCCCGGAGGATAGGACTGAGGATCGAGGAAGGCTGTATCTGGCCACCCCAACTCCAGGTTTACCCACCCGGGCACTCCGAATATTACGATCTTGAAACCGCCAACTATGTATATCGCCAACAGAAGCGCCAACTATGTATATCGCCAACAGAAGCAAGTATACGAAGAGATCAAAGAGCAGGTGGACTCAGCGCACACCATGATCCGCGAAATGCTCGTAGGAGACGATAGCTATGACTGGAATGAGCCCTTATTCTTGGCCGGAGATCTCGTGAAAGAGGAAGTGGGCGTGTTGGCGAATGAATTCAAGCGTCGAAATCCAGACTTGTACTCGCGAATAACTGGAAGGGTTCTGCTTGTTCGTGGAGCAGGTGCTGCTATGACGATTCTTGCGGCCGACTACGCCCTGGCTCAGGGAGAGCCGCCAGAAAAAGTGATCCTGCTGATGGGGGTGGCGGTCGCGACGACTGCAGTAATCATCGCGACTGGTGCGTGGATGGGTATCCCTGCTTGGTTGACGGCGACGCCTGCTGCGTTCACTGGGAGCGCGGTGGCCGATTACGTTGGGGGTTGGTACGACAAATACAATCGCACCGCTCTAGACAAATTGTTGAAAGCCACTCCCAGTCTCGATCCCGGGCCGCGACGCGTTCCTCCCGTTGAGAATGATTCATGAGGCGGATCTGAATGAAGTACGTTCCGCGACCGACTAGTTGGATTCAAGGGTATCGGCAGGGGAAGCGCTTGGCTCCAGCGCTTGTGGTCATTTATGCGATACTCCTCTCAGGTATTGTTACCTCATACCGGGATCAGAATTACTACTCCTCGCTATTGTTTGCTCTGATAGCAGGTGTATTCACTTTCTGGGGTTTGCTCGTGTACTCCGCTACACGCTTATGCTGGCAGCGCGGTTCGTCAACCGTGCACCTTTCGAGGCTGAGGGGTGGAGAGCTCGCGGCGACGATTGGGAATCGACGCCTTTTCGTGATCCTAGAGTCGCTGGCCTACGCATATCTGGGAGTGACTCTCGTTAGTTTCCCCTTCGTGATGGCGATGATTCCCTCATCCGGGACGCGGACGGATGCGCGACTGCGCTTACTGGCACTCGCGATGCCAGTTTTTGGTGTGGTGGCGTTGTGTTGGGCCTCCGGCTGGCTTATTCGAAGACGCGGTGAGCTAAGCGTCGGGCTGAGTCCGGAAGGCCTCTACCATTGGTCGCGGTTTGGGTGCTGCTTCTATGCTTGGGAGCAGATTCGGAATGTTCTTCCTGTTGCACTAGCGTATCCTACGCTTGATCTCGTAGTCGTCGACTCGAAGAAACGTAAGTCGAAACCAGAGGAAAACTTCCTCGCGGCGTGGCCGATCTTCCGGCGGTATAGTCGCCGAATAGGGCTTCAGTATCTCAACGTCAACCCTTGTGTTGTCTATCTGGCGATCGTCTTCTACCTACGTCACCCTGAGCTTCGCCATGAGCTAGCGAGTAGTGACGGCGTACGGCGGATTCAGAAGCTGGAGTTCGCGGAGGTTCTCGACGAGCTCGAGGCCACTGGGACGCTGCGGGTCGCGAGCGAGCGGTCGTAAGGATGGTGGCCGAGTCCGGACGTCCGATTCGTGCAAGGGCCACCACTGCGGGAGTACTGATGATACTGACTGGCCCGGTGGGTTCGGGGGGCAGGGGCAGCGGCTATCCCAGCTGTGATTGCTGGAAAACTTTTCTCGGATGCCACGGGGAAATGGTATGACAGCCATAACCGCACGGCATTGCATAAGCTACTCGCTGTTACACCTAGTCTTGATCCGGGCCCGCGTCGAGTTCCTCCAGTCGGGGAAGATTCGTGAGGGATTCCGATGAGATTTGTTCCACTACCGACCGACTGGGTTCGAGGTCATCAGCGAGGAAGGCGAATGATGCCCGCCTTTCTGATGGTTTATATTATCCTTCTTTGGGTCGTCTTCTTTGCATTTTACGAGAAGGACTATTACTTTTTTCTTCTCCTTGCGCTGCTGGTGTGTGCCGTCACCATATGGGCGGTTTTGCTCTATCTAACAACTGGTACATGCTGGCGGCGAGGTTCGTCACGTGTGCGGCTTTCCCGTCTGCGCGACGGCAGGCTTGCGGTGACGATGTGGAATCGGCGCTCCTTCGCGATCCTAGAGCCGCTCGCCTATCTGTGGCTGGGAATGACTCTCATTTGTCATCCCTTTTTGATGGCAATGATTCCGCCGTCCGGGACGCGCGCGGACGCGCGACTACGCGCACTGGCATTCGTGGCGCCCGTTCTTGGGGTGATGGCGTTGTGCTGCGCGTTCAGTCGGCTCGTTCGAAGGCGTGGTCAGCTAGGTGTCGGGCTTAGTCCGAAGGGCATCTACCACTGGTCACAGTTCGGATGTTGTTTTTACGCATGGGAGTGGATCAAGGACGTTCTGACTATCGCCTTAGGGTATCCGCGCCTCGACCTTATCGTAGCCGAGCCGCAGGGAATACAACTGAACCCGGAGGAGAACTTCATCGCGTCGTGGCCGATATTCAGGCGGCGTAATCGTCGGATCGAGCTGCACTACCTGGACGTTAACCCGGGCGTGGTCTACCTGGCTCTCGTCTTCTACCTTCGTCATCCTGAGCTTCGGCACGAGCTCGCCACCATGGAGGGCGTACAGCGGATCCAAAGGCTGGACTTCGCAGAGGTGGTCGACGAATTGGAGACGACTGGAACGCTCCGGGCGATGGTCGATCGCCCGTAGAGAAGGTTGGCCGCGTCTGGACGTCCGATTCGTGCAAGGGCAGTCCTGTCGCGATGCCGGCCCTCTAGTCTTCGACTCCGCGTGTCGCTGGCCGGCCGGGTGCGAAGGTGCCGGTGGGCCGACGAGGCGTCTCGAGCTGGCGGGTGAGGGGAGCGGACACGTGGGTCACACGGTCACGGCACGGCGTCGGACGAGGTCACGTGGCTTGATGAGGCGGGGCCTGGTTCTGCTGACTGCGGGAATGGTGGCGGCGGTGGCGGCGGTCGGCGGCGTCGCCCAGGCCGAGGTCACCGACGCCGAGCCGGTCCTTCACGACGGTGACTTGCTCCTCCGGAACCACAGCTTCGAGGACGGCCTCACCGGTTGGTCGCCCACGAACGGACGTGGCGGCGAGCCCACCCCACCCTGCCGGGACGCTGTCACCACCACGACGGAGTGGGCGAGCGACGGCAGTCGCGCCTTGCTGCTCCCGGGTCGTCCTCCGTGCCGTCGCGTCGGAGCAGTGAGCTCGTCGGTCAGCGTCAGCCCGGGGCAGCACTACACCGCGTTCGCCCACGTCCACGCGGACAAGGCGGCGACGATCCGGCTCCGCTGGCTCGACGAGCAAGGCCGCGTGGTGTCGGTGTCCTCGAGTACGACGCGTCGCGGTAGCGACGTGGCCGAGGTGTCCGCATCGGCGCCGGCGGCAGCCCGCGAGGTCCAGGTCGAGCTCGCGGCCGCCGATCGAGCTCTGTTCGACCAGGTCCTGATCACCGCGCCGCTCACCGTCCTCGACCGCCAGATCACCAAGGGGACCTCGTACCTCAGCATGGCGGCGGGAGTCGACGAGAACGGACGGGCGGTGACCTACGCGGTTGGTACCGGATCCGAGCACGACCCGGCGGTGTTGACCGTGACCGACATCCTCACCGGCGAGGTGGTCCGCAACGTCCGCCTGCCGGGTGCGACCGGCGCGTGGGGGATCCGGCAGAACCCCGTGACCGGCACGGTCTACGTCGGCACTTACAGCGCTCCCGCGTTGTGGCTCTACACCCCAGGTGCGTCGGAGGCTGTCCGCGTCGGTGCGCCTCCCATCGAGGCCTGGGGCTTCATGTACGACATCGACTTCGACGACGACGGCGTCGCGTACGGCGGTGGTTGGGGAGAGCCCACGGACGGCTTCGCCGGCGCGGCGGTCTACCGGTACGTCGAAGGCGAGGGGTTCCAGGGCACACTCGGACCGAACCCGCTGGTCACCGACGCCTACTACAGCCGCACCGTCGCCTACGAGGAGCAGACCAAGACCGTCTTCGTCGGCACCGGCACCAAGCCGCACCTCGTCGGATGCTCGACGGTGGGGGAGCCGCGCTGCAAGGACTTCATCGGCCTGTTCAGCGAGAAGCTGCAAGCCTCGCCGTGGGTGTACGGGATCACCGCCGGCAACGGCTACGTCATGGCGTGGGCTGGTGACTCCCAGAGCCTTGGCGACGACAACCTCGTCATCTTGCGCGTGTGGCGCGACGACGCGGACGAGCTGCAAGCCGAGGTTGTCGCCGAGGTCGAGGGCGTGATCTACAACGGGTCCTCGCCCGTCGTCGACGGCAAGGTCTACTACTCCAAGGCGAACGACCCGGGCCAACCGCTGTACGCCTTCGACCTGGCGACTCGCGAGGAAGTGACGATGCCGAACTCCAACACCGGCATCTTCTCGCGCAGGTGGGAGGCGGTGGAGCTGGACGACCCCGCGTGGCCGGGCACCACGCTCGTCGGCTGGAACTCCGGCGCCTACCTGGTGAAGTACAACCTCGACACCCATCGGCTGGAGCGGACCAAGGTCGAGGGCATCCCTGACGTCTCGCTGCAGGTCCACAGCATCACCGAAGGCCCCGACGGTCGCATCTGGAGCGCCGGCTACCTGACCGGCGGACTGGGCGGCGTGGCGCCGATGCGCGACGACGAGCACGTGACGTTCGCCGTTGGCGGTCAAGCGGAGGCGATGATCAGCTACCGTGGCCGCGTCTACCAAGGGACCTACCCTTACGCGCGCATCGAGTCCTTCACCTACGACGAGGTTGCCTCCGGCGAGACACCTCGGATCGACTGCACGATCGGCGCTGGCCAGAACCGCCCGTACGGTCTGCTGGGGCACGGCGACCGCATCTATTACGGAACCCAGGCGGAGTACGGCCACAACGAGGGCGCGTTCGGGTGGCTGGACCTGGCGACCGGTGAGTGCACCACGCTCGACGGTGTCGTCGGGCATCAGTCGGTGAACACGATCGCCGCGAGCGGGGACAAGGTGTTCGGCGGCGGCTCCATCTTCTACAGCTGGGACGGCCTACCGATCGAGGACCAGGCGAAGCTGCTGATCTTCGACGAATCGCGCCAGGAGGCGAGGACGACGCCGTGGCCGATCCCGAACACCCGCGCCGTCAACGCGGCGGTGACCGACCAGGACGGCGTCGTGTGGTTCTACGCCGAAGGGTGGCTGCTCGCCCTGGATCCGACGACGGAGGAGTGGATCCACCGCGAGCACATCTTCCCGGACTGGAAGCCGGGCGATCGCATCGCTGGCAACTACGGGCAGATGGTCGTCGCCAGCGATGGCTGGATCTACGGCAACGTGGGTGGGCGTGTCTTCGGCTTCGACCCGCGCCGCACGCTGGCCCAGGGCTCAGCGGCGGACACGCTCACGATCCTCACCGAGGGGGCAGGGCCGTACCTGACCCTGGACGCCTACGACAACCTGTACGTCACGTACCGCGCCACCGCTCTGCTGCGGATCGACCCACGACCGTTCGTTCGGGAGGCGAGCCGCCGCTGAACGGTCGCACTCGCTCCCGCGTTCAAACCCGTAGGGTCTGCTGCAGCTGGGACCTCGTCATCGAGGACGCTCCCGGAACGCCCACGTTGCGGGCCTGTGCCACCAGCTCCGCTCGGGTGGCCTGGCCCGGGAGCTCGCCGAGGTGCGTCTCGCGAGCGGTCGCGAAGATCTCGCCGAGCTCCTCTCGACGTGCCTTGTCCACCTGCTGCCGCAGCTCGGGCAGGACGACTGACTCTTCGTGCTCGATGTGCTCCTTGACCGCGGCGATCAGCTTGTCCAGCACCGAGTCGAAGCGCTTGCTCATCGGATCGAGACCGTGCAGCTGCTCGAGCAGGCGCTCAGCCTCCAGGTGCTCCTCCTGGCTCAAGGCGACCTCGTCGGCCTCGTCAGCCTCGATACGAGCCACCGGATAGACCTCGGCCTCTTCCGCCCGGCTGTGCGCGATGAGGAGCGCCGAGAGGACAGGGAGCTGGAGCGGACGCTGGTCGGGATGGTCCTTGACCAAGGTGAGCAGGCGTTCCACCTCGCGGTGGTCGGACATGATCAAGTCCACGACGTCAGGCACCTCGACCTCCCCCGACAGTCGGTGCGTGGTCGAGGGGATCCTTCCCTGCACGTCACGCTTGAATCTCAGCCTGTGTCCGACGTGGGCGACGACACCCCTCATGCGTCAACGGCGCAATGCCTTGCGGCGGTTCAGCCATCCGAGCCGTCACACCGCGATCGCAGCGAGATCGGCTCAAGCTTTCGCGCTGTCGGACAGCTCCTCGGCGAGGGAGGGCGGGAAGTCCATACGGCGTAGCCGTTCGACACCGGCGTCGGTGGCGAGCTCGTGCCGGTGGTCAGGGTTCTTCAGGTAGAAGAGTATGCCGTAGTAGGCGATCGCGGGGTCGACCGCGAGGTAGCCGGCGTGAATGGTGCACATGTAGCGCCGGAAGAAGCCGAACCAGCACAGCGCTGAGTCCCCTGGTAGCGACGTCCAGATCGAGTCTCGACAGATGAGTTTGATGCTCGGGCCATAGTTGAGCACCGGCCTGGCTTCGGTGATGTCGTCCCAGGGAAGGAAACGACGACCGAACCAGGACCAGTGGTAGACCCCCTCTGGAGCGAGCGCGATTCCCAACGGCTGTCGCCAGCGCGCAACGCGTGCTACCAAGAACGGTACAACGTAGATTGCTGCTAACGATGCGATTAGACCTACGACAAGGTGACGTCCTGTCCAGTGCGTTGAAGCGAAGGGTATGTCGTCCATGTAAAGGGGTAATGTGGCAGCGTAGATAAACGTAACGATAGACAAGGTGGTCTCGGTGTAAGTCACCGCTCTTGAAAAA
>Ga0310836_100591_pt1 | contig 27308 bp, 33 predicted proteins | sample SM_ome_4_FD_201310 | JGI IMG/M metagenome (GOLD analysis project Ga0310836, IMG submission 201310) | Sorghum-adapted microbial communities enriched on stacked mutant (SM) sorghum from Joint BioEnergy Institute, Emeryville, California... ... | reverse complement strand
AAGAGGGTGTCCCAAAAGTGACTTTGGGACCCCTTTTTTTGCATAAAAAAAGAAGAGAATCGTCCTTTTTTGGTATAATGTAGTCACCACAACAAACAAAATACAAGAAAGGAACGATTCTCTTATGTACATTCATTCTACCACACGCCAATTAGTTTTACCAATGGATATTGAAATGCTTATCCCTGAGCATCACCTGTGCCGTATTGTGGATACGGCTGTTGAAGCGATGGACCCTACCCTGTTTCACTCTCTTCATCCAGGTGGCGGACGTCCTCCGTACCCTCCCAAAATCATGCTTAAAATTATTCTGTACGCCTATACCAAGCGCATCTATTCCTCACGAAAAATGGCGGAACAATTGACGGAAAATATATATTTCATGTGGCTGGCCGAGCATAAAAAACCGGATTTCCGCACCCTTAACCGTTTCCGTTCTGAACGTATGAAGGACGTCATCTATGAAACGTTCTTTTCTATTGTTGATCTGCTTCATCAGAACGGACTGGTTAAACTGGAAGATTACTTTTTGGATGGGACAAAAATAGAAGCCAACGCCAACAAATATACGTTTGTTTGGCGGAAGTCCACCGAAAAATACGATCAAAAGCTGGACGAGAAATTCCAGCAGATTGTCGCTTCCATCGAAGAGGTAACACGGGAAGATGAAGAAGCGGAACGGGAAAAAGATTTTCAGGAGAAGCTGGAAGAATCCCCGATCACATCCGAGAAAATCGCGGACACCATCAAAAAGGTAGAAAAACGGCTCGAACAGGAGCCAAAAAATCGTACGCTGAAAAAAGCGAAACGTCAGCTAGAAAAAGATCTTCTGCCTCGGAAACAAAAGTACGAAGAACAAAAGGCAACATTTGGGGAGCGCAACAGCTTTTCAAAGACAGATCCCGATGCGACGTTTATGCGAATGAAAGATGATCACATGAAAAACGGTCAGCTGAAACCTGGCTACAATGTACAAATGGGGACAGAGGGTCAATTTATTACTGGATTCAGTGTTCATCAACAACCGGGGGATTCTGGCTGCCTGATTCCTCATGTTGAACTTCTTGAACAATACAACCGCCCAAAACCAAAGGCACTCATTGCCGATTCGGGGTATGGAAGCGAGGAGAATTACGCGTATTGCGAAAAGAAAGGGATCGAGGCGTACGTCAAATATAATACATTCGATAAGGAACAAACGAAGGCATGGAAGAATCAAGTCGGTCGTCTGGAGAACATGACGTATGACGAAGAACTTGATGAGTGGATATGTGCGAACAACAAACGGCTGACCTTTCGTTATGAAAAGAAACAGAAGTCGGACAATGGATACGAATCGATCAAACGAGTGTATCTTTGTGCGGACTGCCATGGGTGTCCGTTTCAAGCGTCTTGCGCAAAAGGAAAGGAAACCAAACGCATCACCGTTTCGATGAAAAATCAAAAACAGCGCAAAGATGTACGAGAACGGCTGGCAACGGAAGAAGGAAAAAGAAAATACAGCCAACGAAAAATCGAGGTGGAGCCCGTGTTTGGTCAAATCAAACACAATCGTCAGTTCCAGCGATTTTCCTTACGGGGCCTTTCCAAAACAACGACTTTTTTGCGTGGCTCCAGCCGTTTTGCGCATGTCATTACTGCTATCTACAGACAACGCTGGGTAATAAACCGTATATTCGTACGTATGTTAATATGGATGAAATCCTTGAGCAGGCAGGCCACTATATCGACGAGCGCAAACCTGAGATTACTTGAAATTCTTGCAAGTCTTTTTCAAAGTAAGGTATCATAGAGGAATAGCGAACACGCTATTGGGAATAGAAGTGCGTAAGGATGGGGGAACGGCATGGCAACTCCGAGTATGGAAGATTATTTGGAACGGATTTATACATTGATTGAAGAGAAAGGATATGCGCGCGTTTCCGATATTGCGGAAGCGCTCAACGTTCATCCATCTTCGGTAACCAAAATGGTGCAAAAATTGGACAAGAGCCAGTATTTAGTATACGAGAAGTACCGTGGTCTTGTGCTGACGAACAAAGGCAAGAAAATGGGCAAGCGTCTGGTTGACCGGCATGCGCTGCTTGAAGATTTTCTGCGCCTTATCGGCGTATCGGAAGACGTTATCTTTGACGATGTGGAAGGCATCGAACATCACTTAAGCTGGGATTCCATTACCTGCATTGAATACCTAGTACAGTATTTCCAGGAAAACCCGGCCCGTGTTGAGGAACTTCGTAATCTGCGGGAAGCAGAAGATGAAATGATTGAATAGTCCGGAGTAAGAGGCGGCCCTTGGGTCGCTTTTTTTTGTTTGCCTTGATTCTGAAACACCTTCACACCGAGTACATTACAAATAAAAAGCCTGAAGGGGGGAGAAGACGGGGTGAAAAAGATTGACGCGGTATTTGAAGGGGGAGGAGTCAAAGGCATTGCTTTCGTTGGTGCGATTACAGAGTTTGAACGCCGGGGATTCGGCTGGAACCGGGTTGCAGGCACATCAGCCGGGGCCATTATCGCGAGCCTTGTCGCGGCCGGCTACCGGGCCGATGAATTAAATGAATTGATGAAGGGTTTTGATTATATGGCGCTGCAGAAGAAACAAGGATTGGCACGGATTCCAGGTATCGGTTCATGGCTCAATCTTTGGGTCAAAAAAGGTTTCTATTCCGGAGATTACCTGTACAATTGGATGAATATCCATCTGGCCGCCAAGAATGTTCATGTCTTTGGAGATCTGCCCTCCGGTACGCTGAAAGTCATCGCTTCCAACATTACAGACGGACGCCTCCTTGTTCTGCCGGATGATGCCGAACAATTGGGGCTTTGCCCGCGCTCGCTGTCTGTCGCGTTAGCGGTGCGGATGAGCGCCAGCCTCCCATTCTACTTCGAACCGATCATTATCCGCAGGCAGGGCCTGCCGGTCTATGTGGTGGACGGCGGTATTTTAAGTCGGTTTCCGCTTTGGTTGTTTGAAGAAAATAGCCAGTCGTGTTATTCGACCATCGGTTTTCGTTTATCGGCAAGTTATGAAACCAAGTCGTATAGAATCAATACACTGCCGGAGTATATGAACGCGATGCTTAAGACGATGATGCAGGCGCACGATCAACGCTATATCGAGAAACAGCACGCTGCACGCACTGTGTTCATTCCGACGGAAGGGATTCCGGCGGCTAAGTTTGACATTACCGAAGAAGAACGAAAGTGGCTCTATCAGTCCGGTGAAGCGGCGGCCAAACAGTTTATGATCCGCTTGCCTTCGCTGCGGATTAAAAGAAAAACCTCTTGAGCTCAAGAGGTTTTTGTCTTTTTATTTGGTTTGTTTTTCTTGCCTTCGATAACCCGAAATGGATTATCGCGGCGCAGAGACGGTTTCAACCGGTTCATCTTCTTCAGCTTCGAAGGGGATGTTGTGACCGAAGGCGATGACTGTCCTTTTCGTTTATTACGCTGTTTCTGCTGACGAAGTGCTTTCTGATAGCCTTTGTCCGCCGGACCTGAGGAAAGTCCAGCGCCTCGCGACAGAAGCAACTTGTTCACCAGGAAATACAGCACAGCCGCAACGGCGGCGAAGATAAGGATAGACTTCAGCAGACCCCAAGCGTCATGATAAAGCTGAGTGGCAAATCCAACTCCGACAAGGGTAAGCAGCACAACTGTGAAAACCTGAGACTTCCGCGACACCCTAACACCTCATTTCATTTTGGAGTTTACCAATATTTGAGAAGGTTAGCTGATTGAGATTGTCGTCGTGGGAACGTTCTGTTTTGCCTCATCCAATTCACGCATGCGGAGGAAAGAAGCAATGGCCACTTCCACCTGTTTATCGTCCGGTTCGCGAGTCGTCAGTTTCTGCAGCCATAAGCCCGGGTATCCGAGGATGCGCAGGAATGGAACGTCACGAAGCTTGTTGGTGGCCTGAAGTGTCTCGTAGGAAACGCCAATGACAACAGGCAGGAGCAGAATGCGCTGGTATATTCTTTCCCAGAGGGAATCATAGTGGAAAAACGAGTAAATCACCACGCCGACAAGGACCGTAAACACGATAAAGCTGCTGCCGCACCGGTAGTGCAGCGTGGAGAATTGTTGAACTCTCTTTACTGTTAATTCTACCCCAGCTTCATACGCATTAATCACTTTATGCTCGGCTCCATGATATTGAAAAAGCCGCTTAATCATTGGTGTCCGCGCGATAGCCAAAATATAGACGAGAAGTAAAATAATTTTGATTCCGCCCTCGATAAAATTCTGGGCGATGTTATTTGTAATTCGTTGGAATAGCACATCCGCGAGGACGGCCGGAACCACAGTGAAGATTAATTTGCCGAACAGAAATGACAGGACACCGATAACGGCCACGCCGAGAATCATCGTTAATTTCGAAGGAGTTGATTCATTCGCTTCTTCTCCCGGTTCCGAATCGTAGCGCTCCGTCGAGAAATTGAGGTGCTTGGAACCGTTGGCGCTTGCCGCCACCAAGCCGACAATCCCCCGCAGGAATGGGACTTTTTGCAGTCTTTTTATCCACGGGCGCTCCTGTTTTGGTTCTTCATAGTATTCAATCGTGCCGTCTTTGCGACGAATTGCGGTCACGATATAGTTTTTTCCGCCGAACATTACGCCTTCTACGACGGCCTGACCGCCGTAGGCTGGTCTCGTTTGATTTGACAAGTTAAACACCTTCCTTATCCTTTATTGTAGCTGATTTGGCTGGTGGTTTCTAGCAGAAAAGTACGGAGAAGATCGACAATATGCGGCAGGTTGTTCAACAATATGTGATAAGTAGTATGTGTAAAGTATTGAAAGTTGGGGTAAAGGGTGAGTACAATGGGACTGGAAGGGGAGGTGAAAAAATGAAAAAGTTGACAACTGCTGGTTTATTGCTGGCGCTGGCGGTAGGTTTATCAGCTTGTGGCGGGGGAGAAAAGCCTTCAAGCGCTCCGGCTGACCAAAATCAAAGCCAGAGCCAGAACCAATCCGCGACAACGAGCGGAAGCGGCGGTGACGAAGCGAAGAAAGTTATGGAAGGAAAATGCATTTCCTGCCATGGTCAGAATATGGAAGGCGGTGCAGGCCCTGAGCTTCAGAAAGTAGGCGCCCGCCTATCGAAAGATGAAATCGCCAAGGTCATCAAAGAAGGACGTCCAGGTACGGCAATGCCAGGTGGTCTTCTGAATGACGAAGAGACCGAGAAAGTGGCTTCCTACCTTGCTGAACAGAAATAACGAAGGACTCGTAATTACATAGTCGGCCCTGGCCGGCTTAAAAGAGCATCTCCGACTTTCGTCAGGAAAAGGAGATGCTTTTTTTGATGTATAGGAAAGTATATTTCGCTTTACAGTGATAAAGTGAAATATACTTTCCTTCCATTCGTAAACAAGGAAAAACTCGCGAGGCGTGTGCAGGCCGTTGCTTTTTCCGTGTGGAGCGCGTGGCCCGAAGGGAGGGAAAAACCGGCAATTGTCTCCCTCTTCGAGGTACCCGGATGTTTTGCCGGTTCGACCGAAGGGCCACAAAGCAGCCGTCTCGCTTCTGTGTGGAAAAAGGACGAGCGGCATAAGCCCGCGAGTTTTTCTTATTTGATGGTTTGTGGCTGGTAAGTCATGGAGTGGATATAGTACAATATGTAAAACAGTACATGAGGATGGGTATTTTTCCAACCCCTTCGTTTCCTTATTTTCTTACCTTCGTTTTATAAAATAAATTGTATCTCAAAACATCTCTTATACTGAAAGGCGTGGTAGCATGGCGTCCGTTCTTGTAATAAACGGTCCGAATCTGAATATGCTGGGCAAGCGGGAGCCGGGTATTTACGGCAGTGAAACGCTGGCGGATGTAGAGGAGCGGATTGCGCGGCGTGCAGGCGATTTGGGAGTTGCGGTGGAGTTTTTCCAGTCGAATCATGAAGGCGCAATTATCGACCGCATACATCAGGCATTTGGTTTGTGCGACGGTATTGTTATTAATCCGGGAGCTTTTACACATTATAGTTATGCGATCCGGGACGCGCTTTCAAGCGTACAGATTCCGTTTGTCGAGATTCACATTTCCAACATTCATGCGCGGGAAGCGTTCCGCAAGGAGTCAGTGCTCGCCCCTCTTGCGATTGGCCAGATTAGCGGACTGGGTACATACGGGTATGAGTTGGCGCTGGATGCGCTGGCCCATTATTTACGGAAAAACGAAAAGATGAAACTGTAAACCGGAGCTGATGAAGAATGGATAGGAAACTAGAGGCGATTCGAGTCCGAATGAAGGAAGAGGGATTTGACGGGCTGTTAATTACCAACGGGTATAATCGGCGATACATAACCGGTTTTACAGGCTCTTCCGGCTGTTGTCTCGTAACGGAGAGCGCCGCGGATTTGATTACCGATTTTCGGTACATTGAGCAGGCGACCCGCCAGGCACCGGCATTCGAAATCGTCCGCCATCAAGCCGATATGCTGGAAACGGTTATCGAGCGCGCAAAGCGGTACGGTGTAAAGCGTCTGGGTTTTGAGAAAAGCCATGTAACCTACGCGCTCTATCAGCGCCTGGCCGAGCTTGCAGACGGCATAAAATTAGTACCGGTATCAGGCGTGGTCGAAGCGTCACGGCTTGTGAAAACGGCAGATGAACTGCAGGTGATTAGAGAGGCGACCGAGATTGCGGACAAAGCGTTCGCCCATATTCTAAACTTTATAAAACCCGGAGTCACAGAGCTTGCGGTGGCAAATGAGCTGGAGTTTTACATGCGTTCGCTTGGTGCGGCCAGCTCTTCGTTTGATATTATCGTTGCCTCCGGTGCACGTTCGGCGTTACCCCATGGTGTTGCTTCCGACAAGGTGATTGAAAAAGGGGAGATGGTTACCCTTGATTTCGGAGCGTACCACAAAGGATATTGCTCCGATATTACGCGTACCATCGCGGTCGGTGAGCCAGGTGAAAAAATGCGCGAGATTTACAACATAGTACTTCGTGCGCAGCTGAACGGCGTAAACAAAATTGGGGCCGGCATGACCGGAAAAGAGGCTGATGCGCTGACTCGGGACATTATTTTGGAAGCGGGATACGGTCCGTACTTCGGGCACAGCACCGGACACGGCATTGGACTTGAAGTGCATGAAGGGCCGACACTGTCGGTGCGCGGTGAGCAAAAACTGGAGCCGGGTATGGTCGTCACGATAGAACCGGGCATCTACCTGGAAGGAGAGGGAGGGGTTCGCATTGAAGACGATGTGGTGATTACAGAGAACGGTTGCGAAATCCTGACCCGCTCTCCGAAGGAATTGCTTGTGATTTAATATAGGTTTTTGTTATAATTTGAAAGTTAGAAAACAAGAAATAACTGGTTTGTAGGAGGTTTATTCATGATTTCAGTAAACGACTTGCGCCCGGGCATTACGATCGAGTATGACGGAGCGATTTATTCTGTTATCGAATTCCAGCACGTAAAGCCAGGTAAAGGCGCTGCATTTGTACGCACAAAGCTGCGCAATCTGCGCAACGGCTCCATCAAAGAAACGACGTTCCGCGCCGGCGAGAAGGTGGCGAAAGCGAGAATCGAAACGAAGGAAATGCAATATTTGTACGCGTCTGGCGACGAGCACGTGTTTATGGATACACAAACATACGATCAAATCAGCCTGCCAACCAGCCAACTGGAGCATGAGCTTAAGTTCCTGTTGGAAAACATGAACGTAAACATTGTTATGTTTGAAGGCGAAATCCTGGGTGTACAGGTACCGAATACGGTAGAGCTTACCGTTGTGGAAACCGAGCCGGGCATCAAAGGCGATACAGCTTCCGGTGGCACGAAACCGGCAAAGATGGAAACCGGGCTTGTGGTACAGGTACCGTTCTTCATTAATGAAGGGGATAAACTAATTATCGATACTCGAAGTGAGCAATACGTATCGCGCGCATAATAGAAGATGAGCACAAAAAAAAGCGGCCTTTTACGGGTCGCTTTTTTCTGTGAAAATCATGAGGAAAGAAGGAGAAAAAGAGGAAAGGAGATCCAGAGAAGAAAAAGGCGTTTGCCTTTTTCACCATTGAAATCATTGTCTCTTCTCTTAAACTTCTATCCTGAGTCTTTATGGACAAGAGGCAGGGGTTTAAGCAGAAGGCGGCGATGACCGTGCTTGCTTTTGATTTGCGCCGGCCTGTGAATAAAGCGTGCGGTGAGCAGGGCGAGCAGCAAGCAAAAAGCGGAGGTTCCCCAGAACAAAAGGAAGGGACGCCCCATTAGCGCACCGAATACCGCAGGTCCTGCGGCAATGCCGAGAAAGCGTACACTGCTATAGAGCGAGGTCACAATTCCGCGTTCCGCTTTGCCGACAGCGGATGTAATCAGGGCATTTAAGCAGGGAAGAACGAACCCTGCTCCGATACCGCCTGCAAACAGGAGAGCAATGATGGCTATAGGATGTGCGGTAAACGGCAAAATCGTACAGATGACGGCTGTCAGGGAGGTACCGCTTACCAGAAATGTTTTCATGCGTTCCACCTTTTGTCCGATGATGTTCCCAACCCAAGCCGATATGACCGTTAGTGAAAGTAAAGGCAGTGCCAGAAATAAGCCGCGCACAGGTCCTGATAAGGATGTGTAATTATCCAATGCTTCGGCCAGGTAAAATAGCATGCCAAACAGGAAAAACATTTGAGCTGCCCCAAGCAGAAAGCTTATGAAAAGCCAGCGTCCCTGTTTGCGAAAGACATTGACCGCATCCTGCTTATATTTTGCAAACGGCGGAGGTGCCTCCGTCTCCGCTTCCTTCACCCAGCGGGCAATGGCCCAGAGCGAGGGCACAATCAGGAGCGGAAATGCAAAAAAAAGCGCATACCAGGCAATCAGCGCGAGAAGCGATCCGAGAACGGGGCTGAGCACCTTACCGAACGCGTTAGCGGATTCAATAACGCCGAATGCCCGGCCGCGGTGTTCGGGCGGGTATAAATCGCCGATGAGCGCCATGGCAATTGGAGACGTGCCAGCGGCCCCGATACCCTGAATGATTCGTCCTGCTACAATCCATGCATAAGGTTGCGCAAAAAACAGTGCCGCTCCCCCTGCTATAAGGCCGCCTGCGCCGTATAACACCAATGCAGCGATGATTACCTTTTTGCGTCCGATGCGGTCGGAAAGAAAACCGGCGAACGGGATAATGGCTCCCGCCGGAACGGAAAACAGGGTAATCAACAGCCCGGTATCCAGTGCGCTTAAATCGTATTCATTGGCGATTGCCGGCAGTACGGGAATGACCATTGAATTGCCGAGTACCATAATCAGTGGCACAAGGCTTAGTGCAAATAATACACGGTCTGACGGTTTTGTTTTCATGCACGCTCACCTCGTCGTTAATATAGATCGCTTCAAACGATCATACATAGCTTGCCCTGCACCGCATGCGGCCAATCTGTTTTCCTGCTCCGAGTCCTTCCCCTTTATACTTCCTTATTTCAACATTGTCATAAAGTGGTCAGGCTTCCCATATGAATGTGATAAGTACAATGGGACAAAGAGGTGGTCAGATGATGGAAGATATTCTTCGAGTGCTGCCCGACAGTCTGCGCACCAAACTTAAATTTCTGCCCTCAGAAGAGCTTGAACAAATCGAAGAACTCCGCCTGCGCATAGAACGGCCCATTGAATATGTGGGAGGCGGTATCTCCCGATTTGTGAAGGAGAGGGGAGGGGGCACGGAGCGGTCGGAAGGTGCACTGATGTTTACAAAAGAAGAGGGCGCCCAATTATTGAGCAGGCTCAGCCACCATTCGCTGTATATGATGGAGGAAGAGATGCGGCGCGGCTATATTACAATCCAGGGAGGTCATCGGGTCGGCATTTCCGGTAAAGTGGTGCTCGAGGATGGACGTGTCAAATTGATTCGCGATGTGGCGAGCTTTAACATTCGTGTGGCCAGGGAACAGAAAGGTGCGGCGGATAAGGTGCTGCCCCTTCTGACGGAAAGGGGACAATTGCTGAGCACGCTTATTATCTCTCCGCCACAGTGTGGAAAGACGACGCTGCTGCGCGATTTGGCGCGTCAGATTAGCGAGGGGACAAAAGAGGTTGCGGCACGTAAAGTCTCCATTGTCGATGAACGTTCGGAGATTGCCGGCTGTGTGGGAGGCATTCCGCAGAAAGATGTCGGACCCCGTACGGATGTGCTTGATGCCTGTCCGAAGGCGGAAGGTATGATGATGATGATTCGCTCCATGTCACCTGACGTGCTGATTACGGACGAGATCGGCCGGTCGGAAGACGGCTATGCGCTTGAGGAAGCAACCCATGCTGGTATTGCCGTCATTGCCAGCGTACATGGGCGCGATTTAAAAGACATTATGCGCAGGCCTACGCTCTCTCGGATTTTACAGGCGGGTGTTTTCCAGCGCTACCTTGTTTTGTCCCGCCGGCCGAGAGTAGGCACGCTCTCCGGAATGTATGATGAGCATTTTGCGGACTGCCGGAGGTGAGAAGGATGCTGAAGCTGTTGGGTGCTTCGCTAATTATTCTGGCGGGTACGCTCTGCGGCATGCAGTTGGGAGGGTACCTCGCACACAGGCCGCTGCAAATCCGTCAGCTGCGTACAGGTCTTACGCTGCTGGAAACAGAGATTGTATACGGATCCCGTTCGTTGTCTGAAGCGCTTGCTTCTATTTCCCGCAGGGTGGGAGGCGAGGCAGCGCGCCTGTTTAGCCAGGCAGCGGAACTGTTAGCCACAGAGCAGGAATGGTCGGCAAGTGAATGCTGGCATTGCGCCGTGCACCGGATTTGGCCCGGCACCGCCCTGAAAGAGCCGGAGAAAGACGTTATGCTTCAGCTTGGGTTTATCCTCGGGCAGAGCGACCGGGAAGATCAGCAGAAGCATATCAGGCTTGCTTTGGCCAACCTCGAACATGAAGAGGCTTGCGCCCGGGACAGTCAGCAGCGCTATGAGAAGATGTGCCGCAGTCTGGGGGTGTTGAGCGGAGTCTTGCTCGTTATTTTACTTTATTGAGAGGTGGAGGCCATGGGGTATGATGTAAACGCAATTTTCCAGATTGCCGGCATCGGTATCATTGTTGCCATGATTCATACCGTCCTTAAGCAATCGGGCAAGGATGATTGGGCGCAGTGGGTGACGTTAATCGGCTTCATCATTGTGCTGTTCATGGTAGCATCGTTCATTAATGACTTGTTTCAGGAAATTAAGCGGGTTTTCTTGTTTCAGTAGGGAGCGTTCGCCATGGATATTATTCAGATTGTGGGGCTGGGAATCGTTGCTACCGTGCTCAGCCTGGTTGTTAAGGAACAGAAACCGATGTTTGCGTTCGTCCTTGCGACGGTTACCGGAGTCATTATCTTCCTGTTTCTTATCGGCAAAATTTCCGATGTCATTCGGGTCCTGGAAGGCATTGCAATGCAGGCGAATGTAAATATCGTTTATCTGGATACCATTCTCAAAATTATCGGCATCGCCTATATTGCAGAGTTTGGCGCCCAGGTGACGCGGGATGCAGGGCAAGGGGCAATCGCATCCAAAATTGAATTAGCCGGCAAAATTCTTATTCTGGTCCTTGCGATTCCGATTCTTTCCGTCATTGTTGAAACGATTGTACAGCTACTCCCGTCATAAAAAGGTTGTGAAAACATGAAGCAGAAACGGTCGCAGCTTCTATTCTATACAGTCCTGTTGCTGGCGCTGCTGTTCGTGTGGCGTCCCGCAAGCGCCGCCGAGCCGGAAATTTCGGCTTCCGCACCGCAGGATGCGATTGTAAAAGGGCAGCTTGAACGTCTTGACACAAAAGAAGTAGAGGCATTCTGGCAGAAAGTGCTGGACAAATACGGAGGATACTTACCGGAAAGCGAAGGAAAAAGTCTGTTTGAAATGATGACAGGAGAGAAAGCGTTCAGCTTTTCCGGTGTTATGAAGGGTTTGGGTTCCTTTCTTTTTCACGAGATGATTATTAATGGCAAGCTGCTGGGCGCCATTCTCATTATTACGGTATTCGCCATGGTGCTGGAAACGCTGCAAACGGCCTTCGAAAAAAACACAGTCAGCACTGTCGCCTATGCGATTTCCTATCTGGTACTTATTATTCTTGCAATAAACAGCTTCCGGGTCGCCATTGACTTCGCGCAGGGAGCGATTCACGATATGGTAGGGTTCATGCTGGCGCTTATGCCGCTGATACTGGCGCTTCTGGCATCAACCGGAGGAGTGACATCCGCCGCGCTATTCCATCCCATGATTGTTTTCCTGGTTAACATAAGCGGTACGCTGATTTCTACTATCGTCTTTCCTCTGCTGTTTCTGTCCGCCATCCTCAGCATCGTCAGCTCATTCTCTGTGAAATATCAGCTGACCAGGCTGGCCCATCTGCTGCGTACAGTCAGTCTCGGACTTATGGGGAGTTTTTTGACGATTTTTCTCGCCGTACTCTCCCTGCAGGGAGCGGCAGCCGCTGTGGCGGACGGAGTGGCAATCCGTACCGCCAAGTATATCGCAGGCAACTTCGTTCCCGTAGTAGGGCGGGTATTCGCAGATGCGGCCGACACGGTTGTAGGTGCCTCGCTGCTTGTCAAGAACGCGGTGGGTATGGCCGGGGTGCTCATTCTGCTTTTGCTGGTCGCATTTCCGGCGTTGAAAATTCTCATACTCGCATTCCTTTACAATCTCTCATCCGCCGTCATGCAGCCGCTTGGTAACAGCCCCATTCTGTCGTGTCTAAGTATTATTGGAAAAAATCTTCTGTATATCTTCGGAGCGTTGGCCACGGTCAGCCTGATGTTCTTCCTAGCCATTACCATTGTCATCTCGGCCGCAAACGTTTCGGTGATGATGCGGTAGGGAGGAAGATGCATATGATGGCCATGCTCATTCTCTGGTTGAAAAAGATTATTCTGCTCGTACTGCTCGCTACATTCCTGGATTTGCTTCTGCCAAGCGGTACGTACAGCAAATACGTTAAGTTGGTAATGGGCCTGCTTATTTTATTAGCGCTGCTTTCACCTATATTGAATCTATTCCGCAAAGATATCCCGCTCGCTCAACTCTCTTATGCAGTAGGGGAAAATGCCACGCAGAGTCCTGACTTTGCACGGGTGGACGCGCTTGCCAAAAAGCTTGCGGCGGAAAACGACGAACAAGCAAATCGATATGCGGAAGCGCAAATCGGCGAGTTGGTGAAAAAGCAGATTGAGACCCAGCATGGCGTCAAAGTACAGAATGTCCAGGTCCGGATTCGTTCAGAAGGCGAAAAAGCGAAGCAGCCTATTGACTATATTTCTGTAGTACTAACACAGAGGAAACCGACGGAAGAGGCGGAGGCGCAAAATGGACGGGAGGTTCTTGTGGAGCCGATGAAGCCGGTCAAAGTAGAGATTTCCCCGGGCAGCGGGGGCGAATCCATAGCGGAGAAGGATGAATCAGTCGCCGTCGTCGCCGAGCAGACGCGCATGGAGAAAACAATTGCCGCTGAGGTCTCGCATGCATGGAACGTGCCGAATGCGGCAGTACGCATTACGTGGACCGGCACCGGAGAGGAGGGATAAGAAGTGAGCAAGAAAGATAAAGGCATTCAAGATGGCGAAATCAGGAAAAAGTTGGGCACGATGCAGTGGCTGCTGATTATAGGTGCGCTCGGTGTCGGGTTCATGATAGTAGGCTCTTTTTACAATTTCGATCAGTCGCCGCCGGACGCACCTTCCCCTCCGGCAACTTCGGAGGACAAGGCGGTGTTTGCTCAGAAAAAGCAAGAATCCTACACCATGGAAGAGTATGAAGCAATGTATGAAAAAAAGCTAAAAGAAGTGCTGCAGACGATTACGGGCGTTGGTGAAGTATCGGTAATGGTCAACATCGAATCGACGGAAGAGATTGTGGTCGAGAAAAACACGAACCGGCAGACACAAACGACGCGTGAAGCGGACAAAGGCGCAACGCGCGACATCAGCAGCGAATCAACCCAAGAACAGGTCATCATTACGAAGGATGGCAGTTCCGAGCGGCCTGTCGTAATGAAAACCGTAAAGCCAAAGGTGCGAGGTGTGGTTGTGGTGGCTGAGGGCGCAGGCAATCTTCAGGTTAAAGCGTGGATTCTGGAGGCGGTACAGAAAGTGCTTGCCGTTCCTTCCTATAAAATCTCAATTCTTCCCAAAAAAGCTTAAGGAGGCTGAGTACGTATGGTGTTGAAAAAACAAACGGTCTGGTTGCTGTCCATGCTTGCCGTACTGGTCGTGCTGTCGGCGTATTATCTGGTGCAGGGGCCTGTCGAGCAGGTGCCTGTGGCAACCGGGAATATGAATGATACGGCACAAATGCCGCCCGATGTCCCTGCTTCTGATAAAGATAAAGGGGTCAGCGTAGAGACAAAGCAGGTGGCGCCACAGCCCGAAGGTACGCCGGTGACCACGCCGTCCGACGATTACTTTATCGGATACAAGATGCAGCGCGATGCGCAGCAAGAGCAGGAAATGGGCCGTTTCATGGAAGTGATGAGCAATACCGAGGCCAAGCCAGCGGCGATTGCTGAAGCAAGGAAGAAATATGAAGAGCTGGCCGCATTGAAGGATAGTCAGACGCAGGTAGAAGAACTGGTAAAGTCGCTCGGAAGCTATAAAGATGTCGTGGTGATTGCCAAGGACGACATGGTCCGGGTGGTTGTGCAGACAGAAACGCTAAAAAAAGACAAAGTAGTTGAAATTATCAATGTAGTCAAACAACATATGAAGGTTTCAGGGAATAATATTGTCGTTAGCTACAAACCATAACACTTGGATGGGGGGACGGCGCTGCTGTTCCTCTTTTTCTGTGAAAATTATGAGAAAAGAAGGAGAAGAGGGAGGAAAAAAGAGCCAAGGAAGAAAACGGCGTTCTTCTTTTTTCGCATAAATTGATAAATAATTCAGTACACAACTTGTACCAAGAAAATAATCTTGTGTTATAATACATGGTGATGCTTTATTACATAGACCATACAAATACGTTAGGAGTGGACAAAGCATGCTAAAAATTCATGAAATTAGAGAAATCATTAAACTGGTCGACCAATCGGCCATCACGGAATTCAAAATCGAAGAAGAAGGCACGAAAATCAGCATTAAGAAAGGCACTGTTGCAAGCGTTTCCCAGGTAGTGGCTGAACCGGCTCCAGCACCGCAGGCAGCACCTGCCCCTGCTGCGGCACCTGCCCCTGCGCCAGCTCCGGCTCTGAAAGCAGAAACTCCGGCACCGCAGGCAGTACCTGCACCCCAGGCAACCCCTGTAGCCGTAGAAGAGGCAGAAGATACGGATCTGCACAAAATTACATCCCCGATGGTGGGTACATTCTACAAAGCGTCTGAACCGGGTGCGGCTCCGTTTGTACAGGTTGGTGACAAAATCAAAAACGATACGGTCGTATGCATTGTCGAAGCGATGAAGCTGTTTAACGAAATCGAAGCGGAAGTAAGCGGAGAGATCGTGAAAGTGCTCGTAGAAGACGGCCAGTTGGTGGAGTACGGACAACCTCTCTTCCTTGTGAAGCCGGAATAAGGGAGGTCTTCCATGTTTAAAAAAGTATTAATCGCAAACCGTGGGGAGATTGCCGTCCGTGTCATCCGTGCCTGCCATGAGTTAGGCATTCAAACCGTTGCCGTTTATTCGACGGCGGACAAAGATGCACTGCATGTACGTCTGGCTGATGAAGCCTATTGCATCGGGCCGACGGCTTCGAAAGATAGCTACCTGAACATGACAAACCTGATGAGCGTTGCCACCAAAGCCGGCGTGGACGCGATTCATCCCGGTTATGGATTTCTGGCGGAGAACGCAGATTTTGCTGAGATTTGCTCTGCTTGCAACATTACATTTATCGGTCCGGAACCGCAGGCCATCGTTAAAATGGGAGACAAGAATGTCGCACGTGAGACGATGAAGAATGCGGGTGTTCCGATTGTTCCGGGGACCGACGGATTGATTGAAGACATTGACGAAGCGATTCGCATCGCCGAAGAAGCAGGCTATCCTGTTATTATCAAAGCGACGGCGGGCGGCGGCGGGAAAGGCATGCGCGTAGCCCGTTCCAAAGAAGAGTTGGTTTCGTCCGTGCGCCAAGCGCAGCAGGAAGCGAAGAACGCGTTCGGCAACCCGGGCGTATATCTGGAGAAATATCTAGAAGACACGCGTCATATCGAGATTCAAGTCATCGCGGACAAGCACGGTAACGTCTGTCACCTGGGCGAGCGCGATTGCTCAATTCAGCGCCGTCATCAAAAGCTGGTGGAAGAAGCGCCGTCGCCGGCATTGGATGAAGAGACGCGCCAACAGATGGGCAGCGCGGCCGTAGCCGCAGCCAAAGCCGTAAATTATCATGGCGCCGGCACGGTGGAATTTCTGCTTGATAAAGATGGTCGTTTCTACTTTATGGAGATGAACACTCGTATTCAGGTTGAGCATCCGGTCACAGAGTTGATTACCGGTATCGATCTCATCAAAGAACAGATTATGGTGGCGGCGGGTTATCCGTTATCCTTTAAACAGGAAGATGTCCAAATCGATGGCTGGGCCATCGAATGCCGTATTAATGCAGAGAACCCGGCCAAGAAATTCATGCCGTCCCCGGGTACAATCCAATTCTACCTGCCTCCGGGCGGATTCGGTGTCCGTGTCGATAGCGCAGTGTATCAAGGCTATCAGATTACGCCATTCTACGATTCAATGGTAGCCAAGATTATTGTTTGGGGTAAAGACCGGAACGAAGCGATTCAACGTATGAAGCGGGCGCTGTCCGAAATGGTCATCGAAGGTGTACATACGACGATCCCGTTCCATCTGAAGCTGCTTGAACATGAAATGTTTGTAGAAGGCAATTTCAATACGAAGTTCTTAGAGATGTACGACTTGAAAATTGAAGAATAATTTCTAAAAATGACACCTTCTTCAAAGGCGCAAATTGTATTCTTTTCCTTTCCTTTGCTATAATAGGCAAAGAAGCGCACTTTGGAGGAGGTGTTTTATATTGGATAATGGAATTGAGTTCTCGCAAGTGGAATTAGGTAAAATTGAAATCGCTCCCGAAGTCATTGAAGTTATCGCCCACATGGCGAGCGCGGAAGTGCCTGGCGTGGCAGGCTTAAGCAGCGGGATTGTCAGCGGTTTCGTTGAGCGTCTCGGACGCAAGAATAGTCACGGCGTTCGGGTAGAAATTAAGGAAAGAGAAGCAACCATCGATCTTTATATTATAGTAGAATATGGACAGCAAATTCCTGACGTAGCATATAAGGTACAGGAGAATGTGCGGGAATCTATTCAGAATATGACAGGTCTTGCGGTTACGCAGGTCAATGTACATATCGTCGATGTTTTGCTGAAACAGGAAAAAGAAAAGAAGGTACCTGGCACTGAAGAGATTCACCGAGTTCGATAGGCGGAACGCATAATTTGACGTTTCGCCGGTAGGAGGGCGTCCGTGAATTTATTTGACCGTTTTATTCTAACATTATACAGTCTGGCGTTGGTGGTTATCTCGCTGTTTGTTATGGCGACCAGCCTGAATTTAATTTCGTCCACATACATTACGGATGCGATTGAAGAAATTTATGCCTCATCGCAGGTGGGACTTGTTTATTTCGCTGCAGCGGCCATCTTCTTTCTTATCAGCCTGAAATTTCTGTTTACCAGCGTGCGCGGTGGCGGGGAGCGCACCCATGCGAAGGCGTCGGTTCATAGTCCGACCGAATACGGGGATGTACGGATTACGCTGGATACGATTGAGAGTATTGCCGTCAATTCAGCACGCCGCATCCGGGGCATTCGCGATCTGAAAGCGCGGGTCCGTGCGGAAGAAAATAAAACGTCCATTCACGTCAAGGTGACAGTGGACGGGGAAACGCCGATTCCTGGCCTGGCAGAGCAGGTACAGCAGATAATCAAAGAGCGCGTGGAAACGATTGCCGGACTTATGATTTCCGAAGTGACAGTACTTGTGTCCGAGGTAGCGCAGCCTGGCACCGGAGCGCGCGTCCGGCGGGTAGAATAGAGGGATGGCCATGTTCTGGCAGTTTATTCTGGAAAACCGGGGAAAAGCGTTTGGTCTTGCGGCGGGATTTATTTTTGGCTTTCTCTTTCTGTGGGTCGGTTTTTTCAAAACGATCGTATTTGCCGTATTCGTAGCGACCGGTTTTTATATCGGCCGCAAATTTGATAATGAAGAGGATGTAAGCGAAGTGCTGGACCGCATTCTTCCCGGTAAGTTTACAAAACGGTAGAAAGGGTGGCAGGTCCTAAAAAAAGCGTCAAATCTCGAATCCGGAGGTTTGGCGCTTTTTGCGGTAAAATGGTGCGCGCAAAGTATTTCCAAGGGAGTTAGGATTTGATAAACTCAAAGAATGGTTATTTTTTGCGCAGGTAAAGCTAGTAAATATGGAATAAATAAAAGGTGGTAACACATGAACCGACATCAATCCCGCGAAAAAGCGATACAAGTATTGTTTTCAATCGATATGACACAAGCCGAGCCGAAAGACGTGCTTGCCAATTTGCTCGAAGAAGAGGATGAGCAGAAGGCAGCAGAAGCGCAGAACACCGAGTTCTTAAATGAGCTGGTGGAAGGCACGGTGAAGCACCAGGCGGATATCGACCGGACGATTAGCCGGTATTTGCGCGGATGGACCATGGGACGCCTTGCAAATGTAGATCGCGCCATTCTACGCCTCGCTGGATATGAGATGATGTATCGTGATGACATTCCGGTAAAGGTTACATTGAATGAAGCGATTGAACTGGCTAAAGTTTATGGAACGGACGATTCACCGAAATTCATCAATGGCGTACTGTCGAGTTTGGTGAAAGACCTGGAAAAAAACGAGCAAAAAGGGCTGTAGACGATGGATGTAGTGCTTGGTATTGATACGAGCAATTACCGGACATCGCTCTGCCTAATCGACATGGACGGCCAAATTGTTGCCGAAGAGAAAGAGCTTTTATCCGTAGAAGCCGGAGAGCGGGGACTGCAGCAGTCCACCGCCCTCTTTCAGCATGTGAAGCGTCTTCCGGAGCTGGCTAGAAGGATGTCAGGAGAAGGCCGATACATCAAGGCGATTGCGGTGAGCTGTTCGCCGCGTCCGGTAGAAGGCAGTTATATGCCCGTATTTCTGGCGGGACAGATGGCGGCGGAGATGATGGCGCACTTTTTCCACGTGCCGATTTACTATACGTCTCACCAGGAAGGGCACATTGCAGCGGGAGAGTACACGCTGCCTACGCCGCTTGCAGTGGAGAAGTTTCTCGCCGTGCATCTGTCCGGCGGCACCAGCGAGGTGCTGGATTGCACGAAACAGGCAGGCGGATACCGAATCGAATGCATCGGCGGTACAAAGGATTTGCATGCGGGACAGCTCATTGACCGGGTGGGTGTGGCGCTTGGACTCCCGTTTCCTGCAGGTCCGTATCTGGAAGAACTGGCGAAGCAGGCAGGAGCAGATGACTTTGCCGTGCCTTCCTCTGTAACCCAGTATACATTCAGTTTTTCCGGTCCTGAAACGGCGCTGATGCGCGCAATCGAGCAGAATGTACCGGCACCGCAGGTTGCGCGGGCGGCGGAAAAGTGCGTAGCAGCCACGCTGGAGAAGGTGCTGCGCACGGCAGTCGAAGACGGCTACCCCAAGGATATTCTTATCGTGGGCGGCGTATCGGCCAATGCCTATATTCGGAACAGGCTATTGAAGCGACTAACGCACCGGGCGGTAGGCGCACGTCTATATTTTGCTGATCCGGCCTATGCGGGAGATAATGCATTCGGTGTGGCGCGAATTGGATTGCTCAAACACTTTTTTAATAACAAAGGCGAACATTTTATTTGATTTACCAAATATATTTCGTAATTTATCTTTGCAATCTCCCGTCCGATTCGCTACACTGAAAAGGAAGATGAAAGCTTGAACTTTCTCGATATTTCACCTGGACGGGAGGAATTAAATTATGTCAGCACATATTATTGTCGGCGCAGAAGTGGCGGCCGAAATTCGGGCCGCGCTGAAAGAGGAAGTGGCACAACTGAAAGAACAGGGAATTCACCCGGGGCTTGCGGTTATTCTCATTGGGGATGATCCGGCTTCCCATTCGTATGTAAAGGGGAAGGAAAAAGCGTGCCATGAAATCGGCATTTACTCTGAGGTCATTCGGCGCGACGCTTCCATCACGCAGGAAGAGTTGCTGGCTATGGTAGAAGAATACAACCAAAACCCGAACATTCATGGAATTCTGGTCCAACTTCCGCTTCCGAAACATATCTCGGAGAAAGGAGTGATCGACGCGATTAGCCCGGAAAAGGATGTGGACGGTTTTACACCGATTAATGTAGGCAACATGCTGATTGGAAGCGATTGCTATCTTCCCTGCACGCCGCATGGCATCATTGAACTCATCAAGCGCTCCGGTCAATCGATCGAAGGCAAGCATGCGGTTGTAATCGGACGCAGCAATATTGTAGGAAAGCCTGTTGCTATGTTATTATTGCAGGAAAATGCGACCGTAACGATTGCCCACTCCCGGACGAAAGATCTTGCATCCATTACGCGCCAGGCCGATATTCTGGTGGTAGCCGTGGGCCGTGCAGAGATGATCAGAGCCGAGCATGTGAAGAGTGGTGCGGTCGTTATCGATGTCGGCGTAAACCGCAACGCGGAAGGCAAGCTGGTCGGTGATGTTCATTTTGATTCCGTAAAAGAGGTGGCGAGCTATTTGACTCCGGTACCGCGCGGCGTAGGGCCGATGACGATTACCATGCTGATGAAGAATACGGTGGAGGCGGCGAAGAAATTATCGCGTGTCGCACAAAAGCAGTAGAACGCAGGAAGGAAGAGAGTTGTGCAGGATACCCGGCAAATTTTTTCGGTAAAAGACCTTACGCGCTATATTAAAGATACATTTGATTTTGACGAGTTGCTACAGAATGTGTGGGTGCGGGGCGAGTTGTCCAACTTCGTGCATCACTCCCGCGGGCATATGTATTTTACCGTCAAGGATGAAGAGTCCAAAATCAAAGGTGTAATGTTTGCCGGGTATAACCGGTATCTCAAATTTATCCCCAAAAACGGAACCCGGGTACTTATCCGCGGTTCTGTTTCTGTGTATGAGCGAGACGGTCAGTATCAGCTGTATGCAAAAGAGATGCAGCCGGATGGTATTGGTAGCCTTTATATGGCGTTCGAGCAATTAAAAGAAAAGCTGGAGAACGAAGGACTGTTCGATGAGCGGCATAAAAAGCCGATTCCGCTCTACCCGTCCAGAGTGGGCGTTATTACTTCGCCTACCGGTGCGGCGGTGCGGGATATCATTACGACGATCCGCCGCCGTTATCCGGCGGCAAATGTGCTGTTATATCCGGTGGCGGTGCAGGGGGAGCATGCCGCACCGTCGATTTGCCGCGCGATTGAGGAGATGAACAGGCGGCAGGATGTCGATGTGCTGATTGTAGGGCGGGGCGGTGGCTCGATTGAAGAGTTGTGGGCATTTAACGAAGAAGCGGTGGCCCGCAGTATTTTCCGCTCACAAATTCCCGTCATTTCGGCGGTAGGGCATGAAACGGATTTTACGATTGCCGATTTTGTAGCGGATATGCGTGCTGCCACCCCGACGGCTGCGGCAGAAATCGCCGTACCGCACATGCAGGTGCTGCGCCGTCGGATTGAGGAGTTGACCGGACGCCTGGGAACCTCGCTGCGATATCAGGTAAAGCGGCTTCGAGAACGGCTCACGCGTATACAGCGTTCTTATGTACTGCGCCAGCCGGAACGGTATGTGATGCAGTATGAGCAGGAATTAGACCGCCTGCAGCAACGGCTTGGGCGTGCCGCCAGGCAGTATCGTATACAGAAACAGGCTCAGTGGAAAGAAATGCACCGGCATTTACTGCAATACAGCCCTGCGGTAACGACGAGGCTTGAGCGGGAACGTTTGGACGACCGGCAGAAGCGTCTTATACGGGCAATGCAGATGCTGATAAGAGAGAAGGATCAACAGCTAAACCGCCAGTTGGATAAACTGGATGCGCTCAGCCCGCTGAAAGTCATGCGACGGGGGTACTCGCTTGTATTTCAGGAAGCAGAGGGAGCGGAGCGGCTGGTAACGTCAGTAGAGCAGACGTCCGTGGGCGAACAGGTTGCAGTCCGATTGGTTGACGGGACGCTCACATGTCGGGTAGAGGAGATGAAAAAGGGGGAGAACCATGGCTAAGAAAAAAGCCGAAGTGCCATTTGAAGAAGCGATGAAACAATTGGAAGAAGTAGTGCAGCAGCTCGAAGCGGGAGATGTGCCGCTGGAAAAGGCAATTGCTCTTTTCCAAGAAGGCATGGAGCTATCTAAGTTGTGCAGTCGGAAGTTGAACGATGTCGAGCAAAAAATTGAAATGCTGCTGGATCAGGAAGGCGAGCAGGTTACCGTCCCTTTTCAGTTGGAGGGGGATGACGAGTGAGCAGTGTACAGTTAAAAGACTATATTCAAGAAAAAGCGGACCTGATTGCTGAGCGGCTGGCAAGGTATATGGATACGGACGGGATTCCGGAAACGCTCCGCCAGGCGATGAGCTATTCGCTCCTCGCCGGGGGAAAGAGGCTGCGCCCTGTTTTAGTGCTGGCGACACTTGAAGCGTTCGGTAACCCGATCGCAACAGGCGTCCCCGTGGGTTGCGCGGTAGAGATGATCCATACCTATTCGCTTATTCACGATGATTTACCGGCCATGGATAACGACGACTTCCGTCGCGGAAAGCCGACAAATCACAAAGTATACGGAGAAGCAATGGCGATTCTGGCCGGAGATGCGCTGCTGACCCAAGCTTTCGAGACGGTGTGTGAAGCGGAAGCAGCCGGTGCGCCTGCCGTCAGCGTGCTGAAAATTGTGCGGGAGCTTGCATCCTACGCCGGTGCCCGAGGCATGGTCGGGGGCCAGTGTGCCGATATGGAAGGAGAAAATACACAGCTCACGCTAGCGCAGTTGAAGTATATCCACCAGCATAAAACGGCCGACCTACTCGTATTTTGCGTACGTGCGGGTGCGATTCTCGCCAATGCGGATGAACGGCAGCTTGCTCTGTTGACCCGTTACGCCAACAACATCGGCCTTGCATTCCAGATACAGGACGACATTTTGGATGTAACCGGCGACTTTGCTAAAATCGGCAAGCCGGTAGGCAGCGACGAGCAGCGGCATAAGTCTACGTATCCTTCCCTTATTGGCATGGAGGAGTCGCGTGAATTGCTTCACCAATTGGTGGCTGAGGCCAACCAGGCGCTCACAGAAGCCGAGCTTGTGAATGACAGCATCCTTCGTGCCCTCGCAGCATTCATTATTGAGCGCGATTACTAACTCAATATAATAAGATAAACACCTTTTCTGTGTCGAAGAAAAGGTGTTTATCTTTACATTGGTGTTTCTTGTTAGTTTATGATACCATGTTGTTGATTTACTCGTATGAATATAGGTATGATACATTCATGGAGAAATTAGAACGAAATGCTGAAAGTGAGGAGTTTTCTTTGTTATCTGATATTAACTCCCCTCAAGACTTGAAAAAATTAAACATAGCACAGCTCGATAAACTAGCAGAAGAAATTCGTGAGTTCCTCATTAAAAACCTTTCGGTAACGGGCGGACACCTGGCGCCGAATCTTGGTGTAGTGGAATTAACGCTTGCGCTTCATTATATTTTTAACAGTCCCAAGGACAAATTTATCTGGGATGTCGGACATCAAGCATACGTACATAAAATGCTGACCGGCCGGATGGATCGCTTCCATACGCTGCGTCAATATAAAGGGTTATGCGGATATCCGAAATGCAGCGAAAGCGAGCATGATGTATGGGAAACCGGACACAGCAGTACCTCTTTGTCTGCGGCAATGGGCATGGCAATCGCCCGCGACTTAAAGCGGGAACGTTACAAAGTGCTTGCTATCATCGGTGACGGTGCACTGACCGGAGGAATGGCGTTTGAAGCGCTGAACCACATGGGGCATGAAAAACGTGATGTGACCGTGATATTGAATGATAACGAAATGTCGATCGCACCCAATGTCGGGGCACTGCACAACTATCTTGGCAAGTTGCGCACGAATGACGGCTATAAACGTGTCAAGGAAGAAGTAGAGCATCTGCTCAAGAGAGTACCGGCCGTGGGAGGTACGATGGCCAAGCTGGCGGAGCGCTTGAAGGATGGGCTGAAGTACCTTATGGTATCCGGCATATTATTCGAAGAGCTGGGCTTTACGTATCTCGGACCTGTGGACGGCCATGACCTGCCGACGCTCATGGAAGCACTGCGCCAGGCCGCTTATACAAAGGGGCCTGTGCTTGTTCATGTGATTACGAAAAAAGGAAAAGGATACGCGCCTGCGGAAAGCGAGTCGCAAGTGTTCCATGGCGTGGGAACTTATAAGATCGAGAGCGGTGAAGTCCTGAAGAGCGAAGGGCCGCCGAGCTATACAAGCATTTTTGCCCGGACGATTGAAAAAGTTGCGGAAACTGATCCGCGTATCGTCGCCATTACGGCCGCGATGCCGAGCGGAACGGGCCTGGAGGGGTTCGCTAAAAAGTATCCGGAACGGTTCTTTGATGTCGGGATTGCCGAGCAGCATGCTACTACGATGGCAGCCGGTATCGCCACGCAGGGGCTAAAGCCCGTGTTCGCCGTCTACTCCACATTTCTGCAGCGCGGTTACGATCAGCTCGTGCATGATGTATGCCGTCAGAATCTAAATGTCACGTTCGCGATTGATCGCGCAGGCCTTGTCGGTGCAGACGGCGAAACGCATCAGGGGGTATTCGATATTGCCTATATGCGCAGCTTACCTAATATGACGATTATGATGCCGAAAGACGAAAACGAGCTGCAGCATATGCTGTATACGGCGCTTATGTATAACGATGGCCCGATTGCCGTCCGCTATCCGCGCGGTAACGGTGAAGGTGTCATACTGGATACGGAATTCAAACAGCTTCCGATCGGTAAATCTGAAATCTTGCGTCCGGGTGCGCACGTTGCGATTGTCGCATTCGGGAACATGGTCTCTACCGCCCAGAAAGCGGCGGACATGCTGGCAGGAGAGGGCATCAATCCAATGATAATTAATGCGCGCTTTGCCAAACCGCTTGATAAAGAGATGCTCTTTATGCTGGCACGGGACGGTTATACAGTGATTACGCTCGAAGAAGGTGCGGTGCAAGGCGGATTCGGAAGCGCCGTGTTAGAGTGCTATGCGCAGGCGGGCTATCATGACGTGATCGTTGAATTGATGGGGATTCCGGATTACTATGTCGAGCACGGCAGTGTGAAAGAACAGCGTGCTGAAGTGGGGTTGACTCCAGAGAATGTTGCGCAAAAAGTTCGTTCTCTATGGCCGGCGAGGAGGCAGCGGGCATAGACGATGAGCAAAAAAGAGAGAATTGATGTGCGCCTGGTGCAGGAAGGATATTTTCCGAGCCGGGAAAAAGCAAGGGCTGCCATTATGGCAGGCCTTGTCTTTGTCGGACAGGAACGCTGCGACAAGGCGGGAATGAAAGTAGAGACGAATAAGCCGATTACGGTAAAAGGACAGGTCCATCCGTATGTGAGCCGCGGCGGCTTAAAGCTTGAAAAAGCGATTCAAACGTTCGGGATTGATTTAACGGATGCGGTCGTCATGGATATCGGAGCCTCTACCGGCGGCTTTACGGATTGTGCCCTGCAGCACGGCGCCCGCCTCGTGTATGCAATCGATGTCGGCTATGGCCAACTGGATTGGTCGCTTAGACAGAATGACAGGGTTGTCGTTATGGAGAGAACCAATTTTCGTTACCTGAAAGCGGAAGAGTGGGAAGGCGATCCGATTCAGTTTGCCACGATCGACGTGTCCTTCATTTCGCTGCGATTGATACTGCCTGTGCTCAAAGAGTTCATGGAGCCGGGAGGAGGCGTGCTGGCGCTGGTGAAACCGCAGTTTGAAGCAGGCCGCGAACAGGTAGGCAAGCACGGCGTGGTACGCGACGCTGAAGTGCATAAAGAGGTGCTGCGCACGATGCTGCGTTTCAGTGAAGAACTGGGCTTTCGGGTGCAGGGACTGTCGTTTTCACCGATTACGGGAGGAGAAGGAAATATTGAGTTTTTGCTTCACCTGGAGTGGAACGGAGTGCCGAATGGGCAAGAGGTACAGGATTATGAGGCGGACATTGACCGAATTGTTCAGGAAGCGCACGCCACGTTTTAAAGAAATATGCAGAAGCAGGGATCTGACAGAGACTTCCTGCTTTTTTTGTATTTTTATGCATGAAACCAGGAAAGCATGTATAATAAGAGAGACAGGCAAGCATCACCCTAGCTAATCGAGGTGTTAGTTGTGACGGCGATAGGCATTGTAGCGAATAAACAAAAAACAAATGCATGGCCCGTGGCTGAAGAGTTGGTTCGTCTGCTCGAAGCGAAGCGCGCAGATGTATACATAGACCATGTAGTAGCGTCGCATATTGATCGAGAAGATTTGGCCCTGCCCATTGATAAGTTTCATGAAGTCGTGGACATTATTTTCGTGTTGGGAGGGGATGGGACGCTGATTGGCCTTGCGCGGGAAATCGCTCCGTATTCGATTCCGATTCTCGGCATCAATTTAGGGAATCTCGGTTTTCTTTCCGAATCGGAACCGGCTGATTTGCCGCATGCAGTGGACCGTATCTTAAGCGGGGATTATTGCGTAGAAGATCGGATGATGCTTCATACGGAAGTGATTCGTAACGGGCAGCGCGTTCATGAAGCGGTAGCGCTGAATGACGTCGGAATCGCCAAGGGAAGTTTCGGCCGGATGATTAAGTGCAGCGTTTATGTGGATGATTTATTTGCGGGTACATATAACGGTGACGGCCTTATTATTTCTACGCCTACCGGTTCAACCGCATATTCCTTGTCGGCGGGAGGCCCGATTGTCGTTCCGTATATTAATGCTATCCTGCTGACACCCGTAGCGCCCCATTCCTTGACGGCGCGTCCGCTCGTGCTGCCCGATGACGAAGAAATTCATGTCAAAGTATACGCTACGCACAATGATTTGGGTTTAACAATTGATGGCCAGCTGGGTTACCCATTGGAGATTGACGACGAAATTGTTATCCGGCGTTCACCTTATATTACATCGCTCATCAAGTGGAAGGAACGCAGCTTTTTCGAAGTGGTGCGTAAAAAGCTACAGGGAGAGAGTGAATAGATGGAAGAAAATGAAAGCGTTTCTGGAGGAAAGAACATGAATAAAGGACAGCGACATATCAAAATTCGGGAGATCATTGCCCGCAATGACGTAGAAACTCAGGACGAGCTGGTGGATTTGCTGCGTGAAG
>Ga0310836_100583_pt1 | contig 27743 bp, 27 predicted proteins | sample SM_ome_4_FD_201310 | JGI IMG/M metagenome (GOLD analysis project Ga0310836, IMG submission 201310) | Sorghum-adapted microbial communities enriched on stacked mutant (SM) sorghum from Joint BioEnergy Institute, Emeryville, California... ... | reverse complement strand
GGCGGACCCAGGGTGAGGCCGGCGTGGGCCGGGTAGCGACGCGAGATCGCGAACCCGGACCGCGCCGCCGGCCCCTTCGAGTCGTCTCCCGTGCATCCCCGTCCACCACGGGGAGCGTCTCAGGGAGGCGCGTCGCGACTGCTGTGTTCTGCGACAGCACGGCCCTCGTCGGGTGCCAGGTCCTGTCGCGGCTGCCGGGTCACCCCTCGAGTTCCGACCGCGATGGCGATCGCCGCTCGACGCTGTCCCGAGGGGCCGACGCGACGATGGGCGACGTCACGCGAAACCGCGCCGGCTCACCTGTCGCCGCCGAGGCGGCGGGCCGCTCGTGCCCGTTGGCGGCTGGCCCTCATCCGACGCAGCCGCTTCACGAGCAGGGGGTCGAACGCCAACGCTTCCTCGCGGTCGATGAGCGCGTTGAGGACCTGGTAGTAGCGGGTCGCGGACATGCCGAACTGGTCCCGGATCGCCTGTTCCTTCGCGCCGGCGTACTTCCACCACTGGCGTTCGAAGGTGAGGATCTGCCTGTCGCGCTCGGAGAGCGGCTCGCCGGCCCGCTCCGCTCCGCCATCCTGCCCAGGGGCACCGTCTCGCGTGGGGGCACCCTCGTGCATGGGGACGTCAGAGACCGAAGCGGCGCTCAGGCCAGACTCCCTCGCAGCATCCATGCGCAGGCGTTTCCCTCCAGCTCGATCGTGTCGCCCGTTCATGGTACGGCACGTGAACGACATCCCTTCTCGTCCAGCCCACGGCGGCGGGTGACGCCGGCCCCACGGCACAGCGGGGTGTCACCCGCGACGCCCCGCTGGCTGGCCGCGATGCGCCGTCGGGGCACCATGGGCCCGTGTCCACGACCGACGAACGTCCGGATCCGTCGCCGTCCACCGCCGACGTGGCCGCATGGGACGCCCGGACCCTCGCGGAACACCTCGCCGACGGCCGGCTGACCGCGAAGGCCGCGGTGACCACGCTGCTGCGGCGGATCGCCGAGATCGACCACTCGGGACCGAGCTTGCGCAGCGTCCTCAGCGTCGCACCGGACGCGGTGGAGACGGCGGAGGCGCTCGACGCCGAACGCGCGGCAGGGCACGTGCGCGGCCCGCTGCATGGTGTTCCCGTCCTGGTCAAAGACAACATCGACACCGTCGGTGCCATGGGGACCACGGCTGGCTCGCTCGCGTTGGTCGACAGCCAGCCCGCCGGCGACGCCACCGTGGTACGGCGGCTTCGGGACGCGGGCGCGGTCATCCTCGGCAAGACCAACCTGTCGGAGTGGGCGAACTTCCGCTCCACCTCCTCGACGTCGGGATGGAGCGCGGTCGGCGGCCTGTGCGTCAACCCGTACGCGCTCGACCGCTCGGCCGGCGGCTCATCCTCCGGCTCAGCCGCTGCGGTCGCGGCCGGCCTCGCGCCCTTGGCGGTGGGCACGGAGACTGACGGCTCCATCGTCTGTCCCGCGGCGCTGTGTGGAGTGGTCGGCCTCAAGCCCACCGTGGGCCTCGTTTCGACAAACGGTGTCATCCCGATCGCCAAGAGTCAGGACACACCAGGCCCGATCGCCCGAACGGTCTGGGACGCCGCCGCCCTCCTCAACGTCTTGGCCGAGCCGTCCGCGTCGCGTCCCCGCGACTACACGGCGTACTGCCGGGACGACGGACTGCGCGGTGCGCGGATCGGCGTTCCTCGGCGAATCCTGTGGGGCTACTGCGACGCCGCCGACGCGGCCGCCGAGGAGGCGGTTCGTCTGCTGGCCGCCTCTGGCGCAACGATCGTCGACCCCGCGGACTTGCCCGGCATCGAGGAGCTCAGCCGCAGCGATGCCGAGATCACGGTGCTGTCCACCGAGTTCAAGGTCTACCTCGACGCCTACCTGGCGACGCGAACGCCCGGCTCGCCGCGCACGCTCGCGGACCTGGTGGCGTTCAACGAGGCACACGCCGAGCAGGAGCTGCGGTACTTCGGCCAGGATCGCTTCGAGGCGGCACTGCGCACGCGTGGCCTGGACGACCCGGACTACCGCGCGGCGCTGGAGGCCTGTCGTCTCCTCGGTCGCGAGCGAGGCATCGACGCCGCTCTCGCGGCCCACGAGCTGGACGCGCTGGTGGCCCCGGCCTACCCTCCGGCATGGCCGATCGACCTCACCAAGGGGGATCTGATCGCCGGAGGGTGCAGCCAGCCGGCCGCGGTCGCCGGGTACCCGCTGCTCACCGTCCCCTGTGGGCTCGTCGACGGCCTGCCCGTCGGTCTGGCGTTCATGGGGACGGCGTGGAGCGAGCCGACGCTCATCCGGCTGGGACATGCCTTCGAGCGAGCGCTGGACCTGACGCTTTGGCCGACCTACCGTTCCGCGGGCTGACCGCTGCCCCCGGCGACTCGCGGCGCACTGTGACGGCCAGCCCGGGCCCTCCTCGCCACCCTCGCGGTGTGACCTACTCGCGGCACAGGCAGAACGGGTGCCCCGCCGGGTCGAGGAAGACACGGAAGGACTTGCCGGGCTGGACTTCCGCCTTCCGCGCGCCGAGCTCGAGCACGCGACGTTCCGCCTCGTCGAGGTCGGGGACGTAGATGTCGATGTGCGCCTGCTGGGGACGCTCCGCCCCAGGCCAGATCGGCGGAGCCCACTCGTCCGCCCGCTGGAAGGCCAAGGGCACGCTCCGCAAGGTCACCCACTCGTCGTCGCCTTCGGGCTCACCGCCGACGAGCTCGCGGTAGAAGTTCGCGAGCGCCCACGGGTCCGGGCAGTCGATCGCGACCTCCCCGAACCTGCCGATCGCTGGCATGAGGACCTCCACATCTCGGCGTCATCGCTGGTCAAGACCTGGCGGTCGGCCACGTCAGCCAACCCGTAACCGGTGACAAAAGATAGCCGGTTATATACCTGGACGTCCAACCGGTATCCCGCCATCGCTGGTGTCGCTCCAGGGCCGGTACCGGACGGTTCGGATCACTTCACGACCGCCCGCCCGTTCGCCACCGACTGCCCGGATAGCGTCATGGGACGGGAAGGACCAGGTCGAACGGAAAGGAGCCGCATGCGCTCACGGATCCGCTGGGGGATCATCGCCACGGGGAACATCGCCGGCCAGTTCGCCCGCGACCTCGCGCTCCTGCCCGACCACGAGGTCGTGGCGGTCGGGTCCCGCAGCCTCGACCGGGCGAAAGCGTTCGCCGATGAGCACGGCATCCGCCACGCATTCGGGTCCTACGCGCAGGTGCTCGAGCATCCCGACGTCGACGTGGTCTACGTCGCCACCCCGCACTCCGACCACTACGCAACGAGCCGCCAGGCCCTGGAGGCCGGCAAGGCGGTGTTGTGCGAGAAGGCGTTCACCGTCACCGCCGCCCAGGCACGTGAGCTCGTCGAGCTCGCCCGCGACCGCAAGGTCTTCCTCATGGAGGCGATGTGGATGCGGTGCAACCCGCTCCACCTGCGGCTGCGGGATCTCGTCCGCGCGGGCGTCATCGGCGAGCCACGCGCGGTGCAGGCGAGCCTCGGCTTCGTCGCGGCGTATCGCCCCGAGGACCGATTGTTCTCCCCCGCGCTCGCGGGCGGCGCCCTCCTCGACGTCGGCGTCTATCCCGTCAGCCTGGCCTACCACCTGCTGGGCGCGCCCGGCCGTGTCAAGGCGGCAGGAACACTCGCGCCAACCGGCGTGGACGGCTCGGTCTCGATCGCACTCAGCTACGACAGCGGCGCCATCGCCAGCCTCAGTGGCTCGCTCACCAGCGCCCTGCCCAACAACGCGACCGTCTCCGGAACCGAGGGGTGGATCGAGCTGCCACGCAGCTTCCACGACACGAACCGCCTCCTCATCCACCGTCCCGGGAGAGACGTCGAGGAACACACGGTGGAGCTCATCGGAGTCGGCTACGCCCACGAGGCCGCCGAGGTGGCGCGCTGCCTGCGCGAGGGCGTGCTGGAGAGCCCGCTCGTCTCGTGGAACGACAGCGTGACCGTCATGGAGGTGCTCGACGAGGTTCGCCGGCAGGTCGGCGTCCACTACCCCGATCACGACACCGTGTCAACGGAACCTTTCCCGAGCACGTAAGCCCGCCCACGTAAGGTCGAAGGGATCCGTTGGCACTGACCAAGGGAGTCATCATGTCCGCCGTATCTCCGGCCGCCCAAGCCGACGACGGCCGGTCCGACACCGACCGGTCCACGACCGGCCAGGCCGATACGACGCAGGTGCCGCCCTCCCAGGCCACCGAGCGAGCCGCTTCGTTCGACCCTGCCAGGAGGGCAGGGTCGTCCTTCGTCGTCGTCGCCAACCGCCTTCCCGTCGACCGCGTCGAGAACCCCGACGGGAGCATCCGCTGGCGCCGCAGCCCTGGCGGGCTGGTGACGGCGCTCGAGCCGGTCATGCGAGCGAACAAGGGAGCGTGGATCGGCTGGGCCGGCGCTCCAGGAACCGCGCCCGAGCCTTTCGACGAGGCCGGGATGCATCTGGTCTCCGTCCCGCTGTCCGCGGAGGAGGTCGAGGACTACTACGAGGGTTTCTCCAACGCCACGCTCTGGCCCCTGTACCACGACGTCATCGCGCCGCCGGTCTACCGGCGGGACTGGTGGGACGCCTACGTCCGCGTCAACCATCGGTTCGCCGACGCCGCCGCGCGTGTCGCGGCGCGAGGCGCCGTCGTGTGGGTGCACGACTACCAGCTGCAGCTCGTGCCCGAGATGCTGCGGGCGCTGCGGCCGGACCTGCGCATCGGCTTCTTCTTGCACATCCCCTTCCCACCGGTGGAGCTGTTCGCCCGGCTGCCGTGGCGACAGCAGGTGCTGCGCGGACTTCTGGGCGCCGACCTGGTGGGCTTCCAGCGGCCTGGCGCGGCGTCGAACTTCCTACGGCTGACCCGGCGCCTCCTCGGCTACCAGACCCAGCGCGACCAGATCTTCCTGCCCGACGGCCGCGTCGTGCGCGCCCGGTCGTTCCCGATCTCCATCGATGTGGGCGAGCTGGAGGAGATCGCGCGTCGCCCGGAGACGGAACGACGCGCGTGGGAGATCCGGGAGGAGATCGGCGCCCCCTCGAAGATCCTGCTCGGTATCGACCGGCTCGACTACACCAAGGGCATCGCCGAGCGCATCCACGCTTTCGCCGAGCTGCTGAACGAAGGCCTCCTCACTCCCGACGAGGCCACCTTCATCCAGGTCGCGACACCGAGCCGGGAACGCGTCGAGCAGTACCAGCTGCTGCGTGACGAGGTCGAGCTCGCCGTCGGTCGGGTCAACGGCACCCACGGCCGCATCGGCCGCCCGGCCGTCACCTACCTGCACCACTCGCACGAACGCACCGAGCTGGCCGCCCTCTACCGGGCTGCCGACGTCATGGTGGTGACGCCGCTGCGGGACGGGATGAACCTCGTCGCCAAGGAGTACATCGCCTGCCGGTACGACCACACGGGTGTCCTGATCCTCAGCGAGTTCGCTGGCGCGGCCGACGAGTTTCGACAGGCTCTCCTGGTCAACCCCTACGATGTCGACGGTTTGAAGCAGACGATGCTCCAGGCGCTGCGGATGGAGCCGCGGGAAGCGACTCGGAAGATGCGCGCGATGCGGCGGCACCTCGTCGAGCACGACGTCGACCGGTGGGCCAGCTCGTTCCTCACCGCCCTGTCCGGGGAGCCGGGTCGGTGAAGGCCTCGGATCAGGAGGGCAGGCGCGTCCTCGCGCTGGACCTCGGCTCGTCGTCCGTCCGAGCGCTGGTCTGCGACGCCGCCGCGCGCCCCATCCCCGGCTTGCTGGCTCGTCAACCCATTCAGCTTCGGCAGACCGACGACGGGGCGGGCGAGCTCGACGCCGACGCCTACGTCGCGGCCCTCGTCGCCTGCCTCGACGACCTCCAGGCCGCCGGCGCGCTCGACGGCGTCGAGCTGGTCGCCACCTCCTCCCAGTGGCACTCCGTCCTGGCCGTGGGGAGCGACGGCTCCGCCGTGTCGCCTGTCCTCACCTGGATCGACACCAGGGCACGGCCGACACACGCGCCCGCCGACCCGGCGGCCTTCCACGAACGGACCGGGGCGTGGGTCCACCCGCTGTACTGGACCGCCAAGGTGCCGTGGCTTCGTGCCCGGCTTGGCAGCTCCGCCGTGCGCTTCGTCGGGCTGCCCGACTACGTGCGGGGTGTCCTGCTCGGCGACGACGCGACATCGCTGTCCATGGCGTCTGGAGCCGGGATGCTCGACCTGCGCGGTCGGTGCTGGGACACCGAGGCGTTGGAGCTGGCGGGGCTGTCCCCGGACGCGGCCGAGTTGCCGGCCCTCGACGACACTCCGCGCGCGCTGGCTCCCCGCTGGCACCGCCGGTGGCCCGCGCTCCGCCAGGCGCTGTGGTACCCGGCCGTCGGTGACGGCGCGGCCTCCAACCTCGGGAGTGGATGCTCCCGACCCGACGCGGTGGCGGTCACGGTCGGCACCTCGGCGGCGCTGCGCGTCGTCCACAGCTCCGACCATCCTCCGCCGTCTCCTACCGTCTGGCGCTACCGCGTCGACGCCGACCGTTTGGTGAGCGGGATCGCCTTCTCCGGCGGCGGGGTCCTCCACGCCTGGGCGGTCCAGCTGCTGCGGCTCGACCCCGACGCCGAACCCGGTATCCCACCAGGCACCAGCGGTCTGCTCGCGGTTCCCCTGCACGCCGGAAGTCGTCCCCCAGGCACCGCTCCACCCGGCTCAGGGCTGGTGGCGGGCCTGTCGCTCGACACCTCCGCCGACGAGTTCTTGGCGGCGACGATGGAAGGGGTGGCGCTCGAGGCCGAACGCGCGCTCGCCACGTTGGAGAAGCTGTTCGGAACCTCCCTGGACGTCGTTCTCGGCGGCGGCGCGGTGGACGCGTCGCCCTGGTGGCAGCGCGCCTTCGCCGCGACGTTCGACCGCCCGGTCCGCATCGCCGACGACCGCGAGGTCGGTGCGCGTGGCGCGGCGGCGCTCGCCCTCGGGCTGGATCTGCCGCGACCGGTGGACGAGGTGCGCCCCGATCCCGAGGACGCCGCCCGGATGGCCCAAGTCCGGACCAAGTACGCGGCGCTGCGCGCGCTCACCCGGGACTGAGGCCACCCGATGAGGACACCGGTATCGCGACGGGGACACCCAGGACGGGGACGCCCCAGGACGGGGACCCGCATCACGGGGCGCATCACGGCGGCACACCATCACGGCGGCACACCATCACGACGGGCCCGGGCGAGACGGGAGAGCGATAACAAGACGCACACTCCTCGCGTCTTCGCCTTCACTGATGGTCCGACCCGACTTTGATGACGTGAGCGCGGCATCCGGACGCGTACTCTTCCGGTCCTTCACGACCTCGCCGGACCGTGTGCACCCCGCTCCCGGGGCCAGGGGCTCGACACAGCCCGTGACAAGGCAAGATGATGCTCCGCAACGGAAGGGGCACGAAGAGTGACAGGGCCAGCCGAGCGGGACAGCGGCAGGGACGGTCACCACGCCACGCCAGGTGACGTCGACACCAGGTTCGAGGCGCTCGTCGACCTGGTGCCGAGTGGTGTCGTGGTGGTCGACCCGTGGGGCCGCGTCAGCGTGTGGAATACGGGGGCAGAGTCGATCTTGCGTTGGCCCAGCGGCGACGTGCTCGGAGCGGACGCGATCAGCACGACCGTCGCCCCCAGTTATCAAGAGGCAGCGCGCAAGCTCGTCCACCGGATCCGCCGGGAGGGCGGGTGGGAGGGCACCGTCCCCCTCCAGCGCAAGGACGGCCAGACCCGCCTGTGCGCACTGCGCGCCCGGGGCCTCCGGGACGTGGACGGAACACCGACCGGCGAGATCCTCGTCGTGTTCTCCGAGCTTCCGTCCTCCTCCGGGTCGTCGAGTGAGACCAGCGCCGCCGACGAGCGCGCCGCCTTGCTGCGTGCCGAGCGCGCCGCGCGGGAGGAGCTGGAGAGCGTGCGCGACCGGCTGGCGTTCATCGTGCACGCCAGCAGCCGTCTCGCGTCCTCCCTCGACGTCGGCATGACGTTGGAGACCGTCGGGGACCTGGTCGTCCCGCGGTTCGGCCGGGTCTGCCTCATCGACCTGTGGGACGGCCGCCGCCTCGAACGCGTCTACGTCCGCGACGCCGAGTCCGATCGCGACGACCTCGTGGCGCAGCTGCGGACCCTGGGCGGCACCCAACGAGAGGACCACCCAGGTATCCGCGCGGTGCTGACCGGTCGCCCGTGCGTCGTCGCGGTGACCGACCCCGCGCAGGTGGCGCGGATGTACGACGACCCACGCGCCGCGGAGCTGATCAACCGGGCGGCGCAGGGACGCGGCTTCGTCGCCGTGCCGCTCATCACGCGAGGACGAGTCATCGGCGTCCTCACCTTGCTGGGACCCGGTGTCGCCCACGGGCACGAGCTCGACCCGGCCGAGGACCTCCCGGTCCTCGAGCAGGTCGCCACCCGCGCCGCGCAAAGCATCGAGAACGCCCGTCTCTTCGACGCCGAGCGGCGCCTCGCCCGCAACCTGCAGGAGAGCGAACGTCGCCAGCGCCGGGCGGCCCTCACGCTGCAGCGGAGCCTGCTGCCCGCGTGGCCACACCAACCCGCCGAGCTGGAGGTGGCGACCCGGTACTTCCCGGGTGCGGAGGAGGCCGAGGTCGGGGGTGACTGGTACGACGTGATTCCCGTCTCCTCCGGCCGGACGGCGCTCGTCATCGGCGACGTCATGGGGCGCGGGCTGCGCGCCGCCACCCTCATGGGCCAGGTCCGCACCGCCGTGCGCGCCTACGCGCGGCAGGACCTGCCTCCCAAGGAGATCCTGGAGCTCCTCGACGGGGTGGTGGCCGACCTCGGTGAGGCGCAGATCGTCACGTGCGTCTACGCCCTCTTCGACAGCCTGCGCGGGACGCTCACCTACGCGTCGGCGGGGCACATGCCGCTGCTCATCGTGGACGCCCGCGGGAGGGCACGCCGCCTCGACCACGAGTCCGGTCTCCCGCTGGGCGTGGCGCGCTGCGCGGCGCCCGAGCACGTCGTCGCCGTCCCCGCCAACACCATGGTGGTCTTCTACACCGACGGACTGGTGGAGCACCGGCAACGTGACGTCGACAGTGGGATCGACGAGCTGGTGGACTCCCTCGCCCGGGCCTCCGGCACCCTCGAGGGGGTCTGTGACCAGGTGATCGACGACCTCCGGCCGCCCACCGGCTACGACGACGACGTGGCGCTCCTGTTGGCGAGGGCCCGAGACCCAGCGACGTCGCCGCCGCCGACCGCGGTGCCCTCGGCGACCGCCTCGGCGCCGCCCGCGAGCTGACGCAGGGGCTCAGCGGGCGACGTTCTCGGCGCTGTCGAGGGTGGCCAGCTCTCGACGACGCGGCAGGCCCTCCCAGTCGCCGGACACCGACACTGAGAACGCGCCGCAGACGTTGCCACGGCGCAGACGGTCTGCGGGCGAGAGCCCGTCGAGCAGCGCCGACAGGTAGCCCGCGACGAAGGCGTCGCCCGCTCCCACCGGATCGACCAGGGTGACCGGCAGGGCCGGCGACGTCACGACCTCCCCGTCGATCAGCGCGTACGCTCCGTCGCCGCCCCGCTTGATCACCACCTGGGTGGGACCCCGGCTGGCCAGCCCCTTGGCCAGGTGCGCCACGGATCCCTCGCCGACCACGAGCGCGGCCTCGTCCTCGCCGGCGAAGACCAGGTCTGCCCGCTCGACCAGCGTCGCCAGCTCGGCGCCGGCCTCCGCGGGCGACCACAGCGCCGCGCGGTAGTTGAGGTCGAACGACACCAAGACCCCGGCATCCCGGGCGATCTCCACTGCTCGGTGGACGGCCGCACGCGCGGACGGCGAGAGCGCCGGCGTGATGCCGGAGACGTGGAGGAGGCGGGCGGCGCGAACGAGCTCCGGGTCGACGTCGTCCGGCGCCAGTCGCGAGCCAGCCAGACCACGTCGGTAGTAGCTCACCCGGACCCGATCGGCGGTGCGGCGCTCGCGCAGCATCAGCCCGGTCGGCACCTCGGTCTCGAACGTCACCCGGGACACGTCCACGCCCTCACCGCGCAGGGCGGACGCGATGAGCAGACCGAGCGGGTCATCACCGAGTCGTCCGATCCAGGCCGCGCGGTGGCCGAGCCGGCTCACCCCGATGGCGACGTTCGTCTCGGCTCCGCCGAAGGAGACGCGCGCGGGGGCGCCGACCGTGAACGAGCCGGTATCGGTGGCCGCGACCAGCCCCATCGTCTCGCCGAGCGTCACGAGGTCGACCCGGGTGCCGCCCTGGTCGTTGGTGCGGTCGTCAGGCGAGGCGTCACCGCTCATCGACGTCTCCCCCGCCTCGTCACGTTCGCGACCAGCCGGCGCGCCCGCTCCGCGAGCGCGTCGAGGTCGCCGTCGGACTGGCAGGCGTCGCCGATGAGCGGGCTCCCCACGCCGACGGCGGTGGCGCCGGCCACGAGGTAGAACTCAGCGTCGTCGACGCTGACCCCGCCGGTCGGCACGAGGGGGATGTCCGGCAGCGGTCCCCGGATGGCCTTGACGTAGCTCGGGCCACCCACCGCCGAGGCCGGGAAGACCTTCACCATCGCCGCGCCAGCCCGCCACGCGGTGAGGATCTCGCTCGGGGTGAGGGCGCCGGGCAGAACCGGCACTCCGAGGCGCGCCCCCTCCTCGATCACGTCCACGTTCAACGAGGGGGAGATCAGGTATGTCGCACCCGCGTCCACCGCCTGGCGAGCCTGCTCCACCGTGGTCACCGTGCCGGCGCCGAGCGCGACGTCAGCGGGCTTGCGAGCGGCGTACTTGCGGATCGCGTCAGCGACGTTCGGAGCAGTGAAGGTGAACTCCACCGCGCGGATGCCCTGCTCGACGAGCACGTCACTGACGTCGGCGAACCGGGCCGCGGATGACGACCGCAGGATCGCCACCGCTGGGCAGGCGTTGATCGCTTCCTGCAAACCCACGAGCGTCTCCTTTGTCGGACGGGCCAGACAGGCCTGGACGAGCCCTTGTCGGAGGGCACGGCGACGACCCTGTGGCCCCGAGCCGTGCTCCGAGCCATGCGACGGCCTCTGAGTGTAGAGCCGCCCCTAACCGGGCTGGTCTCGATGTTTCGAACATCTTGACCGCGTGTATCGGCGGGATTTCACTGATCGAGGCGTCGCCGATCCGCGGCGTAGCGGGACCCGGCCTCGCCACCGCGCGGCTGCGTCACCACGGGGCGGCTGCGTCACCACGGGGCGGCTGCGTTCCCATGGGGCGGCTGGGCCGCCTCGGGTACGGCAGCGGGAAGGAGCGCGCATGGCGATCGAGCGAGACCCCGCCAAGCCTGGTCCGGCCGATCCCGCACACCGCGATTCCACTCCCGTCGATGCGGCGCGGACGACCTTCACGCCCACGCTCTCCACCAGGTACCTGCCAGGTGTCGCGATCCGCGACCTCCCCGCCGCGCCGACGAACACCTGGCGCATCATCGGCCCCGGCCTGGTCGGCGCCGGTGTCGGCCTCGCCTCCGGCGAGTTCATCTTGTGGCCCTACATCGCCACGCAGGTGGGCCTGGTGTTCCTGTGGGGCGCGGTGATCGGCGTCACCACCCAGTGGTTCCTCAATATGGAGATCGAGCGCTACACGCTCGCCACGGGCGAGACCGCCCTCACCGGGTTCAGCCGCCTGTGGAAGCACTGGGGGCTGGTCTTCGCCGTCATGACCTACTTCGCCAACTTGTGGCCGGGTTGGGCCACCAGCTCGGCCTCGCTGATGACGTACATCGTCGGCGGCGACGTCCGGGTCATCGCCATCGGGATCCTGGTGGTCTGCGGGGCGGTGCTCACGCTCGCCCCGGTGGTCTACAACGCTCTCGAACGCGTCATCTTCCTCAAGGTGGCCGTGATCCTGCTGTTCGTGGCCGTCGCCATCGCGTTCGCCATCAGCGGCGACGCCTGGCGCGGTCTCGGCCAGGCGGTCACGCACGTCGGACAGTTCCCCTCCACGCTGGAGTACTCGCTCATGCTCGGCGCGATCGCCTACGCCGGGGCCGGTGGGGGGCAGAACCTGTGCCAGAGCAACTGGATCCGCGACAAGCGGTTCGGCATGGGGGCGTACGTCCCGCGCCTGGTCAGTCCGGTCACCGGGCAGGAGGAGGCGGCGCCCTCGACGGGCTTCGTCTTCGCACCGACCCCGGCGAACCTCCGCCGCTGGCGGGCATGGTGGCGGTTCGCCAACATCGAGCAGGCTCTGACGTTCGTGCTCATCACCGTGCTCACCATCGGCTTCATGTCGATGCTGGCCTACTCGACGGTCTACGGCCGGGGAGGACTCACCCGCGACATCGGCTTCCTCCAGGTCGAGGGCAACGTCCTGATGTCCCAGGTCGGGTCGTGGTTCGGCTACCTGTTCTGGGTGATCGGCGCCTACAGCCTGTTCGCGGCCGCGATGGGCATCATCGACTACACGAGCCGGCTCGCCGCCGACCTGCTCGCCACCGTGTACCTGCGCGGGTCCGGCATCTCCGAGAGCCGCATCTACTTCTGGCTGGTGTGGGGCCTCGTCGCGTTCGGCGTCCTCGTGCTCCTGCTCGGCGTGGACCAGCCCCTGGTCCTGCTCGTCATCTCCTCGTGCGTGAGCGGCGTCATGATGGCGATCTACGGCGTCCTGCTCATCATCATGAACAAGCGAGCCTTGCCGACACCGATCCGGATCCCACGGTTCCGCACCGTGGTCATCGCCCTGGCCGTGCTGTTCTACGGCGTCCTCGGCGTCATCACCATCGTCGAGGAGGGGCAGAAGCTCTTCTAGGCTTCCCCGCTGCCGTCCACGTCGCTGCCCACGACAAGGGTCGGCCCGGCGCGATCCCCGCGCCGGGCCGAACCGTGGGCATCCGTCAGTGGCGTACGTCGTCCTTCGTCAGGACGCCATTGACACGCCGCGGGATCCCGAGGACGTTCTCGTCCCGCAACGGCACCGGCAGCAGGGCCGCCGGCATCTGCTGGTAGCACACCGGCCGCAGGAAGCGTCGGATCGCGGTGGTTCCCACCGACGTGTGGATGGACGCCGTGGTCGCCGGCCACGGCCCGCCGTGGTGCATGGCGTACGTCACCGAGACACCCGTCGGCCAGCCGTTCCACAGCAGCCGTCCGGCCCGCTCCCGCAGCAGCGCGAGCAGCGGCGCGACGACGTCGGTCTCCGACTCCTCCGCGTGGACGGTCGCGGTGAGGTTGCCGCCGAAGGCCTCGGCCGCCCGGGTGAGCTCGTCCAGGTCCGCGTACTCCACGATGATCGACGCGGGACCGAAGCACTCCTCGAGCAGCTCGTCCTTGTGCTCCAGCAGGTTGGGCACGGTCGTCTTCACCAGCGTCGGAGCCACCGCGAGGTCCCGGACCGGGTCGGCGTGGAGCACCACCTGCACGCCCTCGACCTCGACGAGCCGACGCAGACCCTGCTCGTAGCCGCGAGCGATCCGGTCGTTCAGCAGCGGGGCCGGCCCGATGTCGCGTGCGGCCGCCACGACGGCGTCGACGATCGCGCTGCCCACGGGCACGAACAGCAGACCCGGCTTGGTGCAGAACTGTCCCACGCCCAAGGTGAACGACCCGCAGAAGCCGGTCGCGATCTCGTCCGGCCGGGCCTTCGCGGCCCCGGGGAAGACGAAGACCGGGTTGAGGCTGCCCAGCTCGCCGTAGAACGGGATCGGATCGGGTCGACCGGAGGCGATGTCGAAGAGCGCGCGACCACCGGGGATCGACCCCGTGAACGAGCCGGCCTTGATCCTGGGGTCGCGCAGCGCCTGGACGCCCTGGTCGGAGCCGAAGATCACGTCGAACGTGCCGTGCGGCGCGCCGGCTCGCGCCAACGCGTCCTTGACGATGGTCCCGGTGCGGGCGGACAGGCGCGGGTGGCCGGAGTGGGCCTTGACGATGACCGGGCATCCGGCGGCGAGGGCCGAGGCGGTGTCACCGCCGGCCACGCTGAACGCGAACGGGAAGTTGCTGGCCGCGTAGACCAGGGTGGGGCCGAGCGGCACGAGCATCCGGCGCACGTCAGGGCGAGGACCCATACCCCAGTCGGGGTCAGCGGTGTCGATGGTCGCCTCCAGGTACGACCCCTCCTCCAGCACCTCGGCGAAGAGCCGCAGCTGGAACGTCGTCCGGGTCAGCTCCCCCCGCAGTCGCCCCTCGGGCAGGTGGGACTCCTCCATGGCCAACGGGACGAGCTCGTCGGCCGCGGCGTCGAGCGCGTCGGCGACCGCGCGCAGCAACGGAGCCCGCTCGTTCGGCAGCAATGAGCCGAGCGGTTCGCTGGCCGCGGCCGCGGCCGCGAGGATGGCCTCCAGCTGTTCCGACGTCGTGGGTTCGACGGTGGTAGGGGATACGGTCATCGCACAGCCTCCCGAACGAACGGATCGCTGATCGCGTCGACGAGCCAGGCCAGCGGCTCCTTGCCGACCACGACGGGATTGGACAGGGCACCGACGTCGCTGATGGTGATGTCGACCCGGTCACCGGCCGCGAGCGTGAACGACATCTCGGGGATGATGCCGGTGCCGGTGGCGAGCACGACCCCTTCCGGGAAGGCCTCGCCCGCGAACAGGTAGCTCACCAGCTCCTCCAGCGAACGCTTCATCCGCGCGGTCGACGTCGAGCCTTGCCAGGCGGGAGCACCGTCTCGGACGACGGTGAGCGTGATGTCCAGGGCGGTGGGGTCGGGCACCTCCCAGGCGGGGCGGATGCCCGCGGAGATGGCGCAGCTACCGGCGTAGATCTTCGCCTGCGGAAGGTAGAGAGGGTTCTCCCCCTCGATGACGCGGGAGCTCATGTCGTTGCAGACGACGAAGCCGACGATCTCGCCTGCCCGGTTGACGACGACACCCAGCTCTGGCTCGGGAACGTCGAGCCCGGAGTCCGCTCGGATGCCAACCGGCTCCCCGTGGGTCACCACCCGCCACGCCACCGCCTTCATGAAGAGCTCGGGCCGCTGGGCGTCGTAGACCTTCTCGTAGACCGACTTCTCGGTGCTCTCCTCGACCCGCGCCACCTTGGAACGCTCGTAGGTGACGCCGGAGGCCCACACCTCGGTCCGTCCGTCGACAGGCGGCAGGAGAAGGACGTCGGACTCCGCGCGCACGCCGGTCGAGCCCGACGCGGCCCGCGCCCCGGCGTCGTCGACCAGGTCGCGAACCTCCTTGCGTGGCAGCCTCAGCAGCTCACAGATGCCACCGACGTCAGCGAGCGGGGCCACCCGGCCGGCCTGGCGAACGCCGACCCGGACGACGCGATCGACTCGGTCGGCGTAACGGACGATCTCCACGGGACCACCTCCGCAGTCATCAGATGTATCCCTGGTCGGCGCTCAGTGTTCCAGACAGATGACCGGTCGCGCGACGTCGGCCCACCGCGGATTCACCGTCACCACGTCGAGAGCGGGAGCTCGAACGGCCGGAGGAGCGCACGGCGGCCGGTGTCGGGCTCGACGTTCACACAGTCTCGGCCATGGGTGACACCCGACGCGTGACCGTTCTCGGCATGCCTGTGCTCGGGTGTCTGTTCTCGCGTGCCCGTTCTCGCGTGCCCGTTCTCGCGTGTCTGTTCTCGCGTGGCCGTTCTCGGCGTGGACGGACAGGGGATGGGCGGGCGAGTACTCTGAGCGAAAGATCACCGATCACGGGAGGTATCACGGTGAAGACTCGCAAGGTGGGTGCCGCCGCGAGTGCGTTGGGCCTGGTCGCTTCCGCGCTGACGCTTGTCGCGACCGCCGCGCCCGCGCAGGCGGGTATCGGCTGCCGGATCGACTCCCTCGGCGGCAGCGTCGCCGTGTACGAGCAGCCCGACACGTCGAGCGCGACGATCGGCTCGATCACGAGCTACAGCTACGGCGGTCAGTGCGGACGAACGAGCGGCGCGACGTACACCGTCTGCGGTGGCGGCTCGACGTACTACCGGGTCACGGTCTCGGGCAGGACGGGGTACACGCCCGCGGCCTGCTTCGACTGGTCGTACTACTAGGGCGTCACGTCCCGACCACGAGCCACACCATTTCCCGCACGACTTCTCGCACGATTCCCCCACACGGTCCCCCGCACAGTTCCCGCGGATGGGTTCCCTGACACGATTCCCCGCACGCTGACCCGCTTCCCGCGCGCCAGCACACCTCTCACCCTCGACGGGTCTGGTCGCTCACCAGGGCCCGTCCGTTAACCAGGGTGACCTAGCCGCTTGGACAGCCTGGCCGCGCCGTCGGCGACGAGCCGCCCCAGCTCGTCCCGCCGTTCGGGCGACCAACGTACGGTCGGGACCGAGATGCTCATGGCCGCCACGACGCGGTCGCCGCGGTCTCTCACCGGGGCCGCGACGCACGCGACGGCGTCGTTGGACTCGCAGTACTCCTCGGCCAGGCCCTTCGCGCGGATGCGCGTCAGCCGTTCCCGCAGCCGTACCGGCGAGGTGAGGCTGCGCGGCGTCAGCGCGGGCAAGGGCTGGTCGAGCGGGAACCGGGCGTTGAGCGTCTCCGGGTCGAGGCTGGCGAGCAGCATGAGACCGACGGCGGTGCAATGCGCGGGGAGTCGACGTCCCACCGCCGAGACCATGCGGACCGGGTGGGTGCTGTCGACCTTGGCGATGTAGACGACGTCCCGACCGTCGAGGACGGCCACGTGGACGGTCTCGTCGCAGGCCGCGGCCACCTCCGCCGCGACGACCTGCCCCTCGCGCGCGAGGTCGAGGCGCTCGGCGTAGGCCGCACCGAGCTGGAACACCCCGACGCCCAGTCGGTAGCGGTGCGGATGATCTGGCGACGGCGCGAGGTACGACCGGGCCACGAGAGTGCCGACGAGCTCGTGCACCGAGGTCCGCGGCAGCCCCAGACGCGCGTGGATCTCCGGGATGGACAGCTCTTCGGCCGTCGTGAAGAGCTCGAGGATGTCGAGGGCTCGCGTGACCGCAGGTACGGACCGCCCCATGCGCCCTCCTTCGGTGCGAGCTTGACGGGCCCGTGACCGGGCCGTCACGATGTCCGAGTATACGAATGTTGTTCGGTATACCGCACACGCCAGGCCACCGCACCTGGCACGCCGTCCGCGGCAGCCTGGGCCGCAGAGTCGAGACCGGCCTGCCGCGGACAGGGACGGGACACCGTACGAGCCTTTGTGGGAGGGTCCATCCGTGGCTGGCGCAACCACCCCTTCGACACCTGGATCGCGACTTCTCGAGCAGCTGGACCTTCCCGCTCGCGATCTCGGTGAGCTGCCGGCGTCCGCCAAGCGCTTCCCCGACGGGGTCCGCTACCGCATCGAGATCCCCAGCACCGAGGGGCCCCGCTGCCTGGACGCCGCGCTCGAGGAGGCCGAGCGGCTCGACGTCCCGGTCCGGCGCATCTCTCAGGGCAGCGGCGTCTTCCTGCTGACCGACGACGAGATCGACGCCATGGTCGAGCGAGCAGCGCTCGCCGGCGTGGAGATCAGCCTCTTCGCCCGCCCGTGCGCTGGGTGGGGCACCTCCGCGACCGCCCGCTCCAGCGCGGGAGGCGGTTTCGCCGCCACCGCGCACGGCCAGCAGCAAGTCGCCGCCGTGCTCGACGACTGCCTGCGGGCCGCCGAGCACGGCATCCGCAGCGTCCTCATCTCCGACATCGGCGTCCTCGCGGCGTTCGGCAAGCTCCGCGCTCAAGGCCACCTCCCGGAGGACATGCAGGCCAAGGTGTCGGTCATGCTGCCGATCACCAACGCCGCCACGGCCCGACTGCTGGAAGACCTCGGCGCGAACACGCTCAACGTGGCCACCGACCTGAGCCTCGCGCAGATCGCCGCCATCCGCGCCGCCGTCGACATCCCGCTCGACGTCTACGTCGAGGCTCCCGACAACCTCGGCGGCTTCCTCCGCCACCACGAGCTGCCGCAGCTCATCGAGGTGGCCGCGCCCGTCTACATCAAGTTCGGCCTGCGCAACGCGCCAGACGTCTACCCGGCCGGCACCCACCTGGAGACCACGACGGTCGCCTTGACCCGCGAGCGGGTGCGCCGAGCGCGGCTCGGGCTCGACCTGCTACGTCGCGCCGGCGTCGACGAGCCGACCTCCAAGCCAGGCGCGGAGGGCCTCGCGGTACCGATTCCCACGCGGTAAGCGGTTCCGGCCACGCGGTAAGCGGTTCCGCTCGCCGAGAGCCCGGGTCGTCGTCTCAACGGCCTTTGCCACGAGAGAACAGCGACCCGGTTAACTCTGCCGGCCGGCTAGAGCGGACGAGCCAGGGGTGGGGCGGGGCCGGTCGGAGGAGGTAGGGAGACGACCGGCCCCGCGCCCGGGTGCGCGCCAGGGTGCCCCTGTGGCGGAGGGCAAGGGGTGGGATGGGGCGGGCCCTGGGCGCTGGTCACGGGTGGCCGGGTGGGTTGTTCGCCGGTGGGGTGTTGATGGCGGTGATGGCGCGGCGGCGGGGTTGGTGCTGGTCGTCCATGCGCAGGATCTCCTCACCAGAGCCGCGCCGGACGCAGCGGTGGCCGGGTGGGGCGTGGCAGGTGGGGCAGGGGTGCAGCAGGATGCGGGCGAACCTGCTGCGGTCGGTGGTGCCCAGCCCTTCTAGGTCGGGGCGGGAGGTGTCGAACACCCAGTCGACGATCCCGCTGTCAATCAGATCGAGGTCTAGCGGGTTGTGACCGCCGCCAGCACCAGCCCGATCACCGCCACCTGGAACGTGGCCGCCTTCCACACCACCGCCTGCGCGGTCCCGGTCGCGTGGCCCCGTCGCCATGCCACCCTCGCCCCTCCCGTGTGTGACGGGTACGGGCGGCCACCCGCAGGTGGGGCGCAACAAGCGCGGGCAGCCGCCCGTACCCGAGCTGGTCAGGCGCGGTAGCCAGGACCACCCCACCCCACAGCCACGGGCATCTGAGGCCGCGGGCAACGGTCAACCAACCACCGCGCCGGTCTGGTAGTGCTCCCGCACGTTCTGTGGTGATGTGAAGTCAACTGTGTTACGTAGCAAAAGTCAATGGCTCAAGTGCCGCGACACTTGTATCGCGTCAAGAAAACTGTGCCTCACATGAGGCGTCGGAGTTGTGCGACGTCGTTGTGCGATGTTTAATTTGTTTGCGACATCGACGCAGAGAAAGGGGGCGGTATGACAGACGCCGTCGGCACCGCGTTGTTGCGCCGGTACATCGGCCGACGATTCGCCGCCCTGCGCACAGCGGCCGGGCTGACTCAGGAACAGGCCGCCGAAGCCTTCCAGCGGTCGCGCGCGATGATCGCCCGCATCGAGGCAGGTGACGAGCGCGTACGGTTCCGTGAAGTCGACGTCAGGCTGCTCCTGGACATCTACAAGGCCAGTCCGGAGGACGCCAAGGTCCTTCTGGAGCTGACCGCGGAGACGCGCAACGGCCGCCGGAAGTCGTGGTGGCACGACCGGACGGATACCGAGCTTCCCGAGTTCTTCGAGTTGTACGTTCTCTTGGAGGACAGCGCCGTCGCCATCCGTCAGTACGAGGCCGAGCTGATCCCCGGGCTCCTCCAGACCAGGGGGTACGCCGAATTGATCAGCGAGGTCACCATCGGCTACTTCAGCGAAGACGAGAGGCAGCGGCTCGTGAACACTCGGATGAAGCGGCAGGCACTGCTGAGCCGCCCGAACCCTCCGAGCCTGGAAGTGATCATCAATGAGTCAGCGCTCCGCCGGCTCGATGTCTCCAACGAGGTCGCCCGCGAGCAGTTGCGACACCTGCTCGAGGACCGCCCCCATGTCAACGTGCGGGTCCTGCCGTTCAGCGCCGGCATTCACGGCGGCATGGCAACATGCGGCTCATTCTCGATCCTGGACTTCCCCGCGGATCCCTACACCGGTGCGCCCATCGAGCCGCCACTGGCTTACGTGGACACCCTCACCGCGGCGTTCTACATGAACAAGCCCGACGAGGTTCGCGGCTACCAGCACATGTGGCGGGACCTCGATCGGCGGGCCTTGGATCGGCCCACGTCACGAGAGTTCATCAGCGACATCCTGAAAGGACGTTCGTCGTGTCCGACAACATGAAGGGGACCTTCGCCGACGCGACCTTCCGCAAGAGCAGCTACAGCGGCGCTAACGGCGGGAACTGCGTGGAGGTCGCGGTCGCCCCAGGCGTCGTCGGCGTCCGGGACTCCAAGCTCGGCGCGGACTCGCCCATCCTGGCGGTGACCCCGGCCGACTGGAGCACCTTTGTCAGCGCCGTCAAGGCCGGCCGGTTCGACCTCTGACGCCACCACCACACCGAACCACGCGGTGCCCCGGGCCTGCCTGGGGCACCGCTCTCCCCAGGCGTGTCTTGTTGATCAAACGTTGTAGAAAAGCTTCTGTCAAGCCCTCGTACGGAACAGAGCTTTACCAGACAGTACGCCGAGCGGATCACCAGGACGGCCGCCGGTTACTTGAACCGAGCTACGAGATGATCACCAAAGAGGCGGCGCTCCGCCGGCTCGACGTCTCCGATGAGATGGCCCAAGAGCATCTGCAACGTCTGATAGAAGACCGCTCCCACGTCAACGTTCGGGTCCTACCATTCAGCGTCGGAATCCACGGCGGTATGGTCACAGGCGGCTCCTCTGAGATCATGGACTTCTCCGAGGATTGATCCCTACACGGTGCGCGCTCATCGAGCCGCCGGTGGTATATGTGGACACGCTCACCGGAGCGTTCTACATGAACAAGCCGTGGAGGCGAGCGCCTTTTCGGCTCGTCTGGGGCAACCTTGAACGTCGGGCTCCGGGTCAGCCCGACTCAATGGCAAAGATCGCCGACACCTTGAAAGGACTCCGAAAGTGAGTCGGTTCATCAACTGGCGCAAGTCCAGCTACAGCAACAATGGCGGTGCCTGCGTCGAGGTCGCGGCCGCTCCTGGCGTCGTCGGTGTCCGGGACTCCAAGCTGGGTGAGGACTCGCCCATCCTGGCGGTCACCCCGGCCGACTGGAGCACCTTCGTCAACGCCGTCAAAGCCGGCCACTTCGACCTCTGACGCCACCACCACACCGACACCGGCCGACAGCACGGTGGCCCACGGCATCGAGGGCACCGTTCTCTTTCAAGTAGGTGGAGCGACACCACACAGAGGCGTCACCACCTGACGAGCGTTGCGCGGTGCCTGTCCCAAGACTCCCTGGGGGCATCCCCTTGCGGTGCACGGGAAGCCCGCTATCCGCGTAACGGGCATGTGCCCACGTCATCCGTTGTCTTCCGCGACGTCCGGGCGGCCCAGCCGGAGGTCGACGTCACGGTTCCGGTCGCAGACGAGCCTGCCGTCGACGACGTCGAGCTCGGCCACCTGGATCGAGGAGCGCCGGGTCTCGTAGCTGTCCTCCTCCACACCCTCCACGCGACCCGGGTGGGTGAAGTAGAAGACGTACGCCCGGTCGCCGCGCACCACCACGTCGGCGTGCAGCCCGACCGTGGCGTCGTCGGGGCGTCGCCCCGGCCGGTCCAGGATCAGGCCAGCCGGCTCCCAGGGGGTGAGGTCGTCGGAGCGGAACACGCCCTGGCCGCGCCACTCGTCGACGATCATCCAGTACGAGCCGCGGAAGGCGAAGACGTTCGGACCCTCGTGGGGGCGGTGCGTGATGACCGGACCGACGACCCGCCAGTCGTACAGGTCAGGGCTGTCAGCCGCCCAGGTGTGCGAGCCGTTGGCCTCGTCCTTGTACCACATGCGAAAGCCGCCACCGGGCAACGGATGGACGCAGGCGTCGATGACCCGGTCGGAGCTGAGCGACAGTCTCGACTGGAACGCCCAGGTCACCAGGTCAGGGCTCGTGTAGTGCAGGATGTGCCGCGGGTGGCCCGCCCACGTCGCCGGAACGCCGCGGATGTAGCTGACGTACATGTGGTAGAGGCCGTCGTTCCAGACGATCTCCGGCGCCCAGAACGTGTTGCGCCCCCACTCGATGTCGAGACCGGTCAGCACCCCGCGGTAGACCCAGCTCGCGCCGCCGTCGGACGACGTGGCGACCCCGAGGTCGGTGCCGTGCACCCAGGCCACCCCTGGGCCCGGGGCGTCGGCGCGCCGGTTGGTGTAGACCATCCACCACTCGCCGGCCTGGCGGTTCCACACCACCACCGGATCGGCCGCGCCGTCGTGGATCGGGTCACGGAACAACGGTGCCTGCGCCACGGAGCTCACCCTTTCGCCGTCGTCAGACTCGCAGCCGCACGGCGTGGAGCCGCTCGTAGTGAGGGCGGCAGGCCTCAGCCACCTCGGCCGCGGCACCCGTCAACGTCACCGTGCGTTCCCGATAGGGCTCGAACCCGGTCGACCGCCACACGGCGGCGTACCAGTACGGCGCCCACACCCCGTCGCTGTCCCGAGGTCCGGGCGGCCAGGACAGCATCCGGTCGGTGAACTCCACCCCCACCATCGCGCACAGCGCACGCAGGTATCCCTCGGGATCGCGCAGGAAGTCGCCGGCGTCGATGACCGGCGGCGGCTCACCGGACGCGGCCAGCTTCTCGAACAGCCGCACCTGCTGGGGCAGGCCGATGTCGTCCGGTGTCACCGTCGCGCGGCTCCGCACGTAGGACGCCACTACCTCACGGGGGTCGCGGATGAGCAGGACGTTCGTGAGCTTGCCGATCCAGTCGCGATCGATCCCCGGGAGCAGGTGGTGGGTCATGTGCTTCTGGTAGAAGACGGCGACGCCCGGCGGCACCGGCCCGAGCAGCCGGTCGACCACCACCCGCCAGTCGGTCTCGCCGGCCGCGATCACCTCCTCCCGCCCCGGGTGGTCGAGCCCGGTGACGTGGAGGTAGTGGGCGTAGAGAGGCTCGTCGACCACGATGGTGTCGGGGCGGTTCTCCCACGCCCGCATGAGGGCGGTGGAGATGTTGCGAGGTCCCGACCACACCGCGAGCCGCACCGTCATCGCCGCGCGCCCTCCTCTCGTGCGCGTTCCCTCACCCGCGCGGCGCGCTCGGCCGCGCGAGCGGCCACGTCGCGTTCGACCAGGTCGGCGTACAGGGCACGCAGCCGGGCCACCATCGGACCCGGGCGACCCGTGCCGATCGTCCGACCGTCGACCGACCGCACCGGCACGAGACCGGCGAAGGTGCCCGTCACGAACGCCTCGTCGGCGCTGTAGACCTCGGTGAGGCTGAAGTTCTTCTCCCGCGTCGGGATCCCGGCGTCCCGGGCGACGCGCAGGACGTTGCCGCGGGTGATGCCGCCCAGGCAGTAGTCGCCGCTCGACGTCCACACCTCGCCCTTGCGGACGATGAAGAAGTGCGTGGAGTTGCAGGTCGCCACGAAGCCGTTGGGATCCAGCATGAGCGCCTCGTCCGCGCCCGCGACGGCCGCCTGGATGCAGGCGGTGATGTCGTTGAGCTTGGAGTGGACGTTGAGCTTCGGGTCGAGGATGTCGGGGGACGAGCGTCGCACGTGGACGGTGAAGAGTCGGATGCCCTCCTCCAGCACCCGGCGCGTCGGCAGCTTGTACTCCGCCGCGATGACGACCGTCGCCGGCCCTCGGGTGGCGCGCGGGTCCTGGTACAGCTTGGTCTTGACGCCGCGCGTCACCATGAGCCGGATGTGCACGCCGTCGGTCATCCCGTTGGCCTCGAGGGTCTGGTAGATCGCGTCGGTCAGCTCCTCTCGAGTCAGACCGATGTCGAGCGCGATGGCCGCCGCGCCCGCGAAGAGCCGGTCGAGGTGCCGGTCGAGGAACGCCGGGTGTCCTCGGTGGACCCGCAGTCCTTCCCACACGCCGTCACCGAGCACGAAGCCCGCGTCGAAGACGGAGACGACCGCCTCCTCGCGTCGCTTCAGCTCACCGTTGACGTAGACGAGGACGTCCGCGTTGCGCGGGTCGTCCTCGTGGTCGTGGACCCCCGCCGACGGCTCGGCGGGTGTGACCGTGGACCCCGTCGACGACGTCTCGTGCGCCTGCTCCACCGCGCTCCCTTCTTCCTGTCCTCGGACCTCGTCTGGTGCGCCCACCCGAGTCTCGCAGACCCGCCGTCCTCGCTCCGGGTCCCGGTGGACCAGCTCTCGCTCGCCGTGGACTAGCTCTTGATACCGGTGAGCGTCACGCCCTCGATGAAGTACCTCTGCAGGAAGAAGAACAGCACGATGATGGGCGCGATGACCGCCGCCGACGCCGCCATGAGGTAGCCCCACTGGGCGGTGTAGACGCTCTGGAACGACGCCAGGCCGAGGGCGAGCGTGTACTTGCTCTCGTCGTTGAGGTAGAGCAAGGGCCCGAGGAAGTCGTTCCACACGCCGATGAACGTGAAGATCGTCACGACGACCAGGGCCGGCCGCGACAGCGGCAGGATGATCGACCAGAACACCCGGAGCGGTGACGCGCCGTCGATGTAGGCGGCCTCGTCCAGCTCGAACGGGATGGTGAGGAAGAACTGTCGCAGCAGGAAGATGTTGAACACGCCGCCGCCGGCGCCACCGAAGAACGCGGGCACGGTCAACGGCACGAACGTGTCGAGCGCGCCGAGCGAACGCCACATGACGAACGTCGGGATGAGCGTGACCGCGTACGGCAGCATCACGCTGCTGAGCAGGATCGCGAACACGACGTTGCGCCCACGCCAGCGTAGTCGGGCGAAGCTGAACGCCGCGATCGAGCAGGTGGCGACCGTACCGGTCACCACCAGCACCTCGATGATCATCGTGTTGAGGAAGTAGCGCCCGAACGGCTGCGCGGTCAGCGCACCGGTGAAGTTCGACCACTCGAACGGGCGCGGGATCCACTCCGGCGGCGCGATGAAGATCTGGTTGTCGTTCATCAGGGCGCTGCGGATGAGCCAGACGAACGGCAGCATCGTCGGCACCGCCCCCAGGACGAGGACGACGTAGAGCAGCGCCCGACCGATGCGACGTCGTCTCCGGCTCGCTCCAGGAGGTGGCCGGAGTCCCGCCGTGGGAGCGACTCGGCCTCGTCCACGCTGTCGCGTCGCCCTCATCGCGCACCCGCCATCTCGTAGTAGACCCACCGACGCGCGTTCTGGAAGAGCGCGAACGTCACGAGCACGATGATCATGAACAGCACCCACGCCAGCGCGCTCGCGTATCCCATCTGGCTCTCGGTGAACGCCGTTCGGTAGAGGTAGTAGATGTAGAAGAGCGAGGCGTTGTTGGGCCCACCCTGCGTCATGACGTACGCCTGGTTGAAGACCTGGAACGTCCCGATGACGCCGGTGACGAGGTTGTAGAAGATGGTCGGCGTCATCATCGGCAGCGTCACGTGGCGGAACCGCTGCCACGCGCCTCCGCCGTCGATCGACACCGCCTCATACAGGTGGCGCGGCACCCCTTGCAGACCGGCGAGGAAGATCACCATCGCGTTGCCGAAGCCCCAGCTGCTCATGATGATCATCGAGGGGATGACGGCCGTCTCGCTGTAGATCCACTGCGACGTCGGCAGTCCCGCCTGCCGGAGCAGCGAGTTCAGCAACCCGAAGTCGGGGTTGAAGATCCAGATCCACAGCACCGCGCTGGCGATGGCTGGCACCAAGGTCGGCAGGTAGTAGATCGTCCTCCAGAACGACAGCCAGCGCACCTTCTGGTTGAGCAGGAGCGCCAGCACGAAACCGAGGACCAGGACGAGCGGAACCGACCCGAGCGTGTAGTAGGTGGTGACGAACAGCGACTTCCAGAACAGCTCGTCGTTCCACAACGTGCGGTAGTTGTCGAGCCCGATGAACGACGGACTCCCGCCGATCGTCCAGTCGGTCAAGCTGAAGAAGAACGACGCGAGCATCGGGCCGATGGTGAAGATGAGGAAGCCGAGGATCGCCGGCATCGCCAGCCCGATGCCCCACCGGCGCTCCAGCCGCGCCTGCCCGGACACTCGGGCGCGGGCGGCCCGCGGCCTGGCCGTCGCGTCGGGTTTGCGCGTGAGAACAGCCGCCATCACGCCTCCCGCGGGTCCTGCGTGGGATGCCAGCCACGGAGCAGCCGATCGACCTTCGGCACGACCGCCGTCAAGACCTCCTTGGCGGGCTGCTTCCCGGTCTCGATCGCCTGCAGCGCGGGCGTCAGCACCTCGCTGATGTTGTCCATGTTGGCCAACCGCTGGCTCACCGCGGTGACCGCGTGGTGCAAGGTGTAGTCGACCACCGCGGTCTTGTACTCAGGCGGATGCACGTCGTTGTCGATCCACGAGGCGATCGCCTCAGGATCGGTGTAGTACTTGCGCTCCAACGGCATCCACAGACCCTTCTCGAACAAGTCGACGTGCTCGGGGTCGTTGTGGAACATGAACAGCTCCAGCGCCTCCTCGAGATGCTCAGTGCTGGAGAAGATGACGGAGGCGCCACCGAGCTGGGTGGTCGACGGCTCGCCGTAGCTCGGCAGCACGCCGATCCCGAAGTCGACGTCGCTTTGCGCCATGTCGAGCAGGATCCACTGGCCGTCGACGACCATGGCGATGCGCTTGGTCTGGAGCTGGACGGCGGTCGTCGGCGCGTTGTTGCCCAGCTGGACGGGCGTCGGCGCCACCCGATGCTCGTACATGAGGTCCTGGAGGTTGCTCACCACCTCGATCGCCTCGGGCGTGTCGAGCAGACACCTGGTGCCGCTCTCGTCGACGAGGTCGTGACCTCGACTGCGCAGCAAGCACTCCCACGCGGGGAGGTACTGCAGGCTGATCGAGATGCCGAACTGACGGACCCGTCTGGGGTCGAAGCCGGGCTCGTCGGGATGCCGACCCTCCTGGTCGTAGGTCAGCTTGTACGCCGCCTCGACGAGATCGTCCCACGACCAGGCCTTCGCCGCCTCCGCCGGCGGGAACTCCACACCGGACTCCCGCAGGACCGCCTTGTTGTACCACAGCAGCATGACCTCGTTCGCGGTCTGCGTGCCGAAGGTCTTGTCCTTGCCGTACCAGAAGTACGTGCCCGGCAGCCGGTCAGCGAGAGAGGGGTACTTCTTGAAGTACGGGTAGAGATTGACCAGCCGACCCTGCCGGGCGAGCCGGTGCCCCATGGCTGCGCCCATGTAGGCGACGTCAGGCGCGCGGTCGCTCGCCACGAGCGTGTTGACCTTGGTGTCGTAGTCCCGCGGGGTGTAGAGAGGCTTGACGCTCACCCCCTCGTGGGTCTTCGTGAACTGGTCGAGCATGGCGTTCACCGCCTTCTGCTCGAACGACGAGCCCCAGTACATGAACTGCAGCTCGACTCCGCCTCCCGAGCCGACCCCGCCGCACCCAGCGAGCGTCGGAGCGACGAACCCGGCCGTCGCGAGACCCGCGGTCGCCAGCCCGCCGGTCCGAAGCAGCGCCCGCCTGCTCCACGTGCCCTCAGAACGCGCGCCTCGTCCGGCCATGGCTCCTCCCGTCACAGCTCCTGGGTGTGGTGCCAGCCTTGGAGGAGTGGTTCGACCTTCGGCTTCAGCGCGTCCAGGACCTCCTTCGCCTTCGCCTTGCCGGTCTGGATCTGCTGGATGGCCGGCGTGAGCACCTCGGAGATCGCGTCGATGTTCTTGAGCCGCTGGTCGAAGATCGGGACCGAGTGGTGCAACGTGTAGTCGACGACCGCGGTCCGGTACTCCGGCGGGTGCGCGTCGTTGTCGATCCATGACTTGATCGCGTCCTCGTCCCGGTAGTACTTCTCCTCCAAGGGCATCCACAGACCCTTGGCGTACAGGTCGACGTACCGCGGGTCGTTGTGGAACATGTAGAGCTCGACCGTCTGGTCGTCATGGTCGCCGGCGAACGCCACGGTCGCCGCGGCGAAGCCGATGGTGAGCGGCTCCTGGAAGCTCGGGAGCACACCGATCCCGTAGTCCAGGTCGCTCTCGGCCATGTCGAGCAGCACCCACTGCCCGTCGATCGCCATCGCGATCCGTCTGGTCTGG
>Ga0310836_100577_pt1 | contig 27948 bp, 30 predicted proteins | sample SM_ome_4_FD_201310 | JGI IMG/M metagenome (GOLD analysis project Ga0310836, IMG submission 201310) | Sorghum-adapted microbial communities enriched on stacked mutant (SM) sorghum from Joint BioEnergy Institute, Emeryville, California... ... | reverse complement strand
ACAGCCCGGCAAGAACTGAATCTCATCCCGCGGAAAGCTCCGTCAAGGTTGACGAACCGCCTAGTGCGGACCCGCATGCTAGGTGGTGTGAGGGGACGGGGGTTAGCCGCCCCCTCCTACTCGATAACGTTCTTTAACTGAGGCGAATCGGGGAAAATATGAGGTGTTGCCCGGCCGGGAAAAAATCCCCTTGCGATCGCCGCGATCCCCTATGATGTTTCCGTCCCCCGGCGCATCAACCCCTGCGGGACCGAATAGCCCCACGGGAGCTTTCATCGGCTTTGCCCTTTACCGAAAGGTTTTTGCCGAACCGTTGGTTGTGTCCATATCCCCGTGGCAGCCATTTGTTTTTGTACAGTACCGGTTCAAGGAACAGGCCGCGCACTGCCCTTCCTTGCTTTTTCTGAAGAAACGCACGAGGGCAAAGCCGGCATACCCGAAAATCAGTGCACCGATGATGGCACTAAACATGGTCAACGCTCCCTTTCAGTTCAATCCGAGCAAAAGGCCCAGGCGAAAGATGACGAAGGAAAGAATGTATGCGATGATCAAGGCGTAAACGATGGCGAACAAGGTCCATTTTTTCGAGCCGGTTTCTTTTTGGATCGTGGCCGCCGTCGCCAAACACGGAATATACAGCAGGGTAAACACCATGAAACTATAAGCGGATAAAGGCGTGAACGCTTCCGTCACCGCATGGACAAGGGATGAACCGTCGGGCACGAAGTAAAGGATGTTCATCGTCGAAACGACGACTTCTTTCGCCAAAAACCCGGTCACCAGTGCGGCCGCCGCCTGCCAGGTGCCGAAGCCAAGCGGGGAAAAAACCGGGGCGATCGCGCCGCAAATCAGGGCAAGGAAGCTTTGATCGATGGAAACGTTCAAACCGCCCGGTCCCGCGTAACTCAACAGCCAAATGAAGCAAGTCCCCGCAAAAATGATCGTCCCCGCTTTTCGGACGAATCCCTTCCCTTTGTCCCATGTGCTCCTGAATAAACTGCGGGCGTTCGGGACGCGGTAAGGGGGGAGTTCGATAACAAATACGGAATCCTCCGTTTTTATGAAATAAGAAAAGACTTTCGCCAACAGTAGCGCGGCGGCTATGCCCAAAAGATAGAGAGACAAGACGACGATCGCCTGATATTTTTCAAAAAAGGCCGCAGCGAACAAACTGTAGACCGAAAGCCTCGCCGAGCAGGACATCAAGGGCGTCAGCAGGACGGTCAGCAGCCGTTCCTTCGGCTGTTCGATCGTCCGCGCGGCCATCACCCCGGGCACATTGCAGCCGAAGCCGATGATGAGGGGAATAATGGCCTTTCCGTTCAGCCCGAAGGATTCCATGAAGCGGTCCATGACCATCGCAATGCGAGCCATATAACCGGAGTCTTCGATGAATGAAATGAAGAAGAAGAGAACGAAGATTTGCGGCACGAAAACGAGAACGCCGCCGACGCCGGCGATGATTCCGTTGATCACGATATCTTCAATGAACGGGGCCGCATGGACCTGTCTTAGCCCGGCTTGAATCCAATCGGTCAAAGGCCCGGAGATAAACCGGTCGAGCAGATCGGAAAGCGGGGCTCCGACCCAATCGAAGGTAATGCAGAACATCAGATACATCGCGGCGATAAAGATGGGGACGCCCGCATATTTGTTCGTCACGATCCGGTCGATCGTTTCCGTCATGGTCCGTTTGGCGGGATCCTTTATTTTTACGGCTTCCGCGATGATTTCATCAATAAACTGCTGCCTTTTTTTATAAATGACCTGTTTGAGCGGGGCTGGGCCTTCTTCCTTTTGCAGATCCCCTTCCAGTTCCCGGCAAACGGCCTGCAACCTGTCCTTCACCCTTTGCAGCTCCGGCATGGAGCGGACGACCGGATTGCCTTCGAGGTACTGCAATGCCAGCCAACGTTTATTTAATCCGCGGATATCCGGAAGGAGCCGGCCAATGGATGCGACGGCATTCTCGATCAAAGCCCCGAAATCGATGTTAAAGTCCGTTCCCGATCCGGGCGCTTCTTTCAGATATTCGTAAATCTTTTGGCAGCCCTTCCCCGTCCTGGCAATAATGGGAGCGACCGGAACGTTCAGTTTTTTTGCGAGGATCTCGGCGTCGACTTCCAAGCCTCTCCCCTTTGCCACGTCGATCATATTCAAGCCGATATAAACGGGCTTGCCGAATTCCAATAATTGGATCGTTAAATGCAAATTTCTCGCCAATTGGGATGCGTCCACGATGTTGAGCACGGAAGTGAACCGGTTTTCCAGCAGGAAACGGGTCGCGACGGCTTCATCCCTTGTCAGGGGATTTAAGCCGTAGATCCCCGGCAGATCGATAAGGATCCCGCAGTCGTCTTTCAGTTTCCCGATCTTTTTTTCGACGGTCACCCCCGCCCAGTTTCCCACATATTCATAGGAACCGGTCAACTCATTGAAGAGGGAAGTCTTTCCGGTGTTGGGATTTCCGAATAATGCCACTTCCATTACACGCGCACCACACGGATCTGTTTTGCGTCCTTTCTGCGGATCCCGATGCACTGGCCGCACGCCTCCAGCATGCAAGGACCGCCCAAAGGCAAAGAACATTTGTAACAGACTTCCCGCCCTTCCCATATGCCCAAATCGAGCAGCCGTTTTTGGATGAGCGGATGGACCCCGGAAAGATCCACGATCATTCCTTTATCTCCCGGCCGCAGTTCGGTAAGGTTCACGGTTGGCTCTCCCTCTCCAATCGTCCGGCAAATTGGTGCGGACGAAAATGAGAATCTTTATCAATAAATCCGATTTTATTATGACATAATTTCCTGATGGAAGTCCTTGAAAATTTTATGAACATTAGGAGAAAAACGCCTTTTTCTGCCCTGACAAGAGGAACGGTCCGCCCGCCGGAAGTCCGCCTTCGACGGCTTGTTTCTTCCCTTTCATCCGCAAACGCACCTTCCTTTCGCAAAAGATTTGGCCCGCGTTTTTGACGGCTCGTTTTCGTCACCCCGGAAAGACGGAACGGAAGGGCCGAACCGCCATGTGCATCCCCGGCAAAAGGGATTGAAAATGTCAAAAACGAATGTGCCCGTCCGGGAGGAATCGTTCAACCGTTCCTTCAAAAATGAGGATGATGCTGCGGTGCTTGAGGCGGAGGGGGGAGGCAACGACAAGGAAAAAATCCCCTTTTCCTCTGCATCGCCGAGAGGAACGGGGATATGGCTATGAGGAAAAACCGCCTTCCCCCGTTCTTTCCGGAAGAATGCCGTCGGGATGGAAAGGGGAGAGCCGATGCAAAACCCGCCCCGTTCATCGCGGGAGGAGACTTCCGGCTGCGGAAGGAAACATCATCTATTTTTTGTCGGTCCGGAAACGAAAAATAGATTGTGAGATGTTTCGGAAAATAATAATATATTCACTTGTAAAGATATTTTTGCGGTCGGCAATCCGGTTGACAAAAGGAGAGATGGCCATGATGAAATTTTTCTTGCCGTTTCTGGCATTGCTCGGCGGTGCAGCCATCGCCGTCCAATCCCAGGTGAACGGAGAATTGGGCAAAAAAACCGGCGTGATCGAGGCATCCCTTATCAATTTTGCGGTCGGTACCCTCGTGCTGCTCATGGTGGTTATCTTTTTCGGCCGGGGCGAACTTTCGGCGGCCGCCGCCGTTCCGAAATGGCAATTGACCGGGGGGATATTGGGCGCCTTTTATGTGCTCATGGTCGTTTTTTCCGTTCCGAGGATCGGCGTTACCGCTACTTTGATGTCGGCCATTGCCGGGCAAATGTTGCTCGGTGCCGTCATCGATCATTTCGGATATTTCGGCGGCGAGCGTGTTCCGATGAACGGAACGAAAATCCTCGCCCTTATTTTGCTTTTGTTTTCATTGATTTTATTTCATTCCAACCACGGTTCAAAATAGGGAGGCGAGGACGGATCTTGAATCCTTCCCCGTTGGCGGGTGGGAAGGAAAGATTTTTTCCGAAGGATGAAGGCCGCCCTTCGCGGAACAGCTTTCCCCCGAGAGGACGGCCCGGGCTGTTGGCGGAGAACAATGGACCGAATTTTTTCTCCGATTGTTTAATCCTTTCATGGAAGACCAACGGTTTTTCTTTTCGCCATGCGTGCAAAAAACAACTGGAGGGATGTTCGTTGGCTGCAGATGCCGGATTAACGGATTTTCGCATCCGCTTTGCCGAAAAAAAGGATGTTCCGCTCATTTTGAAATTCATCAAAGAATTGGCCGCGTACGAAAAAATGCTCGACGAGGTGAAGGCGACCGAAGCCGACCTGGCGAAGTACCTCTTTGAAAGAAAAAACGCCGAGGTGATCTTGGGCGAGTATCAAGATCAGCCGGTCGCCTTCGCCTTGTTCTTCCATAATTTTTCCACCTTTTTGGGGAAACCGGGCATTTATTTGGAAGATCTTTATGTGAAGCCGGAAATGCGGGGCAAGGGGATCGGGAAGGCGATGCTTTCCTTTTTGGCCGGGCTGGCGGTGGATCGGGATTGCGGGCGGCTGGAATGGAGCTGCTTGGATTGGAATGAGCCTTCCATCGGGTTTTATAAACATTTGGGGGCGCGGCCGATGGATGAATGGACGGTGTACCGGCTGCAGGGAGAAAGCCTGCGCCGGCTGGCCGGGCAAGGGGGCGGTTTCTTTTCGGGCCAAACCGATTAAGGGGCGGCCCCTTTTTTGTGCTTATAAACCGCCGGTCCAGGGATGGGCGGCGAGGACGATGGATCCGCAAGCGAATGCGCCCGCACCTTTTTATTTTTCCGGTGATAAAGACAGGCCGTGAAATTCGGTTTTTTCCGGGAAGGGAGGTTTTGCGCTTCCAATATCGGGTGTTGCCGGGGGAAAGTCAAGGAAAAATCAAAATGAGTGAATGGTCATTCAATGTTATAATAGAAGAAAAATATTACGTGAAAGAGGGGAGAGGGAATGAATATTCAAACGGGGGACAAGTTTTCCTGGTCGAGGACCTTCACGGCGGAAGACGTCCTGCGGTTCGGCGAATTGACGGGCGACCGGGGGATCCACCATGTCCGGCCGGACGATCAAGGCCGTTTGATGGTACACGGGCTGCTGACGGCCAGCATCGGGACAAAAATCGGCGGCGATTTGAATTACATCGCCCGGGAAATGACGAGCGAATTTATCCGCCCCGTTTTTACCGGCGACACCGTTACTTGTGAAGTCACCATTGAAAAGGTCGAACAAAAGGAGGGATACAAAACGGTCGATATGAGAGCGGAATACCGGAACCAACACGGGAAGGTGGTCATGTACGGATCCAGTTCCGGGATCATAAGAGAATAGGGGTTTGAAGAAGAATATTGCGGGAAGGATATTGCTATGTAAGTGGTGAGCCGGACACTCGAAAAAATGATCATGTTGCGGAGGGAAATGGGAATGGCTTCAAATCCGGAATTTGTCCAATATGTTTGTGATCAGATGAGGGGCGCGGGAAACATCACCTATAAAAAAATGTTCGATTTATTGCAACGGAAAAATCATCGGATTGGTATGTGACAATCAATTTTTTCTCAAACCGACCGAAGGGGGCAAAAAGGTGCTCGGCGCCGTCATCGAGGAACCGCCGTACGAAGGCGCGAAACCCTATTTCAAAATCGATGAAATCGACGACAGAGAGCTTTTGGAAACGGCGGCCAAAGCGACGTATGACGAGCTGCCGGAGCCGAAGCCGAAAAAGAGAAAATCGGGCTAGGTTTATTGCATGGTTATTCGTTCATCGGCGGGAAAAACGGCCGCATGGCCAAAAAAGGGCGGAAAAACGGCGGTTGATGAATGAAATTATCCGGCCCTCCTGACCGGCCAAGAAAACGGAAGAACGTTCGATGGAACCGATTCGGAATAGGCGGATCTTCCGGGCATAAGGGAGGGGTTTTTTTATTCGGAGGTTTCCTGGTGCGGCCCTTACGGATGCGGATGAGTGGCACCGGATCCTTATTTGTCCGAAAGGGACGGATTCCCAAAAGTTGCGAAAAAAGAAGGGGCACGCTTTCCTTTTGTGAAGATCCGCATTCGCCCATCCGGACGCCGAATTTTCCACAAACCTTCGGTTTTGACTGTTGGAGGCAAAATCCAATGGCACCCGAATTTGGACAAAAGACGCCAACCCGAACGGATTGCTTTTTCGGATCAGCGATGTTAAAATATAAATGTTAATATGTTTAAATATCCCCATTATACCATAACACATTCTTTCGTTTTTGTCAATACATTTTTCGAAAATTATTGGAGGTGATCCTTTCCATGCCGTTGGAGATCCTGAATATTTTTTCCCCGTTGATCCAAAAAAAGCCGGTGGAGGAGATCCTCAGCTGCAATTCCATGACCGTACGGTACGGACTCGTTCTCACCGAGCGGGATGCCGTTGATTTGCTGGAAACGGGAGACCGGGCATTAAAAAGCAACGGCCGCATCGAATTCGGCGGAGGCGTCATCCCGAAAATCATCGCGGAATTCTGCGATTCCCCGTATCTCACGAAGGACGGTTGGATCGAAACCCTCCGGGAGCTTACCGAACTGTTTTATTACTTCAAAAATGAAACGATGGATCTCATAAGCGATGATGATTTGATCGCATTCATGAAGGAACAATTTGACGGCAAATGCCACGGGTCCCCCGCTTTGCTTGCCGATGCCCTTGATTCCTTTGCCCGGCGGATGCGGGACGGTACGGATCCGGATCGTCCGGAAGATGAGATGGGGGTTGACGATGACGGATATTGAAAAACGCCGCATCATGGACAGGACAAACTTGAGCGGCGAAACCTACTTCCTTTCCCTTTTGCAAGCGGGGCATCATTATGGGTTTTTGACCGATTCCGATTTGGAAAAGATCCAACGGCAGTGCCTTGAGTTATTGGCGGCTAAAGCGGACGAATGGAGCCGCGGCAAAAGCAGCTCGATCCGGACGGAAAGAGCGGAAAGCATCATGAAATCCAACTTGTACACCATCGGCTTGTATCTGAAGACATTGCCCGATCCGGAAGCTGCGGTGCAGGAACTGAAAACGGCAACGGTCAAGGACATGTATCAAAAAGGGCGGAAAATCCTCGGCGCAAAACTTCATACCGCAAAACATTTTTATCATCTGGTTTTAAAGAATAAAATCGTCACCGTCAATGAGGCGTATAACGCAACCCTCGGCAAAAGCGGCATCGGGATCTTTTTCAACACCTACAATCCGGATTTTGAAGCCCACGAAATTCCGGCTTCCATCGATTATCAGCTTTGCCGTCCCGTTACGGACTTGGCCGGGGTCGAGTTTATCCAAAAATATCTCGAGAATGTTTACCTGGAAAATGAATTTTGCCGGCATTTTGCCGCGGAAGACATCCATCATTTGCTCAGTGGCTATGATGAAAATTATCAACATTTGCTGATCAATATTTTTGAACAGGTGCTGACGGGGGCGATCGGCTGTTTGTTGACGGGAGGGAATGTCCGGAAGTTGGAAATTAACCCGGAAGAAGTCCGCGCTCTCCAGGAGGAACTGTCGGGGGATGAAGATCGGGCCATTGCCTGCAAAATCCGGAAGGCGGCGGGCGATTTGTCGGAACTGGAGAATTTAACAAGGCCTTCCCTCCGCGACTATATCGAAAAAAGCCTGCCGAAGATCACGGCGAATATTCTCCATGCCGTCAGGACGAACACGCTCGATAAAACCTTCGTTCCCCCGCTGCACCCGGAACGAAAGCCAAGCATCCGATTTTTCTCCAATGCGAAAATGGCCGATGAAGCGTACAGGGAAATGATTGCCGAGTTGCTGGTGTGCCGCTTTTCAACGGATAAGCTTGCCCTGATACGGGAAAAAGTGAAAGCTTTCGATGATCTGGAAGACGTATTGCTCGACGCGCGTCTGAGCGTCAAAGAGATCCTTTTGCTTTTCGATTCCCTCGGAGACATGGAAATCGCCGCCCTGATCAAAAGGCATCCGTTTCACTCGGACGTTCAAGCCGTGGAGGTATCCGAAGCGGAAGGGACCTTGCGTTTCTCGTTAAAAACTTTTTTGGAAAAGCTTCCGTCCGAAAGGCGGGAACGGATCCTGTCGTTGGCGGACCGGTTGGTTGAGGAATGACAATTGCCCTTGCAGAGACGGTCTCCAATTGAAAACACACAAAAGATAGTAAATTACGGAATTTTTTTCTTGCGGGGTGCGGCGCTTTTTCTTGAAAACGGATTTGAAAATCAACCGAATTTTCCTAAAAAAAACTTAACGTACTTCCTTGCGCATAAAATGCCCCCTTCCCGACCCCCATGCCGGGCGATGCGGGGAAGGGGGATGAGCCGCCGCCGACCGCCCGATTTCGGTCATGCTCCCGGTTCAAGCCCGCAAAATTGCCAGCAAGCGGTCGATGCCCTCGTCCAATTTGCCGCCGCCATGATCTTGCAGCCATTTTTTCGGGACGACGAGAAAAGGGCGGCCGGATTTCCGCAAATATTGATAGATGATTTCCGCTTCATCGACGTTTTCCTTATGCATTTCCTGCGGGGATGCGTCCGCTTGGCCAAAGACCGATACGATGCGGGATTTGATCCGCTGCTTCAGCCCGTCGCGCCCCCGATTGTCCAGCCGGAGCCGTTCCGCGGAGAGGATTTGATTCCCTTTGATGAGAAAAAGTTTGCACGTTTCTTCGTTCAATCTTTCGAGCAAGGCGATGTTGCGGCCTTTTTCGGCAAAACGGATCGCCTGTTCCTTTTGGATTAAAGAACGGACGGAAATCCAATAGTCCCGGTATCTCGCGGCGGTTTCAAAATCATAACGGGCGGCCGCCTCTTTCATTTTTTCCCGCATTTCCTTCAGGATGGCCGCATCTTTCGCCGACAGCAACAGGGCGATTTGGCTCAGGATTTGCCGATATCGGATCGCGGCTTCCCCGCCGAGGCAGATCCCGAAGCAAAGTCCGAGGGAATAGTTCAGACAGGGATGCCCGGAACTTGATGGATTCGTGCAGTCGATTCGCAAAAATTCTTTCAATCCCCGTATCGCTTTTTCCACCGTCGTCCGGTTGGGAAAGGGGCCGAAATACAGGCTGCCGTCATTTTCTTTTTTTGCGGCGGCCGTCCGGATCCCGGGCCGGTCTGCGCCCGCTCGGATCGCGATATAGGTATAGGATCGGGGATTTTTCAATTTTTTATTGTATCTCGGATCCAGTTTCTTAATGAGCTGATTTTCCAACAGCAACGCCTCAAATTCCGTGTCGGTCTCGATATAATCCAGATCCTTCGCGTTTTTGACCAGGTTTTCCAATTTTCGCGAGCGGGTTTTGCCGTTTTGAAAATAGGGCCGGACCCTGTTTTTCAAATTTTTCGATTTTCCCACGTAAATGATATGGCCGATGGCATCTTTCATCAAATAAACTCCGGGGGAGGATGGGAGTTTCCTTATTTTATCTTGGAGTCGAATCGGAATATCCCCCTTTCGCGGCTGTTCTACAATATGATTTTAACACAAGGATTTCGTGCGGAAGCAGGGGAACGATTGATGAAGATCATTCATGAAATTCGCCCCCGGAGTGCAGGACTTGTCGTTTCGCAAGACATGTTCCTTGGAATCATCCGTGAGAACGGAAACGGCGGGTGGAACGGAAGGATTTTTTTGCCTTTTTTCGAAGTAATAGAATAGGCCGAGGGATATAATGACAATGAATGACAGGCATATCCATCCGGCAAGGGGATGATCTCATGACAAGGGTTCATGTAAATCCGGAAATATTGGAATGGGCCGTTAAACGTTCGGGAAAAAGTTTGGAGGTCATCAAGAAAAATTTCCCTAAGTTTGAATATTGGATGAAAAGGGAAGAACGTCCGACATTTAAGCAACTGGAAAAATTCGCTAATTTCACATTTACTCCCTTTGGTTATTTTTTTCTGAAAGAACCGCCCGAAGAAAAACTGCCCATTCCCCTTTACCGGACGAAAAATGATTCGGTTGAAACGGATCCGAGCGTCAATCTCAAAGATACGGTCTATACCATGGAAAGACGCCAAGACTGGATGAGGGAATATTTGATAGATAATGAAGAACATCCTTTAAAATTTGTCGGAAAATACAAGATCACCGATGATTATTTAACAGTGGCGGAGGACATCAGGCGGACGCTGGGACTGAAAAAGGGCTGGGCGGCCGAATGTAAAACTTGGCAGGAAGCTTTCCGTCTTTTCATTCGAAAGGTTGAAGAGCAGCGAATCATCGTCGTCATCAATGGGGTGGTGGGGAACAATAACTACAGAAAATTAGACGTGAATGAATTTCGAGGATTTGTCCTTGTGGATGAATATGCTCCCCTTATTTTTATCAACGGGGCGGATGGCAAGGCCGCTCAAATGTTTACGTTGGCCCATGAATTGGCCCATGTTTGGTTTGGTGCGAGCGCAGCCTTCGATTTGGAAAGTTTGCAGCCTGCGGATGCGAACATTGAGGAAGCGTGCAACAGGGTTGCAGCCGAATTCCTTGTCCCTGAAAAGGAACTTTTGGATTTCTGGCCTGAGGTGAGGGAGGAACCGGACAGATTTCAGCTCGTAGCCCGATATTTTAAGGTCAGTGAGATCGTTTCCGCACGCCGGGCATTGGATTTAAAATTAATTACAAAAAATGAATTTTTTGAGTTCTATCAAAGCCAATATGTGAACCAACAATGGGAAAACCGGGAAAGCAGTGATGGCAATTTTTATTATACTTCACTTTATCGTGTGGGCCGTGTATTTGCGGAAGCGGTCATCAATGCCGTGAAAGATGGTCAGTTGCTGCATCACGAGGCCTATCGCCTGACCGGCTTGCAAGGGAAAACTTTTATCGAATTTGCCGAGCGATTGGGCTTTGGGGGGAACGGTCTGTGAGCGGCGGTCGAGTCTATTTGTTGGACGCAAATATTTTTATTGACGCATATAAAAAATATTATGCGTTTGACATCGTCCCTTCCTTCTGGGAAAAAATAAAACAGCAAGCGGAAGCGGGACGCATCATCAGCATCGACCGGGTAAAAGATGAAATTGATCGTTATCATGAAGAGGATGAATTGAAAATATGGGTAAATCAAGTATTCGGCAGGTGGTTTGTATCTACCGATAATGAAGAAGTAATCGAATCCTGCAGAGAAATTATAAATTGGGCTTATCATCAGTCCCAATTTACCGATGCCGCCAAAAACGAATTTGCATCCGTCGCCGACAGCTGGTTGATCGCTTGCGCGAAAACCTATAACTGTGCATTGGTTTCTTGGGAAAGACATAGACCAGAAAAAAGAGCAGAATTCCGATGCCAAATGTTTGCCTTGCATTCCATATTCCTTATATTGGCAATACTTTTGATTGGTTAAGAGAATTGAGGGTAAAAATATAATGATTTTAGCAATTTTAAAAAAGGAATCTTCTGAGAGTAACAGAAGATTTATCGGCTTGGGTGTTTTCTGCGACCTGCTCCCTGCAAACCATGGCCCATTCCGGGGATTGACGAAAGATCCGGGAAGCAAGCCCGATTCCAGACCGACAGAAAAATGCGGAAAAAAGCCCGGATCCGGACGAAAGTAAAATCGCGACGGAAAGCCCGATCCCGGGACCTTACCGAAAAATTCGCAGGATCATGCCCATGACGAAAATTCGTCACCATACGTAAGGCCCAAAAATACCTTCTTGTCGGATATTTCTACCTTGACCTATTGAGGGATTCAGGTATTTTTGGGATAGTCCCATTCCTTGATCTGACAGAGACAATACGAAAAGAAATCTTTCGATTGGATATGGCTGATTGGAGTCGTCAAGGAAGATCGGCCAATAAAAGAAAGGAGCTCCGTTGGACAAATTGAAATTGAATCCGGATACCCAATATATCAAAAGGATTACGCTGAAAAGGGAAAGAATCGATTCCTATGACGAATATCCCCTGAACCTTCCGGTCGTCCGGAATCTCCGGGAATTGGATCTGCATCCCAATGTGACTTATATGATCGGTGAAAATGGCATGGGCAAATCGACGCTGCTTGAGGGGATCGCCGTCGGCCTCGGTTTTAATCCGGAAGGCGGGACCCGGAACTATCGCTTTTCCACCTTCGACACCCATTCCCGGCTGCATGAGTTTTTGCGGATCGCAAAAGGGGTATACCGGCCGAAGGACGGTTTCTTTCTCCGGGCGGAGTCTTTTTACAATGTGGCGACCTATGTGGAGGAATTGGGGCCCGAAGCGGTGATGACTTTCGGCGGAAAATCCCTGCATCGGCAATCCCACGGGGAATCTTTTTTTTCGGTTTTTCTCCACCGGTTTCAAGGGAAGGGCCTATACATTTTGGATGAGCCGGAAGCGGCTTTGTCCCCGCTCAGGCAGATCTCCATGCTGCGGAGAATCCACGAACTGGTCAACCGGGAATCCCAGTTTATTATTTCGACCCATTCCCCGATCCTCATGGCCTATCCGGAAGCAAAAATCTTTGAGCTGACGGAGGAGGGGATCTTCGAAAAAAGGCTGGAAGAGACGAACCATTACGCCTTGATGAAGCAATTTTTTGACGATAAGGACCGGTTATTGCATCACCTGTTGCAATAGCAAACGGACAATCGGGAGCCGGCGTCTGCCGGATCTTTTTTCCAATCCCCGGAAAATGGGGAGGTCGATCGAATTGTCGCGAAAAGGAAAATATTTTTTGGCCACACTTTTGATTGCGGCGGTGTTTTCCCTGGCCGTATTCGCCTTCATGGAGAAAAAAGCGGTGAATCGTGCGGTGGAAAACGGGTATGAAGCGACGGATATCGCTTTAGGTGTCGGAAGGGATGAGACGGAAGTGAACCTTTCCTGGTATACCCCGGAAACATCGGTACCGGGTGTTATCCAAATCGCGGAAAAGTCCTTCATGAAAGGTTCCGAATTTCCCGTTGATCGCGCGAAAACGGTAAAGGCGCTACTTTCATCCGCCAGCCCCGGGTTTTCGTCCCATAAAGGAACGGTCACCGGCTTGGACAGTTCCGCGGAATATGTTTACCGCCTGGGGGACGGAAAGGGGAAGTGGACCGGCCCATTTACGTTTCAAACCGGACGGGGCGACGCCTTCACGTTTCTTTTTGTATCCGATCCGCAAATCGGGGCAAGCGGCGATTCGGCGTCCGATGCGGCCGGATGGGAGGATACGCTGAAAAAAGCGTACAGGTCCTTCCCCGATACAAGTTTTGTGATTTGCGCCGGGGATCAAGTCGATGACCCGTATAATGAGGAGCAATATGCCGATTATTTTTCGCCGGGTCTTTTAAAACAAATCCCCTTTGCGACGGCCGTCGGCAACCATGATGCATCGGAACTGTACCGATATCATTTTCATGTGCCGAATGAATCTTCCTTCGGAAGGACGTCAGCCGGCGGAGACTATTGGTTTGCCTACGGCGACGCCCTGTTTATGGTTTTGAATACGAACAAAAAGGACGGCGAAGGCAAGGCTGCGGTAAGGAATGTGGGAGAACACATCGCGTTCATGAAAGAAACATTGGAAAAAAATCAAAATGCCAAATGGAAATTCGTTGTTTTCCATCATTCGATTTACAGCGCGGCCAACCATTCGCAGGACCGGGACATCATCCGGCTGCGCAAGGACCTCGTTCCCGCGCTTGACGCACTGGGCATTGACGTTGTATTCATGGGGCATGACCATTCCTATGTCCGAACCTTTCCGATGAAGGGAAACCAGCCCCTGCCGGAGCGGCGAACCGACGGGCGGGGCCGCGTCGTCGACCCGCCGGGCACCGTTTACTTTACGGCCAACTCCGCCAGCGGCAGCAAGTATTATGATTTGGTCCGGGGTGAAAACGAAGACTACGCGGCGGCAAAAAGCCAGCTGTACACCCCGACATTTTCCGTCGCGCGTGTCACGCCGGAAACTTTTGAAATCGGGACTTTCCGGACGGATACAATGGAGGTGATTGATTCCTACGCCATCGTCAAAAAATGATCCCCCGGGTCCTCCCAGCCGAAGGATATTGTGGGCTGACAATATTCCTTCATTAAGCGGGGATCGTCACCGTCTTCCATATGGTTCCGCCCGGCAAGTCTTCATTTGAAAAGTTCGGGCATGACAGGCAGATTGGAAAATGCCGGCGGGTATAACTGGCCTTTGTTGCCCCATATTCCGCGTTTCACCCTCTGTCTGTTCCCATTTGAAGCCAAGCGCAGGATCCAACGGATTTCGGACGGGATTGTCCGCCGTCAGTGCCAGGCGCTCACTCCGCCTTTAACATTCGTTACTTTAAATCCGTGCTTTTTTAACAAGGAACTGGCTTTCCTGCTTCTTTTGCCGCTTTGGCAAATCACGACAACTTCCTTTTCCTTGGACAGCTCGTTCATTCTTTGCGACAGCTGCTGCAGCGGGATATTTTTAAAACCCTGGATATGGTTCAATTGGAACTCTTCGGGTGTGCGAACATCGACGAATTGTTTGTTTTTATCTTTTAATTCGTTTTTCAGCTGGGCGGCGCTGATCTGCCTGACCCCTTTCACCGGCAGAAGGGGACGGATGGCAAAGAAAATGACGGCCGCAAGGAGTAAATACCCCAAAACATCCACTTCCAAAACCCTCCTTTCAGGATGGAAAAATGGGCCGGATCATATTCGTGGCAGTTTTAGCGGGAATCCGATCCCCGGCAAATTCAAATTTAAGTATTCCTTGTCTTCCATTTTTTGCTTACCTCCGGCAGATGTGCTTTAAATGTAACGGAGAAATTTGATGTGCCGATCCGTTTCCGCAACCGTTCCGGGAAAACCCTTCCGAATATTCACCGGCTTTTGACCAACAAATTGACCGCTTCTTTAATGAGTTCATCCGCCTGCTTTCCTTCCTGTTGCGCCGCCAGCACGCATTCGACCAAATTGGCGCTGACGATGACGCCGATCGTCCGATCCAATGCGGAACGGACAGCGGTTAATTGGGTAATGATTTCTTTGCAATCTTTATTTTCTTCCATCATTTTCAATATCCCGCGAAGCTGCCCTTCCATCCGTCTGATCCTGTTTTTCATCTGCGCATTGTATTCCATTCGTTCATTCCCCCCATGAAAATTCACCATTTCTGTTCAATCGGGACCACAGAAACATTGCGCCTTTACGGAAGGAGCCCGTAGGCATAGGAATAAGTTTTCCAGCCTCCGTCCAGGTTTTTTACGGAAAAGCCATGGTTTTTTAAGATCCGGCTGGCCAAATAGCTTCTTTGCCCCGATTGGCAGGCGACATAAATCGTTTCTCCCTTCGGCAGTTCATCGAGCCGGTTTCTCAATTCGTTCAGGGGAATATGGACCGAACCTTTGATATAGCCCCGTTCCCGTTCCTTCGCTTCGCGAACGTCGATGAGCAACCCTCCCCCGGCAATGATTTCATCCACCTCATGCCATTGGATTTGTTCCAAGTCGCCGGCCAAAATATTGGAGGCGACATAGCCGGCCAGATTAACCGGGTCCTTTGCCGACGAATAAGGCGGCGCATAGCACAATTCGAGATCGGTCAGATCATCGACCGTCAATCCGCCTTTGATCGCCGTCGCGATGACGTCGATTCTTTTGTCGGCGCCTTCGCGCCCGATCGCTTGGGCGCCGTATATTTTTCCCGACCCTTTATCGAATAAAAGTTTTAAGGCGATGGGACCGGCTCCGGGGTAGTAGCCGGCATGGGAACTCGGGTGAAGATGAACGGCTTCGTACGGAATTTCCAGGGTCCTTAATGTTTTTTCGTTTAATCCGGTTGCGGCGGCCGTATAATCGAAAACTTTCACGACGGAAGTTCCGAGAGTCCCGTAATATTTCTCCTTTTTCCCCATGATGTTGTCGGCGGCGATCCTCCCTTGGCGATTGGCCGGGCCCGCCAGCGGAATCGTTCCTTTTTTGCCGCTGATCGGATGCACGGTTTCGATGGCATCCCCGATGGCGTAAATATGTTCGTCGGAAGTTTGCAAATATTCGTTGACGATGATTCCCCCGCGTTCGCCCAAGGATAGCCCGGCGGTTTTCGCCAGTTCGTTTTCGGGCCGGACTCCGATCGAGAGAAAGGTCATATCCGTGCCGATTTCTGTTCCGTCCGAAAGCGCAATTTGTTTCCCTTTGTTTTTGAAGGCTTGCACTTCTTTTTTAAAGATGAGCCGGATCCCTTTTTCCCGCAAATGTCTGTGCAAAATTTGCGCCATTTCGAAGTCCAGCGGCGCCATGATCTGATCCGCCGTCTCGATGATGGTCACTTCAATCCCTTGACGGGCCAGATTTTCCGCCATTTCGATTCCGATAAAACCGCCGCCGATGACGGCCGCCTTTTGCGGTTGATGCCGATCGATAAAATCTTTTATCCGATCCGTATCGGGAATATTTCTTAATGTAAACAATCTTTCATTTTCCTCCAATCCGGGAATGGGAGGAATGACCGGCTTCGCGCCCGGAGACAGCAACAATTTGTCATAGGATTCCTCATACCATTCTCCCGTCCGCAAGTTTTTGATTCGAACGATTTTTTTGTTTGGGTTTATGCTTACTGCTTCACTGAGAATTCGGATATCAAGGTTATATCGTTCCGACAATCCTTTAACGGTTTGCACGAAAAGTTTTTTTCTTTCTTTAATGATTCCGCCGATATAGTAGGGCAGCCCGCAGTTGGCATAGGAGACATGCTCTCCCCGTTCCACTAAAACAATATGGACATCTTCGCTCAGCCTTCGAAGCCTGGCCGCGGCCGTCGCCCCGCCGGCGCTTCCACCGACGATAATCACTTTTCTTACCATCCTGTTCCCTCCTGCGGTTGGTTTTTCCTTTCCGCCGAAATGCCGATAGGAGGATCATTTGCGTATCCCGCCTACGGGCGATTGGCGCATGCGATCCCGTTTTTAGAATTTTTGCCATGTTTGCCTGTTTGGGCCCGATCGATCCGAAAGGCCGGAGGGATGCACGGGCATCCCGTGGACATTGGTCAGTAAGTCCGATTTATTTTAATGCTTCCAGAATACGTGCCGGGTCATAGCCGATGATCCATCGCCCGTTCACTTCCGTCTGCGGAACGCCCAATTGGCCGGTCGTGTTCACGAGTTTGGCGATCATGCTTGGATTTTTGTCCAAATTGACTTCGGTAAATGGGATATCCTGTTCTTTTAAAAATTTTTTTAACATCATGCAATAAGGGCAACGGGTCGTTGTATAAACGGTTACTTTGTTCATTTTTACAAACCTCCCGTGAATGGATTTGTGGTTCGTTCCGAATGCCGTCAGTTGGCAGCCAGGCGGGTGCCGGAACGACGGCGGTTTGATGATCTTCATCTTCAATCATTTTTCCGGCATGGCCCGCATTTTACTAGTTAAGAACAAAAAGGGTCATTCCACCTCTCCTTCCCAAGCCTGCATGCCGCCTCTCATATTGATGACCTGGAAACCGCGGGACGCCAAAAGCTCGGCGGCAAGACCGCTCCGGCCTCCGGAACGGCAGACCAAAATGTATTCCTTCGTTTGATCCAGTTCATGAAGGCGGAATTCCAATATACTCAAAGGAATGTTTACCGCCCCGGGAATTTTCCCTTCCGCCATCTCTTCGGTTTCGCGAACATCGATAATGTTGATTTTTTTTCCTTCTTGCAGCAATCGTTCCACTTCCTTGGCGGTCAGTTCTTTCAAAACCTGTTCCTCCCTCCACGATGATTCCTTTCGCGGACGGCAAAGCAGCCTTCAAGGGGAAGGCCGGTTTTCCCGCTTCCGGAACGGCATCTTCACCTACACGCCGGATATATACATATACCCGTACGGGTATTGAATAAAGGAAAATTTTACGGCGGATAAACACTTTGCCGCCCTGTTCACTATCCCTATCATATACCCTGTAGGGTATTTGGTCAAATGGTTTGCCTGCTTCCGGCCGCAGTTTATGGCAATTGTCCATACCGTCTTTGAACATTAACGGTACAAAAAATCATACGCGTTTTCGGAGAGGTTTTATATGAGGTTCCCCGGCGCTTCTCAACGGGATTGCATAACGCGAGGAACTTTTCTCCGGGAAACCTTGTTTGGAAAGGCCGTACGGAAAAATTGAGATGATGGCGTTGCCGTTCAACCTTCCTTTCTTCCATATTTTCTTCGCCCCTGATCCCGGGTAAAGTCCTTTGTGCCGCTCCCGCGGCGCTTTCAGGTGATGAAGGCGAACGGTCGCATGTATTTCCGGGCCGGGAATCGACGAATAAAACTCCGTTTGCGGCAACCCATTGCACTTCAAAGAATAGCAGCGGAATATGTCAGGAATATGTCAAAGGGAGGTTCTTCGATGGAAGGGGAGAATTTTAACGGCAAAGGTGGAATTGGGAAGAGGAGGGTTGAGCGAATTCCGGGAGTCCGGACCGGACCTTTGATTACAAAAAGGAAGGGGCAGGGAAGAAGTGGGTGGAGAGAAGGAGGGAGTGCGGGGAACGGAAAATGGAAACAAAGACGCGCCGCTGTGCGGCAATCTTCCATTTTCCTCAAACCGTGGGGAGGGACATGACAAAAAGGATTACCTGTATCCGCCGAAATGAATTTTTCTGCTGCGGAACCGCCAAAAAAACAGGATAAACCCGCAATGAACGGGAATTATCCGGTTTTCCCTGCACCGTCTGAAGTTTTCCCTTCCGTAACCGGCTCTTGCCAATCTTTGCATACGTCGATCCAATCCTTGGCCCCGGAATATTCCTGCAATTCTTCCGGGCTCACTTCGATGGCGGAGTTGATGCTTCCGCATGCGGGGAAAACGGTTTTGAACCGTTTTAAGGACAGGTCTAAAAAGACGTCCAAATCATTGGCCAATCCGAAGGGACAAACCCCGCCGACCGCGTGGCCCGTTTGTTCGAGCACTTCCTCGGCGCTTAACATCCGCGCTTTAAAACCGAAGGTATGGCGGAATTTTTTATTGTCGATTTTGGCGTCGCCGGCGGTGACGACCAAGAGGGCCCGCTCTCCTTCGCCCCGGAAGCACAAGGTTTTGGCGATGCGGGCCGGTTCGACGCCGATGGTTGCGGCGGCCTGTTCCACGGTGGCGCTCGGGGTATCGAAGACCATTATATCCCGGTCCCGGTTCCATTTTTTCAGATGGGCTCTGACGCTTTCCAGGGACATCCGACTTTCCTCCTTCCTGGATTTCATAGGATAGATAATTTCTATCTTATCATAATGATGCAAATTTTATGAGACTTGAGGCTTTTCGGGGGCGTGATTTTACCGGAAGGGCTGCCGAAGCTGTTGCAGTACTTTGAAATGCGCGATTTTACCGGAAGGGCTGCCGAAGGGGTGCCGTTCCTTGCATGCGGCGAACGCAGACCGGACGGGATCCTGCGGAAGGGATATGCAAAGCCCCGGGACCATAGCCGCTGCGCCTTTATGGAAAAGGATGCGGCAAACGGGGGGCGGGAAACTGCCCCGCCTGTTTTGTTTCCGCAGGAGATGCCGCCCGTTTCTGCGAACTCCCGGCCGATGCCCCTTCCTCGCCCGCCGGAAGCCTCTCTTCTCCATTCAACCTTCCCTTTGCCCATAAAAATCCTCCCATCCGCGAAGCACCGGTCCCGTTTCATCGGCAACCGGTTTTATCGGAGCGGCAAACCTTTTTTGATCCTGCGGGGGATTTGCTCACCGGTTCTATTGAAAAATGATTCTTTGTTGATATTAAGTCTAATTAATGGAAAATAAAAATTTGTCGTGATAGTATTGAGATTGGTCAAATTGAAATGCCAATGCGGCCGGAGAACAATGCAACTTGCGTGAAGGGGGTTTTTTTATGCCGCAAGAACCGATCGTTGTCCATGCCATCATTGACGGCGAAAAAATCAAAAACCGAAAAATTGGCGCCGCGGGAAAATCCGGCCCGTCCGGATGAAATCGTCGGCTATTATCCGGTCAACACCCGCGAGGAAGCGGCCAGGGCCATCGATTCCGCTTACCGCGCCTTTCCCGGCTGGGCCGAAACTTCCGTCGATGAGCGCGTCGAACGGATGAGAAAAGCCATTCAGAAGATTAAGGACGCGACGCCGGAAATCGTAAAACTCCTCTCCAGGGAACACGGGAAACCCTTGTATGATGCGGAGGGAGAAATCGCCGTTTCCTTAATGTGGATGGAATATGCCTGTGACAATGCCAAAGAAGTGCTGAAAGATGAAGTCATCGAACATGGTAATGGGAGAACCATCATCGCAAGGGATCCAAAGGGAGTCATTTCGGCGATCACACCGTGGAATTATCCGCTGTCCCTCTCCACGATCAAAATCGCGCCCGCGCTTCTGGCAGGCAACACGATGGTTTTGAAACCGAGTCCGTTTGCGCCGCTGGCCGTAAGCAAGGTCGTTGAAATGATTGCCGATGAGTTCCCGAAAGGCGTATTAAACCTTGTGAACGGGGACAGTGACATCGGCGTCGAATTGACGACGAATCCGAAAGTTGCAAAAATCGCGTTCACCGGGGGAACACGAACGGCTTCCCATATTATGAGGTCTGCGGCAGACACCATCAAGGACATGACGCTGGAACTGGGAGGAAATGACGCGGCGATTATTTTAAGGGATTTTGACGTGAATGATGAAAGGGCCATGCGCCGCCTCGTGATTTCCAATTTCCTGACGGCCGGACAAATCTGCATGATCGCGAAACGGGTATATGTGGACCGCTCGATTTATGACCGATTCGTGGAAAAATATATTGAAGCGGCAAACAAGTGGATTCGCGTCGGCGATCCGTTCAATAAAGAGGTGACGATTGGTCCCGTAAACAACAAAAGACAAATGGAGTATGTGCAGAGCTTGATTGACGACGCGGCACGCAAGGGATCGAAGGTCATTAAATTGGGCAAGGTATTGGATGAGGACATCTTTGAAACCGGCTATTTCTTGCAGCCGACTTTGGTTTTAGGAGCCAATTACGATGACCCGATTGTCGTGGAAGAACAGTTCGGGCCGACCGTGCCGATCCTGCCCTTTGATGATGACGAGCATGCCATTCGGCTGGCCAATGACAGCATTTATGGCTTGACCAGTTCCGTTTGGGGAGAAGAGCGCCATGCGCTGGAAGTCGCCAAACGCATTCAGGCCGGAACCACGATGATTAACACGGCGGCCGTCCAGGGATTGGATGTCCGTTTCCCCTTCGGCGGCGTGAAACAATCGGGGATCGGCCGCGAATATGGCAAAGAGGGGATTCTTGCCTATACGGATACGCATGTCATCAACATACCCAAAGTCGGGGAGCTGCCTTACATTCCGGAGTGACGGATGGAACCGATGAATGGGCGGCATCCGAAATTCCGAACTTGATCAAAGATTTACGGAACAACCCGGACAGCCATAAAAAGGCCGGAACGGCCTTTTTGGCTGTCTTTTTTTGTGTGGATGCCGGCAAATGGAGGGAAAATCTTGAAATCGGGAGATCCCGAATCAGGAAAAATGGGTCGGGCCGAATGGACCGATCGAATCCGGCGGATCCTTCAATAGTCCAGCCATCCTTCCCGTGAAGGAAGGATATTTTTGAAAATTTTCCTGAAGAATCCCTTGCATTTCCGACCCAACTTTTATATACTACATTACAACAGTAATGCACTAATTCTAAGAGGGGAAATGTGTTGATCCTTGCTCTCCCCGCATCTGCGCCAAATGCGGGAAGTTTCGCCCGACGAAGGGAGGAAATAGGTTGATCTTTGATCCGGATGGTTTAAAGCCCATTTACATACAAATCGCGGAATGGCTGGAAAACGAAATCCTAGCGGGAAATTTTACGGCCGACCAAAAGGTGCATTCCCAATATCAGCTGGCTGAGATGTTCAACATTAATCCCGCCACTGCGGCAAAAGGGCTGAATATATTGGCGGATGAACAGATCCTTTATAAAAAAAGGGGTCTGGGCATGTTTGTGACGACGGATGCCAAAGAGAAGATCCTTAAGAAACGGAAAAACCGAACGCTGAAACGATTGGTGCAGGAGGTAGTGGCGGAAGCGAAAACCTTGGGCGTCGATGTGGAGGAGTTATTCGCGATGATCAAAAAGGCGTATGAAGAAAGGGAGGAAAAAACATGATCGTGGTGGATGCGCGGGATTTGGTCAAATCCTACGGGCGGACAAAAATCTTAAAAAACATGACCTTTTCCATTGAAGAAAATACGATTACGGGCGTTGTCGGCAGAAACGGAGCCGGAAAAACGACGCTGCTGAAAATCATTGCCGGGTATTTGCGGGAGACTTCCGGCCAAATTCAAGTTTTTTCCCGGCGGCCGTTCAACAATCTTTTCGTCTCGGCCAACTCCATCTTCATCGATGACCAAATCAGCCTTCCGGATTCATTGACATTAAATGAAATTTTAGAAACGGCCGGATCCTTTTATAAAAATTGGAATCATCATTTGGCCAAGGGCCTTCTTGACTATTTTTCCCTCCGGCCGGACCAATATCACCGGAATCTTTCGAAGGGGATGAAAAGCACGTTCCACATGATTTTGGGGCTCGCTTCGCGCTCCCCCTTAACGATCTTTGACGAGCCGACGTCGGGGATGGATGCGGCGATCAGAAAGGATTTTTACCGGGCGTTGTTAAAGGATTATCTCGCCCATCCGCGGACGATTCTTCTTTCGAGCCATCATTTGCAAGAAATCGAAGATTTGCTGGAAAATGTGCTGTTGATCGACGACGGGAAGGCCCTTTTGCACATATCCGCCGATGACCTGAAAAAATGGGCGATCGGATTGAAAGGAAAGCGGGAAACCATCGAAAGATGCGTAAAAAACCGTGAAATTTTGCATGAGCAGGAATTGGGATTTGACCTTGTCTATACCGTTGTTCGAAATGATTTCCCGGAAGATGAGCTGGCGCGGATGATGAGCTGGGGCGTGGAGGTTTCGCCGGTGTCGTCGAGCGATACGTGCGTGTATTTGACCAAGAAGCGCAAAGGAGGCATTGATGATGTCTTTCGTCGAAGTGAAACCGTCTGAACTTGTCAAAAAGCAATATTTTTTTAAAATGAAATCTTATTCGCAAGTTTTCAGTTCACTGATTTTCCTTCAATTGTTGGGCATCTTCTTTTCCATCGGTCCGGCGGGCGGATCCGTTTCCCATGATAATTATCTGGAAATCGACTATTCGCATTATTCCGCCAATATGGTTTTTCTCTTTACGATGATATGGGCATTTATTTCCGCGGTCCTCATCACGACAAAAGCCTATCGTTATGATGATTTTGTCTTTGTTACGAACCGGGTGACGAGCCATCTGTCGAACATGCTCTTTTTGGCGACCATCAGTCTGATCGGCGGTTTGTGCATATATTTATCGGGGATTTGTGTAAAGGTAATCGTTGCTTTTTTTACGGACGGCCGGATTGTGGCCCCCGCGGACTCGGCCGCCGATGCTTCTTCGTTATTCATCGGGGCATTGGCAATGGTTCTTTATTTATTGCTGGTATGCGGCTTCGGTTATTTGACCGGAATGGCCGTGCAGCTTAATAAACGGTTTATCGCCATTTTGCCCGCCCTGTGGTTGGGATTCATGTATTCCAATGGAACGAGCAAGATCGGGCAATTTTTCCAGAAATGCATTCATTTTTACACCCATGAATCATCCTTTATGATTTTTTCGATCAAAATGTTGTTTACCATCATGCTCCTGTTCCTGCTTTCGATCCTGATCTCCAACAGGATGGAGGTGAAATCATGATCGCTTTCACATTGATCAGCATCTTGATTTTCGTCTTCCTCATTTACCTTTTGACCACTCTTTTTGCAAAGGCGAAACGATCGATATTTCCCTGGAAAAAAGTGTACTATTTTTTGGCCGGCTATATCGCCCTGTTATGCATCGTTCATGTGGCGTATGCCCTGATCCCGGAGGAAAGGTTTACGGAAATCGAGCCCGTCGTGGAAAAAGATCCGCTGAAAAAATACGACGAGCTGTATGAGACGGTCCGGGCGGGGAAAGAGGAGGAAGTCGACGCTTCGTTGGTCGAGAAAAGGTGGGAAAAGCAATATCCGTATAAAGTATTATATATTAAAAATGATCGGGAGGATCTTGATTGGTATTTTTCGATTGTTATCGAGCGAAAAAAGACAAATGACGGAAAAATCGAAGGCGTGCTTTATAAAAACGCCGCCGAAGTAAAACTGAGCGGATTTACGACGGTGATCCCGCTCCGTCCGCCCCAGTTGAAATGGGACGAGGATCAATTCATCATCCGACCGCAAAAATTGCACGTTCACTACGCCTTTTTTGATATGGACGATGTGACGAAACAATTTTTGGGAAGAAAAAATGAGCAGAACGGCGATGATGGTTCTTTCGAGGGTTCGGCATTCCCTTATCATCTCATCTATTTGCGGATCCCGAAGGATGTGTCGGTCATCAACGAAAGCAATATGAATGTCGAGCTGATCGGGGATTGATGCCATTTTTACAAATCCGGCCGTGTTCGGATGTTGATCGCTCGAAATCAACAGGAAACCGTCGATTTGCCATAAAGTCCCCTGTACGGTTTTACTCCGGCAGATCCATTCGCGCGCATGGACGGATGCCGGCATTTTCCGCAGCGCCACCCGCAAAGTCCCGGCACGGGTAACATTCCCGGAAAGAAACTGACAGCCGCACGCGCGCAATCTATCCCCGGCACGGGCGTGATGCCCGGAACGGTCTTACAGCCGGCCGTTTTTGGGCGGCCCGCCCTGCCAGAAGCTTTTGCGGGTTTTGTACCGATTTAATGAAAGGCAAGGCGAAGGGGATTTTCGAAGCGACGGGGTTTGCCCGCGATCGCCAAAAGCTGTCCGGATATTTTCAGCGGCGGTCGGCACCCGGTGATCCAGAAGGAGCTTTTGGAAAGGCTGCCCGATCGGGCGGCCTTTCCGGCATGAAAAAAGCCCTTTCCCCATCAGGGGAAGGAGCTTTGAAAGGCCGGCGTTTGGCGCCACGCATCCGCGCATCCCCTTTGCCGGTCCCGGGAATGGTTGAAAAGGCCGGGATTTGTCCCTTGGCAGCGAGAGGAAAACGTCGAACCCGGTGGACCGGAGCCTTGATATGTAAAGATCTTGGCGCTCGGATCCGAAGGCGTTCACTCAGGCCTTACCAATAAACTCATCCGATCCTGTGGACATTGACAAGGGCGTTCACTCAGGCCTTACCAACAGACTGCCAAACATCCAATCGTCCGCGTTTTTAATGGCAAATGCTTTTTTCAATTTCAGCGTTTTTAAATCATAAATGTATACCTTTCCATCGCTTCCGGAAACCATTGTATCCTTATCGATCAAGACTTCTCTTGCCTCGTAATCAAACGTTACCGTATCTTCGATTTCATTGGTTTTCAGGTTCATGATTGCCATCGTATGGTGATCGGCATCCGAATTCTCTTCGAAAATATATAGTTTATGATCGGCCGATCTCAAATATCTCGCATTTTGGAACGGCAAGCGGACGGTTTCCCAGTTTTCGTTCTTCAGATCGAAGATTAGCAATTGATTCGTCTCCATCTCCGATGCGTCAAGGAGCGGAACCATGTACAGTTTGTCATGGATGAGCAGTACATCCCTTGGAAACAAGTAATCCGGATTTTTAAACTCCTTTTCTATTTTCAAAGAATCTCCGTCTACGATCCGAAGGTACATGCCCGGATCTTGCGGATCGTCCGAATCGGAGAGGAAGATGAGGGATCCGTGATTCGGGATGATATGATATAAAATGTTGTGCCTGATTTCGGTTTGTTTGGCCATTTTACCGCTGGAAAGGCTGGATTTGATGATATGTGCTCCCCGGTCGGGGGTTGAGTAGAATGCATACAAGCGGTCCCCATCCACGGCGTAGCCCGTATATTGGTACCGGTTTCCCACATTTGCCGGCACGTCCTTGACGTTTAGCGTTTCCGGATCAGCTCCAGCACGAAATCCTGGCTTTTTGCATCGGAGGCTACGCCAATGTACCATTTGCCATTTTCATATTGCGGGCCGTTCAAATAGGCGGAGCCATTCTCGTCCACGCCGCTTGCCTTCAGTCTTTTGCTGTCTAAAAAGTTTCCGTCGGCATCATATAATTGCAGCAGGCTTCCCCCCTGCTGCATCGATAAGATCACCGCATACTTGTATTTTTCCACGGAAGCGCGGGCCGATTTTTGATCGCAGCCTCCGGCCAGGACGAATCCGGCGAACATAACGGCGAGGAAAAGCGGCTTTATCGCAACGTTTAAGTTCTTCATTTTTGCAGATCCTCCAGGGATTTTTGGAAACCGTCCTTTCATGAACGGGAATGAAAGAAAAATGGAAATCAAGGGATCGATCGTGTTGGAGAAACGGTTCGAGAGGGATTTCTTCATGATTTGGTATCAAAATAAAAAAAATGAGCTGAACTTAACATATTGTTAAAATTTCTTTCTATCCATGGGTATTATTTTGTGAATGTATAGATGACGTATGAATCTTCATCGTTAACCAAATCTGCCGGCGTAACGATTCCGCCGAGCCAATTCAGATTTACCCCGGTTTTGGTTTTTACAGCCTTATAAACCAATTGGGAACAGTAAAATTTTGCCGTGTTTTCGATATCAAAGAAATTCCAATTATAGGGATCCCCTTTTTGTTCGACGGCCCAGTCCGCTGCGGCGGCATCCTCAGAAGCGGTGGTGCCGTAAGTCGTAATCCCCCACACTTTTTTATATCTGTCGGTCCAATTGTCATACTTGTATTGGACTCCCCCCTCGGGGAAGGATTCGATCGTTTTCCCCGAGCCCAATACGATGCCCGCATGCCCGACAAGGCTGTCTACCCGAAGCCCGTCGGTCACCAAAATCGTCCCCTTTCTGGTCGGGTAGGTCCCCGTTGTTCCTTGGGGAACGGCTTGATTCGCAGCCGATACGGAAAGCGAATCTCCCGCTTTTTTATCGGAATGGATTTTAATTTTTCCGCTTTTTAAACCTTCTTCAAGCTTTTCAAAATCCTTGATCTGCTGTTCTGCGGAAGGGATATCCGCCGCTTCCCCGCCGCTGGCGAAAGAAGGGGTTGTGAACGACGCAAACAGGATCAGGGATAAGAAAAAAACGAATGAACCTTTTTGAAGACGCCTCCTTTTTTTGGATATGCCAAGTTCAGCTCGAGCCCCGCTTTTACCATTTTATTCGTAAAATGAAATAAAAATGATTCAGTCGGGAAGCAACCGGATGAAAATCGTCTTATCCGCGCCCGGTGATGCCGACAATATCACGTGATATAGGATCGGCATCCCCCTGATATGCGGGGAAAATATTTATAGGCATTTTTTAATAAAATCCATGCTTTCGTTGGGGCATAACACTTCTTCATTGAATAAAAGTTTTGTTGCAAAAAAGTCGCACCTTGTGAGTGGAAGCAGTTCATCGATCCCGCAGGAAATAGACATGCTGTGAGAAATGCGGGGGGTGTAGTGTTGATCGCAAAGGTGTAAGGAATTGATAAATTACGGGGCTCAAAGGAGGTTTTGCTGAATATTTTTAAATGTTCCCATTATCATACCAAAAAGAGGAAAAAATGGAATGGGCATATTCGCCCATTTTTTTGAATGGGCCGCCATCCTGTCATAGGACAAAAGTAATGCCGTTTAATCAACGCGATTGCTGTCAAACTTAATTGATCCGCAACGTTTGACGAGGTCCGCAAAAATGACCGTGGAAGTGCTGTCGCCGTTTGAAACAGCGGGCGGCAAGCCGCCCCCGCTCAAAGGAAAAGGGCGGACATGAGGAGATAAGAGAAAGCAGAATCCTTTGGCAACCATGCAAAGATAGAAGAAACATTAAGATTGGCGGCACAGGTCGTGATCTGCGCAGCGAATCTTAATATGTTTTTTTTGAAACAAATATTTACATGAGCTAATTGCGCTGTCCGCAATAACTTGTCCCGCAAAACTTTGCGAGACCTGTCAAAAAAATTCCCCCCCATTTTTCGATGTAAAAATAGAGGAAATCATGCTTTGAACGGAGCAGCTAAAAAAATTCCCCCC
>Ga0310836_100567_pt1 | contig 28300 bp, 28 predicted proteins | sample SM_ome_4_FD_201310 | JGI IMG/M metagenome (GOLD analysis project Ga0310836, IMG submission 201310) | Sorghum-adapted microbial communities enriched on stacked mutant (SM) sorghum from Joint BioEnergy Institute, Emeryville, California... ... | reverse complement strand
CATCGCCATGAACAAGATCATAATAGTACCGTGTGTGGTAAAGATCTCATTGTAATGTTGTGCATCCAAAAAATGTTGGTTTGGCAGGGCAAGCTGTGTCCTCATCAGAAGGGCATCGACGCCGCCGCGGAATAACATGAGTAATGCCGAAATCAGGTACATGATACCGATGCGTTTGTGATCAACGGTAGTGATCCATTCACGCCAAAGCCATTTCCATTTTTTAAAATATGTCAGCGTAAAGATGATAGCTAGGCTGACTAAAACAATCGCAACATCTGACATATAAATCATTGGTTCGCCTGTGACAAAAAAGTTTGAGGCAAACTCTTTTAGTCGATCTAACATGTATAACCCTCCTTCTTACTTAGTGGGTTGCGCAGTTTTTTGATTTTCCATCATCATCCAGTGGTTCGGCATGTATTCGCCGCCGTTTTTCATCAGGATGTTCATATACAAGTCTTCAGGATAGGAAGAATAGGCGCTTTCCCCAACAACACTTTGTTTGCTGAGTTCCGCATAGCCTTCGTTCGTTAAAGCAGGTTTGGTGCTTTTTATTTCTTCCACCCACTTGTCAAAGTCTTCTTGCGATTGGGCATTGACTTTGAAGCTCATTTTAGCAAAATGTTTACCGGAAAAGTTGGCGCCTTTTCCAATGTACGTGCCTGGTTCATCAGCTTGTGACCATAAGCGCATGGCCATGCCGGGCATCGTATATTGCATGCCGCCCAGTGACGGAATCCAAAAGGCATTGATCGGTGCATCCGATGTCAAGACGAATTTGACAGGACGGTCTGTTGGTATATTCATATAGTTGACCGTTGCAATGCCTTGTTCCGGATAGGTAAATAACCATTTCCAATCAAGGGATGTGACTTCAATCGTAATAGGCTGTTTGTCCTTTTCGGGTGGGTATTGTAAGGCAAACGTTTCTTTTACGGTTACGGTAGCAATAATTAAAATAATGACAATCGGAACACCCCACCAAATAATTTCCAGCCATTTGCTTTCATGCCAGTCAGGTTTGTATGCGGCTTTATTGTTTGGTTTATCACGGTAACGAAAAGCAACAATGAAAAGCAAGATGACGACCGGAACAATAATCATGCCTGTAAGAATCGTTGTCAATACAAGCACGTGAAATTCTTTTCGGGCTACAGGTCCTTGAGGATCGAGTAATGGATACTTCTCACTGCATCCTGTCAGGAACAAGAGGCCGAGGGCTAACAGGAACAGACCCTTGTGCCACCATTTCTTCATGGTAGACTCCCCTTTCGTATTCGCATCGTCTGGTAGTCAGGACGTTGATTTTCTATCTCATTTTATGAAGGGGATACCCTTTGAAAAGTGATTTAAATCACACTCTGGCTATCGTTCACATAGCGTTCAAATTTATCGACACAAATCGTTCAAAAACGGTACCGTTGTCATACTTTTAAGTCCATTCCTACTTGGCGGTGTTTTCTTTAAAAATGGGTTCTTCAAGTTTGAAAAGATTTTTCGAATATAAAGTCAAATTCCTTATTTTTGTTCTCACTCTCGGGTAACAGCATCGACTACCCTTGACGCTTTACGGCGAATCCTTCTCATTATCGATAAGGGGTGGTTTTGGAATAACAACGGATCAAAAGGTTTCTTGACGAGAGGAAACATGTTCTGTGCTCACCCTATTATTGTCAAAATTATCCCTATCTGACGGTAAGAATTGGCCGGTAAAGTTCCGATTTCCGGCGGTAAATTCATAAAAAATAAAGGTAAACAGACGATAACCGACGGATGTTCCTGAGCGCAAATGATGGGAGTATGTTATGGATAGAAAACGAAGGGCGGATGGATACGGAAATTCATTTTTTAAATGGCTTAGGTAAAAAATATCCGTAGATCGGCCGAAAGGTGATGCTCGTCACAAAGCGTGCAGCAAGGATATGCTACATTCAACTTGAATTTAATGAAAGGGGAAAAAAATATGTCAGACAGAGTCTTTGCAGCACGCGTTAATGCTACGGAATATGCGCCGAGGGATAAACATCGGGTGATTCACGAAACGTTTGATGCCCTTGAGCCAGGCACAACCATGGAGCTGATCAATGACCATAACCCGAAGCCTTTAAGATACGAATTTATGATGGAAAAAGAGGGGCAATTCGAGTGGGAATATCTTGAAGAAGGCCCGGAAATTTGGCGCGTCGCGATTACAAAGAAATAACATTCCTCGCTTTCGAAAGGGGGGATTTTGAATGGCGTTTGTGATTACGTCACCTTGTATTGGGGAAAAGGCGGCCGAATGCGTCCAAGTCTGTCCGGTTGATTGCATACACGAAGGCGAAGATATGTATTACATTGATCCTGACATTTGCATTGATTGCGGAGCGTGTGAAGCGGTTTGTCCCGTTGAGGCGATTTATCCCGAGGAAGACGTGCCGGAGGAAGAACAGAAGTTTATTCAGCTAAATCGTGATTTCTTCAGAAAATAATGTTTGGATGAAGCTGTCCTAAGTTGCCCCCAGGGCAGCTTTTTTACATATTGATAATGAATTAATGTGTGACAAAGTATTTTTCTGCCCCTAAAGGACCCGGCAGTTGGGCGTATTTATTATTCCGTAATGGAGACTTTGGCAAATTATTAACAATTTAAGCCCCGTCGTGCGGGCCCAAGTCTTTCTTATTATAATAAAGGAAGGAAGGTGAGAACATGCTGGAACAAACGGAAATTTTAAAGCGCGTCCCTCTTTTTTCCGAACTGACCCATGAAGAACTGACGAAACTGTCACAAATTACGTCGGAGCGTACGATCGGGAAGAAACAATTTATTTTTATGGAAGGTGAAAAGAGGGAAGCGGTTTATTTTATTCGATCAGGTGTCGTAAAAGTTTTCCGTGTAGACGAAAACGGCAATGAACAAGTCATCAACCTTCTACAAGAAGGGGAAATGTTTCCGCACGTCGGGTTCTTTGATGATGGACCGTATCCATCAACGGCGATGGCCATGGAGGCGTCGCATTTATTGGTCATTCGTGTTGATGATTTCAATGAATTATTAATGATGTACCCACGAATCGCTATAAAGGTCATGAAAATAATGGGCCAAAAAATTAAACAGCTGGCGACCCGCATCCAGGAATTTATTTCACAAGATGTTCAGCACCGGGTCGTTCATACATTAATTCGGCTTTCTGCCGCAGGGGCTTCAGAAGATGGCAGTGCTACCATTGATATGCCCCTTACGAATCAAGATTTGGCCAACATGGTAGGAACAACTCGTGAAACGATTAACCGGATTTTTAATCAGTTAAAAAAAGAAGGACTCATTGAGGCGAGTCGCAAACGTATCTTTATTCCCGATGTGGAGGCATTAAAGGCCTCGATCGAGTAAAAATAGAAAACATATCTTAGGGGTAAAAAGCCTTTTCCTCCTGAATCTAGGTTGTGGCAAATTTTTGAATACCTTTGGATTATGACAAAAGTCACACCATCCCTTCCTCTCCGGCCGATACAATCAAGGCATCAAAGGAGAGGGAAGGGTTTTTTATTATGAAAAAGAAACGTTATCCCGTTTTGGAAAAGCTAAAATATTTTACACCCCGTGAAAAAATGTCGGACGGTTGGTCTGAAGTTTCCCCTAAGGGGCGGGACTGGGAAGACCTTTATCGAAGACGCTGGCAGCATGATAAAGTTGTTCGCTCTACACATGGTGTTAACTGCACCGGGTCGTGCAGCTGGAATATTTTTGTGAAAGATGGAATCGTAACTTGGGAAAATCAGCAGATTGACTATCCGTCAACCGGTCCCGATATGCCTGATTTTGAACCAAGGGGGTGTCCGCGCGGTGCAAGTTTTTCTTGGTATATTTACAGTCCTTTACGCGTGAAGTATCCCTATATTCGCGGAGCATTACTCGATTTATGGAAAGAGGCGCTCTCGAAAAATGATCATCCGGTTCAAGCTTGGCGTTCCATCGTTGAAAACCCCGAACTTTCAAAACGATATAAAACGGCGCGAGGAAAAGGCGGCTTTGTTCGGGCCAACTGGAAAGATGTTCTCAATATCGCTTCGGCTGCGATGATTTACACCATACAAAAATTTGGACCTGATCGTATCATCGGATTTTCACCAATCCCGGCGATGTCGATGATCAGCTATGCTTCCGGCGCCCGTTTCTTATCGTTAGTCGGTGCACCGCTTCTCAGCTTTTATGACTGGTATGCCGACCTTCCTCCGGCATCGCCGCAAATTTGGGGGGACCAAACCGATGTTCCCGAGTCAAGTGATTGGTTTAACACGGGATATATGCTTGTCTGGGGTTCCAACTTGCCCATGACGCGTACACCGGATGCCCACTTTATGGCCGAAGCAAGGTACAAAGGGGCAAAAGTCGTGTCCATTAGTCCGGATTATGCCGAATATGTTAAATTTGCCGATCAATGGTTATCGGTCAAACCCGGTACGGACGGTGCTTTGGCCATGGCGATGGGGCATGTGATTTTAAAAGAATTTTACGTGGAACGGCAAATCCCCTATTTTATTCATTATGCTAAAACGAATACCGATTTTCCTTTCTTAGTGCGACTGAAGGAAAAAGATGGCGCTTATACAGCCGACCGTTTCGTAAGGGCTTCAGATTTAGGAAAAACAGGTGCCAACAGCGAATGGAAACCGGTCGTCTTCAATGAGTTGACAAACTCCTTCGCTGTTCCACAAGGGACATTGGGCTCTCGTTGGGAAAAGAAAGGCAATTGGAATTTGGATATGGTCGATGAGGAAGACGGAACGGAAATTGCTCCAGTCTTGACCTTTTATTCGAATGAAGAGGATACGGTCACGGTTCAATTCCCCTATTTTGGTGATACCAAGAATATTTTAAAGCGCGCCGTGCCGGTCAAAAAAGTCCAAGTGGGTGATGAAAGCTTTTATGCTACAACGGTCTTTGACCTCATGCTTGCTCATTACGGCATCGATCGGAGCCACCCCGTGGCCTATGATGTACCCGAGGCTTACACACCGGCTTGGCAAGAAGCTTTTACAGGGGTAAACCAAGAAACCGTCATCAAGATAGCCAGGGAATTTGCCAAAAATGCTGAAGAAACGAATGGGCGTTCCATGATTATCATGGGTGCCGGTATAAACCATTGGTATCATTCAGATGTGATTTACCGCGCTGTTTTAAACCTTGTTTTAATGGTTGGTGCGCAAGGCGTAAATGGCGGTGGCTGGGCGCATTATGTCGGTCAAGAAAAATTGCGTCCGGTTGAAGGATGGCAGACAATTGCCTTTGCAAAAGACTGGATGCAACCACCTCGTCAACAAAACGGCACATCTTTCTTCTACTTTGCGACCGATCAATGGCGCTATGAAAAAACACCGGTCAGTGAATTAACATCCCCCTTATATGGGAAAGCCCGGTATGACCACTATGCTGATTACAATGTTCTTGCAGCACGTATGGGTTGGCTGCCCTCATACCCGCAATTTGATCGGAATTCAATCGATCTTTATCAAGATGCGATCCAAAGCGGGGCAAAAACAGCGGAAGAGGCTGCTCACTATGTCGCCAAAGCATTAAAAACAAGAAAATTAAGGTTTGCGATTGAAGATCCGGACAATCCAGTCAACTTCCCAAGGATCTTATTTACATGGAGGGCCAATTTAATCTCAAGTTCGGGTAAAGGCCATGAATATTTCTTAAAACATTTGCTTGGAGCCGACAACGGGCTTTTAAATGATGACGCCGATACACTGCGACCGGAAGAAATTCAATGGCATGACAAAGCTCCGGAAGGCAAACTCGATTTATTGATTAACGTGGATTTCCGCATGTCGGGAACATCCCTTTATTCAGATATCGTTCTGCCTGCTGCGACATGGTATGAAAAAACGGATTTGAGCTCAACAGATATGCATCCCTTCGTTCATCCGTTTAACCCGGCGATTGCGGCACCGTGGGAAGCCAAATCAGATTGGGATACGTTCAAGGAATTAGCTAAAGTTTTTTCCGAAATGGCTAAAAAGACGTTTAACGGACCGATCAAAGAAATCGTGACAACGCCTCTTGCTCACGATACGCCCGATGAAATGGCGCAACCTTATGGGGTAGTTCATGATTGGATGAAGGAAGACATTATGCCGGAACCTAATCGAACGATGCCAAAAATCCATATCGTCGAACGCGATTATGGTGCGGTTTATGAAAAAATGATTGCACTTGGTCCGAATGCACGCAATTTGCCGCTTGGGGTAAAAGGCATCAGCTGGTCAGCAGAAGACCAGTATGACTTGTTGAAAAAATGGAATGGCACGCATACAAAGGGGATCATCAAAGGCTTGCCCGATATCAGCACTGACAGGAAAGCAGTCGAGGCTGTCTTGACGCTTTCCTCCACGACCAATGGGAAACTCGCAGTCAGAGCATGGGAAGCGTTTGAAAATAAAACCGGGAAGAAACTGACGGACTTAGCGATCGAGCGAGCTGAAGAACGTTTTACACTTGACGACATTACCCGTCAACCGAAAACCGTGATCACATCGCCGGCATTTTCTGGTTCGGAAAAAGGAGGACGGCGGTATTCGCCCTTCACGACGAATATAGAGAAACGGCTGCCATGGCATACGCTCACAGGACGTCAACATTTTTACATTGATCATGAAATGATGCTCGAATTTGGGGAAGGCCTTGCCGTTTTCAAACCACCCTTCACGCATGCACCATTTCGTGGCAAACGTCCAGATGTCAAAGGTAAAGAGGTTACGCTGAATTATCTAACCCCGCATAATAAATGGTCCGTCCACAGCATGTATTTTGATTCCCTGCCAATGCTTCGGCTATTCCGCGGTGGTCCGACAGTGTGGATGAGCAAGGAAGATGCGGAAGAGGCGGGAATCCGTGATAATGACTGGATCGAATGTTTTAACGAAAACGGAGTTGTTGTCGCCCGTGCCGTTGTTTCGCACCGCATCCCGAGTGGCATTGCTTATATGTATCACGCCCAAGATCGGACGATTAACGTCCCGGGAACAAAACTGACAGAAACTCGTGGCGGAACGCACAACAGCCCGACCCGCATTCATATGAAGCCGACCCATATGATCGGAGGATACGCGCAATTAAGCTATGGGTTTAACTATTACGGCCCGACCGGCAACCAGAGGGACTTGAACGTTGTCATCCGTAAATTAGAGGAGGTTGATTGGCTTGAAGATTAAAGCGCAAGTGGCGATGGTGATGAATTTGGATAAATGCATCGGTTGCCATACATGTACGGTAACTTGCAAAAATACGTGGACGAACCGTCCTGGAACGGAGTATATGTATTTCAATAATGTCGAAACAAAACCGGGTATCGGATATCCGAAACGTTGGGAAGATCAAGACCAATATCAAGGTGGATGGGAGCTGAAAAATGGCAAATTGACCTTGAGATCCGGCGGGCGATTTACAAAAATGCGCCAATTGTTTTTTAACCCCAATCAACCGACTCTGGATGATTATTTTGAACCTTGGACATATGATTATGAAACATTAACAAATAGTCCTGAGAAAAAACACCAGCCGGTCGCCCGTCCATATTCAGCCATCACCGGTGAAAAAATGGAGATCAAGTGGGGCCCGAACTGGGAAGACGATCTCGCCGGCGCCCATGTAACAGGGTTGGAGGATCCGAACCTAAAAGGCATTGAAGAATCCATTAAAATGGATTTTGAACAAACCTTTATGATGTATTTGCCGAGGATTTGCGAACACTGTCTGAATCCGGCTTGTGTCTCGGCATGTCCGTCTGGGGCGATGTACAAACGCGATGAAGACGGAATCGTTCTTGTCGATCAAGAGTCTTGCCGGGGATGGCGGATGTGCGTCTCTAGCTGCCCATACAAAAAAGTCTACTTTAACTGGCAGACGAATAAAGCGGAAAAATGTACGTTATGTTTTCCGAGAATCGAAGCCGGACTTCCAACTATATGTTCGGAGACCTGCGTGGGGCGCATACGTTATCTTGGCATCATTCTCTATGATGCTGACCGCGTATTAGAGGCCGCAAGCGTTCCGGATGAAAAAGATTTATATGAATCACAATTGCGTGTTTTCCTGGATCCCCATGATCCGAAAGTCATTGATCAAGCGCGCCGTGACGGCATTCCGGAAGACTGGATTGAAGCGGCCCAGCGTTCGCCAATTTATAAGATGGCGATTGATTGGAAAATAGCGCTGCCGCTCCATCCGGAATACCGCACGTTGCCGATGGTTTGGTATGTACCGCCGCTTTCGCCGATTATGAATTTGTTTGAAGGTAAAGGTTCGGCGGCTGATCCTGATGATGTATTTCCCGCTATAGATGAGATGCGCATTCCGATTGAATATTTAGCGAGTTTACTTTCGGCAGGTGACACGAACATTATCCGCACGGTTTTGAAAAAAATGGCGGCTATGCGCCGTCACATGAGAGCCATCACACGTGGGAAAGCTTCTGATCCCGAGTTTCTTCACGAAATGGGTCTTGATGCCGAAACCGCGGAAGCGATGTATCGGTTGCTGGCCATCGCAAAATATCAGGATCGTTTCGTTATCCCTAAGGCACATCGCGAAGACGTTTCCGATTTATTGTTTGAACAAGGGGCTTGCGGTTTGGATTTTGAAGGAGGACCGGGTTCTTGCGGGGTCTTCCACCAGGAGGTATAAACGATGAGTGTCAATCCGAAAGTTTTTCAAATCAGCGCTTTCCTTCTCCAGTATCCCGATGAAGATTGGCGTGTGGCTTTGGATTTCGTAAGAGACGAACTAGCTGACCTTGGAGAACAAACGGAAACGATTCTCCGACCGATTATAGACGACTTGCGGAACAGAGAGTTAGAAAGTCTGCAAAAACATTATGTGAATACGTTTGATTTTGGGAAGAAGACGAATCTATATGTCACGTATGCCTTGCATGGCGAACAAAGGGAGCGGGGGTCCGCTCTCCTTGAACTAAAACAAATCTATAAAAAGGCAGGCTGGCATATGGCCGATGAAGAATTGCCTGATTATCTGCCGCTCATGCTTGAATTTGCATCCATTTCGACTGACGGGATCGGTTTACTTAGCCGCTATAAGGAAAATCTCAAAGTCATTTCGGATGAATTAGGGAAGGCGAAAAGCTTATATCAGAACATCCTAAACTTTATTATAATGAATGTAGACTTAACTGAGGAACAACAACCACTCGCCGAGGGGGTTGGCCGTCATGCTTAACCAGTTTTTATGGGTCATTTTGCCTTATCTCGTGACGGTGATCTTCATAGGTGGTCATCTCTATCGCTTCCATTATGATCAATTAGGGTGGACGGCTAGATCCAGTGAGTTTTTAGAAAAAAACGGTTTAAAGTGGGGCAGCCTGATGTTTCACTGGGGGATCATTATGGTTTTCTTCGGCCATGTAGCAGGATTGCTCGTTCCCGTACAAGTCTATCGGGCGCTTGGCATAAACGACCATCTCTATCACATGGCCGCCGTTTGGGGTGGTGGTGTTGCTGGTATCTTGACTTGTTGTGGCATCTTAACGTTGCTTTTGCGGCGCGTCCGCTCCGTTCGTGTGCGACGGACGTCACGCATCAGCGATTTTCTTGCTGTCTTTTTCCTAGCTGCCGTCATTATTTTTGGGTTGACCGCCACCTTTACAAATGCCGGCGGGGCGGCTGAATTTGATTATCGGGAGACGATTAATCCTTGGGTTCGTGGGGTATTAACATTCCATCCGAACGCTGAACTGATGAACAGCGTCCCAATACCCTTTAAAATTCACATTTTAGCCACGTTTGCATTGGGCGCCATTTGGCCTTTTACACGGCTCGTGCACGTCTTTAGTTTACCTTTAAGTTATTTGAACCGCAGTTATGTACTTTATCGGAAACGCGGAAATAAGACACCATTATAAAAAAGCATGGGATTAATAATAATATTGATACATGCCGGAAATGTTGATGTTTCATTGTTTTAGTCTTTAATCTGATAACGGATAGAAAGGAGATTAAAAATGGAGCCGATAAAACGAGCACAATTACCATTGCAAACGGTAAGTTTAGTAGCAGGGTTTACGATTTGGGTTATTATCTCTTCACTAATGCCATTTATAAAAGAGGATATTGCCCTCACAGCTAGTCAAATATCTTTAGTGACCGCTATTCCGGTGATATTAGGGTCTGTTTTAAGATTTCCCATTGGTTTTTGGACTAATCGGTTTGGGGCTAGATGGCTATTTAGCATAAGTTTTCTATTACTAATTCCTCCTTTGTTTTTTATTAGCCAAGCAAGTACTTTTTTGGACCTTGTAGTAGGTGGTTTTTTTATTGGGATATCCGGTGCAATTTTTTCAGTCGGGGTCACTTCCTTACCAAAATATTATCCGAAAGAAAAACATGGCTTAGTAAATGGCATTTATGGTATGGGTAATATTGGAACGGCTGTTACTACCTTTTTGGCGCCGGTATTAGCCGTTCACTATGGTTGGTCAAGAACTGTCCAATTCTATATTATTGTCGCTACATTATTTGCCATATTAAATTTTTTGCTGGGCGATCGACAAGAACCGCAAGTCAAAACGTCATTGACAGATCAACTTAAAGGTGTATATAAAAATAATAAATTATGGATATTAAGTCTTTTCTATTTTATCACTTTCGGTTCATTTGTTGCTTTTACGGTTTATCTTCCCAATTTTTTAGTTGCTTATTTCCATTTAAGTAAAGTTGATGCTGGCATTCGAACGGCAGTTTTTATCGTTATTGCTACATTGCTGCGTCCAGTGGGCGGTTGGCTTGGTGATAAGTTCAACCCATTAAAACTCCTAATGCTTGTTTTTGCGGTGCTGACGATCTCAGGTATTCTATTGTCATTTTCTCCGACTATAACATTATATACGATTGGGTGTTTATCTGTAGCCGTTTTTGCCGGGTTGGGTAACGGTCTCGTCTTTAAATTAATGCCGCATTATTTTATGAAACAAATGGGAATCGCAAACGGTATTGTTTCAGCGATGGGAGGTCTTGGTGGATTTTTCCCTCCGCTGTTATTAACAATGTTATTTAATTACACAGGTCACTATGCGATCGGTTTTATGGCTTTATCAGAAGTTTCGTTGGCAAGTATGGTCCTAGCTGTTTGGTTATACGCTGAGCAAAGAATACGTTTGGGTAAGGATATAATAAATAGCACATCTGAAGGAATAATGGTAACGAATATAAACTCAGTAATTCAAACAGTGAATCCTGCTTTTACAAGAATTACGGGATATCGAGAAGAAGAAGTAGTAGGAAAAACGCCGCGTGTATTAAGGTCAGGAAAGCAAGACGAATTTTTCTATAAAAATATGTGGGAAGCAATAAAGAAAGATGGTTTTTGGCAAGGGGAAATTTGGAATAAGAGGAAAAATGGCGAAATTTATAAAGAATGGTTGACAATTAGTGCAGTAAAAAATGAATCAGGTGTTATTGATCATTATGTTGGTATGTTTAGTGATTTGACGAAGACTAAAAAAGTCAATAAAGAAGGTGACAGTCATTAGTAAAAGACACAAAGCGCTACATCCTTTAAGCCATCACCATCATCATGCCCTAGTTGCGGCATTGAGGTTGAAACGCGTCGGTACGGATCAAAGTGAATGGACAGCGGAAGAAATGGTAGCGGAATTAAAAAGATTTTGGGAGAATGGCGGCAATGAACATTTCCGTGAAGAAGAGGAAATCTTGCTGCCGGCTTATGCTCAGTTTGCAGATATTCATCAACCGGAAATAGTTGAAAATCTGTTGGAGCATGTAAAAATTCGGGCACTGGTCGACCGTGTGCTTCGTTCACAACCACCGTCTATTGAATACATGCATGAATTAGGCCATATGTTGGAGGCTCATGTTAGAAAAGAAGAACGGGTGATATTCCCGAAAATAGAACAGGCCTTACCTGAGGAGCGATTATATGACTTAGCACCGTATTTTCATATGAATGCTTCCAAGGATTAATAGGCTAAGGGCAAATTGAGATTGACTCAAAAATTGTCTGATTCCGTTATGATTCAATTATTTAGTGGGTTTCAGATCTCAAGCACACTAAAATCTGTTTGACGGAGTCTATCCCACACTTTGAGTCGATCTCTTTTCTTATTCTATTGCGGACAGAAAGGTGATAAATTTCACATTTTAGAAACAAAGTAAGGTTTATCTTTAAGTTAAATGGCTGTATATTACAGATAAGCAATATAAAAAGGTGTGTGATGACGATGGCTGCCATTTCCAAATTAACCGTTAATGTTAAACAAAATGCCGCTCATTTTTCGGAAGCCTCAATGGAGATTCTAAAAAAGGCGATGATGGACAAAGAGTATCCTTTAGGTGCACAAATTTTTACGCAAGGTGATCGGCGCCCCTGCTTTTATTATGTGAAGGAAGGAACTGTGAAGCTTTCGAAAACAAGTGATGACGGTACGGATTTAGTGCTCTATTATTTTTTCCCCGGTGACTTTTTTGGTGAACTGGAACCTTCGTCTTTAGATAAAAGCTTATTTACCGCAGAAGCAGAAACCCATGTCCGCTTAGGTGTGATTACACAAGATGAACTGGAGTTTTTGGTTTGCCAATACGGTGGATTGGCCGTAGACTACGCCAAATGGCTTGGTGAAATGCAGCACGCCACACAGCTTAGATTACGGGATTTGCTTTTTCATGGAAAACATGGCGCCTTAGCTTCTGTCTTAATACGGATGGCAAATACTTATGGTATAAAAGACGGCCGCGATATTCTCATTACACGAAAATTTACGAATTCGGAAGTAGCCGGGTTAATCGGCGCTACAAGGGAAACGGTGAATCGGATGCTTTCCAAATTTAAGCGCGATGGTTTGATCGACTATGACCACGGGCGAATAAAAATAGTCAACATCGAGGATTTGCGGGAGCTTTGCCACTGTGAAGGCTGTCCAAGTTCGATTTGCCGGTTATAATGATGTCATTGAAAGAATGTGACCTTTAGGGTTATGCCCGATGCTCTAATTTTTTTAGTAAGAAAGCCAAAAAGGTTCCGACGATCCTTGGAGGATCTTCGGAACCTTTTTTATCACAACAAAGCCAGAAGACTCCACCCTCAAGCAAAGCTAGGGTGGAGATGAATGGCTTTTTTTGTTTTCGAATGCAAACGAATGTTCTATAATAGAAGTATCAAATACATTGTCAGGAGGTGTTTTGCCATGAAACAATACAAGGCTTTTCGTTTTCGCCTATACCCAAACCAAATGCAAAAAACGTTGATAAGGAAAACCTTTGGTTGCAACCGCTTTGTCTTCAACCATTTTTTGCATTTGTGGCAAAACACCTACAACCAAACTAAAAAAGGTTTGTCCTACCACCAATGTGCCACCCAATTGCCAAAGTTAAAAAAAGAGTACCCATGGCTGAAAGAAGTGGATAGCATTTCCTTGCAATCATCCCTGCGGGATTTGGCTGATGCCTTTGATCGCTTTTTTAAAAAACAAAACGCCTACCCACACTTTAAAAGTAAAAAGCATCCGGTGCAGAGCTACACCACAAAAATGGTCAACCAAAACATTGAAATAGTGGGCAACCGAATTAAACTGCCAAAGTTGGGGACGGTTCGTTTTGCCAAATCCCGTGAGGTGGAAGGGAAAATCATCAAAGCCACGATACGAAGAAACTCGACAGGAAAGTATTTCATCTCCATTGTTGCGGAAGTGGACATTCAACCTTTCCCTTCTACTCACTCGGCCATTGGTATTGATATGGGGTTAAAAGACTTTGTTGTCACAAGCTGCGGCGAGCGTTTTCCCCACATTCAAAGTTTCCGGCGGTTGGAAGAAAAATTAGCCAAAGCTCAAAAAATCTTAGCCCGCCGGAAAGAACGGGCTTTGAAAAGCAACACGCCATTGCTTGAGGCAAAGAATTACCAAAAACAAAAAATGAAAGTAGCCAAAATCCATGAAAAAATCGCCAACGTGCGTCATGATTACTTGCACAAGATTTCCACCTATCTCGTCAAAAACCACGACATCATAGGCATGGAATCGTTGCAAGTCAAGAACATGGTAAAGAATCATCACTTAGCAAAGTCCATTCACGATGCGAGTTGGAGCAAATTCAAAGACCTGATCACGTATAAAACCGAATGGTATGGCAAACAAAAAGTGGAGGTTGAGTCTTTTTTTCCAAGCAGCCAGGTCTGTTCCAATTGCGGTTATCAAAACAAAAAGGTAAAAGATTTGGGAGTTCGTGAATGGACATGCCCTAATTGTAAAAGTATCCATGACCGTGATATCAATGCGGCGATTAACATAAGGAATGAAGCTCTCCGCTTAGTCAATAGAACCGTGGGGACCACGGGGATCGCCTACTAAATTAGGGTTCGTTGGAACCCTCTACGTAGGAATCTCCCACTTCAAATTTTCGTCAGAAAATTAAGTGGGGGTAGTTCAATCACTTTCCTAATGACGTTATGCAGATTTTTCTTCAGCGATTTTTTGGAACAGGATGTTATTTTCTAAATGTATATGTTGAAATAAATCGGATTCGAGTTCTTGAAGTTTAAGATAAGTCAATGTGAAAGTTTTGCACGCATCTTCCGGAATGTGGTAATCATTTGTCAGACGACGAAGCTCTTTTAACAGGTTGCCGGAGGTGTCATGTTCACTTTCAAGGATGTCGATATCTGTTAATAATGCATCCAGCTGCACCGATGAACGATTTTGTTCATAAGCTTTTATTTTCGGAAAGATGCTCTCTTCTTCTTCAATTAAATGTTGTTCAAGCTCACTTCTAAGCTGATTAAATACCCGATGGACATGTGTCAATTCCGGATGATTTTTACCATGGACACGAAGAATCTTGGTTACAAAATCTCCGAGTTCGGGTAATGCAAGATTCAAATACCCGTGATGAGTTGAAATGACATAATCAATCAGCTGTTCGTAACTTGATTCTAACCAATTCTCGGCGGGTTGTTCATGCGTTTCATCGTATAGGGCGTTAAGATTTTCCAAAAACGGTTCAACCGCTAAGTTCATTTCGTTCAGGACATCTCCAATTGGACGATCGCCGCCGCAACAAAAATCAATCCGATGCTCCTTGAATAATTGACTGGCCTTTGGGAAAACAGTGACAATATCACCGGTTTTTGATTCTTCGGTAAATCGTTTTGGCATGTTCAGGCACTCCTTTCATTTTTTATGCCCTTATTTTAGATGAAAAAATATGAAAGACTATGACCCCCATCACAAATCGTTCTTATGCCCAAAAAATTTACATGCTAACCATCCTTATCTTCCGCCCCACAGCGCTTGTTTAGCTGTTTCAGACATCATATCCGGCGTCCATTGCGGCTCCCATACCAATTCGACAACGTGATGGGTATGACCGGTTGCTTCCCTAAGGGCATACATAATCGCCGTTTCGATGGTGTTATGCAAAGGACAACCCGGCGTTGTTAACGTCATGGTGACTTTTACGCTATGGTCATCGTAGACATCTATTCCGTATACGAGACCAAGGTCGACAATGTTAATGCCGAGTTCCGGGTCAATGACGTCCTTTAATAGCTCTAGCACTTTTTCATTGTCAATCATTTTATCGCTTCCTCTCTTATTTTCTTAAAACATTCGCCAATTCCAAGGTGTAACACACACTAGATAGGAGGAATAAACTTTGCGTGATGAACGCAAAAGTGGCTAAATGTAGAACGAGCGCCGCCGTATTGATGATGATAGCGATGAGAAACATTGCAAACCACCATTGTCCTCTGGTTTCACTCATCATCTCTTTAAGAAGCGGTACGCCTTTTTGCCCGGCTTTCTCCCCATACTTATATGTCCACCATAAAAAAGGAATGATTTTGTATAAATAACCTAAGATGACGAATGCGATCCAACCGATGATGATCACGTAGACGACGGCTATTGTGGGAAAAGCGTGGGAAACTGCCAAGCCATAAACGATGCTTAAGATGATTAAAGCCAGCGAAAAGGGCAATGCGAGTAAAGAGATTTTAATACCAAGGTCATACTTTTTCTTTAGACGGTGGTCAACGACCTTTTTCATTTGTATACCGTAACAGACGATTCCGAAGAAAACGATGACACCGCCAAGCGTTGACAAAATGAGTGTATGAAATAGAAAGCCCAAAGCCGCAACCCATATCCCGGTATGAAGGAAATGAATGGAGGCCGGAGCAAACCCACTTTCATATTTGTGCGATAAAGTAAACATAGGGGCGAGTTTGAAAGAAAGTCCCATTATGAGTAATGTGAACCAGCCCAAAGTACCGAATAAAATATGCACATGGAATAACCGTTCATGCCAGCTTTTTAGGAATGGACGGTAAAAATCTAACGCCAAGGTTAGCCCGAGCAAGACCGTTAGGAAAAGAAACGCTAATGCGAGTAAGACAGCGGTTTTTATTGTCCCCTTTTCAGCCGACCGGGTCGTGACCACCATGTTGAAGATAAACATGAGGGCGCCGATCACGGTCAACGTTCCAAAAATGGCTAGAAGAGCGGGCTTAAAGACATATAGACTGAATGCGAGCCCCAACACACCAACCGCATAGAGCCCATATTGGGGATAAGTCAATTTTCGATAACGAATCTTCACCTGAAGGGCTACGGGAACCAATTGATACATCGCGCCCATGGCTGTCATCGTTCCAAATCCAAGTAAAATCAGATGGGCACAAGATAAGAGTGGTGGCGTCCCGGGTAACCCCCGAGCCAGTGCGCCCATATTAATAGTTAGGATGAGTTGGGCTACAACAAAAAGCGCCAAACCCGTAAATATAAAGATCATTGGTAGCTTAACGTCTTCAATATCCGCAGTACTTGGGGCGGTAAGCATCGCTCATTCCCCCTTCTTTAAGGTTTATGAATCGTAATTAAATAACCGCCTTCAGGGTGGGGTTCTGTTTCATAAGCCATTCCGAGTTCATCCAATTCGGGATATAGGAACATCGGGCGACGGTCATTATGAATGATTAAGGTTTCGCCGGCATTCATCTGTTCCAATTGTTCCAAAGTGCGAATCATCGGCTGTGGCGGTTTTAATCCTCTATTATCTAGACGGATAATTTTAGTCATGCGGGTCATCCTTCCAAAATCGGACGATCCAATGGCCTTTCTTGGCTTGTTCAGAATTATGGTTATATCCTTTCCGTTCCATCACCCTTAATAACGGAATCGGATTAAAAGTGGCATGAAGAATAAAGACATCAGAGGGTTCGAGCGATTTAACCGCTGCCATGATTTCTTCAAACGGTTCACCACCTGCTTCCAGAATCGGTCGAACATCCAACTCGACAAGTTTACTTTCTGACATGTTTTCACCTCATGTTCTACTTGATTTACGTTTAACATAGCACGTTCTTTAGATTGAAAGTGTGCGTTTTCTCACAATCCTGAGTTAGGCTTTTCCGTTATGATGGTTTTAAAGTTTTGGGATAAAAAGAGGCTTTATGTGTGTTAGGAGTTGACAAGTGGCAATTGTAGGGCTATTTTTTAATAAAGGCAAAAATTGCGTAAATATTCAGTCTGGTTTAGCGTCCAATCTTTTTGTAAAAGATGTACCAAGAAGGGAGGACCGACTATGTCCGGTCCATCGTTGAAGAAAAAACACAGTCATGCTTTAATTCACGAAGCAGCCTTGAATGAGGCTGAGGAATTGCTAGCCATTTTACGGTCGTTTTTAAAACATGATGAAAAGGAAAAAGCTTTGAAGGCTGCTTATATTTTAGTAGAACACTGGGAAACGCGGACATTGCGCCATGCCCAAGCGGAAGAAGAAGGATTATATCGTGATATCGCGGCGAACCATCCCGATTTAAAAGATACCATTATTGCCTTAACGCGAGACCATGAACTCATGCGCGTTATTACACGGGAAATCAAAGAAAAGTTAACAACTGGGGAAGTCGCAGATGAGGTTATTTCAAGGTTTGAAAGTTTAATGATTATTGACCGTATACATAATGCGGCCGAAGAAAAGATGTTATCTGATTAGTTGTTTTTTTAGGAGGTGTCTGAACGTGAATGAAACGGGAGCCCTGCCGCTTTTTATCGTATCGAAGGACCTTTATGAAATATTTTGTGATCAGTTGGCGCGGGTTCATCTACAACTTTATGACATGGAAGCGCTTGGAAAGGCGACGGATGATGGGGTGAACGTGATGCTGGCCTACGGGGCGGCCTTTGACCATGGGGAAACCGCTTCGTTCAGCTATATAGAGATTAAAAATCGCGCCCCAGTTGTCGCTCGATTCTTTCAAGAAGCAGCTGAAAAGTGCAAAGAAACACTAATTAGGGATTATTATAAGATGATCAAATTGTAAAAAACAGACTTTGACGGGAGAGACTGCGATGCTTGACTTCGAAAAAGATACAATGCTGGTCCAAGACAGGGAAGATTTGATTGCGGTATTGAGAATGCGGTTTGGGAATATCCCCCCGGAAATGATACAAGAAATATATCAAATTGATGAATTGGATGAATTGCAGCGGCTCATTCTAGCAGCGGCCAATGTACCGTCTTGGGAAGTATTCCAAAAAGAATTTTCTAACCGCAAAGGCGCCTTTCGCATCGCCGGCGAACTATACGATCCGTTGGAACAGGTTAAAAACTCCGAGGATAAAAAATAAGTGAGGTGTCGCCATTGGCCTACAGCCAAAACAAATTGCTTCAACATTTAAAATTTCTTAAACGCGGAGAAAAAATCAATGAAGGATGGACGGAGGAAAGTCCGCGCGGCCGTGATTGGGAAAAAATGTATCGTGAACGTTGGCAGCACGATAAAATTGTCCGTTCCACACACGGCGTAAATTGCACAGGCTCTTGCAGTTGGAAAGTCTATGTCAAAGATGGAATCATAACTTGGGAAACGCAGCAGACAGATTATCCGACGACGGGAGCCGACACACCGGAATACGAACCGCGCGGCTGCCCGCGAGGTGCCAGTTACTCGTGGTATACATATAGTCCGGTACGGGTGAAACATCCATATATCCGTGGCGATTTATACCGGTTATGGACATCCGAACTTGAAAAAACGAAAGATCCGGTCAAAGCGTGGGAGAATTTAGTTACTGATCCTTTGAAAAGAAAATCTTACGTAAAATTCCGCGGTAAAGGCGGTTTTGTCCGCGCCAGCTGGGACGAGGCCTGTCTAATTATTGCAGCTTCCTGCATATATACGATTAAAACGTATGGGCCGGACCGCATTGTTGGCTTCAGTCCGATTCCGGCGATGTCAATGGTGAGTTATGCAGGGGGCACGCGCTTTTTATCCTTGATCGGCGGAACCATACTAAGCTTTTATGATTGGTATGCCGATCTACCACCGGCCTCACCACAAGTTTGGGGTGAACAGACTGATGTGCCGGAAAGTGCAGATTGGTATAATGCCAAGTATATGATTATATGGGGAACGAATTTACCGCAAACCCGTACGCCCGATGCCCACTTTATGGTCGAGGCGCGTTATAACGGGACAAAAGTCGTCGGTATCAGTCCGGATTATGCCGAATATGATAAATTCGCTGATATTTGGCTTGCTATCCGGCCTGGTACAGACGGAGCACTGGCCATGGCGATGACGCACGTCATTTTGAAAGAATTTTATGTCAACAAAGAAACCCCTTACTTTGTGGATTATGTCAAAAAATATACCGATTTACCTTTTCTAGTTCTCTTGGAGGAAACGGAAAATGGCCTTCGGTCTGGACGGTTTTTACGAGCATCGGATTTAAGTCATGATCATCGGCTCGGAGAATGGAAAACGATGATTTGGGATCAAAAGAAGTCCAGGCCTGCTGTTCCGAACGGTAGTCTCGGTTTTCGTTATGATGAGAGCGGCAAGTGGAATCTTCAACAAAAAGATGAACGCGGTGACGATATCGATCCGCTCCTCAGTTTTCTTGAACTTGCCGATGATACTGCGTTAGTGGCCTTCCCCTATTTTGCCGAGACATTCGGCGATTTCATCGAAAGAGGGGTGCCGGTTAAACATCTTCGCGGGAAAAATGGCGAGAAGTTAACAGTCACGACCGTTTATGACTTAATGATGGCGCATGTCGGGATCAATCGCGGCCTTCCCGGCGATTATCCGGACGACTATGACGATGTCAAACCCTACACACCGGCATGGCAGGAACGTTTTACCGGCGTCAAAAAAGCACATGTCATCCGCGTTGCGAAGGAATTCGCAGAAAATGCCGAAAGAACTCAAGGAAAATCTATGATCGCCATGGGTGGAGGAACGAACCATTGGTATCATAGTGATCAAATATATCGCTCCATTCTTAATCTTGTTCTTTTAACCGGCTCGGAAGGGGTAAACGGCGGAGGTTGGGCGCATTATGTTGGCCAGGAAAAAGTCCGGCCTTTGGAAGGTTGGCAACAAATTGCCTTTGCCGGTGATTGGCTAAAACCACCGCGCCATATGAACGGCACTTCCTTTTTCTATTTTGCGACCGATCAATTCCGTTATGAAGCCAAGGTGAATCAAGAGCAAATTCGCTGGGGTGGCCGATTCAGTAAAATGCATCCCGCGGATTTTAATGCTATGGCAGCCCGTCTTGGTTGGTTGCCGTCTTTCCCGCAATTCACGCAGAATTCACTTGATTTAGTGAAAGAAGCCCGTAATCAAGGGTTAAAAGAAGCGGATGACATTTCGCATTATATTGCACAGCTGATCAAACAAGAAAAGATTGAATGGGCGATGGAACATCCGGATAATCCTCGTAATTTTCCGAAGGTCTTCTTCAATTGGCGTTCCAACTTATTGGGAGATACAGGGAAAGGCCATGAGTATTTTGCCAAACATCTTATGGGTGGAGAAGATTCCGTATTTGCAGAAACAGAAAGTTCTTGGCAGCCAGAGACCATTCACATCGATGAAAAACCGCCGGAGGGAAAAGTTGACTTATTTGTCAGCTTGGATTTTCGCATGACCAGTACCGGGTTGTTTTCCGATATAGTTTTGCCGGCGGCGACGTGGTACGAAAAATACGATATTAGTTCAACGGATATGCACCCGTTTATTCATCCCTTCAATGCCGCGATCTCCCCACCGTGGGAAGCGAAAAGCGACTGGGATGCTTTTCGGGAAATCAGTCGTGTTTTCTCCGAGTTAGCCGAAAAGCATTTACCGGCTTGCGAAGATTTGGTTATGTCTCCGCTTGCACATGATACGGTGGATGAAATTGCCCAACCGTTTGGAAAAGTGCAGGATTGGCGGGACGAAGAAGTCGATGCAGTTCCCGGTAAAACGATGCCGAAGTTCCAAATTGTAAAACGCGATTACCCAAACATTTTTCAGCAATTCACCACAATTGGGCCGGACATTCAAAAAGGGTACGGCACAAAAGGCATCGTCATTCCCGGTGAGACCGTGTATAAGGAGCTCTTGAACCGACTAGGTGTATGCGGCCGGGAAGGATTAGGAAAAGGGCGGCCAGATCTTTACACAGCGAAACATGCCATCGAGGCAATTTTGGATATGTCGGGTGCGACGAATGGAAAACGGGCGGTTGCCGGATGGAAATCGCTTGAAAAGAAAACCGGGCTAAAGCTTACGGACATTGCCGCAGGCCATGAGGAGGACGCTTATACACTTCTTGACATCACGGCTCAACCCCGCCAAGCCATTTCAACGCCTGTATGGAGTGGAATGGAAAAAGATAATCGGCGTTATGCACCTTTTACAGTGAACACAGAATATCTGGTTCCTTGGCGGACGCTTACTGGAAGGCAAAGTTTTTATCTCGATCACGAAGTCATGCTTGATTTTGGTGAGGGACTGCCGCTTTATTTGCCGCCATTAAATCATGGCCCATTTATGGATGGTGAAGAAGTAGATAATCAAGAAAAAATGATCACCGTCCGATATATGACCCCGCACCAGAAATGGGGCATACACACTATGTTTACTGAATCGACCAATATGGTTACGCTCTTTAGAGGGTGGCAAGTTGTGTGGATGAATGAAGATGACGCAGCATCTATTGGTGTGAAAGATAATGACTGGATTGAAGTGTATAACCGAAATGGAGCGGTTGCAGCTAGGGTCGTTGTCACCTACAGGCTTCCGCGTGGTGTTGCCTATATGTATCATGCTCAAGACCGTACGATGGGGGTACCGGCGAACACGATTAACAAAAACCGTGGAGGGACTCATAACAGTGTCACGCGTATTACCCCAAAGCAAACCCATATGGTTGGTGGTTACTCACAGCTCAGCTACGGTTTTAACTACTACGGGCCCACCGGTAATCAACGGGATACTATCGCCATCATCCGGAGGCTGAAAGAGGTGGATTGGCTTGAGGATTAAAGCTCAAGTATGTATGGTGATGCACTTAGATAAATGCATCGGTTGCCATACTTGTTCAGTCACTTGTAAAAATACATGGACGAACCGGCCGGGAATGGAATATGTTTGGTTTAATAATGTGGAAACACGTCCTGGGCCGGGTTACCCGAAACAGTGGGAAAATACGGATCGATTTAAAGGCGGCTGGGTGCTAAGAAACGGTAAACTACGGCTGCGGGCCGGTGGGCCTGCAGCTAAGCTGGCTAATATTTTTTACAATCCAAATATGGCTGTATTTGGCGAAGATTTTTATGAACCTTGGACATATGATTTTGAACACTTATTCAATGCAGAGAAAAAAGATCGTGTCCCGGTAGCGAGACCGAAATCTATGGTGACGGGAAAATTTATTGATCGACCGACATGGAGCTCCAATTGGGATGATGACCTTGCCGGCGGCAATGAAATCGCCCCGACAGATCCAAATGTTCAAAAACTGCAGGAACATATCACATTGGAATATGAGAAAACGTTTATGATGTATTTGCCGCGTATTTGTGAACACTGTCTGAATCCGTCTTGTGTCGCTTCTTGTCCATCCGGAGCTTTATATAAAAGAGATGAAGACGGCATTGTTCTCGTTGATCAAGAGGCTTGCCGGGGTTGGCGGTTCTGTATGAACGGCTGTCCCTATCATAAAGTTTACTACAATTGGAATACCCATAAGGCAGAAAAATGCAATTTTTGTTATCCAAGAACGGAGGCAGGACTTCCCACCATTTGCTCAGAAACGTGCGTCGGGCGCATCCGCTATATTGGTGTCGTTTTGTACGATGCGGATAAGGTAAAGGCTGCCGCTTCTGTGGAAGATCCAAAAAAATTGTATGAAGCTCAATTATCCGTGTTTCTAGACCCCTTCGACCCGGAAGTGATAAAAGAAGCGCGAAAAGCCGGAATCAATGATCAATGGATAGAAGGTGCGCAAAACTCACCCATCTATAAAATGGCAATGAAATGGAAAATTGCGTTGCCGCTTCATCCGGAATATCGCACTTTACCAATGGTTTGGTATGTACCGCCGCTTTCACCCATCATGAGTCATATCGAAAATGAAGAAGAGCTGTCGACAGACGGATATATTCCGGCGGTCGATCAAATGCGCATCCCCATGGAATATCTCGCTTCTCTGTTAACGGCAGGTGATACCCATATTATCCGCAAAGTGCTGCTAAAATTGACGGCCATGCGCGTCCATATGAGAGCAAAAACCGTCGGAGGTGTAGACGATTATCGACACAGCCGGCTGCTGGAGGAAGCCGAGACATCAGTAGAAGAATTGGAAGAGATGGCAAGGTTATTGGCGGTGGCAAAATATAATGAGCGGTTTGTCATTCCCACCGCTCGGAGAGAGATGAAGGATGATTTGCTTTATGAACAAGGGGCCTGTAGCATCGAGGATTTGGCACCGCCTGAAGGCCTTGTGAGATAAGAACACTAAGCCCTGCTTTTTCTTCGGCAAGGCAGGGCTTAGCACGGATAAAAGGTGTATTTTACGAGTAAAGGAAACGGAGGTGAATGGGGCCAGGCGGGCTTACTGCCTTTGCCAGGGTCTTCAAAGAATGTTACTAAAAATAGCCTCGCGGTTACTGGACTATCCCGGAGAAGATTTTCCTGAACTCATTCAGGCGGCCTTTGAATGGCTAGCCCAAGAAGCACCCAAAGACATTCAAAACGATTGGCTTTCTGAAATCGAAAAATTACAAGCATTCCCGTTACATCAGCTGAGAGAAATATATGTAGCGACGTTTGACTGGAAAGAAAAAACAGGGCTCTATTTAACGGCACATGAGCTCGGCGACAGCAGGAAGCGGGGTGCGGCCTTAATCAAACTACAAAAACTAATAAATGACGCGGGTTTTGAACGGGCCGATGGTGAGCTAAGTGATTATATTCCCATGCTATTTGAATTTTTGTCAGTCGCAGAGCCTTCTCAGGCAACAGCCCGCTTAGAACGTCGTTTGTCACGGGCTGTTTACTTAATTAGTCGGCAGTTAGAAACGGACCATCCTTATGCTGGATTATTTCATCTGTTGCTAAAGGATGTTTTCCAACCGCCGATATCAGAAGAACTGGAAGCGCTTGAACGTGAACGGGAAGAAGCCGACCTCGACGAGCTACCCTATCCGCTTTTTTTTAATACATAATTTTTTCATTAGAAAATGAAGGAGGTATCGTTTTGGCTTCCATCTTTTGGTGGGTGATCTTGCCCTACATCGTTGGAACGATTCTTGTATTAGGTTCCTTATATCGATTTGCTTATCGTCAACTGACTTGGGCTGCTCCATCGACGGAAATCCATGAAAAGAAGTGGCTGCGAATAGGCTCCATCTGTTTCCACTATGGGATTATTTTTGCCTTTATTGGACATGTAATGGGCATTCTGATACCGAGAGAATTTTATCTGTCATTAGGCGTCAGTGATGAGTTATATCATCGGTTTGCCATCATTGGAGGAGCCTTTGCTGGATTGCTCGTCGTCGTGGGATTAGTGATCTTGCTTATTCGAAAAGTGATGTTTACACGTGTTCGGCTTCATTCAACCTTTGCTGATTTTTTTACTGTTATTTTAGTTCTGATTGTGGCGGGGTTAGGGACCTATCTCACCATGATTTACGATGTTTTTACTTTAGAATATGAGTATCGGACAACCATTGGCCCGTGGTTTCGTAGCTTGTTTACATTCCAACCCAAATATCAGTTGATGGAATCCGTGCCAACGATTTTTAAAGTGCACGTCATCTCATCATATTTGCTTTTTGCGTCCATCCCGTTTACGCGATTAGTGCATATGTTTTCAATACCCGTCCGCTATCCATGGCGTCCACCTCAACAGTTCCGTTCACGTTCACATTTTAAACGCTAAATAGCATAAAACTCATACCGTTTCATTCTTTCGTTTCAGGATGAAACGGTATTTCTTTTTGTTTTGAGAGAAGAGGATAGGGGTTGGAGGGGACATTCAAAAATGGACAGTCATAAAATTGCCAAATTGTTTGTGAAAAACATCACAATGTTTAATGACTTATAGGAGTATTTTGTAGGTGTAATAAGAAAACACATCTCCAAGGGAAAGGGATGACCGAACATGGTCAGGTTTTTGCGGGAAAATCGGTTTGCTTCGTACATGTTGCTTATCGCCAGACTGTATCTTGGCTATGAATGGTTTACGGCGGGTCTAGAAAAGGTCACAGGAAAATTTGATGCCTATGGGTATCTTGCCGGAGCTATAAAAGCTTCCGGGGGTGAACACCCAGCCGTTCAAGCTTGGTGGGCAGCTTTTCTGAATGGCGTTGCCCTCCCGCATGTCCAATTCTTTAATATTTTGGTTCCTTGGGGTGAATTGCTAGTCGGTATTGGTTTATTGGTTGGAGGGTTAACCACCTTTGCAGCTTTAATGGGAATGGTGATGAACTTTGCATACATGTTTTCAGGAACAACAAGCACCAATCCGCAACTCGTATTACTCACCATTTTTGTATTGGTCGCCGGTTATAATGCAGGGCGAATTGGATTAGACTTTTGGCTCCAAAAAATCATGCATCATCCGGCACGCTTTTTCCATCTTAAACACCATGGATTAAGCGGTCAACATTAAGTGAAAGGAAGATTAAAATGTTTACTGACAATTCATCCATTCTCGTGGCCTATGATGGCTCAGAACTTAGTCAAAAAGCATTGAAATATGCGGAGAACATCGCTAAGTCTAATCCGAAAATGAACTTGCACATTCTTACTGTAAAACCTTTGCCCGTTTATTACAGCATTTATACAGCACCAGTATATGACCATGTAGAGGAAGAAGCGATGGCGTACCTGAAAAATTTGTTGAAAACGGCCGTGGAACAAATTCATGTCACAAATCCTGTGGAGACTCATCTCCTAACAGGAGCGCCAGCCAAAACCATCGTCGATTTTACTAAAGAACACCAAATTGATTTAATTATTATGGGAAGCCGAGGTCTCGGTTCGGTCAAAGAATTATTCCTGGGTAGCGTCAGTCACTATGTGGTCCAATCAGCGAAATGCCCCGTATTAATTATTAAGTGAAGGAGAAAGTTGCCCCGCCCGTACATACTTAAAGGGCGGGGCATAATAAACCATTTGGTGGGTACGTCTTCATTTAAATATAGGAAACAGCCTGCCGGCCAAATTGCTCCCAAGCGGCAAGAAAATCTTTTTTCGGCTCTCTTCGGTTTTTTTCCGGCTTGAGTGGGTCATTAAAATAGACAAAATTAGCACTTGCCCCAGTAACAACAACCGCATGTTCCTTATACGTGATTTTCAGATCACCGCGAGCAGTCGTCCAATGTTCCCAATCGCTCTCAGGGAGCTGACGAAATTCATCATTAACGACGACCCATACTGGATAACCTTGATTTAGCTGACGTTCAATCATCGCCCATTCTGATCCAGATAAAATAGTCACACGTTCTCCGAGAAATTCTCGAGCCAAATCGGCGATCGGCTGATCATATACCCCGAGTCCATCCGTTTCGAATGAATACATATCCCCGACAAAACCGTCAAAAAGGTTTCCACGTAAGCCATCTTTTTCAAAAGGTACTTTCCGAATGCGTTCGGCTAATTCCATTTTATTTGCCGAGATGCCGGCGTAATTCAGAATCATCGCTAATGATGTGACTTCACAGCCGCGGGGAAGTTCAGGCAATTGGGCGATTAAAGGGACATCCAAAAGCTTTGTATTTTTTTCCATGTCTCTCTCTCCTTCATATGCGTCCAAGGTGTTAAAAAGCCCGAATTGTAAATTGTAAATAAGTGATCTCACTAGCAGCTTTAAGGGCTGCCTAACGTGTTATTCGTTTTGGAATTTGGGGATAATGAATTTTTTATACTGGAAAATATTAAGTGAGTCAAAAAAAAACGATGTGACACAATAGGTAATGGGAGGTGAGAATCATGGCTACTAATAACAGCAATCAATTGCTTGTCCCGGGCGTGGAACAAGCCCTTGATCAAATGAAAGCTGAAATTGCCCGCGAATTCGGCGTAAATCTTGGCGCTGATACCACTTCCAGAGCAAATGGTTCTGTCGGCGGCGAAATTACGAAACGCCTTGTCGCCCAAGCGCAACAGCAACTTCGATAAAACAACTTTATAATATGGCTAGGGAAGCGGCATGCCCCGCTTCCCTTTCAAGTTTTACTTGATTCGCTGCTCTGTTTCGGTATCAAAGAAATGAGCTTTGTTCATGTCCAAGGCCAGCCGCAGTTTTTGACCGTTCGTGACGAAGTTGCGCGCATCAATACGGGCGATGAATTCTTGCCCACTGATCGTGGAATAAAGATACGTTTCGGCACCCATGAGTTCGGCGACGTCGATAACGGCATCAAAAGCCGTGTCCTTGGATGAATCGATGAAAAGCGGTTCATCGTGGATATCTTCTGGACGAATGCCGAGCGTAATGTCTTTACCAACGTAATTTTTCTCACGGAGTGTCTTCATTCTTCCTTCAGGAACCTTAATTTTGATATCCCCGATGACGACCAAGCCATCTTCCAATCGGGCTCGGAGGAAATTCATCGCTGGCGACCCAATGAACCCACCGACAAATACGTTTTCCGGCTGATCGTACACTTCTTTTGGCGTGCCAATTTGTTGAATGACACCGTCTTTCATGACAACGATGCGCGTGGCCATCGTCATCGCTTCGGTTTGGTCGTGCGTGACGTAAATGGTTGTTGTTTGCAGACGTTGGTGCAGCTTAGAGATTTCGGCGCGCATTTGGACGCGCAGCTTGGCGTCCAAGTTAGACAACGGCTCGTCCATCAAGAAGACTTGCGGGTCGCGCACGATCGCCCGGCCAAGTGCCACCCGTTGCCGTTGACCGCCGGAGAGCGCTTTCGGTTTGCGGTTTAAATATTCTTCCAACCCGAGGATTTTTGCTGCTTCCCTAACGCGTTTGTCGATTTC
>Ga0310836_100563_pt1 | contig 28486 bp, 26 predicted proteins | sample SM_ome_4_FD_201310 | JGI IMG/M metagenome (GOLD analysis project Ga0310836, IMG submission 201310) | Sorghum-adapted microbial communities enriched on stacked mutant (SM) sorghum from Joint BioEnergy Institute, Emeryville, California... ... | reverse complement strand
GAAGAAGTATGTGAAGCGCTGCAGGAAGTCGCTCAGGCCATCGTTCTCGCTTCGAAAAACGTGCTTGAACGTACCCCGCCGGAATTATCCGCCGATATCATCGACCACGGCATCATGCTGACGGGCGGTGGCGCGCAGCTGCACGGATTGGATCGCCTCCTGATGGAAGAGCTGAAAGTCCCTGTGATGATTGCAGAAAATCCGATGGCCTGTGTAGCGGTAGGAACCGGCATCATGCTGGAGAATTTGGACAAGTCCCCCCAGCACGCGCAGCGCAGGCTTAAGAAAAAGATATTTTCATAGGTATCCGTACTCATACTTTTTTTGGTATGATGTTGCTATAATATAAATCATTATCCGTCGTTTTTTCGTGGTTTGAGGTAAGAAAACTCTCATGGCTTTTCAGCCGCAACCCCGATAGGAAAATCGAGGGAAGGGCGGCTGGCTTTTGCGGTACGAAGGAAAAGAGAGAAGAGAACGAGGGGATGATTTCAATGTGGAAAAAGGCAAAGACTTTTTTCTTCCCTTTTCTTCTTTCCTCTTAATTCTCATAGAAAAGTAAGGTGAAGAGTATGCTGCGTGGAATAGACGCCGCCGCTTCCGGCATGATTGCCAATCAGGCGCGGCAAGACGCATTAACGAACAACCTGGCGAACGTCAATACGCCGGGATACAAAGCGGATAACTCCACATTTCGCACATTCCCCGAACTGCTTTTGGAGCGCATTCGTGATACGAATGGGGGAGTAGCGGGGCTGCCCGCATTCCCGGGACCGAACCAGCTGATCGGCCGTCTCTCGCACGGGGTATACAACCAGGAACTCGTTCCGAATTTCGCACAGGGAGATCTGTTTGAGACGGGAAAAGTGCTGGATGTTGCGATCGTCGATCAAGGTTTGCCGACTGTAGATATCGGCGGCAGACAGGTGCAGCCGCGCATGTTTCTCGCTGTTCAGAAGCCGGGTGAGAACGGAGAGCCTGAGACATACTACACACGCAGCGGAAACTTATCCATGAACGAGGCCGGACAATTGACTACGATTGAAGGCTACCAGGTACTCGATGCCAATAATCAACCGATCGATTTGCGTGCGTTGCTGGGCAGTGCACCATTAAATAAACAGAATCTGCAGATCACACCTTCCGGACAGCTAATCGCGCCGGGTAACCCGAACGCGGTCCCTGTACAGTTGGGATTATATCGAATTGATGACGCTGCCGGCAGCCTGGAGAAAGAAGCGGATACCACGTTCCGCTATACGGGCCAGGGAGCACCGGTGTTGTATAATCCGGCCAATGATCCGGCCGTTTCGCTGAAGCAGGGATACATTGAGCGTTCGAACGTAGACGCGGGCAGGACGATGATTGACTTGATGACTGTGCTGCGCAGCTACGAATCGAACCAGCGGGTGCTGCAGGCGTACGATATGACGCTGCAGAAGTTGAACGAAGTCGGGAAAATTTAACGAGAAGGTGTAGGTTATGAATCACTCAATGATTAATGCCGCTTCCGGCATGCGGGCGATGCAGCTGCGTGTGGATACGATTGCGAACAACATAGCCAACTCTGATACGGTCGGATACAAGAGTCAGGACACCGCGTTCGCTTCCTTCCTTATCCGGCATTTAAATAATCAGCCATATGCCTACCATGAACCGAGCCGGCTTACACCGCCGGGGACTCGTCCGGGCTTTGGCGCAAAAGAGGCGGTAATCCAGACAAGTTTCGACCAGGGCGCAATAAAAACGACCGACATACCCACAGACTTATACCTGGAAGGGGAAGATGCGTTCTTCCGTGTACAGCGGCGGCAGGCGAACGGAGATCAGGCGACGCTGTTTACGAGAAACGGCAATCTCAAATGGATGCCTATAAATGGCGGAATGCAGCTGGTAACGGCGGCAGGCGATTATGTCATGGATAATGGCGCAACTTCGCAGCCGGTTACGATTCCGCAAGGAGCCACCCATTTTACCGTCAAGGCGGACGGACAGATTACGTACCGCTTAAACGGCGAGGAACAGATAGGGCCTCGCATCGGCGTATATAGCGTGCAAAACCCGAATATATTACACCCGGTCGGGGAAAATTATTACCAATTGCCGCAAGGGGCTCAGTTGAACGAATTTGCCCGATTAAGCAACGCGAACGGTGCAGCAATGACACAGGGTATCGCTGTACGCCAGGGTGGACTTGAGATGTCCAACGTCGACCTGCGCAAAGAGATGACCTCTCTTATAGAAGCGCAGCGGGCGCTCCAGTTCAATGCGCGGGCGCTGTCCTATAATGACCAGATGATGGACATTACCAATCGAATTTTTAGAGGTTGATAGAATGCCGGAACAACGTAAAACATTATATCCGGATGCCGCCGCACAAAGGGCGCCGGAGAAAAAGAAGTCTTCCGTAAAAAAGAGAGCGAAGAGCCGGGCAGGTATGCCGCTACTTTTGAGGATCATGCTTGTACCGTTTCTTCTTTTTATTGCCCTGCTGGCCGGACTTATTACAGGTTACAGTATTATTGGAAATGGTTCCGCTCTCGACGTGTTTGATTTAGAGACATGGAAGCATATGTATGACCTTGTGTTCGGGTAAAGGAACACTTTTCTTTTTCTGTGAAAATCGTGGGGAAAGAAGGAGAAAAGGGAGGAAAGAAGAGCCAGAGTAGAAAAAGGCGTTCGCCTTTTTCCCCATTGAAATCATTGTCTCGTTCTTTTCTCTCCTTTCCTTCGTACCACAAAAGTCGGCTGCCCTTCCCTCGATTTTCCTATCGGGGTTACGGCTGAAAATCCATAGTGGTTTTTTGCTGAAGATGAGATTATAAGAAGTTTTGTCGGCAATATCCTGAATATTGTTATATTATAAATAAAAAAAGTGGAGACAGAAGGGTTGGATGAAAGTGGAGAGAGATAAACAGCGGGAGCTGCTGCATATCCTGGAGGAGAACAGCCGCCGTTCCGCAGAAACGATTGCTACAATGCTTGATACGACCGTGGAGGATGTCAGGGAGACCATCACGAAGCTGGAGAAAGAGAAGGTTATCATTAAATATCCGGCTATCGTCAACTGGGAGAAAGTTGATGCGGATGATCTCGTAACAGCGATGATCGATGTGAAAGTAACGCCGAAGCGCGAAGTCGGATTCGACGACATAGCGGAGCGAATCTATCGCTTTCCGGAAGTGCAGTCTGTTTATTTGATGTCGGGCGCGTATGATTTATCTGTCGTTATCGAAGGAAAAACGATGCGCCAGGTTGCGCAGTTCGTGTCTGAGAAGCTGTCTGCGCTCGACTCGGTTATCTCGACGACGACGCATTTTATTCTGAAGAAATACAAGCATGATGGCGTGATTCTGGAGCAGCCCGAAGACGATAAAAGGATGGTTGTTACGCCATGAGTATGTCCCGGGTTGCCAATCGCCGTCTGTCCCGTACGATTCAGTCCATTCCGCCGTCCGGCATCCGGCGTTTCTTCGAGCTGGCGTCTTCAATGGAAGGCGTGATTTCCCTCGGTGTAGGGGAGCCGGATTTCGTTACGCCGTGGAATACGCGCGAAGCAGCGATTGCATCACTGGAGCGGGGGTATACCGCCTATACGTCCAATAGCGGTCTTTATGAATTGCGCGAAGAGATTTGCCGCTATCTCGCTTCTTCGTTCCAGGTAAACTATAATCCGGATAAAGAGATAGTGGTTACGGTAGGAGCCAGTGAAGGCATCGACCTTGCGCTGCGGGCCATTCTCGATCCGGGCGACGAAGTACTGGTCGTCGAGCCCTGTTATGTGTCCTATGATCCGGTAGTTCGCCTGGCGGGCGGCGTTCCAGTTGCAGTACAGACATCCATTGATCAGCAATTCAAGCTGACGCCGCAGCAGATTGAATCAAAGATTACCGACCGGACGAAGGCCATTATTTTCTGTTTTCCGAACAATCCGACCGGCTCGATTATGACGAAGGAAGAGCTATCTGCGCTCGCAGATGTGATTACCCGTCATGACTTACTCGTAATCTCTGATGAAATCTATGCGGAGCTGACGTACGATACAAATCATACGAGCTTCGCTTCGTTGCCCGGCATGAAAGACAGGACGATTCTCTTGTCCGGTTTCTCCAAGGCATTCGCTATGACCGGCTGGCGTATCGGTTATGCGGCCGGTCCGGAGGATTTAATTCAAGCGATGGTAAAAGTTCATCAGTATACGATGCTATGCGCACCGATTATGGGGCAAGTTGCGGCGCTTGAATCGCTTCGCCACGGCATGGAAGCCAAAGACCGCATGGTAGAAAGCTACCGTCAACGCCGCAATTATGTGGTGAAATCGTTTGAACAAATCGGCTTGTCCTGCCATAAACCTGAAGGCGCATTCTATGCATTTCCGTCTATTGCTTCGACAGGTATGTCGGCGGAAGAATTCGCCGAGAAACTTATTCTTGAACAGAAGGTAGCCGTCGTTCCCGGTCATGTATTCGGTGAAGGCGGAGCACAGCATATTCGCTGCTCGTATGCTACCTCGCTGGAAAATCTGGAGATGGCCATTGACCGGATAGACGCCTTTCTGCAACAGCATAAATAGGAAGAGAGACGGTTTTTGTCTCTCTTTTTTTTGTGTGGAAATAAGGAAAAAAGAAAGAGAGAAAGAGGAAAAAAGATCTGAGGGAGAAAAAAGACTTCGCCTTTTTCTGCATTAGAATTCCTTCCTCATCCTTTCCTCTCTTCTCCTTCGTGCCGCAAAAGCTGGTTGTCCTTCTCATGTTTTTCATATCGAGATTGCAGTTGAAAAGCCACGGTGCTTTTTTTTGCGATTTTTGCCCCTGAATATTTTAGTTAGAAATTCATAAGAAAATTATTGTCAAGGAAAAAAGTCGGAATTATTATTTTGTATTTTCTGTCACTTGTATGAAAAAACGCTGGAATGCCTATCTCTAAAGGATGAATGCGCTTTTTTAATCGATAAGATTGAGAATGATTTTTATATATTTTTAACAAATTGATCATAGAAAAGAAACGGAACGTTAGCAAAAAAGCAAAATTGTAAAAATGGCAGGAAAAATTTCCAATGATTTGCTGGTATGAAAAGACTAATTTTGGAAATTTAAAATACAATTTTCGTATCATTTTTCATTCCCGCGCCTTAGTATATAGTGTTTTACGTGAAGGACATCAGCACAACGAAATTGTAAGAGAGGAATTGGAGGATGCCACAACAAGAAGAAACAATGAATGTACGGGAAGTTGTCATTACTCTTCGCAAACGATTCTGGATGATTGTTCTTATTACGCTGCTTTTTGTCGCAGTGAGCGCAGGAATTACGTATCTGGTTATGACTCCGGTCTACCAGGCGAAGTCGGAACTGCTGGTGAACAAGTCGCAAGAAGGAAGCAAGACAGGGACGATTTCTAGGAATGACATCGAATCCAATTTGCAATTGATTGAGACATATAGCGTTGTAATGAAAAGTCCACGCGTGATGGATAAGGTAGCCCAGAAGATGGGACAGCCGGATCGAGTATCGGCTCTGACCAGCCAGATTAGCGTCTCGGCGGTCAAAGATTCACAGGTCATTTCCATTGAAGCGAAAGACCCGGACAAGCAGCGGGCGGCTATGCTTGTCAACACCGTCGCGCAAACCTTCCAAGAAGAGATTACAAATATCATGAAAGTAGATAACGTACAGATTCTGACGAAAGCGAAGGCGGATACAAACGGAGGCCCGGTGCAGCCGAAGCCGATTGTCAATATGGCAGTTGCATTTGTGATCGGTCTTATTTTCTCCATGGCGCTTGCGTTCCTGCTTGAGTATCTGGATAATACGCTGAAGACGGAAGAGGACATCGAGAAACATCTTGGTTTGCCGGTTATCGGTTCGATTGCGGTAATCGAAGCCAGCGATAAGGCGGGCGTTCGTAAGTTGGAAGAGAGAAAAGCTCAGGTAGCAGCGGCAGGTGAACATTCATGAGTACAATTGATACGGCAAATAGACGATATGAAAAGCTGAGTGCGCATTGGGACCCGAAATCGCCGGTATCGGAGGCATACCGGACGCTGCGCACCAATATTCAATTTGCAGGCGTAGATGAAGAGATTAAGTCCATTCTGGTGACCAGTACGGCACCGGAGGAAGGAAAGTCGACGACATCGGCGAATTTGGCCGTTGTCATGGCGCAGGCAGGCAAGCGTACATTGTACATTGACGCCGACTTGCGTAAACCGACCGCGCACCACACATTCCATGTGCCGAACCGCCGCGGGCTTACGAATTATCTGGCGAGACAGGTTCCGCTGGAGAATACTGTGCAGAAGACAGGCATCGAAAATTTGTTTGTCATGACGGCGGGACCGATTCCGCCCAATCCTGCGGAATTGCTCGGCTCGAAGAAGATGAGGGTGGTGATGGAAGAGATGGATAAGCATTTCGACGCGATTATCCTGGACACGCCCCCTACGCTGGCGGTTGCCGATTCTACCATTCTTGCCAGACTGGTGGATGGATGCGTTCTGGTCGTAAACTCGGGCAAGACGAGTCGCGATATGGCAAAAAAAGCAAAACAGCAGTTAGAAAGCACAAACACGCGCCTGCTTGGCGTTGTGCTCAATAACAAAAAGATGAAGAAAAACGACTACTACTATTACTACCAGCAATAGACTGAATCTTGAAGGAAGGGGAGCGGGAATGAATGTAGACATTCATAATCATATTTTGTGGGGGCTAGATGACGGAGCCCAGACTCCCGAAGATACGCTGGCACTGGCAAAGGATGCCGTGCAAAACGGCATTACACATGTAATCGCCACGCCGCATCATAGGGACGGAAAGTATGATAATCCTGCTTCAGTCATCCTGCAGCGAGTGGACGAAGCTAACCGCCTGCTTGAAGACAATAAGATTCCACTCACGATTCTCCCGGGAATGGAATTGCATCTGTACGGAGAGATTGTGCAGGACTTTCAAGCGGCCCATCAGACCTTGATAACGTTAAACCAGACTCAATTGTACGTTCTGATTGAGCTGCCGTATGATCATGTTCCGGCGTATACACAGCGCCTGCTGTTCGATTTGCAGGTGGAAGGGTATGTCCCGATCATTGCCCATCCGGAACGAAACCATGACATACGCGAGCGGCCGTCCATTCTGCACCGCATGGTGGAGAAAGGGGCGCTTGCCCAGCTGACGGCGGCGAGTGTCGCCGGTGAGTTCAGCAGTAAGTATCAGGGTATCTCGCGTAAGTTGATTGAGCACAATCTTATTCATTTCATCGCTTCTGATGCGCATAACATTGCGCGTCGAGGATTTGCGCTGAAAGCGGCATACGAATGGATTGACCGGAAGCTTGGCGGGCAGTATACCGATTTCTTCAAAGAAAACGCGCGTCTGCTCGTCTCCGGACAGGACATTGCGGTGCCTGCACCGCGCCCGTTTGACAGGAAAAAGAAACGCCAAAAATTCCTCGGACTGTTCTAACCGGACCAGGGTTAAAATAGTCAGGTAACCGCCTGCTGCACCTCTATCACTGCAGGCACTCGGCCATGCTGTGGGCATGCAACAAAGAAGGACGATGCCTTAGACGTTCATCGTCAAGGGTGTGGTGTGAGGTCGGGTTAAATGCCCAGAATTCACCCATTATATCTTAAATAATAAATACTACTTTAAGTATATAAGCAATTATACAAGATTACAATCAATTTAAACGAAGGAAGTGGCTCAATGTCTGCTATTTCGTTTGCTATCGTTGGATGCGGACATATCGCGAACAAACATATCGAAGCAATTCGTAATATTCCGAACGCAGACCTTATCGCGGTTTGCGATACTAATCCAGAGCGTTTGAAAGAATACACGGAAAAACATAATGTACGCGGCTATCTTTCGCTCGAAGATATGCTGGAGAAAGAAACGGAGCTTGATGTCGTGAACATCTGCACGCCGAGCGGATTGCACGCACCGCTTGCGGTACAGGCCGCGGCGGCGAAGAAGCATATCATCGTCGAGAAGCCAATTGCGCTAACGCTCGAAGATGCGGACCGCATCATTCAAGCGTGCGCTGACAACGGCGTCAAACTCTCGGTTGTGCATCCGAACCGGTTCCGGCCGGCTGTCATGGAACTGAAGAAATTAAAAGATCAGGGCCTGTTCGGCAAGCTTAGTCATGTTAACGCGACGGTACGCTGGAATCGAAACCAGGCGTATTACGATCAGGCACCATGGCGCGGCACGAAAGCAATGGACGGCGGCGTGCTGATGAACCAGGCCATTCATAATCTGGACCTGATGTACTGGCTCGCCGGTCCGGTCGAAGAAGTGCAGGCCTATAACGCAACGCGCCTGCGCAATATCGAGGCGGAAGACGTATCTGTCGCCGTGCTGAAGTTCAAAGACGGCACGCTTGGCATCATTGAGGCGGCCGCAACCATTTATCCGAAGAACTATGAGGAATCGCTCAGCATCTTTGGCGAGACGGGCAGCGCCGTTATCTCCGGCAGAACCGCCAACTGGATTAAACATTTGATTTTTGAAGGTGTATCCGAAGAAGAGGCGGCAACGATCATCGAACGGGTCGATCAAGACCCGTATGGTACGCCGGGACACCAGCGCATCATCGCTGATATGGCGGATGCGATTCGTGAAGACAGAGAGCCGCTCGTGACCGGGCAGGACGGCCGCAATGCACTGCAGCTTGTTCTGACCGTATACGAAGCAGCCGAGAAAAATGCACCCGTCAAATGGGAAGACAGCAAAGAATTAGTTAGCACCCAACAGTGAGAGGAGAAGGAATCACCATGGAAAAAACATTGCGCAAAGTATCCTTGCTGGACTTAACCGCCCAGTACCAGGACATTAAACCGGAAATTAAACAGGCGGTAGATAACGTGCTGGAAAGCGGCAATTATATCATGGGACCGTTCGTGAAAAACTTCGAGGCGGCCATGGCGGAATACTGCGGCACGAAGTATGCGATTGGCGTAGCGAACGGTACGGACGCGCTGCTTCTGACGCTCGATGCGATGGGCGTGGGACCGGGAGATGAGGTCATTACGACGCCGTTCACTTTCTTTGCATCTGCGGAAGTCATCTCTCAATTGGGCGCAACACCGGTGTTTGTCGACATCGACCCTGACACATACAACATAAATCCGGCGAAGCTGGAGGCGGCGATTACACCGAAAACAAAGGTGATTATGCCGGTTCACATTTTCGGCCAGCCGGTAGATATGGATGAAATCCGTGCCATCGCGGATAAATATAACCTGCACATTGTTGAAGACGCATGCCAGGCAATCGGTTCGAAATACAAAGGCCAGCGCATCGGCTCCATCGGTACGGCCGGCTGCTTCTCATTCTTCCCGACGAAGAACCTGGGGGGCTACGGTGATGGCGGTATCGTGGTAACCAACGATGAGGAATTGGCCCGCAAAATTCAAATCTTGCGCGTACACGGCAGCAACCCGAAATACTATCATTCCATGATCGGCTACAATAGCCGTCTGGATGCGCTGCAGGCAGCCATGCTGCAGGTAAAACTGAAGTACATCGACCAGTGGAACCAGCAGCGCCGCGAGAAAGCGGCCATCTACAGCGAAGCGCTGAAAGACCTGCCGATTAAGCTGCCGTACGTGAAAGAAGACCGTGAAGCGGTATTCCATCTGTACATCATCCAAACCGAATACCGTGATGAATTGATGGCGTATCTGAAAGAACACGGCATCGCATCCGGCGTCTACTATCCGGTTCCGCTGCACCAGCAGGAAGTATACAAGGGGCTTGGATACGAAGCTGGAAGCCTTGCCGAATCGGAAAAAGCCGCACTCGGAACGATGGCGCTGCCGCTGTATCCGGAACTGGCGTCAGATGATCAAGAATATGTTATCTCGGTTGTGCGTGAATTCTTCGAAGCGAAGGGAGAGAGAGTATGACTACGTCTACAGCAGTTGTATCTTCGTTAGCAGAACAATTAATGCAGAAACTCGAACAAAAGACCGCCGTTATCGGCGTGGTCGGCCTCGGGTACGTCGGCCTTCCGCTGGCTGTAGAGAAAGCGAAAGCCGGGTTTAACGTGATCGGTTTTGACGTGCAGGCCAGCAAAGTGGACATGGTCAACGAAGGCGTGAACTACATCGGAGACGTCGTGGACGATGATCTGCGTGAAATCGTACAGAAGCGGAAACTGCGCGCGACATCCGACTATTCGTTCATCAACGAGGTAGATGCCGTAGCCATCTGCGTGCCGACGCCGCTTGATGCCTACCAGCAGCCGGACACCAGCTACGTAGAATCATCCGCACGCGAAGTCGCTAAGTATTTGCATCCGGGTATGCTGATTGTACTTGAAAGTACGACATATCCGGGTACGACGGAAGAATTGCTGAAGCCGATTCTCGAAGAATCCGGCCTTGTCTGCGGACAAGACTTCTTCCTCGCATACTCGCCGGAGCGCGTTGACCCGGGTAATAAACACTTCAACACAAAGAATACCCCGAAAGTAGTCGGCGGCGTAACGCCGGATTGCACGAAAGTGGCCGCATCCATGTACCGCTCCGTGCTCGAAGGGGAAGTACACGAAGTATCCAGCCCGGCGGTAGCTGAGCTGGAGAAAATCTATGAAAATACATTCCGACACATCAATATCGCGCTGGCGAACGAGATGGCGATTCTTTGCAACAAGATGGGCATCGACGTCTGGGAAATGATTGACGCCGCGAAAACGAAGCCGTACGGATTCATGGCATTCTATCCGGGTCCGGGCCTTGGCGGACACTGCATTCCGATCGACCCGTTCTATCTGACCTGGAAAGCGCGTGAATATAACTACCATACCCGCCTGATTGAGCTGGCCGGCGAGATTAACAACAGCATGCCGGAATTCGTTACCGAGCGCGCCGCCAACCTGCTGAACAAGGAAGGCAAGCCGCTCAGAGGCTCGACCGTTTACCTGCTGGGTGTGGCATACAAGAAAGACATCAATGACATCCGGGAGTCCCCGGTGCTCCATATTATCGACATTCTGGAAGAAAAGGGAGCGAATATCGTCTACAGCGATCCGCACATCCCGTCTTTTAAACGTCGAGGCAAAGAATACAACGCGGTAGAGCTGGCGCAGGAGCAGCTTGAGAAAGCGGATATTGTCATAGTGACGACGGATCATACCGCATTCGATTACGATTTGATTGGCCGTTTCGCACCCGCCGTACTCGATACGCGCAATGCGCTCAAAAACGCGGCCAAGCCAAAACGCTATGAAATTCTATAAGAAATTGAGGGAGTACCATCAGAGGCATATGGACAAAGCAGAATGGATGGATCAAAATTATCATCGTTTGTTTTGCCGTTTTCTTCCTTTCCAGCACCTTCTATTCCTGGTGGTACTCATCGGGTGCTAGCCGTGAGGAGAAGGAGCTCTGGGAAGAATCCGTCACACCGTATTTGGGCCGAACGTTTAAGACGAGCCAGGAGATGTACGATGCGGGACAATTGCTGATGGTACCGCTGCATGCGGCATTTACGCTGCATGAAAGGAACTGGATGCAGCAATTCTCCGGGCATTTCGCCCGGGAATTTGCCCGGTTTGAAGCGGCACAACGGAACGGGAAAGCAGAGGATAGGCTGGGAAGGCTGCAGTATGTATATCTTTCCAGCCGTTTTCTTGTTCTGGCGGCACAGTCCGGAAAAGAGGAGCTGATTCCGACTTATCTGCCCTCTGTTCTGTACCGGGAAGTGGAAAGGGTGTGGAAGCAAGAGCCAGCCTGGCAATGGGGACGGAAACCGTTTGCCGGGGGTATGAAAGAGCGTGTCTTATGGAAGCTCTCCGACCCAAAAACGAAAAAGAACTATGAAAAGGCGATTACGGATGAAGAATTGTTTCTATTCGCAATCGCAGCAGACCTTAGAACATACGAGCGTGAGACATTCAACGGTTCAATTGAATCACCGCTGATTACCGACGTGCTGACTGTGGCGGACAAAGCGTTCCGCAAAGGCGTTAAGTTCAGAGGCAAAGGCCGCTGGGTGTTCCAGCCGGGTGTCTGGTCGGATCATCCGGATTATCTGTACGCCGGACGGCGGGAGAAGAAGCGGAATATGAAACCGGCTCCGGTGAAGGACATTGCCTGGGATACGTCGCACAGCCACCGCTTCCCGCTCTGGCTTTTGAGTCTGTCGCAGGCCCAAAAGGAAGATTCACCGCAGCGAAGCTTTTACGAAACGCTGCGTAAAGGTATGGAAAAGCAGTTTTACGAGCAGGTGCTGGTACAGCCTACACGCGAGTTCCCCGCCTACCGGACGAAGAACTTTATCGACGGGCGGAACGGGGTCTACCGCTGGGGTTATCAGAGTCTTGGACCGAACAATGGATACGGTCCGTACGAGCTGTCAGGCACGTTGCTGCTTGGCTGGTGGACCTTCCTTGATTCGGATCGTATCCGCCACGTATACGGCAAGATGGCGCATCAGTTGCCGAGTATCGTGAGTGTGGCGGGCATCTATAACGGACCGGACGAGCCGCTTAAGCATGCGTCGTCGCAGCAGCAGTTAAAGCTGAAGGAACTGTTGATGAACCTGTCGGGCGGAATGGAAGTGAAGATAAAAGACTAGCGGGAAGAAAGGAGTGAACAATACACCTTTGCTTGAAAATGCTGGAATTATGACGCGGGTAAAGAAGTTTTTTTTCGGGAAAACGTTTATTCGCAATGTACTTGTCTTAACAGGAGGAACCGCATTCGCCCAACTGCTGGTCGTGGCAGTCTCTCCGCTGTTAACCCGGATGTACGGACCCGACGATTTCGGAACGCTGGCCGTATATGCTTCATTGCTTTCAGTTTTGGCAGTGATAGCATCATTACGTTATGAATTGGCCATTCTCCTACCGGAAAAAGAAGAAGACGCGGCGAACATAATGGTTCTATCACTGCTTACGCTGGTGGGAATGACCGCTCTTACCGGGACTTTCGTCTGGATGTTTGGAGACGTGCTCGTGCAGTGGGTCAACGCTCCCGCGCTGGGTCCGTATCTCTGGCTTCTGCCCTGCAGCGTATTCGGCGTCGGGCTTTATCAAATTCTAAATTATTGGTCGGTGCGCAAGCGGGAATTCGGCCGCGTTGCCGCCACGAAAGTGCGTCAGAGCACCACACAGGTGATTACGCAGATCGCCTGTGGTCTTATGGCCTGGCGTCCGCTGGGACTTCTGCTCGGTGACGCCATCGGTCGTATCGGCGGAAGCGGAACGCTGGCGCGCAATGTCCTGCGGACGGACCGTGAATCGCTTAGGGCTGTCTGTGGTGCCCGCATGAAGCAGATGGCGGTCCGCTACAAACGGTTCCCGCTGCTGACCAGTTTCTCGTCGCTCTTTAATAGTGCGGGCCTTCAGCTGCCGCCGCTCTTGCTTGTTGCGTTTTTCGGCACGCAAATCGGCGGGTTTTACGCACTGGTACAGCGGGTCGTCGGTGCGCCGATGACAATGGTCGGTCAATCGGTCGCCCAGGTGTTCTTCGGCGAGTCGGCCCGCCTGGCGCGCGAGAATCCGAAAGAGCTGAAGAAGCTGTATTTCAAAGCGGCGGGCAAGCTGCTACTTTTCGGCGGTATTCCCATCGGTCTGCTGGCACTAATCGCACCGTGGGCATTCGAACTTATCTTCGGCGACGCATGGAAAGAGGCGGGCGTCTACATTCAAATTATGGCGCCAGGCTTTATCGCCCAATTTGTCGTCGTGCCGCTTTCGCAGACACTCAATATGCTGGAGCGTCAGGGAATACAGTTGGCCTGGGATATCTTCCGCTTCGTCGTCATTATCGGCGGCCTGGTGCTATCTTCCGTGCTGAAGCTTCCGGCCCGTGAAGCAATCATCATCTACGGGGCAGGCATGTTCGTCTGCTACGTCGTGCTGTTTTTCTTGTCCGCCCGTGCCGTCATCCAACATTTCAGAAAAGGGATACAGCATGAACAACATCAAGAATAGAATCATCCTGCTTTTCGGCGCTCTGATTTACGGAGCGCTGTTGAGCTGGGTATACATCGATTTGGTCTCTCCGTACTTCGCGTATATGGGCTATGTCTATTATCCGGCTTTCACGCCGCTTTTGATATTGGGATTTACCGCTGCGGCGCTGCCTTCGTTGTGGATGCCGATTGCGGTGGAACGTCCCTCGCAGGTCGTCTACTGGATCTTGTATGTGCTGGTATATATTCCGGCGTCGATTATCCCGTTCTACACGTTAACGGTAGAGACAGGGAAGCTTGTCGCTTTTTTGTTATCCATGCTGAGTGCATTTGCCATTCTGGGAGCGTCTACGCATCTGCCTTATCTGCCGATTCGCCGCCTGGAATTGCCGCCAATCTTATTCTGGTTAGGCATCGCATTGGTTAGTGCCGTATTTTATGCGCTGATTGTCGGCACGTACGGCATCCGGTTTGATGTCGCGGCGCTGGCCGACGTGTATGATGTGCGGGAGAAGTACAAAGAGAGTGGCGGCGGAGCCGTCTCCTATGCCATTGCCTGGCAGGCGGGCGTTATCAACCCGCTGATTATGGCATATGGCCTGGTGCTCCGCAAACCAGGTCTTGTGGCGACCGGGTTGTTCGGCCAATTGGTTATCTTCTCGATTACCGGACAGAAAAGTATCTTCTTTTCGCTGTTGCTGAACGTTGTGCTGCTGATCCTGCTAAACCGCAAGAAGGGCGGATTCGGCACCAGCATACTGTACGGCGCCACGATATTTACGGTGTTATGTGTCATCGTGGATTGGTTCCTTAATGAGATAGCGTTCGTATCGCTGTTTGTGCGCCGCCTCATTCTGACGCCGGGGCTTCTGACGGGATATTACTTCGAGTTCTTCTCCAGCAACCCGAAAGTGTATTTGGCGCACAGCATATTTAAGAGTTTCATAGATTATCCATACTCGTTGAAGCCAGTATATTTAATCGGCTATCAATACATGGGCAGCGCTTCTACGGCGGCGAACGCCAACCTGTGGGCCGATAGCTTCGCCAACTTTGGATACATGGGTATCTTCATCTTTACCCTGCTGCTTTCGGCTGTGCTCTGGATATTCGATAGCATTACCCGCCACTCAGAGTATCAGATTAAGTGCCTGATTCTCGGTATCCCGGCGTTTGCATTGTCCAACTCGGCCCTGCTGACCACGCTGCTCACCCACGGCATCCTTCTTGCCCTCCTGCTCGCCTACGTCCTGCCGGGAGTAAAGAAGAAGGAAGTCCGAGACAAAGAAGAAACAGTTTCTTCGCTAGAGTTGCAGGATACAAACCTTTCGTTATCCTATGTAACTTCATTTAGAAAATAGATTTTGATTTATGGAAGAAAAACATGAGAATACCAGCATTCATTTGGCTATGAAGAAAAACAGGTGTAAAAACACAGACGTTGCTTTTCCCTTGCTCAGCGCCGTTTCCGACAAAGCGGAAAAACGCCGACAATTGTCTCCATCCCTGAGATACCCAGATGTTTTGTCGGCGCGCTTTGACGGAAAGGGGGCGCGGACAGATCTACTTCTTTGAGGAAAAGCACGGGCGTGTCTTTACCCTGTTTTTCTTCTTACCAAAAGTGCCGTTTGTTTTTCTTCCTATAACAAAACTTGGAGCGTGACCCATGAGAAATCTAGTAATCTGCCATCTCACATCCGTTCATCCGCCGATGGATACACGGATCTTTACAAAAGAATGCAGCTCGCTCGCGGGTGCCGGATATGAGACGCATCTCGTCGCGCCGGATGCCCCCGAGGGCGTACACAACGGTGTCCGATTCCACTCGATTGAACGCGGCCGCGGCAGGCTGAACCGCATGACGAAAACCGTGCGCGCCGTCTACCGCAAAGCGCTTGAGATTGATGCGGACGCCTACCATTTCCATGACCCGGAACTGCTTCCGGTCGGCCTGCTGTTGAAGATGAAAGGCAAAAAAGTCATCTACGACGTTCACGAAGACGTACCGCGCCAGATTCTTTCGAAATACTGGATTCCGGCGCCGCTGCGCAAAACCATCTCCCTCATGTTCGAAGCGTTCGAGAATTTCGCAGCGAAACGGTTTGATGCCATTGCAGCCGCAACACCGTTCATCAGCAAACGGTTCGCGAGCATCGGCTGCCATGCCATGTACGTTAACAACTATCCGCTTCTGGCTGAATTCATGGCACCGGAGCAGGATTGGTCACGCAAAGAGCATGCCGTCACGTATGTCGGCGGCATTAGCGTGAACCGCGGCATCAAGGAAATGGTCAGAGCAATGGGCCATACGAACGCCACCCTGCTTCTTGCAGGCAAGTTCATTCCGGAATCGCTGCGGAATGAAACGACGAAGCTCGCGGGCTGGGAGCAGGTGAATGAATTCGGACATGTCAGCCGTGAGGAAGTGCAGCAGATACTGGCCCGGGGCATGGCCGGACTGGTTACGCTGCATCCGATTATCAACTACAAAGATGCGCTTCCGGTTAAGATGTTCGAATACATGGCCGCCGGTATTCCGGTCATCGCATCCGACTTCCCGCTCTGGCGCGAAATCGTCGAAGGTAACGAATGCGGCATTTGCGTCGACCCGCTCGATGAGAAACAAATCGCCGAAGCCATTCAGTATCTTGTCGACCATCCGGAAGAAGCCAAACGCATGGGCGACAACGGACGCCGCGCCATTGAACAAAAGTACAGCTGGGAAATGGAAGCCAAAAAACTCATCGCTATGTACGAAGGCTTCGAACCGCATTCCCGCCGGACGGTTTCTTTGCAAAAACGAGCGTCCTCTCAATAGCAATAGGGAGGCAAGGTTTCTGCTTCCCAGTCTTTACAAAAAACGGTTTTATCCTTAACAGACATAAGTGGCAGCGGCATGTTTCTTCTTTTGAAGCGCCTTTTGACTTTCTTCCCAGTACCGCCGCATCCAAAAGCGAAATCGCGAGCACAACTGTCTCCCTCTTCGAGACGCCCAGATGTTTTGTGGGAGCCGCTTTTGGATGTGGCGGTGCGGACAGTCTTGCTTCTGCGTAGAAAGTCAACCGAAGCGAAAAAGAAGGAATATGCTGCTCCGCGTATTCTGTGAAATATAAGTTTTTTAAAGGAAAGGAGGAGAGAAAAACCATGAACATCTGGATCTTCAACCACTACGCCATCGCACCCGGCGGAAGCGGAGGCACTCGTCATTACGACCTGGCAAGAGAGCTTGTAAAACACAATTATAACGTAACCATCTTCGCCTCCTCTTTCTCCCACCAGGAGCGCAAAGAGCGCTACATTCCGGAGAAAGATGTGAAGTGGAAGGAAGAGAGGTATAACGGAGTCCGCTTCGTCTGGATTAAAACGCCGGAATACAGGCGCAACGACTGGCGCCGGGTCGCCAACATGCTGAGCTACACCGTGCAATCGTACATACTTGGCAAGAAAAGAAGCGAAAAGCCCGATCTAATCATCGGTACGCTCATGCATCCGCTGGCGGCATTTGTCGGCTGCATGCTGGCGCGCAAATACAAATGTACCTTTTACTTCGAAGAACGCGACCTCTGGCCGCAAACCTTAATCGATCTAGGCAAGGTTTCCAGCCGCAATCCGGTAGTCTGGATGCTGCGGAAACTGGAACACTTTTTATATAGAAACGCAAAACGCATCATCGTCCTGTTTGACAAAGCGGACAGGTACGTAGCCCAGCAGGGCATCGACACCGGAAAAGTGCTGTACCTGCCGAACGGGGCTGACCTGGATCGGTATAACACGGATACGCTTCTTTCTAAGGACCTGGAGCGAGTCTTCGCTTCTCTAGAAGGAAAGCTGATCGTCACATATACAGGAGCACACGGCATCGCCAACCATCTTGATCCGGTACTGGACGCGGCCGGCATTCTCAAAAACAAAGACAGCCGCGTTCATTTTGTCATGGTTGGCGACGGCCCGGAAAAACAGCGGCTGGTTGAGAGGGCAAGACAGGAGAAGCTCACCAACATCACATTCGTTCCGCCGGTCAAAAAAGAAGACATCCCGACCATCCTGCTTCGTTCCGATGTAGGAGTGATTTCCATGCAGGATGCGGAAATTTACAAATGGGGCTTCAGCCTGAACAAAATGTACGACTACATGGCGGCCTCGCTTCCGATTGTCCTGCTTTGCCAGCTTGATGAAACCCCGATTGAAACATCGGGTGCCGGTCTGAAAGTCAGTACGCCACAGCAGATGGCTGAATCGCTGCAGTTCTTAGCACTCCATCGGACCGCGCTCAAGGAGATGGGCGGGAAGGGACGGGCTTACGTCGAGAACAACCACGCATGGAGAAAGCTTGCGCTTCGCCTGATGGATGTCATTGAACAAGACATTCCGCGCCGCAATGTAAGCCAGGCGCAGGTACAGCCGGTGCAAACTCTACAGAACCGCGAAAGGAAGGAATATAACGTATGAACGTAACATTCGGAAAGAACACGATTATTGAAGATACGGTCGTAATGGGCAATAACGTCACCGTCGGCCATAACGTTATCATTTACGCAGGCAGCGTAATTGGAGACGATGTCGTCATCCAGGATAACGTGGTTATCGGTAAACAGCCGACGAAAGCGAAGAATTCCGTATTAAAAGAAGTGAAGAAGAATCCGCCCGTGGTGATCGGCAATGGTTGCACGATTGGCACATCGTCCATCATTTACGCCGGTGCGGTGCTGGAGAACGATGTATTCGTTGCGGATCTTGCGACGATTCGCGAGCGGGTAACGGTAGGCGAGCGCACGATTGTCGGCCGCGGCGTCGCGATTGAGAACGACTGCACGGTCGGTCGTAAATGCAAGCTTGAGACCAATTGCTATATTACGGCCTATTCCAATCTTGGCGACCACGTATTCGTTGCGCCGTGCGTTGTGACCAGCAACGATAACTATATGGCCCGCAGCAAAGAACGCTTCGGCAAGATGAAAGGCGTCACCGTCAAAGACGGCGGACGTATCGGTGCCAATGCAATCACGCTGCCGGGCATCACGATCGAAGAAGACGGCACGGTCGCCGCGGGCAGCATCGTAACCCGCGATGTGAAAAAAGAAGAGCTGGTTGTCGGCGTCCCGGCGAAGAAGCTGCGTGACGTACCGGAAGACCAGCTGCTGCGCAATCAAGAGTAGTGTGAAAAAAACACCATGGCATCTCAGCCATAACCCTGCCATGAAAATGAGGGGAAGGGCGGCTGACTTTTGTGGTAGGAGGGAAGGGAGAGAAGAGAGTGAGAGGAGGATTTCCATGTGAAAAAAGGCGGATGCCTTTTTCTTCCCTGGATCTTCTGTCCTCTTCCCCTCTCCTTCTTCCTTCTTTAAATTTTTACAAAAATGGAGTGAGAAGCATGGTAAAACGGACATTCGACCTTGTGTGCTCGCTTTCTCTGCTGACGGTCACCCTGCCGGTCATCGGGGTAGTCGCCCTGCTCGTCCGCCGCAAGCTCGGAACGCCGGTATTATTCAAGCAGGAGCGTCCCGGCCTTCACGGCAAGCCGTTCTACATCTACAAGTTCCGGACAATGACGGATGAGCGGGACGAGAACGGGGAACTGCTTCCGGACGATGTGCGCCTGACGAAATTCGGCCGTCTGCTGCGCAAGTTTAGCCTTGATGAACTGCCGCAGCTGTTCAACGTGGTAAAAGGCGACATCAGCCTGGTCGGGCCGCGCCCGTTGCTGATGGAATACTTGCCGCGCTACACGCCGCGCCAGGCGCGCCGCCACGAAGTCCGGCCGGGCATTACCGGCTGGGCGCAGGTGAACGGACGGAACGCCATCAGCTGGGAAGAGAAATTCGAGCTCGATGTCTGGTATGTCGAGAATCAATCCTTCTGGCTCGACCTGAAGATTCTGTGGATGACATTTTTCAAAGTGCTTCGCTCGGAAGGCGTCAGCAAAGAAGGACACGCGACAACGACGAAGTTTATGGGACAGGAAGCGAACGCATCAAACTTGAGCGAAAGAAGGGCATAGATGATGGAGAAACGCATTTTCTTATCTCCGCCGCATATGGGCGGGGAAGAGCAGCATTATATCGCAGAAGCGTTCGAGACCAACTGGATTGCACCGCTTGGTCCGAACGTGGAAGGCTTTGAGAATGAATTGGCCGAGTACGTGGGCGCAAAAGGTGCGCTGGCGCTGAGTTCCGGTACGGCGGCGATTCATCTGGCACTTCGCCTGCTTGACGTAGGACCCGGAGATACGGTTTTCTGCTCCAGCCTGACGTTTGTCGCCAGCGCCAACCCGATTCTGTACCAGGGAGCCACTCCGGTTTTCATCGATTCGGAACCGAAGACATGGAACATGTCGCCGGTCGCACTTGAACGTGCGATGCAGGACGCCGAAATCCAGGGGAAACTTCCGAAAGCCGTCATCATTGTGAATCTGTACGGCCAGAGCGCCGATATGGAGCCGCTGCTCGCCGTCTGCAACCGCTACGGAGTGCCGGTGGTAGAAGACGCGGCCGAATCGCTCGGTGCGACTTACAAAGGCAGGCACAGCGGCACATTCGGGAAGTTTGGGATTTACTCGTTTAACGGAAATAAGATCATCTCTACGTCCGGCGGCGGCATGCTCGTCTCGGACGATACGGAAGCGCTGGAGAAAGCGCGGTTCTGGTCTACTCAGGCCCGTGACCAGGCACGCCATTACCAGCATAGCGAGATGGGCTACAACTATCGCATGAGCAATATTCTCGCAGGCATCGGCCGGGGCCAGCTGCGTGTGCTCGACGAACGTGTGAAAGCGCGTCGTGCCGTATTCGATCGCTATGCGGCCGCATTTGCGGATGAACCAGGTATTACTTTTATGCCGGAAGCAGAAGAAGGGTTCATGACGCGCTGGCTGACGGCTCTAACTGTAGATGAGAAACAGACAGGCGTCAGTGCTGTGCAAATTGTGGACGCGCTCGCGGAAGAGAACATCGAAGCACGCCCGGTATGGAAGCCGCTGCATCTGCAGCCGCTGTTTGCAGACTGCAAATATTATCCCCATGCCGAATATAACAGCGTATCGGATGAATTGTTTGCGAACGGGTTATGCCTGCCTTCCGGCTCCGGCCTCACGGAGGAAGATCAGGAGCGGGTCATTGCCAGCGTGAAACGCACGCTGCGAGTGTTATGCGAAAAATAACGGAGGTGGACCGAATGAAGTATTCTCAACGAATCCTGTTTTTTCTGGCCGCCGATTCGTTTATCGTGCTCTGCTCAGTGCTTGTAAGCTATCTGCTGCGGTTCGAAGGAAGCATTCCTGAGCCGTTCTGGAACAGCATGCCGTACGCCATGGTGCTTATCTGGATCGTTACCTGGTCCGTGTTCTACTTCTCCAACCTGTACCGCCGGGTATGGAAGTACGCAAGCATCGGCGAGCTGGTGCTGATTATCCGGACGACGACCATCGCGCTCGGGGTAAACCTGGTCCTGTATGTTGCGGTACGGGCGCTTGAGGTGGATGTGGTGATTCCTCTTTCCATCTTCCTGCTGTCCTGGATGACGACGACCATCGGCATCGCCGCCTCCCGTCTCATCTGGCGCATCGTGCGCGGCAATCAGGTGAAAATTCAGCCGCACCATAAAAAAGCGCTGATCGTAGGTGCAGGGGACGCAGGGACACTGGTGGCGAAGGAGTTAAAGCACTTTCCGGATACGACGCTGTATCCGGTCGCGTTCATCGATGATGACCCGGCCAAGCTGTACATGGAAGTAGGCGGACTGCCTGTCGTCGGTACGCGCCGTGACATTCCGGCTGTCGTAAAACGCCTGGGTATTGACACGATTATTCTGGCGCTGCCGTCCGCTGCAAAAACGGACATAGCCAATGTTATTAAAATTTGCAAGAAAACGTCGGCTCACATTAAGATTTTGCCGCGCGTCAGCGATGTCATCCACGGCAACGTATCCATCAGTACGATTCGTGATGTCAACGTCGAAGACCTGCTGGGCCGTGACCCGGTGGCGGTCGATTTGAAGGGCATTGCCGAATATGTTACCAACAAAACCATATTGGTGACCGGCGCGGGCGGCTCGATTGGTTCTGAGCTGTGCCGTCAGATTTCCGGGTTCAATCCGGAGAAACTGCTGCTGCTGGGCCACGGCGAGAATAGCATCTATGCTATCGAGAATGAGTTGAAGCGCAAGTTTCCGAATCTTGCATACGAGACGATCATCGCCGATGTGCAGGATCGGCAGCGGATTGTCGAAGTCTTCGACAAGTACCGTCCGGCCGTTGTCTTCCACGCTGCGGCGCACAAACACGTACCGCTTATGGAACGCAACCCGGCCGAAGCGATTAAGAATAATGTAATCGGAACAAAAAATGTGGCGCAGTGCGCCAACCTGTTCGGTGTCGAGCGTTTTGTGCTGATTTCGACGGACAAAGCGGTTAACCCGACCAGCGTAATGGGAACGACCAAGCGGATTGCCGAGATGATTATCCAGAGTCTGAACCGCCGCAGCATGACCAAGTTTGTCGCCGTCCGGTTCGGCAACGTGCTCGGCAGCCGCGGCAGCGTGATTCCAATCTTCAAACAGCAGATTAAAGAGGGCGGACCGGTAACCGTTACGCACCCGGAGATGGTGCGCTACTTCATGACGATTCCGGAAGCCGTACAGCTGGTGATACAGGCCGGCGCCATCGCCGAAGGCGGCGAGACGTTTGTACTGGATATGGGCGAGCCGGTGAAGATTGCCAAGCTGGCGCATGATCTCATCCGCCTGTCCGGACTTGAGCCGGATCGCGACATCAAGATTGAATACATCGGCATGCGCCCCGGCGAGAAGCTGTATGAAGAACTGCTGACCGCAGAAGAAGGTACGGCCGGTACAACGCACGACCGCATCTTTATCGGCAAACCGTCCACCTTCTCGGTCAAGGAATTCATGGCCAAGCTTGAGAAATTGGAACAGGCCGCCTCCAACAACTATATGCCGGTCGATCCGGAGCAGTTGAAGGCCATGTTGAAAGACATCGTGCCGACCTATCAACTGCCGGCGGCTAATCTGGAAGAAGCCAAGAACCGTCAGAAAGCGGCGGAAGCCGTCGTAAAACGGCTGAAGCTTGAGGTGGCACTCAGCGCGGAAAAGTAACGGGAGTTGATATCTGTTGATTACAAAGACCGCAGACAGAGGATTAAACCAGAAGATTCTGACTGATATCCTGCTTGACATCTATGAAAAGGGCGAACAGTTAAAAACAGTAGACACGCGCGACATTGTTCAGGACATTGTTTTCCAGCTCAAACCGTTTATGGAGGACGTGTCCAGCTATGATTGAACTGAAAGGCATCTCCCGCCATTATAAAGACGGGCGGGAGAAAATCACGGTGCTTGAGGACGTCAATCTGAATGTACAGCAGGGGGAGTTCGTATCCATACTCGGACCCTCGGGTTCAGGCAAATCCACGCTGCTGAACATCCTGGGATTGTTGGACAAGCCGAATGCGGGAACGTACCTGCTGTCCGGCGAGGATATGACCGGCCACCGCGGCGGCAGACTGGCCGTTGTCCGCAACCGGCATATCGGCTTCATCTTCCAGCAATTCATGCTGGTTCCCCGGCTGACGGTGGGTGAAAATGTAGCACTGCCGCTGCAGTATACCCGCTTATCGGGCCGGGAGCGCCGCCGCAGAGTAGATGAAGCGCTCGAACAGGTTGGCATGCTGGCGCGCAAAAAGGACGTGCCCGCCAACCTGTCCGGGGGGCAGAAACAGAAAGTGGCGCTCGCCCGCGCGATTGCCACATCGCCGTCTCTCCTGCTGGCGGATGAGCCGACCGGAAACCTTGACATCGGCTCGAAGCAAGAGGTCGTGACCATTCTCAAGCAGCTGCATGAGCAGGGGCGGACGATTATGCTGGTTACGCATGACCACGATCTTGCCCGGGTTGCGGATCGTATTTTATATGTGCGTGACCGTAAACTCGTCCCCTACGGTGAAGTGCGTGGTAAAGAGGTGGGCCCCGGATGATATTTCGGAATGTTAGCATGGCGTTGCGCGGCATCTGGATGTACCGTGGCCGCTCGTTCCTTGCGCTGCTCGGTGTTGCCGTCGCCGCATTTCTCGTGATTTCGATGATGTCTGTGTTGTATAACTTCAACCAGAGTTTGCTGAAGCAATTCTCCGGTCTCGGCGCTCAACAGATTACCGTCGTGCCCGGTAAGCTCATGAACAAGAAAGCCATCAGCAGCGGCCTCTCCGATTTCTCTTCGTTCGCGCCGTCTGCAAGCACCCTGACGTACAAGGACGCAATGGACGTAAAGAAGCAGGTTAAAGGAGTGGACAAGGCCGCACCGCAGAATGAGGTAATGGGCGCACTCGTTCATGAGAAGAAGGGGTATGACATGATTTTCACCGGCACGACGCCGGACCTGCCGCCGGTGCTTGACATGCAGGTAGCGGAAGGGCGCTTCTTTACCCGGGAGGAGCTGAATAGGAAGAAACACGTCATCGTGCTCGGCTCCAATATCAAGAAGAACGTATTCGGCGATAAGCCGGCCGTCGGCAAGACGGTGGAAGTCAACCGTGAAGAATTTAAGATTATCGGCGTGCTTGACGAGAAGAAAATGTTCGGATTTAATATCGACGACCGCGTGTACGCGCCGTATCCGGTAGTAGAGAAAGTAGGCAAGGTAGATAACGCCTCGCTCCTGTTCTTTACCGCGAAAAAGGCGGAAAACGTCCCGCAGGTCGAGAAGCAGATTAACAACGTCATCGGCAAGAACCACGGGAAGAAAGACTTCAATCTCGTAAAAGCCGAGGAAGCGATTCATATGATTAAGACGGTGCTTGACCTGGTCGGCGTCATTACGCTGGCGATAACGAGCATCGCTTTCCTGGTCGGCGGTATCGGCATCATGAACGTGATGCTGCTGACGGTAAAGGAGCGGACGCGCGAGATTGGCATCCGCAAGGCGGTAGGGGCCGGGTCATGGCACATCCTGACCCAGTTCCTGTTCGAAGCTGTCTTTCTAAGCGTCGTTGGCGCTATGGCCGGACTTGCGGCCACATACGGGGCGATGTACTGGATTCACCGCTACTTCCCAATCTTGCCGAACAGCATTCCGCTGGAGATGGTGCAATACACGATTGTCTTCTCCATCGGCGCAGGTCTGCTATTCGGTATGATTCCGGCGCTGCGGGCGGTGCGGATACCGCCGATAGAAGCGTTAAGGTATGAGTAAAGAATGAAAGTGGCAGGTGAAAAGCGTGCATGGATAAAAACGGGATGTACGCCATGCGGTTCTTTTTCAGCAAGGAAGTATATTTGTCCGCGTGACATCATTCAAGCGGGACCTATCAAACCTGAGAGGCTCCTAGAAAAAAAGAAAGAGGGGAAGAGGAAAGAAGATCCGGGGAAGAAAAAGGCGTTCGCCTTTTTCTACATTGAAATCATTGTCTCGTTCTTTTCTCTTTTTTCCTTCGTACTTCAAAAGGCAGCCATCCCTCTCTTCATTTTCATGGCAGGGATTGCGGCTCATCGGCTATGGTGGTTTTGTTGACATGTTTCTGATAATTCCAACTTGGGAGGCTAAGGTTATGAAGAAAAATAGTGGATTCCGTCGGAAGTTGGCTATGTCGCTGTTAGCGGCGTCGGTTGCGCTGCCTGTGGCCGGAGTTGCAGCACCGCAGGTAAGTGCGGCAGAGCCAGCCGTAAGCGAAGAAAAGAAAGATGTTATGAAGGAGATGCTGGAGAAGCTGACGCCGGAAGAGAAGGCCGCGATTCAGCAGAAGGCGATGACCGATATGCTTATGAATCCGGACAAGCCGCTGGAGCAGGTAGCGGAAGACGCGCTGCGTGAAACCGTTGATCCGCAGAAGTATCAGGAAATCAAAAAAGAGGTAGAGGAAGCGGATATCACCGTTGAAGACGCCATGAAAGCCAGAGACGAGGTCACCAACTCCCCGGTAACGCCTCCTGCGCAACCGGAGACACCGGAGCAACCAGAAACGCCAGAGCAGCCGGAAACACCGGAACAGTCAGAAGCTCCGAAACAACCGGAAACGCCTGCACCGTCTACGGACATACCGGCTGACCCGGAGCAAGGTACGAAGCCGACACCTAAATTTGTCGATCTGGAAAAAGCGCCGTGGGCCAAAGATGCCATCCAGACGCTTGTGGCAGAAGGAATCCTGGCCGGCGTAGCCGAAGATAAATTCGCGCCAATGGACAACGTTACCCGGGCCCAATATACGCGCCTTCTCATTCAGGCGCTTAAGCTGAATCAAAAAGTATCCAACCCGCCAAAAGCGCCATTCACAGATATTAAGCAAAACGATTGGTTTGCACTCGACGTTGCCACCGCGGCTAAGCTCGGCATTGTCAGCGGCGTCAGCAAAACCAAATTCGAGCCGAATGCGCCGATTACACGCGAGCAAATGGCCGCGATGACGGCCCGCGCCATGGAAGCAGCACAGCTAATAAAGACAACGGAGCAGAAAACAGATACACTCAATCAATTTAAAGATAAAAACCGCATTGCCTCCTGGGCGCAAAAAGATGTCGCTGCCCTTACGGAACAAAAACTTCTCAATGGCATGAGCGGCGGCATGTTCGGTCCGAAAGAAAAAGCCAACCGTGCGCAAGCCGCCGTGCTGATTCACAAAGTCTATAGCTTCGCGCATGAAAACGAGTAATCAAATGCTAGCCTCGAAGCTTCTATGCTGCGGGGCTTTTTATTGGTATATCACTCTTCTTCCCTCATTTCATTTAATCATGGCCCGTTTTCTTCCTTTACCAATAGATCATCATATCAAGGAGGTTTCTGCACGATGAAAAGCACACTACGCTGTCGTTTTGTCTCTTCCCTCGTCGCTATCTCCGTCGCTGTCCCGTCCGCCGCGGCATTCCTGCCATCTTCCACATTGGCTGCTTCGCCCAATAGCTTAAATCCGTCGGAAATCAAGCAGGTGCAACGATACAAGGAAGCCGCTATTACTATGTTTCAGTCCCTGACTCCGGCAGAAAAAGACAGATTGCGCCAGGTGCGTGATCAAGTAACCGCAAAGCCGCTTGACTGGTGGCGCGATCAGATTCTTCAGAACCCGGAAGTTATAGAAAAGCTGAAGGCTAAGGACGTAACGGTCGAAGAAGCGTCTGCCATGCTGCGTGACATGGTCGCTTTGCTGTATACGCCGGGCGATACGATCGAATCGCTGCTTACATTTAAGAAAGAGCACTACCATACCTGGACCAAAGTCTTCGGCACCGAATTCAAGCAGGAAGACCTGCTGAAATTTGCGAAGATGATGCAAAAGCAGGTAGTGGCTGATATTATCATGGACCACATGCTGAACATCAACAGACCACTGGACGACATCATTAACAATGCAATTGCCCGCATGATGAAGCACGGCGAGTTCAAGAAGTTCGGTCAGAAACTGGCCGAAATCGGCATCACTCCAGAAGATGTGATCGCGATCCGCAAGCGGTTGGTGCGGGAATTTGACCCGAATAATGAAGTCCGCGACATTCTTATCCGCGCATTTGCTCGCAACTATGTAGACATCATCGTTCATCCGGGCAAACTGACGCCGGGCAAAGAAAAGCAGGTTACGCTGAAAGTGGACTTCCCTGGCTACTGGACAATCCGCTCGGGCATTGAGTGGGAATCCTCCAATCCGGAAGTTGCAACCATTGACGCCAAAGGCAAACTCCATGCCCACAAATCCGGCACAACCACAATATCCGTCAAAATCAAAGGCGTTGTTATCGCTCAAACCGATGTGACGATTGAGCCGGAAAATGAGCGCGTTTTATCATTGACCTTCTCCCACGGCTGAAGCACGTGGGATTCTTTCCTGCGAACACCTCGCGTACCGGCAGGAAGTTTCCCACGGGCAGAGGCAAGGCTATGGGCAGGAAACACGGCAGGAGCTTACCACGCTTCTGCGCAGCTTTTGCGGTGAGAAGCCCCGCAAGCAGCGGTTTGTCGTTTTTGAACTTCAGCACAATCTGCTCGTCCGTGACAACAAACCCATTCTGTTTAAACTCCATAAGCGCTTCCCAATTGTCACGTAAACATAATCAAGTCGATCCTGCCACGCTTGCCGTGCTGTTTTTCGATCTGGTTCGCCAAATTCGCCCCCATACGCAATATCACTGCGTATGGAAACAAAACATGAAAATCAGTGACTCTTCTACGATTTCCCTTTGTTTAACCAAGTACAAATGGGCAACGTTCCGTAAAACAAAATCAGGGGTCAAAATTCATCTTCGTCTCGTTTTTCAAAACGAAGAAGACGTAGTACCTGAAAAAGTGATCGTAACGAAAGCGAAGCCAAGTGATCGCACCCAGATGGATGTTTTGATTGATGAAACGGATGCGACCTATGTGTTTGACCGTGGATACGTTGACGATGAGAAATTTGATCGATATTGTGATGATGGCATCTTTTTCGTGACGCGTTTGAAGAAAAACGCTGTTACACGAACGCTTCATTCTTTTCGACTTCCAGAAAACAGTTCGGTTCTTTCTGACGAGATGGTTCTGGTCGGCACACCACAGAAGCGAATGGACAATGTCCTGCGTTTAATTAAAACCG
>Ga0310836_100562_pt1 | contig 28489 bp, 23 predicted proteins | sample SM_ome_4_FD_201310 | JGI IMG/M metagenome (GOLD analysis project Ga0310836, IMG submission 201310) | Sorghum-adapted microbial communities enriched on stacked mutant (SM) sorghum from Joint BioEnergy Institute, Emeryville, California... ... | reverse complement strand
TTACGGCGTCATTAACCTTTTGGCATTGGGCTGGGAAGAAGAGATGTTAATTTTTAGCTTATATTGTGATAACGGATCGTTTTCCCTTATTCAGGTATCCAATGTCAGCTTTCGTGCAACGCTAGTGGTTTTTTTCGGGAATAGCGGAAGAAATCTCGTCTATTCTTGAGGCGGCGCTTGTTTTCGACGAAATAGAGGAAATCTCTTCGTCTATTTGACGGGGGAGCCGGCGGGTCGGCGGGGCTCAGCGGCCGGGCGACGGCCGGCCGACGAGCCTCGGCCCCGTGTACACGCGGGGATTCGGCTCGCCGGGCCGGATGGCGAGCCAGGCGACGAGCGCCGAGACGGCGCCGGCTCCCGAGAGGCACCAGAAGAGCGGGTCGGCGTCCGGCCGGCCGAGCAGCGAGGCGGCCGGCGGGCCGAGAGCGACGCCCATAAACCGCATGCTGCTGTAGAACGAGCCGACGGTGCCGCGATGCGCCTCGTCGATCCCTTCGGTGATGAAGGCGTCGAGGCAGGGCAGAGCGGCGCCGATGCCGAGGCCGGCGGTGCTGAACAGGGCAAGCTGCAGCCAGATGCCGTCCGCGGCGGCGCAGGCGCCCGTCGCGCAGGCCGACAGCGCGAAGCCGGCCGCCGCGATCACTTTCATGCGGCGCTTCCGCTCGCCGATCAGCTTGCCCGTGACGTAGGAGGCCGTGCAGAGCACGGCGAGCGGAAGGGCAAGCACGGCGCCTTTCCACACGCCGGAAAGTCCGAGCCGGTCCTCGAGGTCGTCCGACAGATGGACGAGGCTGGCGAACAGGATGAACATGCCGAGTCCGCCGAGGGCGAAGACGGCGAAGAGCCACCGCCCCTTCTGCCGGAAGATGCGCCGCAGCGTGCGCAGGAACGCGCGCAGCGGCTGCGGCTTCTCCGGCTTCGCGGGCGCCTTGACCAGCAGCGCCACGAGCAGCACCGCGATCGCCGCGAAGACCGGTATCGCCGCGAACGGCGCGTACCAGACGAGCAGCGCGAGGACGGAGCCGATGATCGGGCTGAGCACTTTGCCGAAGGTGTTCGAGGTTTCGATCAGGCCGAGACCTTCGCTGACCTGCTCTTTGCTCCTGAACAGGTCGCCGACGAGCGGCATGACGATGGGCGCCGCCCCGGCGGCGCCGATGCCCTGCAGGATGCGCCCGGCCAGCAGGTACGGGTACGGCTGCTTGAGCCAGATGACGGCGGCGGTGCAGACGGCGCCGCCGATGCCGGCCAGGGCGAGGCACGGCAGGATGACGCGCTTTCGGCCGATCCGGTCGGACAGCCAGCCGGCGGGCGGAATGAAGAGAATCGCCATCACCGAGAAGACGGTGATGATCAGGCTGGTCTGAAGCGGCGTCAGCTCCAGCTTGCGCCGGATGGCCGGCAGCACCGGGATGAGCATCGAGTTGCCCAGCGTCATGATGAGCGGAATGGAACTGAGCGCGAGCAGCGCGCTTCGCTTGGTTCGGCTCACGCCGGATCCCCCATTTCCGGGTCGTGTCGGGCGTGCCGCATCCGGTTGTCCGGTATGGTGCACAACAAACATGGTTATCGTGCGCCGCGGGGGTTTTTTTCATACGGCCGGGAAAAAGGAAGAAGCCTGCGTCGGCGCCGGACGGATGTCCGGAAGTGCCGGCAGGCTTCGCGTTATAGCCAGGTGAACACCGGTTCTTCGGCCGCGCAGCGGACGGGAATGCGCGGGAATGCGGCCGCAAGCCGCTTCGCAAGCAGGCGCATGCCCGGCGCCTCGCTCTCGGCGTGGCCGATCATGATGACCGCGCGCGCCCGGCCTTGCCGCGCGGCGTCCCGGGCGTACTCCGGCGCCTCCCATTCCGGGCCTTCGCCGCAGACGACGAGGTCGAGCCGCTCCTGCTCGAACAGCGGAATGGCGTTCGCGCCGCCGCCGCGATTGCCGACGAGCAGGCCGATCCGCCGGCAGGGAGCGCCAGGGTCCCCGGCGACGCGGACGGCCGGCAGGCCGAGGCGCCGCTTGAGCTCATCGGCGACCGCCCGGACGGTCGTCGGATCCCGCTCGATGATCGCCGCCGCCGGCAGATGCCGGACCGAAAAGCGCGTCCAATCCAGCGCTTCCATCAGGCCTTCGGCGATCCCGTCCGGACGGTATCGGTGGATGTGGTCGTGGAGCCGGTAGACCGCCAGTCCCGCCTCGAGGATGAAGTTCTTTTTCGCCCGGAAGACCGGATCTTCCCCGATGGACTTCGCGAAGGCGGCGTGATGGCTGAAGAACGGGCCCTCGTGGGCGATGACGAGATTCATGCCGGCCGCGCGCGCCTCCTCCAGCACCTGCTGCGTCGGCATGAACGCCGTCACGATGCCCGTGACAACGGTTTCCGGATCGCCGAAGAGCAGCTCATCCACCGTCTGCGCGAGCTGTCCGGCGGGCGCGGTCAGCGCGGCGATCACGTCCCGGACGGTCGTGCGCATCGGTCGGCCTTCCTCCCCGGCGTCTTCATCAGACGAGGTCGCAGGCTTCGACCGGCATCCAGTGCGGGTCCTTGCCGTCCCATTTCACGTTGCAGCCGATCGGGTTGGTGAGCGGCACGGCGACCGGCCGGCCGGCGATGACGTCCGCGAGCGCGTTGTCGAGGTCGTTCACGGTCATCTGCGACGTGTCGCGCGGGTTGTCCACGCCGCGGCCCGTGTAGACCAGCTTGCGGTTCTCGTCGAAGACGTAGAAATGCGGCGTCCGGAGCGCGCCGTACGCCTTCGCGATTTCCTGCGATTCGTCGCGCAGGTAGACCCAGGGGAAACGGTGCTCCTCCATGCGCTTGACCATATGCTCGAAGGAGTCCTCCGGTTTCGTGTTCTCGCTGTTCGAGTTGATGCCGACGAAGCGGACGCCGTGCGGCTCGTATTTGAGCGCGGTCGCGCGGGTCACTTCGTCCGATCCGATGACATACGGGCAATGGTTGCATGTGAAAAAGACGACCAACACGCGCGCGTCCCTGAAATCATCCAGCGACCAGGTGCGGCCGTCCGTCCCGGGCAGGCGGAAATCGGGGGCCTGCTCGCCGATCTGCAGTGTGAAAGCCATGGTCATCATCCCTCCTTGCCGCCCATTATACCGCAATTCCGGCAAAATGTAATGCGGCGTCCGGCGGGCGGGATGACGCCGGCGGTTTGGCGTTCTTAGAGGAAATCGGTCAAATGATGTAGAACTTTGTAAAGAAAAGACATCCTGTCACTGCACAGAAAGCGGTGGGTCATGCGCAAGCGCAGCGTCCGGGGGCTTCTGCTCCTTGTGATCATTTTGTCGGCGGTGCGGCTCTTGTGGCCGGAATCCGGCGGGGAAGCCGCGCCCCGGGCCGAAGGCGGCGTCATGGATCTCGGCGGTTGGCATCCGGCGGAGGACGGCAGCGTCGACCTGACGGGCGAGTGGCTGTTCGTTCCCGGCGCATGGATCGATCCGTCCGGGGATCCCGCGTCTCTGCCGGCTTCCGTCCGGACGATCCGGGTGCCCGGCGGCTGGGACGGCAGCCTGGAGGAAGGCCGCAGCACCCCGTTCGGATACGGCACCTATCTGCTCAAGGTGCTGTTGCCGCCGGACGGCGGAGACGTCCGATACGGCCTCAGAATCGCGAATGTCCGCTCGGCGCACGCGCTGTACGCGAACGGCAAGCGGATCGGGGGAGCCGGCGCGCCCGGGATGAGCCGCGAGGCGACGGAGCCGGCCAACATGCCGTATGTCGCGGCGGTCGGAGACGCCGGGCGCGAGCTGACGATCGTGCTGCACGTCGCCAATTTCCATTACGCCTGGCGGGGCGGAATATTCGAGTCCGTCTCGTTCGGGCCGCTCGCCGATCTGTACCGGGAGCATGAGCGCAAGGGAGCATACGACACCGTCATCAGCGCCGGGTTCGCCGCCATCGGCGGCCTGCACCTGCTGCTGTACGCCGTGCGCCTGCGCAGCCCGGACACCGGGTGGTTCGCCGCGTTGCTCCTGCTCGTCGCCCTCTACTGGATGACGCACGGCAACAAAATGCTGTACGCCGCTCTGCCCGGCATCAACTACTTCTGGCAGACGCGGCTGCAGTTCTTCTCCACGGCGGGCGTAATCGCCGCCTTCGTGTTGTTCGTCCGGGCGCTGTATCCCGCCATCATGAACCGGATGGTCGTCTACGCCGTGCTGGCGGCGCTCGCCGCGCTGACGTTGTACGGACTCGCCGCTCCGCCGGAATGGGCCGTTCTCTTCGATCCGGCGATCGTGCTCTTCGGGCTGGCCGCGGCCGCCTGGGCGCTCGCGTGCATGGCGCTCGGCACGATGCGCGAGGAGGACGAGCAACTGTACACGCTCGCCGGCATTTCGGCCGTGCTCCACTACGCGGTGTTCCAGGGGCTGTTCTTCCTTGGCATCCGCCCGCAGGACGGGCTGCCGCCGGTCGAACTGGTCATCTTCCTCGGTTGCGTGCTGCTGCTCTGGTTCCACCGGTTCCAGCGGACGCTGAAGCGGGTGGAGAAGCTGTCCGGCGAGCTCGTGATCGCGAGCCGATTGAAGGACGAGTTCATGACGAACGCTTCGCACGAGCTGCGCACGCCGCTGCAGAGCATGGTCAGCCTGGCCGAGCTGATGCTCGAAGAAGGGCGCGCGGAGGAGAAGGACGCGCACCGGCTCCGGCTGATGCTCGCCTCCGGCCGGAAGCTGTCGCATCTGCTGGACGAGATGCTGGATTTGACGAAGTTGATCGAGGGCAGCGCGGCGCTCCGGCTGCGCGCCGTGGATGTCCGCCACACGGCGGCGGCGGTGCTGGAGCTGGTCGAGCATCTGAGCGGCGATGAGGAGCGGCGCCCGGCCCTGGAGAACCGGGTGCCGCCGGGGCTGCCGCTCGTGCGCGCCGACGCGAACCGGCTGCTGCAGATTCTGCTCAATCTCGTGCACGAGGCGATGCAGGCAAGCGGAGTCCGGGAAGTGGAGATTTCCGCCGCCCTGGAACCGAACGGGCGAGAGCTGTCCATCGCGGTGGCGAGAAGCGGCGGCGGCGGGCCGGCGGAGGAGCGGCTGGAGACGGCGGTCAGCCGGAAGCTGGTCGAGCTGCACGGCGGCCGGCTCGATCTGGTCACGACGCGGGACGACCGGACGGCGGCCCGGTTCACGCTGCCGGTCGAAATGCCCGCGGCGCTGCCGGACGAGCTGGAGCTGTCCGTGCCGCAGCGCGTGAAGCCGCTGTCCGACACGCATGCGGCGGCGGGGAGGAGGAAGGGGCCGGACGGCCAGGCCGGGAAGGCGCCGGACATGGAGCAGACCGTCGCGGCGCAGCCCGGCGTTGTCCGATCGGCCGCCCGGCCGGATGCGGCGGAGCCCGCGGATGGCGCGGCGGCTGCGGATGGCGCGGTTGCGGCCGGCGGGCCGGGCGCGGATGAACCGGCGCCCGACCGTCCCGCGGTGCTGCTCGCCGACGATGACCCCGAGGTGCTGCAGGTGACGGCGGAACTGCTCGACCGCGAAGGGCTGGCTGTCACCGCGGTCCGAAACGGCGCGCAGGCGCTGGCCGAGCTGGAGCGCCGGAGCGACTGGGAGCTGGTCGTCGCGGATACGCTGCTGCCCGTGCTGTCCGGGCTCGAGCTCTGCCGGCAGATCCGGCAGCGGATGTCGATCACGGATTTGCCGGTGCTCCTGATGACGAAGCGGAGCGGCGCCGTCGACCTGCTCGTCGGCTTCGAGTCCGGCGCGAACGACATGATCGCGAAGCCTCTGGACCCGATCGAGTTCACGGGCCGCGTGCGGACGCTCATCCGGATGAAGCGGTCGGTGCGGGAACAGCTTCGGACGGAAATGGCGCTGATGCAGGCGCAGATTCGGCCGCACTTCCTCTATAACACGCTCAACACGATCGCCGGGCTGAGCGAGACCGATCCGGACCGGATGCGGGAGCTGCTGTACAATTTCGGGCAGTATTTGCGGGCGAGCTTCGACGCCAGCAATCTGCAGCGGCTCGTGCCGTTCGAGCAGGAATGGCTGCTGGTGACGACCTATCTGCAGATCGAGAAGGCGCGGTTCGGCGAGCGGATCCGGCTGTCGACGAATGTTCAGGAAGGACTCGATTTCTCCCTGCCGCCGCTTTCCGTGCAGCCAATCGTGGAGAATGCGCTGCGCCACGGCATTCTGAAGCGGATCGAGGGCGGCAGCATCGACATCACGGTCGCGGCCGATCCGGACGGACGCTTCGTCCGGATCGAAGTGCGGGACGACGGCGTCGGCTTCGAGGATGGCGTGGCGGAGGCGGTGCTGAAGGGCACGCACGGCGGCGGTATCGGGCTGTCGAACGTCCATCGCAGGCTGCTGGCCCAGTACGGCAGGGGGCTGGAAATCGGGAGCACGCCGGGCGCCGGAACGAAGATTGTATTTTCTATTCCGCTACAGGAGGGAATTTTGCGGTGAGAGCGGTAATTATCGATGACGAGATACCGGCGCTGGAAGGGTTGAAGTTTCTGCTCCAGAAGTTCGGCGTCGAAGTGTGCGGCACGTTCCAGAATCCGCTGCTCGCCGTGGACAAATCAGCGGAGATCCGGCCGGATGTGGCGTTCATCGATATCGAGATGCCGGGCATGAACGGGCTGGAGACGGCGGAACGTCTGCTCATGTTGCTGCCGGATTTGAAAATCATTTTCGTGACGGCCTACCATCAATACGCGGTCGAGGCGTTCGAACTGGCGGCCATCGACTATGTGCTCAAGCCGGTGCACCCGCAGCGGCTGGAACGGACGCTGTCCCGTCTTCGCGCGGAGCCGGCCCGGCCCGCGCGGCGGGACGAACCGAAGGAAGCGGGCGGCGGGGCGGACGAGGACGCCGGGAAGGGCCAAAGCCCCGTGATCCGGTTCCTGGGCCGGTTCGAGTGCCTCGCGCCGGACGGCCGGCGGCTGGAGCTGCATTGGCGGACGGCGAAGGCGAAGGAGCTGTTCGTCTATCTGCTGCACAAGCGCGGCTCGTCCATCCCGAAAGAGCGGCTGATCGATCTGTTCTGGCCGGAGATGGAGGAGGAGAAGGCGCTGACCAATCTGCACACGACGGTCTACCAGGTCCGGCGCCTGCTGAAGGATCAGGTGCTGCCCATCAGACTGTCCTACATCGAGAACAGTTACCGGCTGGACGCAACCGACGTTGAATTCGATTCCGAGCGATGGGAAGCGGAAGTGAAGGAGGCGCTGCAGGAGCCGCTGTTCGACAGCGTCCGGCTGCAGCGGCTCAAACGGCTGACGGATGCGTACGGCGGGGATTTTTTGGAACAGGAAGGGTATCTGTGGGCGGAGGATGAGCGCCATCGGCTGCGTCTCCTGTGGCTGGAGGCGGCCCGGCGGGCGGCGGACACGGCCGAGCAGGCGGGCAACACGGCGGATGCGGCGGCGCTGCTCGTCCGGATCCGCGAGCGGTTCCCCTACGCGGAGGAGTTCCATCTGCGGCTCATCCGGCTGTACGACCGGATGGGGCTGCAGCGCGAAGCGGACGCGGAGTTCGAGCGGCTGGTCCGGATGCAGGAGGAGCTCGGGCAGATGCCGGAATGACGAGCCGGATCGGCCGGCCGACAGGCGCGGTTGGCCGGCGAGCGGTGTGTGTGGCGCGTGTGGCGCGGGTGGTTGGCCGGAGGTGAAGCGTGTGGCGCGGGTGGTTCCCTTTGTTCAGCGGCTGTTCAGCAGCGTCGGATACAATCGACAGTAGCATCAAAACCGTCTGTCGAATGAGGGGAATCGCGTGGCCAACATCATGGTAGTCGACGATGCTGCGTTCATGCGGCTCATGATTCGCAACATCCTGGAAGAAGCGGGGCATACCGTTGTTTGCGAGGCGGAGAACGGGCAGGAAGCCGTTGAAAAATACAAGCAGTACCATCCCGACCTCGTGACGCTCGACATTACGATGCCGGTCATGGAAGGGCTTGAGGCGCTTCGGCAAATCCGCCGGCACGATCCGTTCGCGGTCGTCATCATGTGCTCGGCGATGGGGCAGAAGCCGATGGTCATCGAAGCGATCAAGATGGGCGCGAAGGATTTCATCGTGAAGCCCGTGCAGCAGGACCGCGTCGTGGAGGCGGTCAGCAAGGCGCTCGGGCTGGAGAATTACAAGGTCGGGAACTGATCGGCCTGGAACCGGCGGCGACAGGGAAAGCGACCCTCATGGCGAGGGCCGCTTGCTTGCGTTTGCTTACGGGGTTATGCAACCGGGTCCCAACGCGTCAGACGGCTTTGGGCGCCGCGTCCGTCGTGCCTGTCGTGCCCGTCGTGCCGCCGCCAATGGTGTCCTTGCGGCGGAACAGCTTCTTCGCGCCTGCGCGCAGGGCGGGCATCAGCCAGCGGTCGAGGCCGAACGCTCCGGCGTTGGCGCCGGCGATGAAGATCAGCGCGCCCAGCAGCACCATCCACGGGTTCGTGCTTACGGTTCCGGCGAAGAGGAACAGGAAGTTGAGCATCAGGCCGAAGAAGGCGGCCGCCGTCGTCAGCGCGCCGAGGATGAGGCCGAGACCGATCAGGAACTCGCCCACCGGGATCAGGAAGTTGATCAGCTTGACGTTCGGCAAGGCGAAGTGCTCGATGAACGCCGTGTACGTCGGGTAGATCGCCGCGCCGGTCGCCTTGTCGGCGACGGGGTTCTCGACCGCCCGGTTCAGGAAGCCGGCGGCGTCGAACCCGCCGGTCAGTTTGTGCCAGCCGGCCTCGAGCCACATCCACCCGATGTACAGCCGAAGCAGGAGGACCGCGCCAGCCGCATAGACATTTTCCCGCCAGAATTTCATCATGACCGTTCACTCCTTAATGAAATGATGTTCCGGAAAACAGAACGCCGCTTGAACCGAGACAGACGATTCGCTTCGGACGGTTCGCTCATTGCCGATCGGTGGATGACCGGGACCGCTTCATCGCCGATCCCCTCCCTTGCGTTCCGCGGCCGGCGGTGCGGCTGCGGAGAGTTGATCTTGTTCTTTACGTCTTCAGTGTAACAGGAATTTGCGGCGGAGTATGTGATAAAAATCACAAATAACGTGAAAAATTTCACAATAGGCGATGGCGGCGGTGCGGGAAGCGGGCGGCAATGTTGTGGCACAGGCGACGGCGATGTTGCGGAACACGAGGTCGATGTTTCGGGACACGAGGTCGATGTTGCGGAACACGAGGTCAATGTTGCGGAACACGAGGTTGATGTTGCGGAACACGAGGTCGATGTTGCGGGACACGAGATTGACGGTGGGGTACGGGGCGACAACCTTGCGGAATACGGGGCGGCAACGTTGCGGGGCGGGTTTGACCGGGGGCGCCGCGGGATGGTAGACTCGTGGGTAAAAAAGGCAGGAGGGACGCGGCATGACGGTGCACGCATTCGAGGCGGAGACGCTGGACGGCAGGAGGATCAAGCTCTCCGATTACGCGGGCAAGGTGCTGCTCATCGTGAATACGGCGAGCGCCTGCGGGCTTACGCCGCAATATGCAGGCTTGCAGCAGCTCTATGATCGGTTCAAGGACAGGGGTTTTGCGGTGCTGGGCTTTCCGTGCAACCAGTTCGGCGGCCAGGAGCCGGGCAGCCACGAGGAGATCGCGTCGTTCTGCAAGCTGAACTACGGCGTGACGTTCCCGATGTTCGCGAAGGTGGAGGTGCGCGGCGAAGGGGCGCATCCGCTGTTCCGGCATTTGACCGGCGGCGACGACGAGCGGATTCCGTGGAACTTCACGAAGTTTCTCGTCGACCGCGAAGGGCGGCTGGTGCGCCGGTACGAGCCGCAGGTCGCGCCGGATCAGCTCGCCGGGGATATCGAGGCGCTGCTTTGACGCAGCGTTCGGATTGACGGGGGTTGGGCATGGTGACGGACATTCTGGTCGTCTTCACCGGCGGCACGATCGGCAGCCGGCAGACCGGCGCGATCGTCGACGTCGACAGCGGCGCGGGCTATGCGCTGCTTGAGCGTTACCGGAAGTCGGCGGGGGCTTTGGCGGAGGCGTTCCGCTTCGAGACGGTTCAACCGATGACGCTGCTCAGCGAGAACATGACGCCGTCGCACTGGCTGGCGCTTGTCCGCTGCCTGCGCGAGCGGCTGGCGGCGGAGCCGGGGCGCTTCGCGGGCGCGATCGTCACGCACGGCTCGGACACGCTGCCGTACACGGCGGCGATGCTCGGGTACGCGCTCGCGGACGTCCGGCTGCCGGTCGTGCTGACGGCGGCGAACCGCCCGCTCGAGGATCCGCGCGGCAACGGGCCGCGGAACTTCGCCGCGGCGGTCGATTTCATCGCGGACACGGCGCTGCCCGGCGTCTATGCGGTGTTCGAGAACGACCGGGGCGAGATGCCGGTCATGCTCGGCACGCGGATGGCGGAGGCCCGCCCGTTCGACGACCAGTTCGCGCCGCCGTACGGCGCGCCGCTCGGCCATATGCGGGATGGCCGGTTCGTGCCTTATGCGCACGCGGTGAACCCGCCGGCGGCGACGCTGCGCGCGGCGCGCGAGCCCGGGCTGTCGCCGGAGCGGCTCGGCTTCGCGACGGATATCGTCTATATCCGTCCGTATCCCGGCCTCGACTACGGCCTCTACGACTTCGCCCGGCTGCCGCGCAAGCCCGCGGCGGTGCTGCACGGCCTGTACCACTCGGCGACGGCGTGCAGCCTCGAGGCCGGCGCGTACGCATCGTCGCTGCCCGCGTTCGCGGCGCGGTGCGCCGCGCTCGGCATCGACGTCTGGCTCGCGCCGGCCAAAGCGCCGGACAGCGCGCGCTACCGCTCGGCGGACGAGATCGCCGCGGCGGGCGTGCGGGCGCTCACGCGCATCGTGCCGGAGGCGGCTCTGGTCAAGCTGATGGCCGCCTACGGCACGTTCCCGGGGAGGGACGCGCAGGCTGTGCGTGAGCGGGAGGCGTTCCTTGCGCGGAATGTGTTTTTCGAGCATCACGAGGGCGGGGATTGGTGAAACGCGGCTAATTGTGTATTATATAGGGACAGGATTTCGTACGTATTGCCGGAAAGGTTGGTCGCAAAGTGGAGAACAATACGTCGTCGAATTTCATTCGCACCATCGTGGAACGGGATTTGAAGGAGGGCCGGGTCGGCACCGTCGTCACCCGTTTCCCGCCCGAGCCGAACGGCTACCTGCACATCGGCCATGCCCGGGCGATCATCATCAACTTCGACATCGCCGACGCTTACGGCGGCCGCACCCACCTGCGCTTCGACGACACGAATCCGACGAAGGAAGACGTCGAGTACGTCGAGGCGATCAAGCGGGACATCGAGTGGCTCGGGTTCGAGTGGGACGCCCTCTACTACGCGTCGGACTATTTCGAGGAGATGTACAACCGCGCGGTGCTCCTGATCAGGAAAGGGCTTGCCTATGTCGACGACCAGTCGCAGGAAGAGATCCGGGCGACGCGGGGGACGCTGACCGAGCCGGGCGTAGAGAGCCCGTACCGGAACCGGAGCGTCGAGGAGAACCTCGACCTGTTCGAGCGGATGCGAAAGGGCGAGTTCAAGGACGGCGAGCGGGTGCTGCGCGCGAAGGTGGACATGAAGTCGCCGAACATCAACATGCGCGATCCCGTCATCTACCGCGTGCTGCATGCCCGCCACCACAACACCGGGGACGAATGGTGCATTTATCCGATGTATACGTTCGCCCATCCGCTGGAGGATGCGATCGAAGGGGTCACCCACTCGCTCTGTTCCCTCGAGTTCGAAGACCAGCGGCCGTTCTACGACTGGGTCATCCGGGAGTGCGAGATGGAGGCGCAGCCGCGCCAGTACGAGTTCGCGAAGCTGCAGATCCAGGGCGCGGTCATCGGCAAGCGGTACATCAAACAGCTCGTGGAAGCGGGCGTGCTGGACGGCTGGGACGACCCGCGCGTGTACACGCTGAGCGGACTCCGGCGGCGGGGATTTACGCCGGAGGCGATCCGGGCGTTCGTTCGCGAGACCGGGGTGTCGAAGAGCGCCGGCGTCGTCGATCCGCGGATGCTGGAGCATTTTGTCCGGGAAGATCTGAAGCTGAAGGCGCCGCGCACGATGGCGGTCGTGCGGCCGCTTAAAGTGACCATCACGAACTACCCGGAAGGTCAGGTCGAATGGCTCCCCGCGGAAAACAACGCCGAAAATCCGGAGATGGGCGAGCGGCAGATTCCTTTTTCCCGGGAGATCTATATCGAGCAGGACGACTTCATGGAAAACCCGCCCGCGAAATATCACCGGCTGTATCCGGGGAACGAAGTGCGGCTGAAGCACGCGTACTTCATCAAGTGCGAGGAAGTCGTGAAGGACGAAAGCGGCAACGTGGTCGAGCTGCGCTGCACCTACGATCCGGAGACGAAGAGCGGCTCCGGGTTCACGGGGCGGAAGGTGAAGGGGACGATCCACTGGGTCGAGGCGTCGCGCGCGGTGCCGGCGGAGTTCCGGTTGTACGATTCGCTGCTGCTGGATGAGCACGCCGTGGACGAGGAGCCCGAAGCCGGTGCCGGCGAGGAGAACGAGGACGGCGCCTCGGCGGATGACCGTTCGCTGCTCTCGCGGATCAATCCGAATTCGCTCCAGGTGCTGCAAGGGTTCATAGAGCCGAACATGAAGGACGCGGAACCGCAGCAGAAGTTCCAATTCTTCCGGCACGGGTATTTCAACGTCGATCCGAAGCTGTCGGCGCCCGGCAAGCCGGTGTTCAACCGCATCGTATCGCTGAAGAGCTCCTATGAAGTGAAGTGACGGGCAGGAGGCCCGGGCCATGCAGGTGTTGATGGACAGACGCTTGCGGTCCGGGCCTTTCGCAAAAGGTAAGATTTTTACAAGTATCACGCTTATCATCAGCTTATCTTTCATTGCAAAACGGACGCGCCTGCCCTTGAGGGACGGCGCCACCCGTTTTTGTTTGTTCTATGATAGAATGGAATAAAACAACACGATTGTAAGAGAGATTCCAACAGAAAAGGATGTGGAGCATGACGATTGTCGTAACAGGCGGCGCCGGCTACATCGGCAGCCATACGTGCGTCGAACTGCTGAACGCGGGGTATGATGTCGCGGTGGTGGACAACCTGTCGAACAGCCGCCGTGAAGCGGTTCGGCGGGTCGAAGAGATTACCGGGCGGAAGGTGGCGTTCTACCAGGCCGATCTGCTGGACAAGCCCGCATTGGAACAGGTGTTCCGCGAGCATGAAGTCGAGGCGGTCATCCATTTCGCCGCGCTGAAGGCGGTCGGCGAGTCGGTCGAGAAGCCGCTCGAATATTATTGGAACAATATTGCCGGAACGGTCCGGCTTTGCCAGACGATGCGGGAATTTGGCGTGAAAAAGATCGTCTACAGCTCGTCCGCCACCGTCTATGCCGCATCCGATTCGCCGCGCGCGCTCACCGAGGATTCGCCGCTCGGGCCGATCAACCCGTACGGCCGGACGAAATGGATGGGCGAGCTGATTTTGCGCGATCTTCATGCGGCCGATCCGGAGTGGGGGATTGCGGTGCTCCGCTATTTCAACCCGGTCGGGGCGCATCCGAGCGGGCGCATCGGCGAAGATCCGGAGGGCATCCCGAACAACCTGATGCCTTACATTTCCCAGGTCGCCGTCGGCCGGAGGGAGCGGCTGAACGTGTTCGGGGGCGACTATCCGACGGCGGACGGAACGGGCGTCCGGGATTACATCCACGTCGTCGACCTGGCGGAAGGCCATCTGAAGGCGCTCGACAAAATTCTCACGGGCCCCGGTTACCACGTCTACAATCTCGGCACCGGGCGCGGGTACAGCGTGCTCGAGGTGGTGGCCGCGTTCGAGCGGGCCAGCGGCCGGACGGTCCCGTTCACCATTGTCGGCCGACGCCCGGGCGATGTCGCGGTCTGCTACGCCGATCCGTCCGCCGCGCGTGAAGGGCTGGGTTGGGCCGCTTCGCGGGGCATCGAGGAGATGTGCGCCGACGCCTGGCGCTGGCAGCGGCAGAATCCGAACGGCTACGGCAACGCGGAATAAGCGAAAGATGCACAAAAAGAGAGACCCTGAAGGGTCTCTCTTTTGTTGGACAATGACCGATCAGATGAAGTCGGCATTGTTCAGGAGACGGATGATCATCACAGCAGCTTCCGCACGGGTAGCCGTTGCGGTCGGCGATACCGTGTTGGCGGACGTGCCGTTCACGATACCGGATTCGATCGCTGCCGCGAGTTCCGCTCTTGCCCAGCTGCCGATCTGACCAGCGTCCTTGAAGCCGGCCAGCAGAGCCGCAACTTCCGTGCTCGACAGATCGACTTCAACGCCTGCCAGCGCTTGGGCGCGAACGACCATAGCGGCCAGCTCTTGGCGCGTAATCTTGTCCGTCGGACGGAACTTGCCGGTGCCGTCGCCCTTGACGATACCGTATTCCGCAGCGGCTGCCACAGCGTCGGCGTACCATGCGGACGCCGGGACGTCGGAGAAGTCAGCCGCTCCGGAAGCCTGGAGTCCGAGTGCGCGGACAATCAGCGCGGCGAATTCCGCACGCGTGACATCACGTTTCGGCTCGAACTTGCCAGCACCGGTGCCGTTGACGATCAGCTTGTTCGCCAGCGTGGTGATGTCTTTCACCGCCCAGTGGTTCGCGAGGTCCGAGAAGGACTTCGGAGCCACGTCGATGACAGCGTAGACGGAGTTGGAGTTGCTGAAGATCGCAACTGCTTCGTCGTCAGCCTTCGACGGTACCGGGTTCACGGTGTTGCCCGTGATCCGGACAGCCACGAGGTTGTCGCCTTCACCCGTCAGGTTCAGCGTACGCTTCACGAACTGGCTGAAGTTGTTGATCTCAACGGATTTGCTGCCCGCGACGGCTTCGAGCTTGAAGTCCACGATCGCGGATACGGCCTCACCGCCTGCCGATTCGATGGCCTCTTCGGCAGCTGCCTTGGCCGCGCCCTTCAGTTCGGCGATCGTCACGACGATCGTCAGACCATCGATCGAAACGCCGAGCTCTCCAGCCAGCGCTTCCAGATTGAGCTCGTCCAGCGGCAGTTCGTACGAACCGAGATCAGACACGATCGTTACAACACCGCCTGCCGTCAGAGCGGAAGCCGGAAGCTTCGCGACTTCACCGGAGATTTCAACGGTCGCAGAACCGCTTTCCAGCGCCTTCTTCAGCGCGTTGGCGTCCACCGAGCCGTCCGGGTTGGCTTTCACCGCACCGTCAGACTGGGACGGACCGCCGCCACCACCGCCGAAGACAGGGGGAACAAACGGGACATAGTTACGGGAGACCGGACCATATTCCGCACCCGGTTCAGTAGCGCCGGGATAGTAGTACTTGAATATCAAAGCCCCATAAGTACTCCAACTAGCGCTGCCCACTTCGAAGTCGTAGTATACAACGTCCACTACGTCGCCGTTATAGACGCCTTTGTAGACGCCTCTGTATACACCGTCAACAGTCCCGAGAGCCGTTCCGTCTTCGCTATACACATGGATGACAACTTTTGCTTCCGGATCATCGACCGATTTCGGTATGTAAACCGTACCGGTTACGCGGCCGTTATTCCCAACCACTTCGCGGAAACCGGCTGCGTAAGAAACGATCGGAAGAAGAAGCGAGAGCGCCATCATCAGTGCGAGCAGTCCTGCGGTTTTGCGTTGGATCAAAGCTTTCATGCATTTTCACCTCCTTTCGCGACAACTTTGTAAATCAGATTCAGCTTATTCATTATAGTGCAAAGATTGTCGAAATGGAAGTGAATTGGAACACGATATTCATAGATTCGCCCCCAAGTACGCCATGAAGCGGAAGTTACTGTAAGAGCGAGTCCAGGTAGACTTTCTCATCAGGATCAGCTTCCACCAAGCGATCCATCAACTCCGCGTCTGATTGCCCCAACCTATGAAGAGCCGCCAAATAGTAGCGTGCGCCAATCCTATTGTATACGTCACTCAAGTCAATTTCAATGATTGGCTTTAACATGGAAACGGCGTCTTCATACCGGCCTTGCCCATACAGAATTTGCCCCGCTGCTTGTCTGGTGAAAGGCGTCACGTCGAATTCACGTCCTTGGAGCTGTTCTTCGGGCAATAACGCCAACAACTGCTTGCGGCGCAGAATCTCCTCATAGAGTTCCATACCCCGATTCCAATAGGTCTGCGCTTTGGCGGGATCGGTGTCCTTCACACTGGTTCCGTATACCGCGTATTCCATAATTGCGGCTTCATAAAACTTAATATCCCACGGGAATTTGGAAATCCCTTCCTCCAATGCTTCTATTAATTCATTATACTCTCCCAAATCCTTATGGTTGCGGTATTCGGACAAAATAATCTGGCGGTCATAGGATTCGGTCGGTTTGATTTGATCAATCAGTTCTTTCACCCGCAACGCATAGGAACGGTCGCCGGTCTGCCGGTAGGCTTGGCTCAGCCAGTCAATCTTGGTGACAAGATAAGCCGGGTGCCGGGGCGAAAAGGAAATGGCCTGATCCAGCGGAACAAGCAACTCGTCCAGCGGCGGCTGCTCATGTATTGCCATATAGATTGCACGATTATAATATTGGCTTCCGGCATACTCTTGGTAGGCTTGCACGATCAAGACGAGGGTTACTACAGCCAACGCTCCATTGTATAGGATTCGCGTATAGGAAGAAATTTTGGACGTCATGAACGTCAAGGAGATCTTTTTATCGTAGACCGCCCCCATAACGCCTACTGAGAAGAAAACCAAACCCGCGATATAAACATAGCTCATGTCAAAGTCGATCAGGCTGTGCGCGAGCAAGGTGAAAGCCAGAATGAAAAAGATGAAATGGCCCGGCTGCCGCTCTCTTTCCCGCCAATAATTAATCAGGTAACGAAAGAAGATGACGCCCAGCAAGAGCATCAGGATCGCAAAGCCTGTCCAACCGATTTCGACAAGCGTCTGCGCGAAGAAGCTGTGCGCCTGCCGGCTGACATACGGGTTGTTCTGGTATTTCTCGTACAGCGCGCTCCAACCGCCTCCGCCTGAGCCGAGCAACGGATAGTCGGAAGCCAATTTCAGCGCATCGACATAGAACGTTTTCCGTTCCAATACACTGTGCTGTTGGAAGTTGATATTCTGAAGCCTTTCAGCGATGCTGGCGGGCAGAATGGAACTCGCAATCCCGGTTCCCAGCAGCAATAGCAGCCCAAGAATGCCCGCTCCACCCAAGCCGACCGGAACAATATAAGGTGCAAATTTCCGGCCGGACAGCGCGGATAATTTTTTCTCCAGCCACGAGTACCGGGTGCGAATTCCCCAGACGAGAAGTGTCGTGACAAGCGATCCAATCAGCAGAATCAGCGCGGTCTGCCCAACCAGCGAATTTTGGATCGACAATAAATTCGCCGGCTCGCCGTCTCTCTTGGGCATCACAATTTGGGCAATTTGAATATATCGCTCGGTAATCGGACTCAAGGTGAAGACAGTCACGAGCGCCGAGCCGATAAATGTGATCACAAACGCAATCTGGCGATCCAAACGCAAGAAGAAAAGAATGACCAGAACCAGGAGCGGAATGAAGATCAACGCCCCGCGTGAATACGTGAGCATCAAAGACATCCAGATTGGCGTGAGCATTGCGGCATTCATCAGTGCAATCCAGGTCCGCTTGGCGTTAACGGTTGTGAACATAGCTCCCATAAGAAAAGCAAGCAGAAAGCCAGCGTAAGTGTTGGAGTACTGGAACACGGATGTAAGCCGGTAAGTTCCACTGGTAAACCAGATTGCATCTTTCGTATACGCCAGCCCAAGCATAACGCCGGTGCCATATAGAATGACCGCATATCCGGACAACAAGAGTATGGTTTGCAGGACATCCAGGGAGCGGGGGGTCGTCCCCAGGTACAGGCCCATGATGAAAAGACATGCAAGCAGGGACGTTACAAGAACCATCAAGACAGCATTATGATAGGACGCGGCTTGGAAGGATGAAATCCAATAAATGAGCGGAATCAGCAGGATTCCGAAGGAATAGATGGCAGAAATTTGCTCAACCTTCCAAACGAAATACAGACGCGCGATCATCAAAAAGAACAAGGCGAATACAAACAGCATTGCTTCAAATATTGCAGGCTCAAACTCGTGGGAAAAGCTGTTGAACAAGCCGCGGCTGTAGGGAAAGAAAGCATAAAAAATTGAAACGCCTATAATCACCGACCAGTGTAGAAGGGAGAATTCGCTATATCTGGGCGTCTTTTTTTTTGTGGACTTGGTACTCATTCGTAAGACTCCTTATAAATAGTTTGTATCAAAAGTATAGTAACAATTTTATGATTGAAATGTTGAAATTGATTGTAGCAAAGCAAGAGTGTTAACTCAACCAAAACTGCAATAATTCTAATAACTGTTTCTACATTCGGATAGCTATCCTGCTGTTTTAATAGTAATGATAAAAATTCGGGACTTTGAGGTTTACGGGTTGAACTTATTAACTGCTTCTTTTGCAATAAGGTGGATTTGGGCTATGATAATAGGTGGAGTTCGCATGGAGAGATTTAGATGAGTAATGTGAGCTAAGATCAAGATATCACTATTAATTTGACACGTTAAAAAAGGCAATGTGGAATTGGAGTGTTTACTTATGAATAAGATTGCAAGGATATGTAAACTAGTAGTGGATTTGTCCAGAAGTGATTTTAAAGCAAGATATGCAGGATCATTCTTAGGTGTAGTATGGGGAATAATGAATCCACTAATGACGCTATGTGTATATTGGTTTGTATTTGAGATTGGATTTCGTTCAGGGCCCCGTCCGGACGGCACCGCTTTTATTGTTTGGTTGGCGTGCGGGATGGTGATTTGGTTTTTTATGTCAGAGTCGTTGTTGAATTCGACAAACAGCTTGATTGAATATAGCTACTTGGTAAAAAAAATATCATTTAGTATTGTAGTTTTACCTGTCGTTAAAGTTGTGTCTTCCCTCTATAACCATGTTTTTTTCTTGATAGTACTCCTTGTCATTATGTTTTCCCATAATTATTATCCGCATATTACCAATGTTCAGTTTCTATATTATTTGATTTGTGGGATTTATTTAACAATTAGTATAGGTTTAATTACTTCGTCTTTGGTAGTATTCATTCGCGACATTGCCCAAATAATCGGAATTGTCATTCAAATAGGTTTTTGGCTAATTCCCATAGTTTGGTCGCCTGAAATCATAAAGGAAGAATACATGATTTTATTTAAGCTCAATCCTGTATATTATCTGGTGGAAGGTTACCGTGATTCTTTCATCGATCATATTTGGTTTTGGGACAGGACTGTCCAAACACCATATTTTTGGTTGGTTACAACTATGATATTTATTGTTGGTGTTACCATGTTTAAGAGATTAAGGCCACATTTTGCTGATGTACTTTGAATATGGAGGCATTGTATGCGCGATTATTCTATTGAACTCATTGACATATCTAAAAAATACAAACTATATAACAAACCTTCGGATCGAATAAAAGAAGCTTTATTTGGAAAGAGAGCTTATCGCGAGTTTGAGGCACTAAAAAATATTTCGTTCAAGGTTAAAAAAGGAGAAACGCTTGGAATAATTGGCCGTAACGGTTCTGGAAAATCAACATTATTAAAAATTATCTCTGGAGTATTGACTCCCAGTGCGGGACAAAAAGTAGTGAAAGGTGAAGTAGGTGCGCTGCTTGAATTAGGGACAGGATTCAACATGGAATATACAGGGTATGAGAATATTTTTTTGAATGGAACGATGAGGGGATTTTCAAAGGAGCAAACAGCGGAGAAAATTCAGCAAATAATAGATTTTGCAGATATAGGCGAATTTATACACCAACCTGTAAAAACTTATTCAAGTGGCATGTTTGCTAGGTTGGCCTTTTCTGTCATGATCAGCTTTAAACCTGATATTCTCATAGTTGATGAAGCGCTTTCTGTCGGAGACGTTTTTTTTCAACAGAAATGCAACAGATTCATGAAAGACGAAATGACCGGAATTACGAAGATTTTGGTTTCCCACGACTTGAGTTCAATAGCAAGCATGGCCGACAATGTTGTGGTACTTGAAAATGGAGAGATGGCATTTTACGGTGAACCGCTCAAAGCAATCGAGTACTACACAAAGACACTGCATTCAGAGACTTTTGCAACCCAACATGCTTTAACAGAACAACATCCGCCAGTTAACTCAGCAGTTGAAGAGAAAGACTGGACGAGGGTGAGTCAAGAGTCTTTGGGTGGCGCAAAGGAAATTCAAATTCAGGCGTTTAGAATATTGGTAGATAATGAGGCGTATAAAGGATATATCCAACCTGGATCAATTGTTGAACTAGCTGTACGCGTCAGTTCCCAAAAAACCTCAACCGAAGTCATCTGCGGGTATCTTGTCAATGATAAATATGGCAATGCGATTTTTGGCGAGAATACACTAAGCTCATTAAATACATTAATTTCAGTAGAAAAGTCCAAAGAGTATGTGTTAAAGTTGAAGTTTCAGTGGCCGGAGATCCAACAAAATGATTATTTCATCACTCTTGGCATAGGTGAAGGTATCCACGAATTGCACCATACAATCCAATGCTGGGCACATAATGTGATCCAGGTAAAGAGTATTACCATAAATACAGTTCACGCATTGTTTAACAACAAAATAAAGGACCTTGTTGTCACGCCATACTAAAACAGGGAAAGAGTGGTTTGGTAGTGTGGGAAATAAGCAATCCAACATTTGATGCGGATATGTTGAATGATAAGCTGAGAGTTTCCCCCTGGGAAGGGCATCGGAAATTTGCGTATGATTTTGTCCGCTATGTGCATCCGAATGTAATCGTCGAATTGGGGAGTCATTACGGGTGCTCACTTTTTTCATTTGCACAAGCGATCAAGGACGGAAAACTCAATACGTTCCTTTATGCGGTGGACACTTGGAAGGGAGACGAGCACGCAGGCTATTACGGTGAGGAAGTTTTTGATCTGGTGAGAAAAACCTGCGATCAGTTCTTTCAAAGTATAAACATTAAGCTTTTAAGAAAAACCTTTGATGAAGCATTACATGATTTCGAAAACAATTCAATTGATATTATTCACATTGATGGTCTCCATACGTACGAAGCAGTGAGCCACGATTATTATTCATGGCTTCCAAAATTGAAAAACAATGGCGTCGTCTTGTTTCATGATGTTTATAGCTTGGCGAATTATGGTTCAGATGTTTTCTGGGAAGAAATATCAACCCAATATCCCAATTTTTCTCTGAAACACAGCTGGGGACTAGGAATCTTGTTTCCCAAAGGGGATGAACTTTATAAAAAACTGCTGAGTGAAAATATTAAAGATAAACTTCAAATTTATGAATTCAGGGCAAGATATGAACTCGAATCGATAAAAAATCATGATTTGACTAATATGGTTGATGCCCGGGATAAAGCGATTCGTAGTAATGAAATTATGATTCAGGAGAGAGATGCGTTGATCTCAGATCAGTATATGATGGTTAAGAATTTGAAGAGTCAAATCGCATCTCTTGAAACGGCTAGTAAAACAATTGAAAGTGAGTCTGCCGCTCAGATTAAGGCCAAGGACCTTATAATTGAAAAATTATATAATGATTTGGTAAGAGAGCGCGAAAGCACCAACAAATTGATTGAAGATATTGCGAACATGCTTAAAGCAGAGATATGTGGTTTTACTGAAGTTAAAAATATGATGCTTAAAAAGATTGATGAAATGACCGTAAAAATCAATAAAATAGAAGAATTTGTTGAATTTAATCGTTCGAAACGGTTGATTTTTAATTTTGGCCGGAAGAACAAGGGTGATAAAAGTTGAGACATATAACAGATAAGGTGAACTTTGGTGAGCTAGAATACGTGTTTTTCGATATTTTTGACACAATTCTTTTGAGGGATGTGTATCCCGAATACACAAAGATGATCTGGTCCAAGCGGATGAGTGTTCAGTTTGGAGGAGTAACGGCCGAAGAGGTTTACCAGATTCGTTCGGAGTTGGAAATCAGATTGTGCATTGAAAATGAGCAGAATGGTAAAGATAGAGAATTTCACTACAATCAACTTGTCGATCAATTGTATCGATATTTTACCACTAAAAAAATAATATCGGGGCTGTCCCCGCAAACTTTTTATGATATATGTATCAATATAGAGTTGGATGTAGAGATTGGAGTACAGCATGTCGATCCTCAATGGGTTGCATTGGTGCAAGATATTAGGGCGGGCTCGCAAAAAGCTAAAATTTTTTGTGTATCAGATTTTTATTTGCCGAAAAATGCTATTAGGGCAATGTTTGAACATCACGGTATTTTGAAATATGTGGATGAAATTTACGTTTCGAGCGATGTATTGTTAACAAAGAAATCAGGACGGCTATATGATTATGTAATGGAGTTGCACAAGGTAGAACCAAGCAATGTGATCATGATTGGGGATAATGAACTTTCTGACTTTAAGGTCCCCACTGAAAAAGGAATAAAAGCATATAAAATCAATCGCAAAGAACAATTTGAAAAATATGCCGAATATGAGAGGATGTACAAAATAAACGAAATTACGGGAGTGGATGCTCGTTTATTTAAACTGGCCAACGAACGTAGAAAAGCAACTCATTTTCATAACATAATTTTCTCACTGTTTTACTTTATAAAGAAATTGCACGAAACTTTGGTCAGTTGCGAAGCTAAAGATGTTTTTTTTCTTTCGCGAGAAGGAGAGTATCTCAAGAGATTGTTTGATCTGTATCAAAGTCACGAAGGTTTCGGAACTACTCAAAAGATTAATACACACTATCTTTTGGTATCAAGAAAGGCGACATACTTGCCGTCGTTAAAGGCTTTGGAATACGAAAATTTCAATGTTTTGTTTCGGCAATATCGCAAAATAAGTGCTTATGATTTTTTGGCTAGTATTAATTTTCCTGTCGATGATATGAACATGCTTGCGGAGGAACTGTCCATTGACCTTCAGCATGTTGAAGATGATTTCCCTACAAGCTTGACGTTTCAGAAATTGATAAATAGTGATAGTTTTAGAAATGTTTATGAATACGAACGAAATAACCAAAATCGTTTATTTAAGCAGTACGTAAACCAATTCAATGTAGATTTGTCGAACGGAATGCATATTGTCGATGTTGGTTGGAAAGGGACAATCCAGGATAACCTGTTTAACATCTATAATGGTGAAATATCTGTGGTTGGATATTACCTTGGCATAGTAGCTGCCGGTGATATGCGACCTGGAAATGATAAACATGGGATACTGTTCTCATCCATACCGGTAACGACTCCATATTTTGGGGTTTTTAACGAAAACCGTGCAATTTATGAAGTGCTACTTGGTGCGTCTCATGGAAGCGCAGAACGTTATGTATCAGATGTTTCCGGTTCAATAATTGATGCAGAGACAAGTAGCAATCCAAGAGAAATTGAAATATTTAAAGATGTTGTCAAACCTACACAGCAGTTGATGGAGCAGACTTTCGGAGATCTGTGCGAGCTGTTTTGCAAAAAAAGCGTGGATATTGAACGTTATTTGGGGGTTTTTGCGAAAATTCACGCTGATTTAATATTAAGACCCACCAAGGATGAGTTGAGATTTTTTGATAAACTGTACCACTTTGAGAACTTTGGTTTGTTTGAGTTTACTGAATTTAAGACCAATAACTATATAGGTTTGAACGAACGTGTATTGAATGCAATTCGACTGTTCAAGGATCCGGGAAAGTTTTTCAGGGACAGCTTTTGGGCTCCTCTGACTTTGAGGGATGCCGGTCTTTCTATACTAATACCCCTTTATCGCATTTATAAACAAAGAAAATACTTTCGTAACCAAAACAACGAGAAAGCCGCCGATTATAGATATAGTGAGTTGAAGGAACAGATCAAGAAACTAGAGTACATGGTAAAAGACCGTGATGAAGCCATTGCCAACATGACACGAATGATTGATGATCGTGATGCGGCAATCAAAAGCATGACAGCCATGATTGATGACCGGGATGCTGCTATCAAGAGCATGACAGCCATGATCGATGAACGGGATAAATTGATTAAGGATTTATACGATCGACTGGAAAAAGTCAAAGAAGTAACGGGGAATGATAATTGATGAGATGGGCCATTCTTTTGGGTTCGCCCGATATCAGCGGAGGTACTTATGTGATCTTTGAGCATGCAATACGCGCTCAAAAAAAGGGGATTGAGGTGACGATTGTCACAGAAGAAAAAGTCCCCATGGAACGGCTTCACTGGCATCCGGAAGCCAGGTCGATCATATGGAAGACCTTCTCCGAAGTTTCGAATGAAACGTTTGATATTTGTATTGCTACATGGTGGAGAACGGTTTATGAGATGACAAGAGTTGCGGCCTCCACATACGCATACTTTGTGCAGTCAATCGAATCAAGATTTTATGATGAATCAGAGAAACCGTTGCGGAAATTGGTTGAATCCACGTATAGATTGCCACTCTATATTATAACGGAGGCAACATGGATTCAAAGATATTTGAGTGATGTACATAATGCTGAATCCTACCTGGTCAGAAACGGTATTCGAAAAGATATCTATTCGATTACCGGCGAAACCATTGCACCGCGGGAGCCAGGTAAATTGAGAGTTCTCGTAGAAGGACCAATTGATGTCGGATTCAAGAATGTACCTAAAACAATAAAACTGTGCAGACGTTCAAATGCAGATGAAATTTGGCTGCTTACATCGAGTCCAATTGATTCTTACAACGGTGTGGATCGTGTATTTTCAAGAGTTCCCATTTTTGATACGGCAAAAATATATCGTTCCTGTGACGTGATTGTCAAACTTAGTTATGTTGAAGGTATGTTTGGTCCGCCGCTGGAAATGTTTCACTGTGGCGGTACGTCAATTACCTACAATGTCACGGGACATGATGAATATATCATTGCCGATGTAAACGGGTTAGTTGCCCAAACCGACGATGAAGAGCAAGTTGTTAATTATATCAACATGCTTAAGGAAAACCCGGAGAGGTTGGCCCGGTTAAAGGCAAGTGCATTGAAAACAGCAGAGCAATGGCCCAGCTGGGATCAGTCATCAAGTGATTTTATTGCTGCCATACAGGATATTTACGAGAATAGGCAGAAAATTAGTCAAGACGTTCTGCGGAATAATAGTGAGTTTTATTTTGATTGGTACGTAATCGGGGAGAACTATAAAAATGAACTTGCTGGTCGTAAGTCAATCTATAGGGTGATCTATCAGAAATTAAACAACTATTTGAGAATCAAACACCCCAGGGTTCACCAATTTGCTCGTAAAGTAAAATTCAGGATTTTGGTGAGGAAGAACTAAATGCCGCGCGTTCTTGTTCTCATGTCCACATACAATGGTGAAAAGTACTTGGCAGAACAGATAAACAGCATAATCATTCAACGTGGCGTTGATGTTAGTCTCTTAATAAGAGATGATGGGTCAACAGATGGAACTTTGGAGATAATAAATTACTATCGTTCCAGGTTTCCAGACAAAATATTTCTTATTGCAGAAAATAATATTGGAGTTAAAGATAGTTTCTATTTTCTTATCGAATCAAGCCAGGATCATTACGATTACTATGCGTTTGCTGATCAAGATGACATATGGGTACCAGATAGGTTGCAGCGCGCAATTCAACTTGTGAAATTTGAAGAAGAGAAGTCGCCGGGCATTCCATTACTCTATTGTTCGGCTACTAAAATGTTTGATGAAAATCAAATAATAGGTATATGGCCACCATCCCCTAAACGGAAGTTGTCTATATTTAATGCATTGGCAGAAAATGTTGTTGTTGGCTGTACCATGGTGATCAATAAACCCAGCAAGCAGATTTTGGTGAGACTCAAACCGGTTACCCAAAATATTATTATGCATGATTGGTGGATGTATATTTGTGTTTCGTTATTCGGAAAAATCGTGTTTGATTATTATCCCACCGTCTTTTATAGGCAACACAGTTCAAATTTGATTGGCGGAGATACAAGCCCAGGTTGTTTTTTTATATTTAAAAGGATGAAAAGATTTGTTCTTAACGCTGAAAGGAGGAGAAGCAAGCAGCTTAAAGAGCTATATAATGCTCTGTGTAGAAATAATATGGAAACCATATTAAGCGGATCTATCGGCCCGTTGATTGATTACGAAAAAAAGCATGTTTTCTCTAGAGTGCGAATTGCAATTAAGTCACCATTATATAAGCAAAGCAGTTTAGACACTTTTTTTCTATGGATGTCAATCGTATTTAAAAGATACTGACTGCGGAAGGGAATGTAGAAATGAAAGAAAAAATCCAAAAATTACTTTATAATTTCAAAATTCATCATATTTTATTATTCGTGGCTTTGCTTTACGTTCCGATTCTACTTCAATTATCTGAGAATTTTGGATTAATGTTGTTTCGCACGGCAGATGAATCGGGGTATTTTGATACTATCAGGCGTATCCATGACGGGTTAAAGTACGGAAATATTACAAATGCATTTTCTGGTTCTACGTATGCTTATGGTTTTGGCTATTTTATTGTACTAGCACTTATTACTTTTCCGTTCTACTTCTTTAATTTTGAACAAGGAATAATTTTTTTTATTAGATTTGCTAATGTATTATTACTTGTAATAACTTTATATGCATTTTTGTATCTAATAAAAAGACATTTTAATTTTAGCAGCAGAGTGCTTCTCTTGGTTACAATCCTTATAGTAAGTTTTCCAGCAGTAAATATGTTACTAACACATGTGCATCCAGAAATTCTTCAATCAGCACTTTTAATTTTAGGTATTATAGGTTTAAGGTTTTATAATTATGATGCAAAGTGTAAATATATTATATTGGCTGGAATAACATTCGGGGCTGCAGTAGGTACAAAAATTTCATCAATTCTTTTCTTGGTTGTTCCTGCATTATTCTTTGCCTACAAACTGCTTAACAAGCAGTTTTCATTTAAATTTATAATAAAATCATTCTTGTTTTTTTCGATCTCCTTTCTGTTTACGGCAATCTTGACAGTACATCCTCTTTTTATTGTAAATCCAAAAGATACTTTAAATAATGTAATTAATGAATACAAATATTTTAGCAATAGTTTGAATGTAGATGCTATCGCTGAGTTTGATTTATATCAACCTCTAGATAATAAAGTTAGCATTATAATGGAATGGTTGATCCACCCGTACAACTATGGATTCTTTAGTTTTGGATTGTTTTATTTGCTACTGGTCTTTTTAGTATACAAATCATTATTGGAAATAAAAAATAAAACTGAATTTCCATTAATAACTATGTCATTAGTTCTACATATAGTTACAGTACTGTTTTATTTGCTTCAAAGCACAAGAATTACATCATACTATTTTGTACCTAGTTTATTGTTATTAATTCCGATTGGACTTATTCAACTATATCAAATTGGAATTCAAAAGATTAATTTCAAGCATTTTAAGCTCTTTTTTTCGTTAATTTTTATTATCGTTGCCTTAACGAATGTTCCTCATGATATAAGATTAGCTGATATGTTTATTCAGAGGTCAGCGTATGCAGAGGTACACAAAGGACTTTACAGACCTATTGTTGAATTGATTGAAAGCAACAAGTTTCCAAGAGACAATATATATTTTGACATATCGATTCCTCTCGATGTTAGTGCAATTGAAATTCAACTTTCACCATTTGGATATCCCGTAGGAAGCTCAAATAGTACGGTAAAGCGAATGATGCCTTTTAACTTTCTAGATGAGTACGCATATGTGGCTGATATCGTTATTGTCTCTAAACGAAACCCTGAGAATTATAGAAAGGCTTTGGAATATATAAATACTGGAATGAATTTGATTTATGAGGACAATTTTTCACTAGTTATCAGCAAGCATCCAAACGCTATTCAGATCTCAAATTTAAGTGTTAATAATATTGATGCATCCGAATGGTTCCCGATAAAGGAAAATGCGGAAACGGGAGAGATAATATGGGCAGAACATGCGTGGGATGGGTTGCTGAAGGAACTCTATGTTCCAGTAAACCTAAGCAAAGTAGAAAAAATTGAATTGGATATTACCGTTGATGCTAATGACTTAAGCGATTCTTCGTTGTTACTAGTGTTCAATGGAGTCGGCGGTACATCGAATAAGAATTCATGGGATTACGATATGACAGAATCAATAAAGCAGGGACACAATAGAATTGAACTGAGAAAAGAGTGGTTTAGAATCTCAAATGGTTCAGTACAATGGGAATACGTAACAGGAATAGGCTTTGGAGGCGTGATGAAGCCGGGGACAAAGATAAAAATTAATGAAATTATTTTTCATTAAATGATTCACGTTAATAATCACCTCCAGATCTGATATGCTCCCTTCAAAGTAGACGCCTGAAATAACAAAAATCAGGGCTGCTTTGAGGGGAGTTATTCTTATGGGAAGAAACAGAGAAGGCATCAGGTGTAACCGTCAAGTACCTTTGAACAAATTTCGCGAATTTATTTTCAACAACTAGAAATTTCCAAATATGGTTTGGCGGTGCTTGAGCCGGTAGCTGTCTCCCGTCAGGTGAATCACCTCGCTTCG
>Ga0310836_100558_pt1 | contig 28564 bp, 21 predicted proteins | sample SM_ome_4_FD_201310 | JGI IMG/M metagenome (GOLD analysis project Ga0310836, IMG submission 201310) | Sorghum-adapted microbial communities enriched on stacked mutant (SM) sorghum from Joint BioEnergy Institute, Emeryville, California... ... | reverse complement strand
AGGTGCAGCCTCACCGGCTCGGGGAAGACGTACCCGCCGGTCTGCTGGATGTGCAGCCAGCGCGCGTTGTCCACCGTGGCCGACGATCCCAGCGACGGCACCGGCCGCTGGCCGTTGACCCGCACCGCCTCCTCGCCTGAGTCGCTGAGCCGGCGGTTCTCGACGATCGTCTCGATCCGCAGACCGTCGCGTGCTGTGATCCCCGCTCCGAGGGCCACCACCTCGTCGTCGAAGCACATCCACGACTTGCGCAGGGTCAGCGAACCACCGTGCACCGCGACGTCCATCCCGCCGGCGGTGAACCTGCCGCTCAAGCAGGCGCCACCCGCCCAGGCATTGGGGGCCGCCTGGTTGCGCCCTTCACCGAGCTGGCGAGGCCGCACGTCCACCGTCGTCCCGGGGAGCCGGTAGGGATCGACCGTCGGCCAGAACCCGTTCACCATCCGGCCGGAGTCGTGCGCGTACAGATAGGTCGCCCCGTCCGCGGTCAGCCAGCCCTTGAGATTCTCGTCGTTGATCGACTCGAAGCGCCCGATCCTCCTCGAGCTCATGGCGATGCCGAGCGCCCAGCCGGGGCGTCGGTGCACGATGCGGTCCTGGTAGTGGAACACCTTGCTGAGCACGAGCTCACCACGCGGTCGCACCGACTCGTCGGCGGCGAGCGTCCGGGCGGCCAGCACGATCGGGATGTTGCGCCACGGCGTCGGGTCGTCGACGGTGTCGCTCACCAGCCACTCCTTCAGGACCGACCGCAGCCACGCCTGGTGGTCGGGCGGCGCGCTGGCGAGCAGACCGAGAGCGGCTTGGAGGACGTAGTGGCCGTGGAAGTGCTCGCCCTCGTCGTGGCGGGCGATCGTGCGGCCACTCACCATGTCCATCAGAGCGCCGCGCCAGATCACCGGGTCGAAGGCGTCGCGGAGCCACGCGTACGCGACGGACGCGTCGACCTGCCACGGCGTGTGGGCGACGATGCCCAACACCGGCACGAGCGCGTCGAGGATCGAGGCGCCATAGGAGCCGGCGTACGGGTAGATCCCGTGCTGGATGAAGGAACCGTCCGGGTAGAAGCCGTCGCCCCGGGTGACGTACTCGAAGACCGGCGCGAGCCCTTCGACACCTGACCGGACGGCGTCGGGGTCACTGGCGATCGTGCCCCACCCGACGACGGCGTTCGCTGTCAAGACCCGGTTGGCGGCGGTCCCGAAGGGTGCCGGGGTGAAGTGGGCGACCGCGCGGCTGTAGGCGCCCACCTGGTCGGCGGTCAACTGGTCGTAGACCAAGACCACGCCGTCGTTGAACGCCTGAGGCCCGCTGATCTGCCACTCGTACCAGTTGCCGATGATCTCGCCGTCCTCGCGGTAGTAGTTGGCGACCATCCAGTCGTAGCCGGCGATGACGTCGGCGAGCAGCCCCGCGTTTCCGCTGAGCTCGGTTCCTCTCGTCGCCCAAGCCAGGGCCATCTGGCGCAGCCGGTAGAACGAGACCGAGATGGCGAACGACAAGTGGACGTCCAGTCGCGCGTCCTCCCACAGGTAGGTGCGCCCCTCGGAGCGGTCCATTGTCGACCAGAACCGCTGAGCCTCGCTGGAAAGGCGCGACAGCAGCGCGGCGACGGCCGAGTCCGTCGGGTCGTACTCCTCCGCCACCCACAGCGCACGCCATTGGGCCCGCATCTGGGCGAACTGCTCGTCCGCGGTCTCGGCGGCCGCGGGCGTGGCGCCGCGGGGAAGTGCCGCGCCGGCCGCGGCGACCGCGCCGGTGAGCAGCAGCGCCCGTCGCGAAAGGGAGGGTTGGTGGCCGGACGCTAGGAGCCGTCCGCTCGACTGGCTCGGCTGGGGATGAGGTGAAGGGCTGGGCTGGAAGCGGTGGGGACCGGGGGAGGTCATCGCGAGTCCTTCACGTGCCGGCGCTGACATGGTGGGACGTGCGCGGTCATGATCACGCCGGACCGCGCCCCTCACCGTACTGTCGCGCGGCTCATCCCCGCCGTCACGAAGAGCGACCTGGAACGGACACACACCGAACGCCGCGGGAACGCGTCTACCATCCTGGCGCTGCACGGTGGTGGGCCTGGTCGTGACGTCCGCGAGCCCGCGATGTCGGTGGTCGTCTCTACGCTCCGGATATGGCCCCGGACATTGAGCCACGATACGAGGGTGAGACGCCACCCTCAGGGGTGACCACACCGGCGGAGGCGCCTGGGCGGGTCCTGAGCTATTCCGACAAGCTGCGCTTGGAGTCGCTGAGGTACGCGGTCCGGCCGGAAGCCGAGACGTATGTGGCCATCATGCGCACCTTCACCGGCGGGATCAGCGGTCTGCTCTCCGACCAATCTGCTGCCGAGGTACGGCAGCGGCTGATCGACGAGCACGGCATCGAGCTCGACCTGGACACTGTCGACCTTCGGCTTTCCCAGTTGGTGGAACTGGGCAACCTGGCCCGGAGCCCTCGCGAGTCCGAGGCACGCTCGATCAAGGAGTACCTGCAGCACCGTGCCCGCTACCAGCTCACCCAGCGCGGCGCGACCGTCCACCGGATGGTCGAGGAGCTCCTCCAGCACACCGAGACCGCCCGCGAGATCTCCAGCGAGATGCTCGGCGCGATCCTGTCGGGCTTGCGTGAGCTGAGCCGCATCCACCCCGGCACCCTCGACGAGATCCCGCCCGACGAGCTGGCCCGCCGGATCACAACACTGTTCGCCCAGTTCGAGCGGCTGGTCGACTCTACCCGCCACTTCTACACCTACCTGTCGGAGGTGCTGCGCCGATTCGACCTCGAGCCCGACGAGTTCAAGGCGTACAAGAACCTCCTCATCGACTACCTGCATCGCTTCGTCGAGGAGATCGGGCTGCACACGCCGCAGATCAGTGATGAGATCACCGTCATCCGGCCGCACGTCGCCGCGCTGGTGGAGCGGGCCAACGCCGGGCAGCGGCTGGTCGGACTCGACGGCAGACTGGCCCGACGCGACCGCGGTCTCCATGTCGACGACTGGCCGAGTCTCGCGGCCTGGTTTCATGGCGAGTCGGACCGGGAGGCGGACGCGGTGCAGGTGCGGCGGCTCGCGACCGAGGCGATGAACGCACTGCTGTCCAACCTGCGGCGGATCGTGGCGGCCGGCGTCGGAGAGCGCAGTCGGCATCAGGACCTCATCACGCTGGCCCGCTGGTTCGCCCAGGCCGACGACAACACAGCGCATGCGCTCTGGGTCGCCGCGTTCAGGCTGTATCCGTCGCGCCACCTGAGCTTCCAAGCGGACCAGGACGGCTTGCCGCCGACCACCTCATGGTGGCAGGCGCCAGCCGCAGAGGTCCCGGTGACCTTACGCAACCACGGCGACCGTACGGTGCGCGGCCGGTCCAGCAAGCCACCGGACTACTCGGTCGCCAAGCGACACCGCATGGAGGAGCGCGAAGCCGTCGAACGCCGCCGCCGCGCGGCACTGGCCGAGCTGGAACGGTGGAAGGGCGGACGGATCTCCGACGACGCCCGTACCGCGTTGCTCGACCTCTATGGCACCGCCCTGCTTTCCGCTGGTGGCCCACTGGCCGACGGGGCGGAGACCTCGGCGCGTGCGGAGACCGGACTTCGTCTGGTGGTGCGGCGCATGCCGGGCAAGCACACGATCGTCACCAGCCCTCAGGGCCGCCTGGAGCTGGTCGACCTCAGCCTGGAGATCGTGCCGGCGGCCAGTGAGAGCGACGAACTGCGGACGGAGGCCGGCACGTGAGCAACGTCCACGAGGAAGACGAACGGCGGCACGCCGCCCGGCTGCTGCTGAGGAAGCCCATGCTGACCGCCGAGACCGACGGCGATGATTTCCGGCTGGTTCGCAGGCATGCACGGGCACTCGACCGCCTGTTCGCCGAGAGCCTCGGCTATCGCCTGGTCGTAGAGCCCAGGGTGGCCCGGCTCTACAAGGCGGGCCTGGGTCGCGACGCGAGCAGGCCGCTGCTGTGCCGCAGCGGTGATCGGCCGTTCGATCCCCGGGCATACGCGCTGCTGTGCCTGACCTTGGCGGCGCTCACACGTTGCCGCGACCAGCTGATGGTCGACGAGCTCGTCGGCGCGGTACGCGGCACCATCGCCGAGGCCGGCCTCGACATCGACCTTGACACGCCCGCCGACCGTCGCGCTTTGTACGCCGCCCTTCTGGCACTCATCGAGTGGGGCGTGCTGCGCGAGCGTGACCACGACGGTGGAGGGCTGGAGCGCTGGGTGAGTGACCCACGCGCTCGCTCCTTGCTCGACGTCGATCGCGACCGGCTCCGCCTGCTACCAGCCGCGAGCGTGAGCGACGTGTCCTCACCGGCCGAGTTGCTCGACGCCGCTGCACTGCCCTCGGCGGCCGGAGGGGCCCGCGTCGCGGTCCGCCGATGGCTCCTGGAATCACCGGTGATGACGACGGGCGATCTCACTGAGGAGCAGGCCGAGTGGTGGCGCCGCAACCGCAAGCGCGAGCAGGAGCGGCTCAACGAGCTGTTCGGCGTTGTGCTCGAGCTGCGAGCCGAAGGCGCGCTGGTGGTCGACCCCCACGACGAGCTGTCTGACGTCACGTTCCCTGGCAAGGGGACGGCCAAGCAGTTCGCGCTGCTGCTGGTGGAGCGACTCGTCCGCTGGTGCGTTGATCACGGCGCGGACGGCCCATGGTGTCGGGTCCCTGCTGAGGTGGTGACTGGCGAGTTGAACGCGCTGGCTGCCGAGTACCGCACGTACCTGAACAAGGCGCACCGCGAGACGCCGCACGCGCTGTACGACGACGTTCTCGGCGTGCTCACGGCGGTCGGCCTGGTCCGCGTCGAGCCGCATGCGCCGAACGACTCGCACGATCCGAACGACTCGCATGGTCCGAACGAAAGCGGTGGCGGGGCGTGGCTGGTGCACGCGGCGGCTTCCCGGTACGCGCCGCGACCCCAGGCCGTGGAGTCACGGTCGATGCAAACGTCCCTATTTGACGACCCGGGCAATGGGAGCTGAGGATGTCTCGACTGGTAGCCGTCGCCGAGGACGTGGTGGCCGATCCGCACCGGTACCGGCTGACGCGCGCAGGGGTGCTCAACGTCTGGCAGTACGACGAGCAAGTCTTTGAGCTTGCCGACGGTCGTATGCTGCTGCGCGGAGCGAACGGCGCCGGCAAGTCCAAGACGCTGGAGATATTGCTGCCGTTCGTGCTGGACGGCGACAAGCGGCGGTTGAATGCTTCGGGCGGTCAGCACCACACCAGCCTGCTATGGCTGATGCTGGAGAACGGCGCCTTCGGCGCGACGACTCGGATCGGCTACGTGTGGGTGGAGTTCGCTCGCACGGACAACACCGGTCGACGTGAGGTGTTCACCTGCGGCATCGGGATCCGCGCGTCGGAGTCGGCCAAGTCCGTCTCCACGTGGTACTTCACCTCGCCGCACTCGGTCGGGGAGGGGCTGGTGCTGGCGGACGAGTCCGGACCGCTGACGCCGGAGCGCTGCCGGGATGCCGTGGAACCAGACGGCGTGTACTTCGACCAGCACTCCGGTCGGGCCTACAAGGAGCACGTCGGGCGCGCTTTGTTCGGGCTGGAACCGGACCGCTACGACGAGCTGCTCCGAATGCTGTACTGGCTGCGGCGTCCGCAGATCGGCGAGGACCTCGACCCGAGGTCGCTCGCCGATACCTTGTCCATCGCGCTTCCGCAGGTGGACGAGGACCTGCTCCGCTCCGCCGGCGAGAGCCTGGACCAGCTCGCCGACTTCGGAGACCAGATCGACAGCCTGGCCAGGGCGACCCGTGCCGTGCGGTCGTTCGCCGAGACCTACCGGCTTTACGCGGCCACCGTGGTCGGCGAGCGTGCCCGCGCCATGCTCGCCGCCGTTGGCGAGCACCGCAAGCGGCAGGCCACGCTACGGGAGCGTGAGGCCGAGCTGGCTGAGGCTGAGGAGCACCTGGAGCAAGCTCGACGCTCACAGGCCGACGCGGAGGACCGGCTGCGAGACGCCCGCACTCGCGAAGCACAGCTCGAGGCGAGCCCGGAGGCGCGCAGCCAGCAGATGCTGTGGGAGAAGGAACGCCGCGCTGACGACCTAGCCAAGGCCGCCAAGCGCGCTGAGCGGGCCGCCGATGCCGCGGTTCGGGAAGCGCGCCAGCTCTACGAGGACGTCGAGGCCGACAGTAAGCGACTCGGCGCCGACCTGGCCGCGGTCGTCCAGCATGCCGAGCGTCTCGCCAGAAGCCTTGTCGACCAGCGGGTCGGCACGACGTTCGCGGTCCCCAAGCTCGAGCCCCCGCAGCAGGCAGCCGACGCCGTGCGCCTGCGGGCCGTACTGGACAGACACGTGTCCCGAGCCTCTGGATGCCGGCCCGCGATCAGGACCGCGCGGGCGGCCGTGCAAGCCGTGGCCGACGCGTTGACCGAGGTGGAGCGCGCCGACAGCGTGCGGGTGAAGGCGGAGGAGCGGGTAGACGACGCGGAAGAGGAGGTCGCCCAGTCCGCCGAGCGGGTGCGGGCCGCCGAGGAGCAGGCGGAAGCCGCCGAACAGGCGTTCGCCGACGCGCTCGCGGTGTGGCGGGCGGACGAGCGGGCCGTCAGGCTCGACCTGCCCGAGGAGCTGGACGCCGCGCTGCTGGGCAGGCTCTCCGATCGCGCTTCGGCGGCCGCGCAGCCATACCTGACGAAGCTGCGCGACCGCCACTCCGCTGCGTCGATGGAGCGGCAGACCGCCGAGCGTCGTTTGCGCGAGTTGCGGGAACAGCGTGTGGCGATCGAGACCGAACGGGATCCGGCACCCGCACCGCCGGCGCTGGCTCGGACGCCGCGAGACCACACCACCGGCGACCCGCTGTGGCGACTGATCGACTTCGCCGATGGCATCGATGCCGGACAGGCGGCCGGGCTGGAGGCCGCGTTGGAGTCCTCAGGCTTGTTGGACGCCTGGGTGCGATCCGACGGCGCGGTGCTGGACGCGCATACCCACGATGTGGTGCTGACAGTCGGACCCGCCGTCGCGGGGCCCACGCTCCTGGATGCGCTCGTGCCCGCGCCATCGGAGGACTCGCCGGTCTCCGCCGACACAGTGCGGGCTGTGCTCAGCCGAATTCAGCTCGGCGGGACTGCCGAGCGTGGCAAGGACGGGCACGGCGTGCGTGTGGGGTTCGACGGCACCTGGCATCTAGGGCCACTCGACGGGCGGGCTGGTAAGCCGGCTGCCCAGTACGTCGGTGCCGGGGCTCGCGCGGCCGAACGCGCCCGGCGCCTGGCCGAGATCGACGAGCAGATCAACGACGCCGAGGCGACCGTCGCGGAGGCCCGGCGGATCCTCAGCGAGACAGCAGGGCGGATCGCCGACCTGGAGGCATGGCTCGCCAGCGTGCCGCCGACCATCCATCTGCTGGAGGCCTGGTCGCAGGTCCGGTCCGAGCAGGCTGTGCACGAGCGGAACCGCGCGACACTCGCGGAACGTCTCGAGCAGGCGAGGCGCGCTCGGAGCCGCGCAGCCGTCGCGGCCCAGCGGCTCACCGAGCTCGCCGACCTGCATGGGTTGCCCACCGACCGGGTCGGCCTGAACGCGCGCGACGCCGAGCTCGCCGACCTCGACAGGGAGGTGGTGGCGCACATCGAACGATGCGAGCGACTCCGGTGGCCGTTAGAGCAGTGGGCCCGCGACCGGGAACGCGCCGACGCCCAGCGCCTCCGGGCAGACCAGGCGGAGGAGGATGCCAAGGCAGCCGTAGGGGCCGCCGACCAGGCCCGCACCGAGTACGAGACGCACCGCGAGACCATGGGCGCCGCGGTAGAGGAACTGGAGCATCGACTGCGGGACGTTCGCAGCCGCCTTCAGCGAGCCGAAGCCGACCGGAGGAACGCGGAGAGACTGGCCCAGCGATGGAGCGGCGAGCGCGGCGCCTACGCCGAGCAAGTCGCCGAGGCGCGTCGCGCGGTCGTCGAGCACGCATCGGCGCTGGCCGCTGCCGTGCATGCGTTCGGTGCGCTGCACACCGTGGAAGGACTCCTGGACACCGTGCTCGACCGGCAGGCCACAGGCGACGAGGTGGCCGCCTTTACCGTCGCCGAAGCCTACGTTGAGGGCGACCCCGTCCCACAGGCCGTGCGGCACCTAGCCCGGGAGTTCACCGCGCGACAACCCGCCACACCGGTGCGGAGCACGACAGTCCTGGGCCAGTGGAACGACCTGGTCAGCAGCGAGGCCGGCGCGGTGGAGCCGCGCTGGTTCGAGCAGCACAATGTCGTGGTCGTCGTCGGCCGCGACCAGGGCGGCGAGCATCCCATCAGTGTGTTGGCGCGACGGATGGCCACCAAGCTCGCCGACGACAGGGAGCTGCTCACCAAGCGGGAAGAGAGAATCTTCACCGAGCACCTGCTGGGTGACCTCGGCGACGCGCTCCGCAAGCGTCGCCACGAGGCCGAAGAGCTTGTGGCCGCGATGAATCGGCTGCTGAGCAACGTCAGCACCTCGCAAGGCATCAAGGTGCGGCTGGACTGGCGACTGAAGGATGATGTCGCGCCCGAGGTGCGGGAGGCGGCCGACCTGCTCACCAGGCCGGTGGGCGCGCTGCTGCCCGACGAACGGCAGCGTCTCAAGGACGCGCTCGGCCGGCTGATCGAGGCCTCCCGGGAGGAACGTCCCGAGCTGGATTACGCCGAGCACCTGCATGCGGCGTTGGACTACCGCACCTGGTCGGACTTCCGGATCGAGATCAGGCGGCCAGAGGCGCCGAACGACTGGAAGGCCCTGACCCGCCGTACACCGTTGTCGCAGGGCGAGCAGAAGGTGGTGTGCTATCTCCCGCTGTTCGCGGCGGCGTCCGCGCACTTCACCAGCGTCGCTGGAGCGGCCGCGCACGCGCCGCGCTTCATCCTGCTAGACGACGCGTTCCCCAAGATCGACGCGAAGACGCACCCGAAGCTGTTCGGACTCCTGGTTGATTTCGACCTCGACTTCGTGGTCACCAGCGAACGTCTCTGGGGCGATTACGAGACCGTGCCGAAGCTGGCGATCTATGAGACGCTCCGGTCGCCAACGGAGCGGGGGATCGCGCAGTACAAGCACCTGTGGGACGGGCGCCGGTTGCATGCGGTGGGGGTCTAGTCGAGATGGCCCCACTGTCTGTGAGCCTCCTACGTGCCGCTTCTCACTCACGTGCTGGTGTCCGCCAGGTGCGAGGTGGCGTCTTTGCTGCGGCGCTCGGCCGGAAGGCCGACTCATGAGCCAGCTCCCGGACTGGCTGACCGACCCCGCGCTGAAACCTGTGTGGCACCGGGTGGCCCAGGCATTGGAGCAGCGTGGGCTGACGCCGGTGGGTCGTGTCGAGGTGGCGAATCTGGATCGGGCGAGCCGGCACGCCGTGGCCGGGATCCTCGGCAGGCGGGTGCTCACCGACCGGGTGCGTCTCGACCTGGTGGAGCTGGATCGAATCCTGCGAGACCGATCCGGTATCGGAGGGCTACGTGCGGTCGTGGAAGCGGTTCGAGGCGAGCGCTTGACGGACAAGGCAGCGTTGCGGTCGGCCCGCAACGCTGCCCGGGAGGCGCCGTTCGCGGCGGCACGGGCCTGGCTTGCCGCCCACCCGGAGCTGTCGCTGCGATGGGCGGACGAGTGGCTCGCGGATCTGCGGCGCACAGGCTATTTGAGCAGAAGACATGATCCGGTGGGCTTGGTGGAACGCGCGCTGGACATCCTTGCCGACCGGTTCAGGAGTACCGGGTCGGCCGGGACCGTCTCCCGCGGGGACCTGGCGGCCCGGATGTGTGGTGACGCGCACGCTCTCGACGACGATCGCCCGCTATCCCACCTGGTGCTGCGTGGTGTGGCGACGGCGTACGGCGTAGCGCCGCCGGCGTCGGCTGCCGAGAGGCGGGCACTGTGGGAGCGGATCGGGGTGCAGGTCGATGCGGTGTCGTCGACCTGCCTGACGTTCGGGATACGCGGCGGACTGGCCCACCTCACGCCGTGGGATTTGAGGCTTTCCCCCGTGCTAATCCCGCCTGGTACTCCCGTACTGGTCTGTGAGAACCCTCGAGTGCTCGAAGCCTTCGCCGAGCGACGGCCCGAGGTGGTCGTCGTGTGCACGTCCGGCGAGCCCAACCTCGTCACGCTGGACGTCCTGCGTGCGCTTCGCGACCATGGAGCCGACCTGCGTTACCACGGCGACTTCGACTGGCCCGGAATCGCCATTGCCAATCGGCTGGTGCGCACGCTCGATGTGCGCCCATGGCGGATGACCGCTGCCGACTACCGCTCAGCTGTCGAGATGCTCCCGGACCGGCTCGAGCTCACTGGCGTTCCCGTCCGCCCTGACTGGGACGACGAGCTTGGCCGTGCCATGTCCGACCTAAGAACGGCGGTTCACGAGGAGTCTGTCCTCGAGTGCCTCGTCGCCTCGTTCTAGTCGTTACGGCTGGGGAGTGGAATGGGCCTACGCCACCCTGACGGTCCAGCTCCGCACCGACCCCGCGGCTGACGCTCCGGTGGCTGACTCATAGGCGGTGGCAACGCCCGTCCGCCGCGACGCGGCCTCCTCTAGCCGCCCCCGTCCTCGCCGCATCCGACCGCCATCTCTGGGCGCCATCTCCGGGCGCCAGACCCGCGTCCGCAGACACCTGGCCGCCGTCTGGAGCGCGCTGCCGTACAGCCGCCTTCCGCTCGATCGCCCGTCGAGGCCGTCTCGCCCCTCCACAGACGTACCGAGCCGTCATAACTGTGATTATCACGGGTAGTCGCTTGTGCTAGATTAAGCGTATCACGTCGCGAGTAATGGTTTTCGCGTAACGATGAAGCGAAAACAAATCCAGAGTCAGGTGGGATGGCAGGGCGTGAGATGAGCGAGAACGTCGCGGAGCGACCGGCGGAGGACGTGGAGAGGAGCGGCCCGGACGCCGGCGACGAGGCGGCGAACGACAGGAGCGACGACGAGACGAACGGGGGAGTCGCGCAGACCGCGGGCGGGGAAGGCGTGTGTGCCCTCGAGGGATGCGACAACCCCCTGCCGCCACGCGGCCTCACCGCGGACGGGCGACGCAAGGGCGGCCGACCGCCGGCGTACTGCTGCAAGGCGCACGCGGACGCGGCGTCCCGAGCGCGGCGGGCCGCGCAGACAGCGGCGATCGTCGACCCCCTCGTCGAGGTGGGGCGGATCGTCGAGCGCTTCGACCCGACGGCGCGCACCTTGGTGGAGGCGCTGCACGAGATCCAGCAGCGGCTCGCCCACGCGGAGGAGGGAGCGCTCGGCCGTGTGCGTGCCGCCGAGGAGGAAGCCGCGGCCGCTCGTCGGGAGGCCGCCTCAGCGGAGCGGGCGGCGGAGAAGGCCGAGGAGGCCCGGGCGAAGGCCCTCGCCGCTGCGCGTGAGGACCGGGAGGCCCGGCAGCAGGCGGAACGACGGGCCGACCAAGCGGAGCGAGCCGCGGACGAGGTTCGTCGACGCTCCTGGGAGCTGGTCGCCGAGCACGAGCGAGCGCGCGGCGCCGCCGAGGCCGCGCAGGTCGCTGCCGAGCGCGCCCGCGATGAGCTGGCTGCCGAGCTGCGGGCCGCGCACTCCCAGCTCGCCGAGCTCCAGGCTGCCTACCGCGCCGCGCAGCGGGAGGTGGCTGACCGGGACGCGGCGCTCGCGCGTGCCGAGGCCGCACAGGCGACCTTGACCGGACAGCTCCAGGCAAGTGAGGCTCGACGAGCCCAGCTCGAACGCGACCGAGACGCGGTCCGCGACCACCTGCACAGCGTCCAAGGCGAGCTCACCGCGGTGCGGGCTGAGCTGGCTCGCGTCCAGGAGCAGGTCGCCAAGGCCCAAGAACGTGTGACCGAGGAGCACACCGCTCGACAGGTCGCCGAGGCGCGGGTCGAGGCGCTGGAGCGGGAGCTCGCCGCGCTCCGCCAGGAGCTTGCCGCCGCGCACGCGCGCTTCGACCGGCTCCTCGCCAACCGGCACACCCCGGGGGACGGTGCATCGGGGGAGAGTGCGCCGGGAGGAGGAACCGCCGAGCATCGCTGAGACGTGACGACCGTCCGCCTCGTGTCGACAGCGATGACTGACCAGCCCCTCACCAGGCGTCCAGCGACGGAGCTGCTCCCCGTGGCGGGCGCTTCGCGGGTGTGGCGTTGCCTGAAGGCGTCCCTGGCGGGCACCTTCAGGCAACGTCCACGTGCTGGCGTCACGTGACGCCCATGGTCACTGCCGGGGGAGGGTGAAGGGTGACCGCGGGTCGTGGCCGAGGTCGTGGGTCCGGACGGAGGTGGCCCGCTCGCAGGCGCCGGCGACCGTGCAGCGGACGAGGGCCACCTTGGTGCCGTGCCACGCGTCGAAGAGCAGGCGACCGTTGGGCTCCCAGGCGACCTGCTGGGTCACCTCGACGTCGAGGACCATGCGGCGTCTGCCGGTGGCAGTGTCGACGATGATGAGCTCGCCCGGGCCGAGTCCGTCGGTGCGGGAGTCGACGGCGACGGCGTAGCGCCCGTCCGGGGAGAAGCTGATCGGATACAGCTCACAGCTCGACCACTGGTCCTCGTACTCGAGAAGACCCGTGAAGGCCACCGTCGTGGTGCAGGGACGCCCCTCCCCGTCGTACTGGCGGACGAAAGACGCCCACGCCGCGTGGTTGGCGTCCTCTTCCGAGACCGCCGTGACCTGAAGCTCCTGGAACAGGGTCGACCCGTCATCAGTCGTCGGCTGCCAAGCCTCGACTCGACCAGTCCCTCCCTCGGGGTTCAGGAGGAAGCCGAAGTCCTCGTTGACGTAGCCCATCGGCGTGTAGTCCGAGTCGGAGACGAGACTGAAGGTTCCGGGGTTGTCGACGGACCCGTCGCCGAGACCGCTGTAGAGAGAGACGACGTGCGACCCGTCCGGGCCCGTCTTGGAGGTGGTCCACACGAAGCGCTCTTTGTCACGGCTGGCCGCCGGAGCTGACACCGGGCCGCGGCCGAGCTCCTCGACCGAGCCGTTCCGGCGTACGAAGTCGAGCCGCCAGGTGTCGGCTGACTCGTCGAGCCGGCTGCGGACCGCGTAACCGCCGGTCAGCTCGACGAACGAGTCGGGTGCGGAGCCGAGCTGGACGCGGGCGTCGCCGTCCTGGAGGACCGCGCCGTCGGCCCACGGAATGGCTGGCGCCTCGCCCTGGCGGAGCCGCAGGATGTCGACGGTGCGGTACTGCTTGGGCAGGCCGACGTCCTCCGACTGGGCTGATCCGTCACCGGCGTGGACAGCTCGGGTGCCTTCGGCGCCCGGCTGGAGTGTGGTCGCCAGCGCGGCGGAACCTGAGAAGACCAGAGCCGCCGTCGCCACGCCGAGAGCCACGGCCCCAGCTCTCGGAAGGGCGACACGATCCCGTCTCCGTCGGTGAGTTCTCGGACAGGTCATCAACACCCCCTTGAGTCCCCGGTGCGGGCTGCCGTGCGGGAGCCCTCGCATGGATGACTGTCGAGCAGTCACGGACGTTGTTACCCGTCTTGGTGACGACTTGGTCGCAGTCCGCGTGACAGACGGCAGCCGGTCGATCTGACCGTTCGGAGTCCAGGCCGGGGATGGGGCGCACTCGTCGCGACCGTGTGCCTCGAGGCCTCGGCCTCAAACGGAAAGTCGGCACCGCACGTAGTCACGGAACGCCCGGAGCGCGTCGGCGTCCCAGGCGTGCCCGTCGGTGCGACGTTCGTCCGGTGTCACGGCACGGTCGGAGCGGTAACAGGCCAGGGCCTGCTCGATGAGCGGACGGTGCTCCGGCGGCACGTGCGTCAGCGCCCACGTGCCGCCTTCCTCCTTGCTGTACGCGGCCGCGGACGCCCGCTCCACGCCCACATCGAGGGTCAGAAGCATGCGGCACGCGTTGAGCACGCCGTAGAACGGGGACTCGAGCAGGTGGTCGCCGTCCAGCGCCCAGGCGACGTCGGACCTGATCGACTCCCAGTACGCCTCCAGAGGGACACAGCCGAAGACCTCGCGTGGTGGTGGCCCGTAGAGCGGCACGCCGCGTGCCCGCGCCACCGTCACATGGGCGGCGAGATCCTCGTCGGTGCGGTCGACCGTGTGATCGACCCGGCCGTCGACGATCGCGTCCCTCCACATGGAGGAGTAGTGCACCTCGAACCGGCTCGGGTGACGGAACGTCTGAGCGTGCTCGCTGGCCAGGACGGACACCTCGAGGTCGCCGACGATGGGACGACCGGCCGAGACGGCCGCCAGAGTACGAGCCACCCGGTCCCGATCCGGCGCGCTCAGCCGGCGGTCGACCACGACCAGGAGGTCCACGTCGCTCTTCGCTCGGTAGAAGCAGCCGGCCGCCAGCGAGCCGTGCACCGTCACCGCGGTGAGGCGGTCACCGAGCACGTTCGCCAGCTCTGTCACGGTCTTGTCGACGAAGGCTCGAAGATCGTCGTCGGCGGTGTGCCAGTGCTGGGCACGGCCACGTGGGTGCGGGACTCTCGACGCCCGGGTGAGCACGACGTGATGATGCACCGGCCAGTCTTTCGGCTGCCCTGAGGGTCCGGGTGGGCGTCGTCGGGCTCGGACGCCGGTCGCCAACCACGCTGTGGGCACCAGGATCGCCGGGCCCAGGACAACACTCGACGCGCCATCGAGACGTCGCTGACCCAACTCGGGCTGGCGACCTGGACCTGCATCTCCGCACCAGCCGTACGGCGACGTGAACCGACGGTGGCGCGCCATGGACGACCCGTACCGCCAGGGCCGGATCAGGGCCATTCGCGTCCACCGTCTACCCCACGAGCCTTCCAGATCGCTGTGACCTCGGCCATGACGCGGTGTCCAGGTCACGACTTAGCATCCGGTCGGGCTTGGGATCAGGCGGGAGGAGTCAGAGATGACACGTCTGATGGTCGTGGGCGGTGGCTACTCCGGGGTTGTCGCCGCCAAGCTCGCGGCGAAGTGGACCGACGCCACCGTGACCCTCATCAACGACAACGACCGGTTCGTGGAGCGCGTCCGTCTGCACCAGCTCGTCGCCGGCCAACAGCTGCGTGACCTGCCGCTTCGCGATCTGCTCGACGGCAGCGGGGTGGAGCTCGTCGTCGACCAGGTGAAAGCCATCGACCCTGAGGCCAAGAAGCTCCACCTGGCGCTGGAGAAGGAGCCGGTGAGCTACGACATCCTCGTCTACGCCGCGGGCAGCCTGGCCGACCTCGACAGCGTGCCGGGTGCAGCGGAGCATGCCTACTCCGTCGCCACGTACGACCAGGCGGTCCGGCTCCGTGACCACCTCGTCGACGCCCAGAGCGTCACCGTCGTCGGCGGTGGTCTGACCGGGATCGAGACCGCGGCGGAGCTGGCCGAGTCACGGCCCGACCTCAAGGTGCGGTTGGTGACGAACGGCGTCCTCGGCGAGACGCTGTCTCAGCGTGGCCAGCGGCACCTGCGGCGGGCGCTGTCTCGCCTCGGGGTCGACGTGCGAGAGAACGCACGCGTGACGGAGGTCCGAGCCGACGGTGTGGTGCTCGCCGACGATCATCACCTCCCGGCCGACACCGTCATCTGGACCGCTGGTTTTCGGGTCCCGACGTTGGCCCGTGACGCGGGTCTGGCGGTCGACCACCACGGTCGGATGGTCGTTGACGAGACGTTGCGTTCGGTCTCGCACCCCGACGTCTACGGGGTTGGTGACGCCGCGGCCATCCGGCGACCGGACGGTCAGGAGCTCCGCATGGCCTGCGCCACCGGGCTGCCCACCGCACAGCAGGCCATGCGTGCGTTGGCCGACCGGCTCGCCGGCCGGACACCACGCCCGGTGCGCTTCCGTTACGCGTTCCAGTGCATCAGCCTCGGGCGACGCGACGGGCTCATCCAGTTCGTCCGCCCTGACGACAGCCCGCGGGAGCTCGTGCTCACCGGTCGACTCGCCGCCCTCTACAAGGAGGCGATCGTGCGCGGCATCATCCTCGTCGAGCGGCGCCCGACCCTGCCGGCGGGCTGGTAGCGCGGGCGGACGTCGGTCCCCGCCGACCGGCGTTCGTCCGACCGAGAGCGAGTCCGACGACGCCGGCCTCGAGTCAGCGTGACGCCGCTGGGCGGGGGGAGGTCACGAACTCGACGATCTCGGCCAGCTCCGGGTCGTACCCGTCCGTCGTGTTGACGGTGATCGACGGGACGGGCAGCGACACCGGGACGAACGCCTCGTGGCTCGCCTTGACCTGCTCGAAGCCACCACGCAGGGAGTCGTGGTCGGCGTGCGCGGCCCGGCGCGGATCCTCCTCGAGGCGGCGGACGCGTCGGGCGTAGGCCACGGACGCGTCGACGACGCAGTGGACGATGCGGATGTCGGCCAGGTCGGCCAGCGGCTCCAGGCGCGGCCGCCACACCTTGTCCTGGAACGCGGCCTCCGCGACCACCGTCGTCCCCGCGCGGAGCAGCAGCTCGAGCACGTCGAAGAACGTGGCCGTGGTCCGCTTGGTGAGCTCATCGCCTGGGCCTGGGACGAATCCGGGGTGGGCGTGAACCATGCCTTCCTTGATCTCGTCCCGGCAGATCGCTGGACATCCGATGGCTCGGGCCAGCTCGTGTGCGAGCACGGTCTTGCCGGCCCCGGGCGGGCCGCTGACCACGATGAGCGTCGGAGAAGGCACAGCACATGGTAAGCGGACACCGAGGGGCGGTGGCGCGGCGATCCGAAAAGGGATGTCCCTCTCCTCGAACCTCTGTATAGTCAGGCGACTCGTCCCACCGATGGCCAGAGGACGTCCCATGGACCGTGCCAGCGCGGACGCTGCTTTCGAAGGCCCGCTTGCGTCCGGCACGCGTGTGCCGGAGAGTCGGTCACGAAACGCCGAGGGACAGGCGAACAGGCTGGCACCCTTCGCGACGGGACCGGTCGCGCTGGTGGCGGTCGTCCTCGCGGGTGTCCTGACCGCGGTCTCCGGTCGCTACGGGTTCCACCGCGACGAGCTCTACTTCCTGGCCGCGAGCCGCCACCTGGCGTGGGGGTACGTGGACCAACCACCGCTGACGCCGTTCCTCACCGGGGTTGCGGCGGCTCTGTTCGGCGACACGCCGGCCGGCCTGCGGGTGGTGGCGACACTCGCCTCCGTCGTCACGGTGGTCGTCGTCGTGCTGGTGGCGCGCGAGCTCGGCGCCGGCCGCTGGGGGCAGGCGATCGCCGCCTGGTGCACGGCGGTAGCGGGGTTCGTCCTCGGCCTGGGGCACATGGTGTCCACCGCGACCTTCGACCTGCTGGCCTGGGTGACGATCTGCTGGCTCCTGCTCCGCCTCCTGCGCACCGGTGATGGCCGCTGGTGGGTGCCGATCGGCGTCGCCGTGGGAGTCAGCCTCCTCAACAAGTTCCTCGTCGCTCTGTTGCTCGTGGCGGTGCTCGTGGCGCTGCTGGTGACGGAGCAGCGACGGGTGCTGCGCAGTGGCTGGCTGGCCGTTGGTGTCGTCGTGGGCGTGGCGGTGGCTGGACCGACCCTGTGGTGGCAGGCCACCCACGACTGGCCCCAGCTCCGTGTCGCAGGCGGGATCAGCTCCGACGACGGCGCGGAGAACCGCCTCCTGTTCGTCCCCATGCAGATCCTGCAGCTTTCGCCGCTGCTCGCACCGGTCTGGGTCGCCGGCTTCGTCCGGCTGTGGCGCGACCCAGCGATGCGCTGGGCCCGGCCGATCGCGTGGGCGTATCCGGTACTCGCCGTCCTGGTGCTGCTCGTTGGTGGCAAGCCCTACTACGCGCTGCCGCTGCTCATCGTCATCATGGCGGCCGGTGGTGAGACCGTCGCCGCCTGGACGCGGCGGGGACGTCGCGCGTTCCTGCTCGGTGCGGGCCTCGCAGCGGCGGCCGTCACGTCGGCCGTGGTGGCCCTGCCGGTGCTTCCGCCTGCCGATGTCTCCGTGGTCAACCCCATCAACAAGGAGCAGGGGGAGCAGATCGGCTGGCCACGACTCGTCGCCGCGGTCGCGCGTGGATGGGCCGAGATTCCCGCGCAGGACCGACGGCGAGCGGTGGTGTTCACCCAGAACTACGGACAGGCGGGCGCCATCGACCATTACGGCCCCGACCATGGCCTGCCGGCGGCGTACTCCGGTCACATGAGCTACGCCGACTGGGGGCCACCGCCGGACTCCGCCGACGGACCGGTGCTCCTGGTGCGGCAAGCGGGCGGCCGAGGCGCGGAGCGGTTCTTCACCGGCTGCCGGGAGGTCGCCCGAGTCGACAACGGTGTGGGGGTCGACAACGAGGAGCAGGGCAGTGTGGTCGCGCTGTGCTCGGGGACGGTCGAACCGTGGTCGACACTCTGGCCACGGTTGCGCCACTTCTACTGAGGTGCACCGGGCGTCCACCTCACCAGAGCATCCACGCGACCACGGTCCGCCCCTGGGTCAGCCAGGGTCGACGACGTCGAGCACGGAGTGACCCGCGCGGTCGTGCGTCGCGGCCGGTATCCGCCAGCCGTCTCCCTTGACCCCCTGAGCACGTCCCCTTAGCGTCCGGGTGTCCGCGTCGTCACGTGGCCGAAGAGCGGAGGGCTGTCGTGCCGTCCTACTCGAGCCGCCGTCTGGCCTTGCGGCGCAGGGTCATCATCGACACCGACGCCAAGAATGAAGCGGATGACCAGTTCGCGATCGTGCACGCCCTGCTGTCGCCGAGCTTCGACCTGCGAGGCATCATCCCCGCGCACTTCGGCTTCCGGCCCGGGCGCAGCGAGCGCAGCATGCTCGACAGCCGCGAGGAGGTCGACCTGATCCTGCGGCTGATGGACCTCACCGACCAGGTGCGAGTGGAGAACGGCGCGCCCTACGCATTGCCCGATCACAAGACTCCTGTGCCTTCTCCGGGCGCGGAGCTCATCATCGAGGAGGCGATGCGATCGGACGACGATCCGCTGTTCGTGGCATTCTTCGGTCCGCTCACCGACATGGCGTCCGCGTTGCTCATGGAACCGCGGATCGCCGAGAAGGACGTGACGGTGGTGTGGATCGGTGGGCCGCCCTACGACGGACCACCGGCCTACCACCCGGAGTTCAACCTGTCCAACGACATCCGCGCCGCGAGTGTCGTCTTCGGCTCGCAGATCAAGCTCTGGCAGATCCCGATGTCGACGTACGTCATGACGGCGGTGAGCTACGCCGAGCTCGACGCGAAGGTCGCGCCGTGCGGGAAGATCGGCGAGTACCTGGTGCGGCAGCTCGTGGAGTTCAACGAGACGTGGGCCGGGCGGCCGATGGAGTACCGCTGCCTCGGCGACTCACCTGCGGTCGGCGTCATGCTCAACCCCCAATGCGGGCGGTACGTCGAGCGACCGGCGCCCGGATTCACCGCCGAGGGCGAGTACGACTTCAGCGTGACCCATCGGCCCATTCGCGTCTACGAGTCGATCGACTCCCGCTTCCTCTTCGAGGACTTCTTCGCCAAGCTCCGGCTGTTCACCAAGGAAAGCGGGACACTCTGACCGGGCCGACGGAACGGGTCAATGCAGTCTTCCTCAGGGGCGGGTGTCCTCAACGCGGCGCGGGAGGCACTCAGTGGCCTCGACCGCCGCGGGTCAGGTCCAGGATCTGCCAGACCAGGCTGAGCAAGTCCGTGCCGCGTCCCTCGACCCCGCCGGAGATCTGGGGATGGACGGTGTAGAAGTGGCGCACCAATCCGTCGTCGTCGCGGTAGAACACGGACACCGCGGAGTCCTGTATGCCGTCGGCGTCCTCGCTGCCGAGGTCACGCTTGAAGGTGCTCCGCCGGGCGCTGAGCAGACGCACGTTCGTCCAGTTCCGACGCCGGGCCTGAGCGCGAAGCACCGGAAGGTCGGCCGTGGCGACGATCGCGACATCGACGGTTTGCGCGAGATGGGGAGCCACGCCGTTGATCCCGTCGACCCACATCGTGCACGTCGGACAGGGCTCGGTCTGCCATGTGCCATCCATGAGGTGGTAGATCACGAGGTCGCGTCCAGGACCGGTGAAGAGCTCGCTCAGCCGGACGGTCGTCACCGGCTCGTCGCCGGCCGACAGGTCCGTGGGTCCTTCCTCGAACAGGTAGTCCTCGACCCTCGGGCCGGGCGGCAGACGGCGACGGAGCTCGGCGACGCGTTCGCGGTGGAGCATCAGCTCGACCTCGGCTCGCCGTAGCTCTTCGCGAGCGTCTCGGTATTCGGCCGACTCCCGGGCGGGATCGGGCTCACGCATGGAGGCCTCTCAACGATCGGTGTAGGGCTGTCGCCATCCTCGAGCCCACATGCACAGAGAGCCGGCCGGCAACACCTCCATCCTCGCTGGTCGAGTGCCCGCTGCCAGGGGTCTGACGACACCTACCGGCCGGGCATCGACTCGGGCTGGCACGACCTTGCTTGCAGCTCACCGTCGACTCGTGAGCGACTCCGGAAAGGCCGGTCGGGGGTGGTTGGTCGATCGAGTCTCAGGCCGGTCAGCGACGCAGGGCACTCCGCAGGGGGAGGGAGCGCTACGCCGCAACCAGTCGAATCCGGACGGTCGTAGCGCCCCCACCCCGTCCTGCCCCGGCTCGGAGCGTTGGGGGAGTGAGCACGGCTCGTGCTCACCCGGCCTGTCTGCTTGCGTCCCCGCACATCGCCTGCTGCTGGAAGGTCGCCAGGGCCTCGTCGATGGGATGGGCCTGCGGGACGCCCGAGGCATCAGGACGGTTCCATCGCACGAGGTTCATCGCGACCGACAGCTGCCGCCCGCCGTCGTCCCGTGTCCAGGACACGGTGAGAGCGCCCCACACGGAGCCGTCATGGCCCCAGAAGGTGCCGCAGTCCGTTGTGACCCTTCTCAGGCCGAGACCGTACTCGATCAGCTCACCTTCCTGACTGATGACCGGGACCGTGCGCGTCATCTCCGCCAGCGACGATCGGCTGACGATCTCGCCGGCGAGCAACTGAGCGTAGAAGCGGTTGAGGTCTTCCATGGTCGAGACCAGCCCGGCCCCCACCGTGACCCAGGACATGTTGTAGACGCTGTAGTCGCGCGGCGGGTCGATCAGACCGAAGAACGCCTCGTACATCCGCGAATGCGGCCCCTTGATCCGCGGCCTGGTCGGGAACTCGGTGTGCCGGAGCCCGGCCCGTTCGATGACGTTCGTGGTGATGTACTCCTCGGCCGTGGTGCCGGTGACCTTCTCCAGGAGTAGGCCGAGGATCAGGTAGTTGGTGTTGGAGTACACCCCCGGTGTGCTGCCCGGCTCGCCGGCGGGCGCCGAGAGGCCCATCCTGACCAGCTCGGTTGGGTCGAACTGCCGGAACCGGTTGTCGTCCAGGCTGGCCGGTGACATGTCCGGTAGGGACGGCCACGCGGCGAGTGAGGGGAACGCAGAGGGAAGGTACTCGGGGATGCCGCTGGTGTGATTGAGCAGCATCCGGATGGTGATCTTCTGGCCGCGCTCCCCGGGGACGAGGTGTGGCAGGTAGCGGCCGATCGGCGCGTCAAGCTCGATCCGGCCCTTCTCGACCTGCTGCATGATCGCGGCGGCGGTGAAGGTCTTGGTGATGCTGCCGACGCGTTGCCGCATGTCGGGCCGGACGGGCCGGCCAGTGCTGAGGTCCGCGATCCCGGAGGCACCGCGCCACACCTGGCCGGCACCACGTACTTCGGCGTAGATGCCTGGCATCCCCGCACGGTGCACACCGTCGAGGGCGGACGCCAGCGTCGCCGGGTCGAGGCTGGACGACGGACTCGCGCCGCGAGCCGGCGCGGCCTCCGCGGAGTCGGGCGTCGGGACCGCGCCCGCCACGCCGGCACCGATACTCAGCGTGGCGACGCCCGCACATGCCATCCGTCGAATCCTCACGAAATCGGTCCTTTCTCTGATCAGGTGGCTATGACGGAGCCGTTCTCCGTCCACGGGCCCTCGTGTCTTCACGCCGCGAGGGCCCGACGCAGCACCGCGCCGAGCTCGGCGATCTGCCGCTGGGACACCTCGGCCGACACGATCGCTTGCGACCCGTGGAAGGTGCCGGGCCACTGGTGCAGCTCGACCGACACGCCCGCCTGGAGCAGGCGAAGCGCGTACTGGATGTCCTCGTCGCGGTTCGGACAGAACTCCGCGGTCGCGATGTACGCAGGCGGCAGGCCGGACAGGTCGACGGCCCGGGCCGGGGCGGCATACGCCGACGCGGGCGCGGAGCCCAGGTAGTGGCGCCACGCCACGGCGATCCTGTCGCGGGTCATCCACGGCGTGTCGGTGAAGTGTCGCGCCGACCAGGTCGTCTGTCGGTCGTCAAGTGCGGGCTGGTTGAGCAGCTGGAAGCGGATCGGTGGGCCCTGTTCGTCACGCGCCCGCAACGCCACGCCAGCCGCTAGTCCTCCACCGGCGCTGTGGCCTCCGACCGCGATCCGGTCCGGGTCGATGCCGAGGTCAGCGGCATGCTCGAACACCCACGTCAAGGCGGCGTAGGCATCGTCCAGAGCGGCCGGGAACGGGTTCTCGGGTGCCAGCCGGTACCCCACCGAGATCACCACCGCGCCGGAGCCGTCGGCGAGCCGGGCCGCCCACGGATGCTCGGAGTCGAGGTCGCCCATGATCCAGCCGCCGCCGTGCAGCCACACGACCGCGCCCTGGGCGAGCCGTGGGCGATAGATCCGCACTGGCACGTTTGGGTCGGCGGGCACCGTGCGGTCTTCGACCTCCATACCCGAGATGTCCAGCGCTGGAGCGGAGGCCGACAGCGCCGCGGCCGTCGCGCGAGCGGCGACCGGGTCCGTCAGGTCCAGCTCGGGAAAGAAGGGGATGAAGGCTTCGAGCTCGGGGTCCATGTCGACATCCTCGCCGTCGACCGCCCCGGGATCAGCCGCCGGCCGTCGGATGCTCGAGGCGGATCTCGCGCCAAGCGTCGCCTATCCTCCTCGCATGGAGGCCCTGGCCCGACGGCTGTCGCAGCTGGACTCGCACGTCGAGGGTGCGGTCCGCATCGTCATGTTCTACGACACGATGATGCGCCGACGGGTGGATCTCCCGGCGCTCGCGAGGGCCTCCGCGGGGTTGGCCGCGTGCGTGGCTGGGATTCGCCTCCACAGCTCGGAGCGCGCGATCCGCATGGCACCCGACGGTCGACCGGCGGCCTCGCCGCCGGCGCCGGCGTCCCTCACGACACCGATCACGCTCGACGACGAGGAGATCGGCACGGTGTGGCTGGAACGCCCTGGCGCACCGAACCCGCTCGACGAGGTGATGCTGGACCGGCTCGCCATCGCCGTCGCGGCGGTCGTCGAGAGGTACGGTCCGGCCCGCACCTCCATGGCCGACCCCGCCCTGGTCGAGCTCGTCATCAGCGCCGACAGCGACGAGGCGGCACGAGCCCGGGCGCTACGGCTCCTGGGTTTCCCCGCCGACCTGCCCGTCCGCGTCCTCGCCGTACGATCGCGGCTTCCGCTCAGCCAGGTGGCCGGCGCGGTGTGCCCGGCCCGGCCGGTGAAGGTGGCGACGTTCGCCGGTGTGGGCGTCATCCTCGCGACGACCGTTGACCGGACCCGTTTCCCGGCCGGGGTGCGCGCCGGCATCGGCGCCGCCGACAGCCCTGACCGATCGTGGCGGGAAGCGCGTACCGCTCTCCGTTTCGCCACGTCGCGCCAGCCGGTCGTGCACTACGACGACCTGGGTGCGCTCGCGCTGCTCGCCCAGGTTCCGCCGGACGCCGTCCGAGGCAACGCCGACGTGGCCGCGGTCACACGGGTCGCCGAGAGCGCCGAGGATCTCGAGACCCTGGAGGCCTACTGCGAGACCGGGTCCCTGCGGCGCGCCGCTGAGCTTCTCCACCTGCACCACAGCAGTGTTTCTCGACGGCTCGACCGGCTCGGGAAGGCCTTCGATGTCGACCTCACCGAGGCCACTGGACTCACCCGGGCGCGACTCGCTCTCACCGCGTGGCGGCTGCTCGACGGCTGAGGAGCGAACCACCTCAGGCCAACCTCGTGCCCCGTACTCCTGGTGGACCACCGGACCGTGCTAGTCACCGGCGAGGGGGGAGCGAGCGATGGCTTCGACGGCCGCGCTCATGGAGTCGTCCATGTAGACGGAGGTGGTGGAGAGGTTGGAGTGTCCCGCGATCTGCGCGACGGTGGCGATGTCGACGCCGGCCCTGGCCAGGATGGTCAGCGCGGTATGGCGGAGCGAGTGAGGTGTGGCCCGGCGGCCGAGGAACTGGCGGGTGTAGCGCTCCACCATGCGTTGGACGTCGCGCGGGGAGAGCCGTCGGCCACGGATGGTGACGAACAATGCGTTCGCGGCGTCTTGCACCTTGATGCGCTCGGCACGGTCGTCCGTTCTCGGTGTAGGGGGAGGAGGTCGCTCCTCGGCCAAGTAGCGCTCGATCGCCGTGAGCGTGGCCTTCGAGAGAGGCAGGTCGCGGCTCTTGCCCCCCTTGCCGCGCACGTGCAGGACCGGCGTGCCGGTCTCCTCGTGTACACGGACGTCGCTGCGGTTGGCGCCACACACCTCCGACACCCGAGGTCCGGACTCCACGAGCAGGCGCAGGATCGCCTCGTCCCGCAAGGTCAACCGCTGGTCGGCCCGAAGCGCCTCGCGTGGGAGGCTCGCCGGCGAGGAGCGGAGCGTGAGCGCCTCGTCGAGCTGGAGTCCGATCCGCGCGCCCGCCGCTCGCTTGGGGACACGGGGCGGGCTGACCCTGGTCGTCGGGTCGACCTGGACGTACCCCTTGTCGGTGGCCCAGCGGAACAGCCCGCGAACGGCGGCGAACCAGCGAGCCAGTGAGTGTGGGCCGCGACCAGGGGGAGTGGAGCCGTCCTCGGCGATCTTGAGGCCCTTGGTGTAGCGGCGGTCCGGAGACTTGGCGAGGGTGGTCAGCGCGACTTCCAGGTCGTCCGGCTCGATCTCGTCGAGGGCCTTGTCCGGGCCGAGGAGAGTGGTGAACTCGGTGAGGTCGCGTCGGTAGGCGAGTAGGGTGGTGGGGCTGAGCTGGGCTCGGGCCACGCGACGCTCGAGGATCTCCAGGTACTCCAGTGTCGCGGCCTCGACGGTCACCTCCGACGATGATCTTGGTCGCGCCATGGCGCGGAACCATACCACGTCGTGGATTGCCTATTACACGACATGGATCATCGGTTCGCCGAGACCGCTCGCCTCGCCGGGGACGAGTCGGCAGCCCAGCGACACCGTGCGACGGCGGCGGGTGCTGTGCTCGATGTGCTCGACGGCACGCACCTCGACACGGCCGTCTCGCAGCCAGGCGCCGGGCTTCCAGCCCGCCGAGGCACCAACGTTCGATCTCCGCGCGGCTCGCATGCTGTCTTAGCTCACGGTGCCGTCTGCGCTCACGGGCGTGTCTCACCAGCGACTCGTGTGGGCGTCACGACGTGCCGACCCATGCACACACGACAGGTGTGGGCGGCGGTGGCGACGTGCGCCAGCCGTTCGCGGGGATCGGCGCCGCGAGAGCGACGACCGCGCGCGGGCCGGCTGGGAGAGCGGGATGAGGCCTCCGAACGGAGGCCTCCCCGGAGGCTAGTTGACATAATGTCGATTATCGGCGCTTTATCGAGGGGGCTAGAACTGCCGGATCGTCCCGTCGATGTCAGCATCACGCGGAGACCACCTGCGTCCAGCTCACCGACGTTCGGGCCGTCCGCCAGGACGACCACCCGTACGCCGCGGCCAGCATTCGTGTCGCCGCCGGCACGTCGTCCACTTGCAGGTCGATCGCCCGCACTGCCATCACATGAGCCCCTTCGTGTGACGTGCGGCCGATGCTAGAGCACTCGCCCAGCGCGACGAGGCGTTCGCACGGACCTCCCGCGCAGCTCGTTCCCGGAGGCCCGGAACGCCCACCACGCGTCGAGGCGCAAGCGCTTCTTGACGGTCTTGCCCTCAGGGCCCTCTGGACGAACACCCGTGGACGCGAGTCACCGCTCGTCGAGGGTCGCGGCTCGACGAGCCTTCGGCGCCCGATCCGGCTGGCTGCGCAACGCCTGAGGCAGGAAGTTCTTCAGCTGGTTCCCGCGCCTGCGGGCCCAACCGACGCCCCAGCCGTACGCGCAGACCAGAACCCACCCATCCGGACCGGTGTCGGGGATCTCGGCTCCGCTGACGTAGGCGTGCCACCGCGGGTCGTCCGGTGTCCAGTCACGCGCCTCGACGACCCGATCCGCGTCGAGGTAGCCGGCCAGCGCCTGCGCGGGCTCGAACCTGCCGGGTCGGGCCCGACCGAGCGGAAGGCCCGGCCGGGTGAGCACATCGTCAGGCAGACCAGAGGGTGTGGCAGGCCGCGCGAACACACGGTCACCGCGAACGACGATCGGCAGGTCGACGAGCTCGGGAACCGTCGCCTTCGCGAACGCGCGCCAGGACGCGGCGGCCGGCTCCGGCTTTGGCTGGCGGGCCCGCCGACGCCGCTCTCGTCCGGCCGCCTCTGCGGCAGGCTCGGGCGTGGCGTCCCGCCGCAGCAGCGCGACGAAGTGGCCTTCGCCGGCCAGTCGATGCGGCCAGAGCCGGGCGGTTCGGTCGGTCGGCGCATCCCCCACGCGTCGTCCCCTGGCGAATCCCTGCGTGCAGTCCTCGATCGTCCACCCGGGGTGGTCAGCGACGAACGCGGCGATCCGCTCCTCGTTCTCCTCCACGGCGAAGGTGCAGGTGCTGTAGACGAGCACGCCACCGGGAGCCACGAGCTTGCCAGCCTCGGCGAGCAGTCTCGCCTGGCGGCGCGCCGAGCCGTGCACGGCGGCGACGCTCCAGTGCCGGATCGCCTCCGGGTCGCGGCGGAACATGCCCTCACCCGTGCACGGCGCGTCGAGCAGCACCCCGTCGAAGCTCGCCGGCGCGAGCCGAGCTAGGTCGGCGATCGGCCGGCTGCACGTCACGACGTTGGCAGCGCCCCAGCGGTCGAGGTTCTGGTGCAGCGCCCCGAGCCGGCTCCGTTCGACCTCGTTCGCCACCACGACGCCGTCGGGGCCGACCAGCTCGGTGAGCCGGGTGGTCTTGCCGCCCGGCGCCGCCGCCAGGTCGATCACCGCCGCCCCGGGTCCCCTCTCCGCGAGGCCACGCGCCAGGATCTCCGCCGGGCTCATCGCCGACGGCTCCTGCAGGTAGAACAGACCAGCCCGGTGGGCCGGGTGATCGCCCAGCCGGAGAGGCGTCCCACCAGGCAGCCGGAACCCGGTCTCGCACCACGGTACGGGTTCGAGCGGAACGCCGAGGACGGCGTCGAGCTGGTCGGCCGAGACCTTGCGGGCGTTGCGGCGAAGACCACGGACGTGTGGCTGGCTGGCGGCGGCCACGAAGTCGGGCAGCTCGTCCCCGAGGACGTCTCGCAGCCGAGCCACGAACTCGTCCGGCAGCCTGTGGGTCACCCGCGTACTCCTCAACGTCCGGCCAGCTGGATACCACCCATCGTGGCAGTCGGCGCATCGGCCGGTGAGACAGGTGCGGTACCGCACCGGCCGCCCGCCGGAGCTCCCGTGAACTGCCGGCGCCCTCGCTCGACACAGGCTTCAGTCGAGACAGAACTCGTTGCCCTCGGGATCCGCCATGACGATGAAACCGGCACTGAACGGCGGCTCGGGCTCGTGGCGGCGTAGCCTGGTCGCTCCCAGCGCGACGAGCCGCTCGCACTCGGTCTCCAGCGCCGCCATCCGCTCCTCTCCGGACAGGCCGGGAGCCACCCGCACGTCCAGGTGCAAGCGGTTCTTGGCCGTCTTGCCCTCTGGCACCTTTTGGAAGAACAGCCGTGGGCCGCGCCCTTCCGGGTCCTCGATGGCCGACCTCTCGTTGCGCTTGTCCTCCGGTACGCCCATGCGCTCGAGGAACTCGTCCCACGCGGCGAGCGGGTCGGCGCCGTCGGGCAGGTCGACACCGGGCGGGGCGGGATGGACGTAGCCCAGGACCTCCCGCCAGAAGGCCGACAGTCGCGCCGGGTCGTGGCAGTCGACGGTGATCTGGACCTCACGGCTCATCGGGTTCCTCCCCTCGAGTGGAGGTAGAGGTCGCGGAGCAGGCAGACCTCGGACAGGTGGTGGATCAGCTCCCGGTGGATGTGGAGGACCAGGTCGGCCATGGGCGCCTCCGGGTACGGCTCCTTCTCGCCGACCGGGACCGCGAGCCCGTCCTCACCGAGACCGCGTACCCCGGTGAGCCACACGTCGAGCTGCGTCTCGAGCTGGTGGAGCGCCTCCGCCGCGGTGCCGGCGTACTCCCAGGTCTCGTACGACGCCGGCGGGGCGCCGAAGTGGGCCGCGTTGCGGACGGCGAGCACGCCGACGATGACGTGACCGAGCCGCCAGGCGATCGTGGTGAAGGGCGGCGGCACCGGCTCGGGGAGCGCGTAGTCGATCGTGAACTCCCCCACACCGGCCTGTACCGGGGCCGTCGAGGTGCCGCGCGGCCGCACGCTCCACGCGTCGGGCACCGGTGACCAGAAGTACTCCTCGTCGGTAAGCCCTTCGAGACGACGGCGAAGCTGGCTGTTCCAGTGGAACTCCCACTGCTCCCGCAGGGCCCGGTTCCAGTCGACGTTCCTGTCAGTCATGACGGCCACCTTGGCACCGAATGCGGACAGGTTCGGTCCTCTATCTCTGGCAGAGTGGTCGGGTGTCGGGCGGTGGTGAGCGGCGGGGTACGACCGAGCGGGTGCTCGCCCTCCTCGGGCTGCTGCAACGTCGGCGGGTGTGGACCGCCCCTGAGCTCGCTGAGCGG
>Ga0310836_100549_pt1 | contig 28883 bp, 24 predicted proteins | sample SM_ome_4_FD_201310 | JGI IMG/M metagenome (GOLD analysis project Ga0310836, IMG submission 201310) | Sorghum-adapted microbial communities enriched on stacked mutant (SM) sorghum from Joint BioEnergy Institute, Emeryville, California... ... | reverse complement strand
CGATCGGCGTCGTCGAGACGGTCGCTTCCGCCGGGCTGCTGCACGTGCTGTCCGATTTTCAGACCCGCTATCCGCACGTCTCGCTCTCGCTGGTGACGGGAACATCGCCGGATCTGCGCGCGAAGGTGCTGAATTATGAATTGGACGGAGCGTTCGTCACGGGGGAGATCGGTTCGTCCCTGCTGGTGTCCGAATATGAGATTTGGGATGTCGTCGGGCTGGTGACGCACAGCGCCGTGGAGGAGATTTCAACCTCGGATCTGTCCCGGGTGACCTGGGTGGTGTTCCAGAAGGGATGCCCGTTCCGCGCGTTGACGGAGGCGTGGCTGGAGAGCGCGGGCCTGAAGCCGGCGCAGGTGATCGAGACCGCCACGCTGGAGACGATGCTGGGCTGCGTGCGGTCCGGCCTGGGAGCGACGCTGCTGCCCGTCTCCGCGCTGCCGCAGGAAGACGGGCAATTGCGCGTGCTACCCGTTCCCGAGGCGTACCGGTCCATGACGACCCGGCTCGTCCGCCGCAGGGACCGGTTCGTCAGCAAGGCGTTCACCGCCTTCGTCGAGCGGCTCAACGCACGGGTTCGGTAAGTAGAGGGGGCATAGCATCAAGTCCTATGTGGAGATGTTGGTTTTTTGAACAGAGTTAGTCCATTAGCATTAAAAACTATTTACAGCACATAGTGGATGTGAGAACATGTGTATATATTTGGAAAATGGGTAGAATTAGCAACTTTGTATAGATTGCAAGGAGGAGTTTTTGATGAAGAAAATACTAATTAGCCACTCCAATAATATCGAATACGATGAAGATACTGTCAGATTCAATGGGAAAGAAGTTGCTGATTATGAAGATATGAGTCCAAAAGAATATGCATACGATAAATTAAGAAAGTTTTACAGTACATATTTATCAAATCAATTCGAGAATCTAATAGTTTTAACAGGATCAGGCTCATCAATTGGCATAGGTGCTGATACGAAAAAAGGCAAGACGATGAAAGAACTATGGGAGACTGTAACCGAGGAAATTGGGAAAGAGGAATTTTCTCGCTTTTGTGAGGCCATAAAATTTGACGAAAGCAATCCTGATCTAGAGGCATTGCTCTCAAGGGCAATTAGTGCTCAGGATTTTGTTCCCCGTAATGTAGAAGGAATGATTAGGAGAATCCAAAATATTATTAAAGAAGAATGCACACTAATTCTTCCAGAGAACTCTCATCACGAATTGTTTCTAAAGAAACTTACCTCCAGAAAGCTAAAGTACCCGCGTTTAAAAATTTTTACACTTAACTATGATACATTATTTGAACAAGCTGCAAGTCGATGTGGGTACACCATAATTGATGGATTCTCGTACTCATTCCCAAGACGATTTATTGGCAAGAAGGACTCCTTCCCGATAAGTCGAATACTGTTTGTCAAAGTGTAATCGGGTGGTGGGAAGATGCTTCAATTTGGCTTATATGAACAGGTCATTACGGACTACCTGAAAGATGAACTGTCTAAATTAAATGAAGACTGGCACGAAGCTAAAATTGAAAAAATCGACCACGCTGAATCAGCGGCAATCCTCGGAAAATATATGGGGCGCATGTTGACCGAAGTCATGCATTACCTGGACAACAGCGAAACAGCCGTCAGAGACCGCGTCGCATTATGTAATTCCATCATCAGCTTCATCATTCAATACCTGGATCATCACACCGATCAGCTGGATGATGAACTGGTATCCAGGCTAAAAGGTCAGTTGATTCACCAAGACGCAGAGATGTTGCTCGAATTACTCGATAAAAAGGCATTCTCCAAGCCAGCATGCGCCCTGACACCTCTCTGTCCATCAGTTCTTTGTTCACCGGGGATAAGCGGGAACCAAGCATGATGGCTGAGTTGAAGAAAGAGATTGTCACGTGTGATCGGATTGACTTCCTTGTATCCTTCATCAAGTTCAGCGGGTTGCGCTTGCTGTTGGATGATCTCCGAACATTCACCCAGCAAGGCGGACAACTTCGCGTGATTACGACGAGTTACATGGGAGCCACTGATTACAAAGCTGTTCAGGAATTGGTCAAGCTTCCGAACACGGAAGTGAAAATTTCCTATGATACGAAAACGACACGACTTCATGCCAAGGCTTATTTATTTTGGCGAAATACAGGCTTCAGCACCTTGTATATCGGTTCCTCCAATATCTCTGAATCGGCCATGACTTCAGGTCTCGAATGGAATGTGAAATTGACTGAACAGGATGCTCCTTATCTTGTGAAAAAAGTGGAAGTGACATTCGAGCACTATTGGAATAATCCTGAATTTACGACGTTTATTCCACATAAGCACGAGCAGAAATTGCGGCAGGCATTAAGGGCGGAACGATCCTGGAAGATCGATGACCAAGATACGTTAGGTTATTATTTTGACATTCAACCCTACTACTACCAACAGGAAATTCTGGACAAGCTGCAAGCTGAGCGAGAAGTTCATAAGCGGTATCGCAATCTTGTCGTTGCGGCAACCGGGACCGGGAAAACAGTCATTTCTGCATTTGATTATCGAAGGTTTTGTCAGCAAAACCCTGGAAAGAAGAACAGGCTGCTGTTTGTAGCCCATCGCAAAGAAATACTTAACCAGAGCGTGGCTTGCTTTCGCTCCATTTTACGGGATATGAATTTTGGGCATGTGATGGTGGCAGGTCAAGTACCGGAACAGATTGATCATTTGTTTGTGTCCATACAGTCAATGAACTCCAGGGATTTGTATTCGATGACGCCTCCTGATTATTATGACTTTATCATTGTGGACGAGTTTCATCATGCGGCCGCACCGTCATATCAGCAGTTGCTGGCATACTATAAGCCCAAAATCTTGCTTGGACTGACAGCCACACCGGAACGTTCGGACGGCAAGAACGTCACCGAATACTTCGATGGACGAATAGCTGCAGAGATTCGATTATATGAAGCGATTGAGCGTAAACTGCTCAGTCCATTCCACTATTTCGGAGTCACAGACTCCGTGGATCTGAGCCAGGTCAAATGGAGATTCGGCAGGTATGACGAAGCGGAATTGGAGAAAGTGTTCGTTCTTCAGGAACGAGTAGCACGAGAGCGGGCAAGGTTGGTCTATGATGCGGTACAGCGTTATTGCAATGACATCGGTGATGTGATCGGGATCGGGTTCTGCGTCAGCCAGCTCCACGCCGAGTTTATGGCCAAGCAATTCAATGACTTTGGGGTTCCTTCGGAGTTCCTGACCTCCGAGTCGCCAGACGACGTGAGGGATACCGTGAAGAAACGGCTGGTCAACAAGAAAATCCATTTTGTATTCGTTGTGGATCTGTATAACGAAGGTGTGGATATTCCCGAAGTGAATACCGTACTGTTCCTGCGGCCTACGGAAAGTTTGACGGTCTTCTTGCAGCAGCTTGGACGGGGCTTGCGGCTCTGCGAAGGGAAGGAAGCTTTGACGGTGCTTGATTTTGTCGGACAGGCTCACAAGGATTACAACTTCGAGCAACGTTTCCAGGCCCTGTTGCCTCGAACACGCAGGTCAGTATTGAGGGAAATTGAGCAAGGATTTACGAATGTGCCCAAGGGATGCTCGATCATCCTGGAGAAGCGGGCACAGGAGGTGATCCTGGCTCATATTCGAGCTTCGATCAATAATCTGAGAACAATACGCCGTAAAGCAACTGATTATTTCACTCATCACCAGGAATGGAGATTGGGAGAGTTCTTTGAAGATTATCATGTGAAGCCGATCGAAGTGTATGGTCGTTCAACACCTACAACCGTCTATGGGTTGGGGATTAGAGAAAATGTTGTACCATGTGATGTGCCTGTTGGGGAGATCCGCGAGAGGGTATTGGCAAGTGGGCTCAAACAGCTTTCATACTGCAATTCCGCACGCTTTATTGAATTTTCACTTCGTGCGTTGGCTTCCATTCGAGACGCCAAGGGGCAAGGTTCGATGAATCTTACGCCGGTTGAACGTTCAATGCTCCTCATGCTGTATTACACCTTTTGGAATGTGGGCTTGTCGGAGTGGAAATACGACCAGTTTCGTAGCGTGGAAGAGGCGCTTTATTGGTTGATTGGGCATCCTTTGGCTTATGCGGAGATATGTGATGTATTGCGCCATCAATATGAACATATCGATATCGTAGGCAGGCCAATCAAAGGAATCGATGAAGATATACCGATCGATCTGTATTGCAATTACTCAAGTGATCAGATCCTGGCTGCACTGGGACTGCATACGGCATGGAAGCATAGGCATTTTCAAGAGGGGGTTCTGTATCTCGCAAATCGCAACATGGATGTATTCTTCGTGACATTGGTGAAATCCGAGAAAGATTACTCTCCCACGACGATGTATCAGGACTATGCGGTGAACGAGCGGGTATTCCATTGGCAATCGCAGAGTCGAACGACCGTTCAGTCCCCTACAGGACGCCGGTATATTAACCAGAAGCATAGCAAGCATCCTGTATTGTTTTTTATCCGGGAGAAGAAAAGTGACGGAGTCGTGACGATGCCTTTTACTTGTGTCGGTTTGGCGGATTACAAGAACCATTACGGATCGGCGCCGATCAACATGGAATGGACGATGCGGGAACCGCTGCCTGCTTTTGTGTTGGATGTGTCAGCTTTAGGATAAGATGAAGATGGGGAGCCTGTGATACTTGGAGCGGTGCTTTTTTAGAATCTCGTTCTTCATCTCGAGTTGGCGGATTCGCTTCTGCATGTCGAGGAAGATCTTTTCCTCCATTTCCAGGTTACCGCTGCTGCGAAAAACGTTGACCGGATCCTTTTTGAATTTGCTGATCCAACGGTGCAGGGTATTGTCGGATACGCCCAGTTCCCGAGCGACATGCGCCACCGGTTTTCCCTGTTCCTGGATCATCTTCACGTAAACTCTACATCATGCTTCAAAGCATCAAGTTTCTTATCCATGATCTGCAACATGGTGCGAATATCATCAGGCTGATCAGAAAAAAGCATATCGACTTTTTCTTCAATACGGGACACATTCTTCTGGAGCTCTTCTGTTCGTATGTCAATATCATCAAGCCGCTCCTCTATAGAGTCCAGGCGAGCAATAAGAGGTTCAAATTTCTGGCCAAGCTTTTCATCAAGCAAAGCTCCGATCTCTTTGATGATATTATCCATCCTATATCACGCTCCTAATATAGACTATAGACATATTAGCATAGACCATCATCGTGCTCCAGCAACTTGCGCTCTATTCGCCAATCGGTTCCGTATCATAGTCATGCCAATACGACATCATCAATCACTTTCCTATATGGTGATCATCCATTCAATCATACTCATGCGATCGTTCACAATTGGTCATTTTCACCCCAGGTTGACCTCATTTCGACATGATCATGAAGCAAGAAGATGGTGTGAGTTCGCCAATTCGCAAATTATCATTGGGGGCAACCCCCATTCGATGTTATGATAGATACCATATCAACCAAGAGATCGTCTATCTTCGTCGAATGGAGTTGGTGCCATGAAGGTGAGGTTTCCGCGCTTCGATGATCGTTCGATCTGGCTTCAAGTGACTGTGACGGTCGTGATCGGCTTGCTCGCCACGCTTGCTCTCATCTTCGCGCCGGACTCCATCCAGGTCCAGAGTGAGAAGGGCACGCTGGATCTGAGCGATATCCGCATAAGTGAAACTCCGGTCAAACTGACCGGGGAATGGGCGTTTTATTGGCATGAACTGCTTGAGCCGGATGACATCCATACGCGGGAAGCGGAGAAGCACGACCAGGAACGCTGGATCGATCTGCCCCGATCCTGGCTGGGTTATGCGCTGGATGATCAGAAGCTCGGCAGTACGGGATATGCCACCTACAGGCTGAACATCCGGCTGGCTGATGAGGAAAGCCACGAGCGTCTGGCGCTGAGGATGCCCAGCATCTTCCAATCGTATCGCTTGTGGATCAATGGCGAGCTGCTGGCGGCAATTGGCGAGGTCGGTGAATCCGGGGAGAGCGTGACGCCGCGCCTGGCGACGAAGCTCGTGTTCTTTCAGCCTGAGAGCGATACGGTTGAGCTCGTGATGCAGGTGGCCAACTTTCATCACCATCGGGGCGGCATCACCAAGTTCATCGAGCTTGGCGGCAGCGACCGCATGGCCTTCAGGACCAATCTGAAGATCGCCTGCGAGATGTTTATCACCGCCAGCCTGATGATGATCGGCCTGTATCACCTGCTGCTGTTCTTCCTGCGGCGCAAGGACAAGGCACCTCTGTACTTTGGGCTGTTAACCTTCTCGCTCAGCATCCGCTCACTGCTCGTCGGCGAGATCATCCTCACGATGATATGGCCCGCATGTCCATGGGAGCTGCAATTCAAGATCGAGTATCTGATCCTGAGCTCCTGCGGATACCTCACGACCAGATATGCCCGATGCATCTTCCCTCTGATCGTACCGCGCTGGTTCCTGCGATCTTCCGAGGCCGCAACCGGCCTTCTGTGTGCGCTGGTCATCCTTACGCCGGCATTGATCTATACGAAAGCCCTGCCGATCATCGGCGTCGTGGTGGTCACGCATATGGTGTACCTGATGGCAGGCCTGGTTCTGGCATTCAGGAGCAGGCTGGAGGGCGCGAGGATCTTCCTGTGGGTGTCCGTGATCACGCTCGTCACGGTGATCAACGACTTCCTCTATTACAGCGAGCTGTCGCCGGTCGGCAATACTTCGCCGCTCGGCCTTCTGGTGTTCACGATCGCCCAGATGACGCTGATCTCCGCGAGATTCACGAGAACGGCGGCGAATGAGGAGCGGATCGCGCGCGAGCTGCAGGAGGCAAATGCCATGCTGACCGGGATGAACACGAATCTGGAGAAGCTCGTGCAGGAACGCACGCAGGCGTTGTCCGTGGCGCATGAGGATCTCCGCACCTCCTACGACAAGCTGCTGCAATCGGAGCAAGGGAGGAAGAAACTCCTCGCCTATATCACGCATTCGCATGCCGCTCTCCAGCATGCTGGGTTATGTCGAGGCTGTGCGGGATATGGTCAAGCCGGAGCGCAATGAGCAGTACCTGAGATACATCCGCGACAACACCATCCGCATCCATCGCATGATCGAGGAGCTTTCCTTCCTGTCTCATCTGGAAACGGGGCAAATCTCGTACCGCATGGAGAAGGTGCGCGTCGCCCGGTTCCTGCGCGACTTCCATGGCCAGTATGAGCTCGTCGTGCGCGATGCCGGCCTGGACTTCGTGCTGGATTGTGGCGAGGAAGCGCCGGGCGGGCACGCGCCGGTAGTCGAGATGGATGTGCAGAGATTGGAGCAGGCCTTGTTTAATCTGGTATCCAATGCGATGAAATTCACCGCCAGCGGCGGGTCGATCAGGCTGACGCTGCGCATCGAAGAAGTGCGGGGTACCCGCTATGCGGTCGTGGGTGTGGAAGACACCGGGATCGGCATTCCTCCCGACCAGCTGGAGCGTATCTTCGAGCGCAATTACCGCTACGACCGGCCCGGGTCGGAGAATGGCCCGACAGGCAACGGCCTGGGGCTGGCGATCTGCCGGGAGATCGTGATCGCGAGTGGCGGCACGATCAGGGCGGAGAGCGACGGTGTGATGGGAGCGTCCTTCATGATCTCCCTTCCATGCGTTCAGGCAGTTTGATCGGATGAGCGTGACGGAATGCAGGAATCTAAATTTTTCTTTACATTGCATGCCATGCATGCTCCCGCCGTGATAGACTGGTAGCAGACCTGTGAGAGCCTGCTGGACTGCGTGATCAGGGTGAACCGGATCAGACAGGCAACCCGTTGTTGCAGGGCCTGATGAAAGTCAGCGGTATGATCGGGGCATGGGTACCGCATGGAGCATCAGGTTGTAGCCGTGCTTGATGGGAGATCGACGGACGACCCGGTGCGTCAGATGAAGGGGCAGGTGACAGAGGTTTGGTTGCACACAAAATCATGATCGTCGATGACGATCCGAATATCTGTGAGATCGTGCAAGCCTATTGCGAGAAAGAAGGGTTCAGTTGCTCCTGCAGCCACAACGGCGCGGACGCGATGAAGCTCCTGCACTCCTTCAGGCCGGATCTGATCGTGCTGGACGTGCTCCTGGCCAATGACAATGGCATCGATTGGTGCAGGCGTGCGCGCATGATCACCGATGCGCCGATCGTCTTCCTCAGCAGCCGCGAGGAAGACGAGGTGAAGATCCGGGCGTTAGCCATCGGCGGCGATGACTATGTGACGAAGCCGTTCAGTCCGGGCGTGCTCATCGCCAAGATCAAGGCGCATCTGCGTCGGGTATCCGCCGGCAGAGGCGACCAGCTGCTGGAGCTGCCTGGCATGACGCTGGACTACTATGCCCAGTCGGTCATCATCGGACAGACGACGATCTTCCTCTCCAAGAAGGAGTTCGGCCTGGTGTCCTACCTGGCACAGCACGTCAATCGGGCGGTCAGCTCCGAGTCGCTGTTCCAGCTCATCTGGGAAACGGACAGCCTGGAGGACACCAGAACGCTCGCCGTGCATATCAGCAATCTTCGCCGGAAGATCGAGGCTGACCCGGCCAATCCCGAGCGTATCGTGACGGTCCGTGGCATCGGTTATATGCTGGTGGCGAGAGGCGCAGCCCGGGCATGAGATGGGTTATGTCTCGACAAGATGATGATTTATTTATACTGTCTCGAGGTATCTCCAAAAAGTGGGGTGGGGCTAAAATTGACCTCGAGAGGCTTATTTCTGCCACATGCGAGTGTATCAACTCCATGTGGTTTTCTTTTTTTATAGCGACGCCCTGTGCTGAATGCCGCAATGTCTCAAGCCCAGTTGACAGGGCGTGCAAGAATCAAGCCTGGCGATGGGAAATGCAGCTGTTCAAAGCACCCAAAACATGGTACAATTCAAGCTAATATTCGAGAAGTAACCGATTACCCTGTTGATCTGGCGAAGTTCCAGGTCACGCATGTCAAGCCGATGAAGAAGGATGATGATGATGCGACCGACAATTTATGACATAGCCCGTCTGGCCGGGGTGTCGACCGCCACGGTGTCCAAGGTGTTCAACCAGACCGGCAATATCAGCGAGAAGACAAGAAGGCGTATCCTCGAGATCAGCAAGGAACTGAACTACCAGCCGAATGTGCTGGCATCCGCCTTGAATGGCAAGAAGACGTTCAGCCTCGGCCTGCTCATCCCCGATATGGTCAACCCGTTCTTCGCCGAGCTGGCGCGCCATGTCGAAGATCGGGCGCAGGAGCTCGGCTTCAACCTGATCATCTGCAATACGGATAACGATATGAAAAAGGAAATCAAATATATCCAGCTCCTGAGACAGAAAAGCGTCGATGGCATCATCGTCGCCACCGGTGTGCGAAACGACGAGTTTCTGAAGGAACTGATCGACCAGCGCGTGCCGATCGCCCTGGTGGCGCGGGAGATGTCGGTCCTGTCGACCAGCACGGTGCTGGTCGATGATTTCGCCGGCGGCTACAATGCGACCCGGCATCTGATCGAACTGGGCCACCGGCGGATCGCGGTGATCGCCGAAAGCATGAGCGTCAGCAGCAGCAAGGAGCGGGTGCGCGGCTACCGGCACGCACTGGAGGAAGCCGAACTGCGCTATGACGAGGAGCTTGTGCTGACCAGCGACTTCTCGATCGAATCCGGACGGGTAACGGCGCTTGCGATCCTCCAGCGGCCGTCCCGGCCGACGGCGATCTTCGCCTGCAATGACCTGCTGGCGATCGGCGCCTTACAGGCAGCGAAGGAGCTGGGCATTCGGGTGCCTGATGATCTGTCGGTCGTCGGGTTCGACAACACGATCCTGGCTTCGATCACAGACCCGCCGATGACGACCGTCGCCCAGCCCATCCGTGCGATGGGGCATCAGGTCGTGGACCTGATCGTGGCCGAGATCAATGAGGAGAGCACGGTCAAACAACGCGTCGTCCTGCTTCCCGAGCTCATCATTCGCCAATCGACACAGGCTTTGCGTTAGACTGCGTCTCCATCCATTGGTTGCCTATGATCGGATGGCCTGGAGTTCACGGAAACTGGATTCCGGAGATGGAAGAACTACGCTTTTTTCAACTGCCAACGGAACGAGGATGCCCGATCTTGCATGTTCGGGCGGGATGCCCGCCTCCAATTCCCCAATGACGCACAGACGTTCCGTTGGCTGCGAGAAACAACGCATTCCTTGAAAACGCTTCAAAAAAAGTGTTGACGGGAGAAGAAGTGTGATGTATGATGCCAATTAAGGAAACCGATTTCCTTACTCTTCACCTACGATTCACATCCTCGATCCCGATTACCCCCTGGATTGAACACCATTCTGGGCAAATCTGCGAACTCCATGAGCGATACACAGGCAAAATCAGCGCAGGACCGGGCGACTTGTCCATTTGCGTGCGAAAAAATCGATGATCGCACCTTGTTTTCACATGTCAAGTTAACCGGTTACCCTTTCATTTTGTTTTCATTTTGAGTTAACCGGTTACCCTAACGGTGCAGGTTCAGTTCCGAGGAATGGAGGAATGACATGAATCAAATGGAAGCACAGACGGAGATGGCCAAACCGACGAAGACGAGAAACACGTTGGCCAATCGCATGTGGAAAGTCAGGTGGCTGTATTTTTTCATGGCTCCGGGGATCGCTTATTTCCTCATCTTCAAGTACTACCCGATGTGGGGCGTCCTGATGGCTTTCCAGCGGTACCAGCCGCATGTCGGGCTCTGGGGCAGCCAGTGGGTCGGACTGAGGCACTTCAGGCGCTTCTTCAGCGAACCGGAATTCTGGATGCTGCTCCGGAACACGCTGTACATCGCCGCCCTGGACCTGGTCATCTATTTCCCGTTCACGATCATCCTGGCGCTGCTCCTGAACGAGGTTCGCTCGGAGATCTACAAGCGAACGGTGCAGACGCTCGTTTACGTGCCGCATTTTCTGTCCTGGGTCGTCGTCGTCGGCATCTGCTATCTGCTGTTCACCACCGAGGGCGGGGTCATCAATGAGATCATCGCCAGCCTCGGATTCGAGAAGATCAATTTCCTCATGAGCGAGCGATGGTTCCGGCCGATGATCATCGGACAGATCATCTGGAAGGACGCCGGCTGGGGGACGATCATCTTCCTGGCTGCGCTCGCGGGGGTGGATCCGAATCTGTACGAGGCCGCCCGCATCGACGGAGCCAATCGTTGGCGACTGTTGTGGCATGTGACTCTGCCGGCGATTCGCAGCGTGATCGTCATCCTGCTCATTCTGCGCATGGGCAACTTCCTCGATCTCGGGTTCGAGCAGATCTTCCTCATGCTCAATGCCCTGAATCGCGAGGTGGGGGAAGTGTTCGACACCTATGTCTATCGCGTCGGCCTGCAGCAGGGCCAATTCAGCTACAGCGCCGCGGTCGGCTTGTTCAAGTCGGTGGTGGGACTGATCCTCGTGATCGGTTCAAACTGGATCGCGAAGCGGTTCGGCGAGGAAGGGGTGTATTGAGGTGCTCCACAGAAGTTTCGGAAGCCGCGTGTTTGATGCGGCCAATATCATCTTCCTGTCGCTGTTCGCGCTCGCTGCGGTGTTGCCGTTCATCTATGTGATCAGCTCATCGTTTTCCGTAACCGCGGGGCTTATCCCGAAGAAATTCACTCTGGAGGCCTACCAGTACATCTTCTCGGCGAAGACCTTCTACCGGAGCCTGCTGGTCTCCGTATATGTGACGTCCGTCGGGACGATGATCCAGCTGATCCTGACCTCCCTGATGGCCTACGGCTTGTCCTACCGCCATGTTCCCGGCAGGAGCATGCTCCTGCTGATGGTGGTCTTCACCATGCTGTTCAGCGGCGGCATGATCCCGACCTATTTCGTTGTCCGCTCCACCGGGCTGTTGAACACGCTGTGGTCGCTGATGATTCCGAATGCGATCAGCGCATTCAACCTGATCATCCTGAAGAATTTCTTCCAGTCCATTCCGGATGAACTGAAGGAATCGGCCAAGATCGACGGGGCGCATGAGCTGGTCGTCCTGTTCCGGATCGTGATGCCCTTGTCGCTGCCGGCGCTGGCGGCATTCGGGCTGTTCTACGCCGTTGGCCTCTGGAACCAATACTTCAACGCCATCATGTACATCACGGATCAGACCAAATATCCGGTGCAGGTGGTGCTGCGGCAGGTCATCATCCTCGCTTACGGGAACATCGGCGACTCGACGGATATGGAGGAAGTGCCGTACTATGGGCAGTCGATTCGCATGGCGGTGATCGTCGTGGCGACCATCCCGATCATGCTGGTCTATCCGTTCTTGCAGAAGCACTTTGCCAAAGGCGTGCTCCTGGGCTCGGTTAAAGGATGATCGATTGAACGGCCTGGGCCTCCGGGCGGGCAGCCAATCCATCATCTTTTAATAAATAAAAATCAATGAAGAAATGAGGGTCAAGAACATGATGAGAAAGGATCGACTTACCAAAGCGCTTATCATCTTGATCAGTCTTCTGCTGATGTTGACAGCATGCAGCAACTCAGGCTCGAACAGTTCCAACCAGGGGACGACCAACAACACAACCACCAATAAGAATTCGCAGGGGAACACGGGCGGCGGCGCGCCGCAGGCCGAGAAACCTCTGCCGCCGCTGGAGCTGTACCTGATGTATAACTTCGACGGCGTGGAGTTCCCGGAGCCGAACAACTACGTGCAGCAGAAGATCGAGGAGCTGACCAATACGAAGCTGACGATCCATGCGTTGTCCGGACCGGCGTTCGAGGAGAGGCTCCCGGTCATGATCGCCTCCGGCGACATGCCTGACGCCATCCCGATCCCGAGAAGGCATCAGAAGCTGCCGTATATGATCCAGGCGGTTCAGGACGGGCTGTTCTGGGAGATCGGACCGTATCTCGATCAGTTCCCGAACCTGTCCAGGATCAACTCGAAGATCTACGACAACATCACCTACGACGGCAAAACATACGGCATCCCAAGGGTGCGCCCGATGGCGAGACGCGCGTACCAGTACCGGGCGGACTGGCTTGAGAACCTGGGTCTGCAGGAGCCGAAGACGGTGGATGAATATTACGAGATGCTCAAGGCGTTCACCTTCAATGATCCGGATCAGAATGGCAAGAACGACACTTACGGCCTGGTCATGATGAAAGGACAGCCGCTGGCCGCTTACCACGCTCCTTTCTTCGGGGTACCGAACAACTGGATGGTGACCGAGGATGGACAGTTCATCAAGGACGTGCTGACCGACGGCTATCTGGAGGCGCTGAAGTTCACGAAGCGCCTGTATGATGAGGAGCTGATGAACCGTGACTTTGCCGTGATCGACCGTCCGGAGTGGACCGCCGCCGTCGAGGAAGGCCGAGCTGGCGTGCGCATCGACGTCACGGGCTCGACGATCGGCATCGATGAGAACGTGAAGAAAAATGTAGGCGAGCATGCGTCCTTCAGCATGTTCAGCATCCTGGAGAATGGCTACGGCAAGCGGATCTTCATGGAGGGCGGCCATAACGGCTTCTGGGTCTTCCCGAAATCCAGCATCAAGGATGAAGAGCATCTCCTGAGGGTGCTGAAATTCTTCGACGATTTCTCCGGCGAAGAGGTGGCCAACTACCTGACCTGGGGCGTGGAAGGAGAGCATCACGAGGTGGTGGATGGCGTGGCCAAACGCCTGCCCGCCTATTATGAAGGGTTCGGCGATATGGCGGGCGCCTACAGCGCACCGATCACCACCTTGCCGCTGGACGTCAATGCGAAGCCGGGTGAGAAGAGGCCGCTGGAGATCCTCGACGCCCAGCTGAACGCAGAAAATGAGAAGTACATGATCGCGGACCCGACCTTGCCTCTGGTATCCGAGACCTACCTGGAGGTGGGGGCTCAGCTTGACACGATCCTGTCCGATGCGGATGTCAAATTTGTCCTCGGCGAGATCGATGAAGAGGGCTGGAAAGCCGAAGTGCGGAAGTGGCGCGAGCGCGGCGGCGACAAGATCGCCCAGGAATACGCGGAGGCATACAAGCGGGCGCAGAAATAACCGCGTCATGAGCAGCTTCACGGCATGACGCAGCTCGATCCGGAGAAGCCTGGGGACTCTCCCCAGACTTCTCCGGACCAGATGCCGGTGGATCCGGCACACAGCGACAAGCAACCAACATGGGCATGGAAGAAATGGCGGATCACGATCAACAAGCGGAGTGGATGAGCATGGAGAGAGCGATGGAGGGCTTCATATGACACGGAAATTGCGGATCGGCATCATCGGCGCCGGCGGAATCGCCAGGGGCGCACATATCCCCAACTACCTGAAGTGCGGCGACCGTGTGGAATTGGTGGCGGTGGCCGATGTGTCCAGGGAGGCTGCGGAGCAATGCGCGAAGCAGTTCGCCATCCCTGAGGTGTATGGCAGCTACGAGGAGATGCTGGCGCTGGCGAAGCTGGATGCGGTGAGCGTCTGCACGCCGAACAAATATCACGCGGACGCAACCATCCGGGCCCTGGAGGCGGGATGCCATGTGCTGTGCGAGAAGCCGCCGGCGATGACGCCGGAGGAAGCGGAGCGGATGGAGCGAACCGCGAAGAGGGAGAGGCGGATCCTCACCTACGGCTTTCATTACCGCCATTCCCAGCAGGTCCAGGCGCTGAAGCGGTTCATCGATGCGGGAGAGCTGGGCGAGATCTACACGGGACGCATCACCGCCATGCGCCGGCGCGGCATACCCGGTTGGGGAGTCTTCACGAACAAGGAGCTGCAGGGCGGCGGTCCGCTCATCGACATCGGTGTGCATATGCTGGACACCGCGCTGTATCTCATGGGCTATCCGGAGCCGGAGACGGTCTTCGCCAGCACGTATCAGAAGCTGGGGACGAGGCCGGGCGTCGGCCTGAATGGCCAGTGGGACTGGCAGAACTTCTCGATCGAAGACATGGTGGTGGCGATGCTGAAGTTCCGGAACGGCGCCAGCCTGCTGCTGGAAGCCGCCTATGCCGCCAATGTCGAGCAGCGGGATGTGATGCAGGTCTCGCTGCTCGGCGATGCGGGGGGAGCCGATGTCTTCCCGCTCAAGATCTACCAGGAGAAGCATGAGACGCTGATCGATGTCACGCCGGTGTATCTGCCGGACAAGAGTCCGCGCCTGGCGATCATCGAGGATTTCGTGAGCAGCTGCATCGCTGGCAGGCCCGCTCTGTGCAGGCCGGCGGAAGGAACGATCCTGCAGCGGATCGTAGGCGCGATCTATCTGTCGGCGGAGCAGAATCAGGCGATCCGGTTGTGACAAGGGGACGCGTGACAGAGGACGGGGCTGTTACGGGATGCGTGTTACGTGTGTCATGGGGGGAGTTTCAGCCACATCTGCGTTACCGGTCTGGTGGTCCTTCGCATGACGTCGTCAGGATCGTCCGGAGAGGAGTGAGGGTCAGATGTTGTCCGTAGCATTGCTAAGCAAGTGGCATGTGCATGCCAGGGATTATGCGCGGGAAGCGCGCGCGCATCCGGAGATCGAGATCAGGCTCGTATGGGACGAGGTGCCGGAACGGGGCAGGGCATGGGCAGAGGAGCTGGGCGTTGCCTTCGAGCCGCGATTGGAGAGGGTGCTTGCCGATCCCGGCATTGATGGCGTCATCATCGCTTCCCCGACCCATATGCACAAGGAGATCATGCTGCAGGCGGCAGCGCATGGCAAGCATATCTTCAGCGAGAAGGTGTTGGCGTTCACAACGGAGGATTGTGAGGAGATCTTCCGCGTCGCTGACGAGCGCCACATTCATATCATGCTGGCCTTGAAGCGGCTCTGTGATCCTTATTATCTGTATGCCCAGCATGCCCTGGACCGGGGGCTGCTCGGCAAGCTGAATCTGATCCGCTGCCGTCTGGCGCACGGCGGAGGGATTCCGCGGGAGGATCGGCCATATGGCGAGTTGCCGCCGCATTTCTACGATCCTGAGCAGGCAGGCGGCGGGGCGCTGATCGACCTGGGAGCCCATCCGATCTATCTCGTGAATCGCCTGGCCGGCCCTGCGGCCGGACTGTATGCCAGGCTTAACCGGTCGATCCGCACAGAGGTTGACGACAACTCCGCGGTTCTGCTGGATTATGCCTCAGGGGCTCTGGGCATCATCGAAGCGGGATTCGTCAGCCACAACGCTTTCCTGCTGGAGCTTCATGGCACGGAGGGCATCTTGCTCATCGAGAAAGGGGGCATCCGCATCAGAAGCCGCCATCTCAACGGCGATGAATGGGTGGTGCCGGATGAGCTGCCGGAGCCGCTCCCGAGTCCCATGGCGCAATGGGTGAACTGGATCCTGAGGGGCGACTCCCCATCGATCACCAGAGAGGATATGTGGAGGTTGACGCAGATCAATCAGGCCGCCATCCGTTCGCAACTGGAGGGGCGCAGGGTGCAGCTGTAGAGAAGCAGATGTGCAGCATGGACGTTTTCGGAAATGGAGGAAGAACCTTGAGGATCAATCTTGGCATTATCGGGGCTGGGAGAATAGGAAAGATTCACGCGATGCATCTGGCACATCTGCCCGGGGTCAGGGTGAAGGCGATATCGGATATTCAGGTAGACCAGATCAAGCCATGGGCGGAGCAACTGGGCATCCCGGTCATCACGAACCGGAACGAAGAGGTCATGGAGGATCCGGACATTCATGCCGTGCTGATCTGTTCGCCGACGGATACCCATCTTGGCCTGATCCGCAGGCTGGCTGCGCTGGGCAAGCACATCTTCTGCGAGAAGCCGATCAGCTTCGATTACAAGCAGACGAAGCAGGTGATCGACGAGGTGGCGAAGGCGGGGGTGCTGCTGCAGACCGGGTTCAACCGGCGCTTCGACGCGAACTTCATGCGGGTGAAGCAGGCGATCGTCGCCGGCGACATCGGTAGGCCGCACCTGATCAAGGTGACATCCCGCGATCCGGAGCCGCCGCCCTATGAATATATCAGGTCATCGGGCGGACTCCTGCTCGACATGAGCATCCATGATCTGGATATGATCCGGTATCTGAGCGGCAGTGAGGTGGAAGAGATCTATGTGCAGGGGGCGGTATTGGTCGATCCGAAGATTGGCGAGCTGGGTGATATCGACACCGCCGTGATCATGCTGAAGCTCATGAACGGGGTGCTGGGCGTGATCGACAACAGCCGGAGATCCGTCTACGGTTACGACCAACGGGTCGAAGTGTTCGGTTCCGGGGGCAAGCTGGTCGTCCATAACGAGTATCCCAATCAGGTGGAATGGAGTACCGCCGACGGGACGTACCGGGATAAGCCGAAATTTTTCTTCCTGGAACGGTACAAGGATTCGTATCTGGCGGAGATGCTGGCCTTCGTCCATGCGATCCGCCACCGTCAGCCCGTCCTGGTCGACGGCTACGACGGTCTGCAGGCCGAGCTGCTCGCCTACGCTGCCAGGAAGTCGCTGGAGGAGAAACGTCCGGTCCGGATCTCAGAGATGTTCGTCAGTTAAGGAGGTTGGATGATGGCTACGGTTCGATTGACGATGGCTCAGGCGTTGATTCGCTTCCTGGATCAACAGTATGTGTCGCTGGATGGGGTGGAGCGGAAGTTCTTCCGGGGCGTGATGGGCATATTCGGCCACGGCAATGTGACGGGCATCGGCGAAGCCCTGGAGCAGGAGCCGGGGAACCTTATGTTCATCCAGGGAAAAAATGAGCAGGGCATGGTCCACGCGGCCACCGCCTATGCCAAGCAGAACAATCGTCTGGAGACATTCGCCTGCACGACCTCGATTGGCCCCGGCGCCCTGAATATGGTGACGGCCGCCGCCACCGCGACGGTGAACCGGATCCCGGTGCTGCTATTGCCTGGGGATATCTTCGCCGATCGTGGGCCCGATCCCGTATTGCAGCAGATCGAGGATCCCACCGACTATACCGTCTCCGCCAATGACGCGTTCAGGCCGGTCAGCCGGTACTGGGACAGGATCATGCGTCCGGAGCAGCTGATGAGCGCCTGCCTGCAGGCGATGCGCGTGCTCACCGATCCAGCTCTGACGGGGGCGGTCACGCTGGCGCTGCCGCAGGATGTGCAATGCGAGGCCTATGACTATCCGCTGTCGTTCTTCGAGAAGCGGGTTCACCATATCGACCGCCGTCCGGTCGCCGCATCGGCCTGCAGACGGGCGAGCGAGCTGATCCGGAGGAAGCGGCGGCCGCTCCTGATCGCTGGTGGCGGGGTCCATTATTCGCTGGCGACGGATGCCCTGCGCCGGTTCGCCGAGCGGTTCCGCATCCCGGTGGCGGAGACCCAGGCGGGCAAGAGCGCGATGCCCTGGGATCATCCGCTCTATATGGGAGCGATCGGCGTGACGGGCTCGCTGGCAGCCAATCGCCTGGCCAGGGACGCGGATCTGGTCATCAGCGTGGGCAGCCGCCTGCAGGATTTCTCGACGGCATCGAAGACCGCGTTCCGGCATCCCGAGGTGGAGTTCCTGAATCTGAACATCCAGTCCCTGGATGCGATCAAGATGAACGGCCATGCGGTGGTCGGCGATTGCAGGGAGGCGCTGCTGTCGCTGCAAGCGGAGCTGGACGGTTATCAAGCCGCATATGGATGGGAGGAGCTGCGGGCCTTGAAGCAGGAATGGGACGCGGAAGTCGATCGCCTGTATGCGCTTGATCTGTCGGAGGGCCTGGCGCAGACGGCGGTGATCGGCGCGATCAACGAGACGATCGGTGAGGATGCCGTGATCGTCTGCGCCGCCGGCAGCCTGCCGGGCGACCTGCATCGCCTGTGGCGGTGCAGACGGCCGAAGACCTACCACATGGAGTACGGCTTCTCCTGCATGGGATATGAGGTGGCCGGCGCCTTCGGCGTGAAGCTGGCGGAGCCGGGGCGCGAAGTGTACGCGCTGGTGGGCGACGGCAGCTATCTGATGCTTCATTCCGAGCTGCTGACGAGCATCCAGGAGGGCGTGAAGATCAACGTCATCCTGTTCAACAATCACGGCTACCAATGCATTCATAACCTGCAAAGAGCCCATGGCAGCTCCGGCTTCGGCAACGAGTTCCGCTATCGCGATGGCGGCGGGCGGCTGAGCGGCGAGTGGCTGGAGATCGACTATGCCGGCTACGCCGCAAGCCTCGGCGCCCGTTCGTTCCAGGCGAGGACCATCGGGGAGCTGAAGGAGGCGATTCGCAAGGCGCAGCAAGAGACGGTATCGACGCTGATCGAGGTGAAGGTTCTGCCCGGCACCAACACGGACAACTATGAGTCGTGGTGGCGGGTGGATACGGCGGCTGTATCCCGCAGTGAGCGGGTGCGGCAGGCTTATCGCGATCATCTGCCGCATCGCAGGCAGGCGTCCCGTCTGCCGTGACGCATCCGCTGCGACAGCCGCATCCGTGAGACATCGGGCGGGCCATGCGCCGGTCGTCGTGTTCAGGCGGCTCCTTGCTGCCGCCTGTCAGATGCCGTTTGAATCGAACTTATCCTGGGAAGGTGGGAGTGGCATGCGTATCCATCGGTGGAGCTTCGGCATCTCGCCGATCAACTGGGTCAATGAAGATGATCAATCGATCGGGGATCACTATACATTTGAGCATTTGCTGGACGACTTCTCAAGCCTCGGCTTCTCCGGAACCGAGATGTGCCGCAAGTTCCCGCGGGAGCCGGAGGAGTTGAAGCGCCGCCTGGAGGAGAAGGGCCTTGTGCTGACTTCCCAATGGAAGGGCGTCATCTTCTCGGACCCGGCGCTGCGTGAATCTGAGCTGGCCGCCTACCGGGAGCATGTGCGGTTTCTGCACCGGATGGGGGCGAAGCACGTCGTCACCTGCGAGATCGGCGGCTCCCCGCATGCCGATCCGCGCCGGGCTCCCGGGAGCACACAGGTCGAGCGGCTCAGCGAGGAGCAATGGCGCTATGTGGCCGAAGGACTGGAGCAGGCGGGCAGGATCTGCCAGGAGTATGGCATGAAGCTCGTGTACCATTATCATGCGAGTACCGTGGTGGAGAGCGGCGAGGAGATCGAACGGCTGATGAGCATGACCGACCCCGGACTGGTCCATCTGCTCTACGATACCGGTCATGCGTATTATGGCGGCAGCGATCCCCTTGCCCTGCTGAGGAAGCATGCCCGGCGGATCGCCTACATCCATCTGAAGGATGTGCGCGGCGAGGTGCTGAAGCGGGTGCGGGAGGAGCAGATTCCTTTCGTGGAGTCGGTGAGGCAAGGGGTGTTTACCGTGCCCGGTGACGGGAGCATTGATTTCGCCCCGATCTTTCAGGAGCTGTACAGGCGAGGGTATGAGGGCTGGATGATCATCGAGGCGGAGCAGGACCCGCTCATCGCTGAGCCTTATGCCTATGCCGAGAAGGCAATCGCATATATCCGCGAGCTCGCGGCGGCCTTGCCAACAGAAGAGGCGGGTTGAGGCAAGACCTGAGACAGGGATGCTGATGAACGGCATCGCTGGAGTCATGCCAACCGCAGGGAGCAGGTGGGGCTGTGCCTGCGGCCAGACCGAGGAAGGTTACGGGAGGCTCAGGCAAGCCCAGGCAGGTGGTCAGGGCATGCTCGTGAAGGCCCCGCTTGCCATATCGATCAAGGGGACAAGGAGTGAGAGGATGAATCCGATTCGGTTTCCCGAGGGCCGGGCGCTGGATTGCATCGGCATCGGACGCTTGTGCATCGATCTCAATGCCAATGAGATCCACCGGCCGATGGAGGAGACGTTGACCTTTACGAAGTATCTGGGCGGCTCCCCGGCGAACATTACCGTCGCCATGACCAGGCTTGGCCTCAGAACCGGCTTTATCGGACGGGTGTCGAACGATCCGTTCGGGCGCTATATTCTGAAGTATCTGGCCGACCTGTCCGTGAATACGGATCATATCGTGACGGACCGGTCCGGCAGCGTGACGGGGCTGGCCTTCACGGAGATCAGGTCGCCCACGGAATGCAGCATCCTGATGTACCGCGACAATGTGGCCGATCTGAAGCTGGAACCGGGTGACGTCCGGGAAGACTATATCGCCAGCTCGCGGGCGCTGCTCATCTCGGGAACGGCGCTGGCGAAGAGCCCGTCGCGGGAGGCGGTGTTCCTGGCGCTCGAGTACGCCCGCAAGCACGGTGTGGTGACGATCTTCGATATCGACTATCGTCCGTACACATGGGCGACGAAGGAGGAGGTCGGCATCTATGGCCGGCTCGTCGCGGAGAAGAGCCAGGTGATCATCGGCGGCCGGGAGGAGTTCGACCTGCTGGAGCTGGCGAAGGATGGGCGTGAAGCGGATGACGCAGCGACGGCGCATACCTGGTTCAACCATGCCGCCCGGATCGTGGTGGTGAAGCATGGCGGCGATGGCTCCATCGCCTTCTCCAGGGATGGAGGCGTCTTTAGGGGACGAACCTTCCCGACGCAGGTGGTGAAGACCTTCGGCGCCGGCGATGCCTTCGCCGGTGCTTTCATCTACGGCCTGATGCAGGGGTGGGAGATCCCGCGATGCCAGCTGTACGGCAGCGCGGCGGCTTCGATCGTGGTGGCGAGCCACAGCTGCTCGGATGCGATGCCGACGCTGCAGCAGATCGAGGAGCATATGCGCAAGTATGACTAGGTGCGAAGGAGCGGGCTGCAGCATGTTGATGCCACTGAAGCCGTTGGTCGATGAAGCGGCAGACCGGCCGCACGCGATCCCGGCGTTCAACGTTTACGGTTATGAGGATGCGATCGCCGTGGTCCGCGCTGCAGAAGCGATGCAGGCGCCGGTCATCCTGGCGGCCAACCTCCCGGCGATCCGCCATATGCCGCTGCCGTATCTGGCGCCTCTCTTGCTGCAGGCGGCCAGGGAAGCCTCTGTTCCGGTGTGCGTCCATCTGGATCATGGCGCGTCGCTGGAGTCCGTCCAGGCGGCGATCGACCACGGATTCACCTCGGTCATGTTCGACGGTTCGCAGCTGCCGCTGGAGGAGAATATCGCCGTGACCAGGCAGGTGGTGAGGTTGGCGCGCAAGGCTGGGGTCAGCGTGGAAGCGGAGGTCGGCTCCGTAGGTTACAGCGATCCGTCCCTGAATATGAAGCACGAGCTGTCCGACCCGGTGGAGGTGGAACGCTTCGTCCGCGAGACCGGAGTGGATGCGGTGGCCGTATCCATCGGCACGGTGCATCGGATGGAGGAACAGACGGCCTCCCTCCGCTTCGACCTGTTGCGCGAGATCGAGCAGCGCGTCCGTACGCCGCTCGTGATCCACGGCTCGACGGGGGTGCCGAACGAGGACCTGCGCAGGCTGGCGAGCCACCGCGTGGCGAAGATCAATATCGGCACGGCGCTGCGCATGGCATTCGGCAGGTCGCTGAGGGAACAGATGCTTGCGGATCCGCATGCCTTCGACCGGATCGCCTGGTTCAGGCAAGCGATGGAGGCGGTCAGGCAGACAGCGATCGACAAGTTTCATCATCTTGGATGGGGGGCTGACAAGTGAGCGCTCAGGTCTTGTATAATTATGTCAATGGCAGATGGCAGGAAGCGTCCGCCACGCGATATGAAGAAGTGCCGAATCCCGCCACCGGCGAGCTGCTGGCGAAGGTGCCCCTGTCCGGTCGGGAGGATCTGGATCGCGCGGTGGAAGCGGCGGAGGCGGCCTTTCAGGAATGGAAGCGTTACCCTGTGCCGAAGCGGGCGCGGATCCTGTTCAGGTTCCAGCAGCTGCTGGTGGAGCATTGGGAAGAACTGGCCGAGATGATCACCCGCGAGAACGGCAAGAGCTACCGGGAAGCTTATGGCGAGGTGCAACGCGGCATCGAATGCGTGGAGTTCGCCGCCGGCGCGCCGACGCTGCTGATGGGCAGCACGCTCCCGGATATCGCCACGAATCTGGAATCCAGCATGTATCGCTATCCGCTGGGGGTGATTGGCGGGATCACGCCGTTCAACTTCCCGATGATGGTGCCGTGCTGGATGTTTCCGTTAGCCATCGTATGCGGCAATACCTTCGTCCTGAAGCCGTCCGAACGGACGCCTATGCTTGCGAATCGTCTGGCCGAGCTGTTCGCGCAGGCTGGCCTGCCGGACGGGGTGTTCAATATCGTGCACGGGGCACATGACGTGGTGAACGGGATGCTGGCGCATCCGGGCATTGCTGCGATCTCCTTCGTGGGTTCACAGCCTGTGGCCGAATATGTGTACAGGACGGCGGCTGCCGCGGGCAAGCGGGTGCAGGCGCTCGGCGGCGCGAAGAACCATACGATCGTCATGCCCGATGCCGATCTCGACCTGGCGGTGAAGGAGATCATAGGCGCCGCCTTCGGGTCGGCGGGGGAGCGATGCATGGCCTGCTCCGTCGTGGTGACCGTTGGCGAGATTGCGGAGCCGTTGGTTGAACGTCTGGTGGCGGAGGCCAGGGAACTGAAGATCGGCAATGGCCTGGATGAGGGTGTCTTCCTCGGACCCGTCATCCGCGAAGCCCACAAACAGCGCACGATCGGTTACATCGAATCGGGCATCGAGCAGGGCGCCGTCCTGAAGCTGGATGGACGCCAGGCCGACGCCGCGCATGGCGACGGATATTTCCTGGGGCCGACGGTGTTCGATCACGCCGGACCGGACATGAAGATCTGGCAGGAGGAGATCTTCGCCCCCGTCCTGCAGATCGTGCGCAGGGCTACGCTGGAGGAGGCGATCGAGCTGGCCAACCGGTCGGAGTTCGCCAATGGCGGCTGCATCTTCACGAGCGACGCCGGGGCGATCCGCCAGTTCCGCGAGGAGATGCACGCGGGGATGCTGGGCGTCAACGTGGGCGTACCGGCGCCGATGGCATTTTTCCCTTTCTCGGGGTACAAAAAATCGTTCTACGGCGACCTGCATGCGAACGGGCGTGACGGCGTGGAGTTCTACACCCGCAAGAAAATGGTCGTGGCGCGTTACGTCTAGACGTCAACCGGCAGGAGGTGGGCCGGATCTGCGTCGGGAGAACCCTTCACGGGCCCGGATGAAAGGGAATCGCGTGGGACAGGAGACGGGGGAGGCGAGTTCACATGGCAACAGTACCGCTAAAATTAATCAAGCTCAATGATCAGGAAGTGGCGGAGGCTCTGGAGCTGCAGGTTCGTGAATCGGGCAGTCGGCATGCGGGCGGAATCCGGAATCGGATGACCGGGATTCCGAGTCCCAGCCATGTCGGGACTGCCAGCTATATGGCGTCCATGGGGGCGGCGTTGGTGTTGCCGGAGTCCAGGTATTACCGAGATGCGCAGGTGATCGACGCTCTGGATCGGGCCGCCGATTACATGCTTCGGAAGCAGCATGCGGACGGGACCATATCGCTGGGGAGCACCAATTTTCATTCCCCGCCTGACACCGGGTTCGTCGTGAACGGCTTCGTCCAGCTGGTTCGCCTGCTGGCTGCTGCCGATGATGAGCGGATCCGGGCGATCGCCGACAAGCTGAGGCTGTTCCTTGAGCGCACGATCCCCGCCATGCTGACCGGAGGGTGCCATACGCCCAACCATCGCTGGGTGATGACGGCAGCCCTCGCTTCGCTGTACGACCTGTTCGGCATGGAAGAGCTGGTCCGAAGAGCGGACGAATGGCTGGCGGAGGGCATGGATTGCACGCTGGACGGGGAGTGGACGGAGCGGAGCAACGGGATCTACAATACCGTGAGCGACATCATGCTGTTCTATGCGGCGACCTATCTGAGGCGGCCTCATTTGCTCGATTATGTGCGCAGGAATCTGAAGATGATGCGTTATCTGCTTCATGCCAACGGCGAGGTCGTGACCGACTATTCCGGCCGGCAGGACTATGGAGTCACTTACACTCTGTCCGAATATTATCTGGTGCTTAGAGTCATGGCCAGCCATGACCGTGATCCGCTGCTGGCCGCGATGCACGATCTCGCTCTGGAGAAGCTCACTCATCTCGGTCCCGTCAACAACCATGCGCTGCTTGGATCGCTCAGCTTCCCGGTTCAGTTGGAGAATCTTGAGCGACAGCCGCTGCCAGACGAATACGCGGTGATCCTCAATGAGCATCATCCAATCGAGCGGGATCTGGAGCGGATGAAGCAAGTCGGCCATCATTCGCAGATCGAGCACAGCAGCATGCATACCTCTTTCGGAGCGCCGGTCGCCAGGATTCGCAAGCAGAAGATGAGCGCAACCGTGATGGCCCGCAACGCCAGCTTCTTCTCGCTGCATCACGGAGAGGTGAAGCTGCTCGGCGTGCAGATCGGCAGCTTGTTCATGCCGGGCGTGGTGGAGATGCATTCGCTGCGCAGGACGACGGACGGCTATGAGCTGGGCGCACGGCTCGAGAAGGGATACAGCGGGCCGATTCCTGCAGAGCACCTGGGGCAGTCAGCGGCGGCGGAGGTAAGTCCGTGGTATCTGCTGCCGCATCAGCATCGTCCCCGGACTCATGTGCAGCAGCATCGGGTGACGGTGAAGATCCGGCAACAGGACACGCTCTGGGAGATCGAGGCGGCGAGCGATGAGCCGGAGGATGTGCTGACGCAGATCAGCTTCTTCTTCCCGAGGGGATGCTCCATATCCGGAGAAGGGCTCGTGGCTGGCGAGGGACAGGTGAAGCTGTGGACAGGAGGGAGCATCCTCTGTGAGTCGGGCAAGGATCGGATGGAGATCATGGACGGCCAGCAGGATCACCTGCTGTGGGAGATTCGCCATGCGGAATCCCCGCGCGGCGTCCAGACGTTGAAGGTGAATCTGCTGACGCCATTTACCAAGACGTTCCGCATCCGGTTGTACTGATGGATTGGTGGATCGGGATCGGATGGGAGCGCGCTGGCGGGGGCATGCTGGCGGCATTTGCGGCTGGCGCATGTCAGGATGGCGTTCTTGCGACAGGGGCGTGCCGGATGACGGAGCACCAAGCCCTCATCAGAAGTTGCGTGCGGAGGCGGGGAGGCTGATTCCCGTCGGGATCGGCTTCCGGCCGGTTGGCACAGCGTGATAGCAACCGTGCATGGACAGGTGCACGAGTCAGGAGGATGCGTATGACGATCAAGGAAGGCTATTCCTTCTCCACCATGTGGAATCTTCGCAGGCATACGGTCGGGCGCGAGATCATGGAAGAGATCAGGAGCCTCGGCTTCGAGCAGGTGGAGCTGAATTACAATGTGACGGAAGCGCTGCTCACGACGATCATCCCGATGATCGAGCGGCAGGAGATCCGGATCTCCAGTGTGCATAATGTCTTCCCGTTCATCGATGACAAGGATTACGATACGGATTCGGTGATGCTCGGATACGACGACATGGACAAGAGGCGTCGGGCCATAGAGCTCCTGAAGCGCTCGGTCGACTATGCGCATCGCTTCGGGGCGAAGGGCGTCGTCGTTCATCCGGGAGAGGTGCCCTTCGATTACAACATCGACTCGGCGCTGAAGAAGCTGTGGCATGAGCATGGCAAGGATTCGCCGGAGTACCAGGCGCTGTGGAGCGAGATGAAGGCGAGGCGCGACGCGCTGGCGCCGATCTATGTGCAGCGCATCCAGGACAGCCTGGAGGAAGTGTGCGACTATATCGCGCGGAAGCAGTATGACGTCAAGCTCGGCATCGAGACCCGCTCCCGATGCTATCAGATCCCGACGCTGCAGGAGGCGGGTCAGATCATCGACAACCTGCAGGGAACGCCGGTGTACCTGTGGTACGACATCGGGCATGGCATGATGATGGAGGCGATGGGTCTCTATGACAATGCGAAGGAAATCCAGGCGATGAAGCACAAGGTCCTGGGCGTCCATATCCATGAAACCGTCAACATGCTGGACCATTGGTGCCCCTATGTGCACAGCGGCGATGACCATACCTTCGATGCCTTCCTGCCGGTGATCGATGCGGCGCCGATCAAGGTGTATGAACTGCGGGCGCCATGCACCGCGGAGGAGATCGAACAGAGCTATCAGATCATGACGCGCAAGATCAGGCGGATGAGGGGTGAGGTCGATGAGGGAACTGGACATCGCTGAGCGATACGCGCCGATCCTGTACTTCGACCGGTTGGAGCCGTTCCTGCCTGTCCGGGTCGGGGTGAGCGTGCTGCGAGAGGCCGGCCCTTCGCCCTCCTTCCGTCGTACCTTCCCCTTCAGCGATGAACGGCTGGACTGCATCGTCGAATATGCGATCTATTGGGACTTCGATATCCAGCATCTTTATGAGCTGGAGCATGTCTGGGTCTATGTGGCGAGGGACGGCAGCGTGCTGGACGCGGAAGCGAGCTTTCACGGCAAGTATTTCAAGGGGCTGCTGAAGGATCGCTCCAATCTGGAGGATACCCATGTGATCCTTTACTCGCAGCCGGGCAAGCACGCCTTCTCGCCGATGGTCGAGTTGTTTGACCTCATTCCCGATCTGCACTCCTGCACCGATGAAGGAGCCGGTGCGGCTGGGTTGATCATCACCTCGCCCTTTGCCGGAGCCTATGAGACGGGAGAGCATATCGACAGGCTGGTGAGGGCCTATCTGCAGCAGTTTCGTTTTCGACCCTCGATGGTCTTTGAACGGTATGACATGCCGAAGGAGCTGTTCGTTCCCTGGGAGACGCTGCGACAGGAGGTGCCGGAGCGGATCCGCTCCATCGTGAAGCGGCTGGAAGGGAGATAGATACGCCACGGAAGCAACGGCCGAGGGCTTGTTTCGCAAGCTCCCTCGGCCGTTGGTAACATGATAGGATGGCTCATGATCCGATGCCGTCCTTATCGATCGCGGCCTCAGACAACCATTGCTCCCATTCTTGCTCCTCTTTCATTCCTTGCAACTGGCTCCTGATATAGTTGATATCAATTTCTTCATAGTACATCAGAAGCATACGATAGCCCCATTCGCGATCGACGCCTGATTGCCAATGTACCGCTGAGCGCAGTCTGTCGAGTATAATGTCTTCAATGCCGATCACATATACTCTTCTGTCTCCGACAGGCACCTCAGTGACTTTACCATAATCTCCTGTCAGAGTATGGCCGGGTATCTCCAGAGAGACGCCCAACACGGGATGGACCCAATCCTTGCCGATCTTTCTGAAATCCAATTGTTCCAGGACCTGTGACGCAGTTTCGTATCCATTCAACACAAGATCTATATCATAGGTCGTATATCCATTCATCGTATAAATTTCAACGGAGAGTCCCCCGACAATGATAGGTTTGATTCCATGATGTTCGAGCTGTTCCGTAATAATGGCTGCCGTAAGCATCATCTTCTCAAACTTGTCTTTGTCAGCAAGTTGTTGAAGAGCCTGTCTTGCTTCCTGATAATCTGGCAAGGATCAGCACCCGCCTTTCTCTGTCGTACCGGACAGTGCCTTCCGCCAGGGCTTCTCGAAGGGTTCGGCGAGCAATCTCGTTCAGAGCCCGAATCTCATCCGCATCTCTGGGCCGAGTACGTTTCATCGTCCAGCCTTGTTCCCTGGATTTTGCACGAAATTGACCGACAGCCTGGTTGACAAGACTGGCACGCTCATCACGTCTGGATTTGATTTGCTCAAGCGTCCATTGGCGCAAGACAGCTCCCTCCCCTTTGTCTAATTATTCCATGCTTGCATTTATTATATACCACGATGCCAGGACTCAACTATATTCCAGGCACATGCGTCTCCAATCACGCATGACCGTCCAGTTCTCGTCGCAGCTGCTCCAGGAAGGTGACCATAAACGCATGCCTCTGTTCGGCCATCTGTCTGCCTTTGTCCGTCACCATCCGGTCTTTCAGCAATAGCAGCTTCTCGTAGAAATGGGTAACGGAAGCCGTTGACTTCGTGCGGTATTCTTCAACAGACATCTGGGTTCTCGCCGCTTCCGATTCATCATACAGCTTGCGCCCCTTAGCCCCGCCGTAGGCGAACGTCCGCGCTATCCCGATGGCGCCGATGGCATCCAGGCGGTCCGCGTCCCGCACGATCCTGGCCTCGATCGTCCTCGCCTCCAGT
>Ga0310836_100544_pt1 | contig 29134 bp, 30 predicted proteins | sample SM_ome_4_FD_201310 | JGI IMG/M metagenome (GOLD analysis project Ga0310836, IMG submission 201310) | Sorghum-adapted microbial communities enriched on stacked mutant (SM) sorghum from Joint BioEnergy Institute, Emeryville, California... ... | reverse complement strand
CCGAGGAAAATTTCGTCCGGATGATGAACGAGAAGGCGAAGGAGCTGGGGCTGAAAAACACCCGGTTTCAAAATTCCACCGGGCTTCCCGCCGAAAACCATTATGCGAGCGCCTACGATATGGCCGTAATGGCAAAGGAATTGCTAAAACACGAAAACATCACCAAATACACCGGGATCTATGAATCCTATTTGCGGGAAAATACGGACAAGAAGTTTTGGCTCGTCAACACCAACCGGCTCATCCGCTTTTATCCCGGGGTCGACGGCTTGAAGACCGGATACACGAGCGAAGCGAAATATTGCCTGACGGCAACGGCCAAAAAAGGAAATATGCGGGTCATCGCCGTCATCTTCGGAGCGCCCACGACCAAGGAGCGGAACAAGCAAATTGCGCAAATGCTCGATTATGCCTTCTACCAATACGAAAAAAAGACCTTTTTGGCGAAAAACGCCCCCGTGGATCAAGTGACCGTGGAAAGAGGGGAACGTAGAAAAATCCCCGCCGTTACGGCCGGGGAGCTGTCCGTGCTCCACAAAAAAGGGGAAAAGCTGGAGGGGGTTTCCCGGGTGGTCAAGATCAAGGACCGCTTGAAGGCGCCCATCAAAAAGGGGGATCCCGTCGGTGAAGTCGCCCTCGTAAAGGACGGCCGGGTCCTGTCAAAAAGCCCCCTGATCGCCGGGGAAAATACCGGCAAGGCTTCCTTCTGGACCACCTTTCAACGGATGATGGGCCAATTTACCAAGCTGCAAAACTAAAAAAATGCCGGAGGGCATCGATTTTTCACTAGTTTTGTCAGGAGGAAGGAATCTCCTTCCGCTTTATCGAATTGACTCACTATATGACGGAAGGAGGCTGTTGTATAGTGAGTCTGTCCATCGATATGGAGATCAGGCAACATGTGCTGTGCGTCCGTTTGTCGGGCGAATTGGACCACCACACTTCGGAGCAAATGCGGGAAAAAATCGCGAAGGTCATCGAAGACAAAAACATCCGGCACCTCGTTTTGAATTTGGAAAAATTGACGTTTATGGACAGTTCCGGTCTCGGCGTCATATTGGGCAGATATAAACAGATCAAGCAGGCGGACGGTGAAATGGTCGTCTGTGCAATCTCCCCGACGATCGAGCGCCTGTTCCAAATCTCCGGCCTGTTCAAGATCATCCGGCTGGAACCAGGCGAAGAGAATGCGCTGAAAAGATTGGGGGTTGCCTGATGATGAACAACAGAATGCGGCTCGAATTTCCCGCCCTGAGCCAAAACGAATCCTTTGCCAGAATCACCGTCGCCGCGTTTGTGGCGCAGCTCGATCCCACGATGGATGAGATCAACGAGATTAAAACGGCGGTGTCCGAAGCGGTCACCAACGCGATCATTCACGGCTACGAAAACGATCCGGAAGGGATCATCACGATCGAGGCCGCCATCGAAGACCGTTCCGTGGAAATCGTCATCCGGGACCGGGGCGTCGGCATCGAAAATATTGAAGAAGCGAGACAGCCGCTGTTCACCACGAAACCGGAACTGGAACGTTCCGGCATGGGATTTACGATTATGGAAAATTTCGTCGATGAACTGGAAATCGTTTCAAAGCCGAACGAGGGAACGACCGTGCGCCTGAAAAAGCGCCTGGAAAAATCGAAGGCGCTGCGCAATTAAGGGGAAATGTCTATGGATGTGGATGTGAAAAACGGCGCAAACGCGCCGCAACTGAATGATGACGAGATCAAGGAGCTCATCCGGAAAAGCCAGGAGGGGGACCAGGACGCCCGCAACCGGATCGTCGAAAAAAATATGCGCCTCGTCTGGTCCGTCGTCCAACGCTTTTTGAACCGGGGGTACGACCCGGACGACCTTTTTCAGATCGGATGCATCGGATTGCTGAAATCCGTGGACAAATTCGATTTGACCTATGACGTAAAATTTTCCACCTACGCGGTCCCGATGATCATCGGCGAGATCCAGCGGTTCATCCGGGATGACGGAACCGTGAAAGTCAGCAGGTCCCTGAAGGAGACGGGCAACAAGATCCGCCGGGCGAAGGATGAGCTTTCCAAGATCCACGGCCGTTCGCCGACCGTCAATGAATTGAGCGAATTTTTGCAGATCCCCGCCGAAGAAATTTTGCTCGCCCAGGAGGCCGGGTTGTCGCCGGCGTCGATCCATGAAACGGTGTATGAAAATGACGGCGACCCGATCACCCTGCTGGATCAGATTGCCGACCACGATGAAGGAAAATGGTTCGACCAGCTCGCCTTGAAAGAAGCGATTGAAGCCTTGGACGAAAGGGAAAAACTGATCGTCTACCTTCGTTATTACAAAGACCAGACCCAGTCCGAGGTGGCGGAAAGGCTCGGGATCTCCCAAGTCCAGGTCTCCAGGCTGGAAAAAAAGATCTTGAAACAGATGCGCGACCGGATGGAACTGTAGCCTTAAATTTTTTGCGAATCCCAGGCGTATGCCGCCCCTCGGGTGAGGACGGCGGAGGCGGACGGAAGTTTTCGCTGAAGTCCGGGAAGCGGTGCGGAAAGGGCGGCGCCAAGGTTTCTTGCGGAGGACGGCCTTCACCGGGAACCGGATTTTGATGAAGTCCAAGAATTTGTGAAAGATGCGGGCGCAAAGCTTCCATTTCCGGAAGCCTGTGTTCCTTGGGCTGGGGCAGGAGTTTACACAAACGGGAGGACTTGGTCCGGACTTTCCGGCATTTGCGGCGGCCGGGTTTCCGGGGGAGGCGATGAAAAATTTCCGGGAGACGCAAAAAAAAGCGGCTGCCGCAAACATGGGAACAAAGCCGGTTTCCGGCTTGGTCACGCAAAATGCGGATTGCCGCAAGCGGCGGCGCCGGTTTCAATCCCGTGACGGGCGGGGTTGGATAAGAATATCGCAGAACCGACCGTGCCAAAACAGCCGGTTAATTTTTTTGCCCTTTTTCCAATATTTTTCTTCATGGGATCCGGGAAAAGTCCCATACTAAAGAAAAGCGGCGGTCCGAAAAGGACCGGGACGAAAAGGCCTTTGCCTTTCCGGGCGAAGGCGGGAATCCGGGGATCCGCCCGGCTGTTTCGCACGGAAAGGGATCTGCGGAATCCGTCCGATCGTAAACGGGAAGGGGTGGAAAGATGCCGCAAAAGGGAAACAAGCAGCCGATTCCGAAACGTTTGGACGCCGTGGAAGATTACATGAAGGAACGGATCGGGCTGCACGAGTCTTTCGATTTTGGCGTGCGGAAACTGGTGGTTTTGCACAAAAATGTACATATCTATTACACCAACGGATTGTGCGACACGGAAACGGTGATAGACACCCTCAGGGAAATCGTCCGCTTGAAAAATGGCGAAACCTTGTCCGCGAAAATTTCGGAAGCGATCAAGAACCGCATTCCCCATCAATCGGTGGAGACCGTCGAAACCCTGGATGAGGCGGTCGACCAAATCCTGTCCGGGTTGATCGCCCTCTTCGTGGAAAACGAAGGGAAGGGGATCGTGGTCGACACGCGCAAATATCCGGGCAGGCAGCCGGAGGAGCCGGATACGGAGAAAGTCGTCCGCGGTTCCCGGGACGGCTATGTGGAAAACATCGTCGTCAACACCGCCTTGACGAGGAGGAGGATCCGGGACGAACGGCTCCGTTTTGAAAATTTTAAAGTCGGGGAACGTTCCAAAACCGACGTGGTCATCGGGTATTTGAAGGACGTGGCCAATCCCGAATTGGTGGCGATCATCCGCAAAGAAATCAAAGGCATCCAAATCGACGGCATCACGATGGCGGACAAGACCGTGGAAGAATTTCTCGTCAAGCAAGGGTATAATCCTTTCCCGCTCGTCCGCTACACGGAACGGCCCGATGTGGCGGCCACCCATCTTTTGGAAGGGCATGTGTTAATTTTTGTGGACACGTCCCCGAGCGTCATCATCGCACCGACTACCTACTTCCATCACGTCCAGCATGCCGAGGAATACCGCGAATCCGCCAGCGTCGGGACCTTGATCCGCTGGGCGCGGTTTATCGGCATTCTCATCTCGGTTTTTTTGATTCCTTTATGGCTTTTGTTTGTATTGGAGCCGGATCTTTTGCCGGATTCGATCGATTACATCGGACCGGAGAAAAAATCCCATGTGCCGGTGATCCTGCAAATTTTTCTCGCCGACTTGGGGATCGAGCTGCTGCGGATTGCCGCCATTCATACGCCGACCCCCTTGTCGACGGCCATGGGCATTATCGCCGCCGTTTTGATCGGGGAGATCGCGGTGGATGTGGGCCTGTTCATGTCGGAGGTCATCCTGTACGTTTCCTTGGCCGCGATCGGCACCTTTGCCACGCCCAGTTATGAGCTGAGCGTCGCCAACAAGATTGCCCGTCTGGTGCTCGCGCTATTGGTGACGATATTCAAGGTTCCCGGCCTCGTCATCGGTTCGACCGTGCTCTTGATCTTTCTCGCTTCCATCCGTTCCTTGGACACCCCTTATTTGTGGCCGTTTATTCCCTTTAATCCAAGGGCTTTCATGCAGATTTTGTTCCGCCGTTCGGTCCCCGGGTCGAAGATCCGGCCGGACATCGTCCGTCCCCGCAACCGTTACAAACAGCCGGTTTGAAGAAACCAACACGGCTTCTGCATTGGACTTCTGTGGAAATGCAACCGTTATAAACAGCCGGTTTGAAGAAGGGCTGCGCCGGCAGAGTTTTCGAAATCCCGGTTCGCTTTAAAAACCGGGATTTTTTCCCGGCATTCATCTCCGGAAAATCATCATCAGCTTCCGCCGGATGGGAGCATCCGAAAAACGGGCCGAAGGTTCGGCGGAAAAAGGTTCAGGGGCTGCAGGCCAGGCGAATCCATCCGGTGTCCGGCGGAAAAATCGGCCGTTGCATTCATCGGGCCGTCCGTTCCGGCCCCGCCAGGATTAAAAAACGGATCAGGTGTCAATCCGCCCCGGATGCGATGATGGACGTTTTTCCCGCGATGATGGATATTTTTTCAGTGATGACGGTCATTTTTTCTCCCATGCCGGACAAACTGTTTTCCATGTTGAACAAAAATGTTAAAATGATGAACCGATCGTTAAAAAATATCGGACAGTCCGGTCCGATGTGGGACAATTTCTTTATGTTGAACGATCCGGCCGAAATGTCGGACCATCCGTCCGGAAAGCCGAAATGAATGTGGAACGTTTTACCCGGGATATTGGACGAACTTGATCTTCAATCGAACGTTTGACAAAAAAGTCGGACATTTTTCCTTCGATGTTGAACCATCCGATCCGAAAGAAAAGATACATGTTGGACATTCCGGACCGGGAAAAAAGAATGCCGGACATTCCTTCGCCATGCCGGCCAATAAGCCGCCAATCAGCCGCCGATGCCGGCCGGCTTCGCGTTCAGCCTCCCGGGGGGTTTCGTTTTCCGCCTATTCCAAGATTGGCAAACGGCGGAATATGGGCAAAATTTTTCCCGGTGCGGGAGCAAATCGCGGTGCACGCGTCCCGCCGTATAAACCGGCATTGCATCCTGTCCCAACTTGTGATAATTTTTTCTTAATGACTGTCTGGAAGTAGGAGTCGATGTGTGATGCGATTTTACGGCACCATGCGCGTAAATGCACGCGGCCATTTGGAAATCGGGGGTGTGGATTCGGTCGATTTGGCGAAAAGGTTCGGGACCCCCTTATACGTCTATGATGTGGAACTCATCCGGAACAGGGCGAAAAGCTTTTTGAAGGCTTTTCGCACGATGGGAGTGGAAGGCCAGGTTTCCTATGCGAGCAAAGCCTTTTCCAGCATCGCCATTTTGCAGCTGGTCCATCAGGAAGGCTTGGGCATTGACGTGGTTTCCGGGGGCGAACTGTATACCGCGATGAAGGCCGGCTTTCCCCCCGAAAAAATTCATTTTCACGGAAACAACAAAAGCCCGGAAGAAATCCGGATGGCTTTGGACTATCAAATCGGCTGTTTCGTCGTGGACAATTTTTATGAATTGGAACTGCTTCACCGCCTGTGCGAAGAAAGATCCCGGAAGGTGAACATCCAGATCCGGATCTCCCCGGGAATTGAAGCCCATACCCACCACTACATCATCACCGGGCAGGAAGATTCCAAGTTCGGCTTAGATCTGGGAAGCGGCCAGGCGGAGGAAGCGTTGAAAAGGGCGCTGTCTTTGCCCCTGTACAACGTGCAGGGATTCCATTTCCATATCGGTTCCCAAATATTCGATACCAAGGCCTACCGGCTGGCCGTCAAAAAGATTTATCAGCATCTCGCCATTTGGAAGGAAAAATATGCCTATGAACCTGCGGTTTTAAACCTGGGCGGCGGTTTCGGCATCCGTTATACCCAGGATGATCATCCCCTGCCGGTGGAAAAATACGTCGAGGCCATCGTCGGCGAAGTGAAAAAGGAAGTGGAGGAAAGGGGCCTGTCTTTTCCGAAGATTTGGCTGGAACCGGGCAGGTCGATCGTCGGGGACGCCGGCGTGACGCTGTATTCCGTCGGTTCGATGAAGGAGGTTCCGAATATCCGCCGGTATGTGGCGGTGGACGGGGGAATGAGCGACAATATCCGCCCGGCTTTGTACGAGGCCAAATACGAGGCGGTAGTCGCCAACCGGGTATTGGAACCCCGCGACCGCGTCGTTTCCATCGCCGGGAAATGCTGCGAATCCGGGGATATGCTCATCTGGGACTTGCCCGTCCCCGATCTTCAAAGCGGAGACATTCTGGCCGTCTTTTCCACGGGAGCCTACGGTTATTCCATGGCCAGCAATTATAACCGGCTTCCGCGCCCGGCGGTCGTTTTCGTCGAAAATGGCGAGGCGCGGCTGGTCGTCAAGCGGGAAACGTACGAGGATCTTGTGAAAAACGACCTGCCGCTGACCGCGTATACGAATATTTAACATGATGGCGGGTGCGAAAGGGAAGCGGCGGAAACAGCGCCCGATGCGGGACGGCCGCCGGACCGGGCGGACGCCCGGCTGGGGAAGACCGCACAAATCGGCGCAAAACAAAGGAAGCAATGGGGATTAAACGGGACTTAAGCCAGCCGGCACCGCCCTTTCATCGCACACCGGGATAGCTCCCGCTCCGGGCGGCTGGCGCTCCTTCCTTTTTATCGTAAAATTTCATGTTTCCATGCGGGGTGGATGCGGGACAATGAGAAGGAAAAATATCCTGTTGTTTTTGCTGATCCTGGTCATCGCGCTGGCTTGGGAAATTTATTACTGGCTGTTCCTTGTCTAGAATGTTCTTGATTCCCCGGTTAAATATTGTTAAAAATAGTTGTAGTAACAATTATTTAACTAATGAGGGGTTATGATGCTGATACGTTTTAAAAAGGGTTTTGAAAAGATCGCCATGGGTTTGTTATCGCTCATGCCGACGGAAAAAGACATCAAAAAGCTGCAGGAAACGATAAAAATTTACGAAACGGACGATCGCTGGCATTTATTTTTGTGGAAGGAAGCGGAGGATATCGTCGGACTGATCGGCGTATGCAAAACGGACGACAAGACGTTGGAAATCAGGCATATTTCGGTAAATCCTTCCTTCCGTTCCCAGGGAATCGGTAAAAACATGGTCAGATCTTTAAAAGCGATGTACCCCGATTTGGAATTGAAGGCGAACGAGATCACGGACCCGTTTTTCCAACGGTGCCAAAAGGATGAGGAGAAGGCGGACGGAACCGAAAAGGATGGGGAGACAAGCGGCTGAGAAAAGCCGCTTTTTTTGATCCTTCTTCCCTTTTTCGGCTATGCCGGAAGGAAGCCGTCTTTCCCGGCAGCAAGCGGAGCGTGGCTTTGCGATTCGCGGACGGCCGGAAGCCGGGCGGGGCGTGCCTTCCCATGGGGGGACCCCGCGCCGGACGGCATGCCTTTCGCATTCAACGGAAGCCGCATTGCTTCCGTTATCGGCAGGCACCAGGCGGCGGACAAGCCAGCTGAATCCGCGAAAACCCGGCTACCCTTTCCGGATGGGCAGAAATCAGCGGCGGGCCGTTCTTCTTTGCCGCCCGCGGGGCACCGGCGGCGCAGCGGGCAAAGCCCCTTTTCATTTCCTTGGTGCTTCTCCCTCGCCGGTTTTCCGGACGCCGCCGGCCGGCTCCCGCTCCCCTTCCTCCCTTTCCCGCTTCCGGGCATATTCCTCGTATTCCCGGCGGACGCCCGGATCGGTCAAAGGGAGATCGACGTCTTGATAGGGCCGCCCTTTTCGGACGTTTTCCCGCGTTTGCTCCAGCAGGGACAAAAATTTTCCGCTGTCGAAGCCCAGCCTTTTCAGGGCCTCCTCCTCACCGGAGAGGCGGAAAAGGGATTTTTCGATCAATTTGCCGGCCCCTTTCCCATTCCCCCGGCGATAATGGTGAAGGGCCGCCGCCACCTGAATGAGCCCGACCCATAGGCCGTTTTTTCTTCCTTCGCTTTTCCAATGATTTTCGAGAATTTCATGACATTCGTAATAATCCCTTCGCCGGTGAAACTGGAATAAGTATTCGAGATAAGCACGGGGAACCATGGGGGCCTCCTTTGCCTGTTTCGATTTTTGTTTGCCACGGGGCGCAAATTTTTTATACTTAGTATTAGTTTAACAAAAAATCGTGAACGGTGATCCTATGCAAATGAACGTAAAGACGGCCGGTTTTGAAGGTCCGCTGGATCTCTTGCTCCATTTGATCAAACAATTGGAGATCGATATCTACGATATCCCGATGGCGGAAATCACCGAGCAGTATTTGTTATATATCCATACGATGCAGGAACTGCAGCTGGACGTGGCCAGCGAATACTTGGTCATGGCGGCCACGCTGATCGCCATCAAAAGCAAAATGCTGCTGCCGAAACATGAGGAACCGTTGGAAGACGACGGGTTTTCGATAGAAAATGAGGAAGATCCCCGGGAACCGTTGGTGGAAATGCTGATCGAGTACCGGAAATATAAGGAAGCCTCCGAAGCGTTGAAAGAAATGGGGGAAAACCGGGCGCTCATGTATACGAAACCGCCCAGCGACCTGTCCGAATACCGGACGGCGGAACGCCCCCTGGATCCTTCAAACCGTCCGACGATTTACGACATGCTGGGAGCCTTTCATAAATTGCTGCGGCGGAAGCAGCTGCAGAAGCCGTTGAAGACGAAAATCGCCAGGCAGGAATATTCCATTGAAAAACGGATGGAGGAAATCGAAGGTTTTTTGAGGGAAAAGAAAGGATGGACCAATTTTTACGATCTCTTTCCCGAATATGACAAGGAATATTTGATCGTCACCTTTTTGGCGATCTTGGAGCTGATGAAACAAAACCGCATTTTCGTAAAACAGGACGGCATTTTTGCCGACATCTGGCTGACGGTAAATGAGGGGTAATGGACATGGACATCGTGAACTGGAAAGGAATCATGGAAAGCTTGCTCTTCGCCAGCGGGGATGAAGGACTTTCGGTAAAAGAACTCGCGAAAATCATGGATATCGACGAATGGAAGGCCCGGGAAATCCTTGAGGACCTGCGGAAGGATTACGAAGAAGATCCGAACCGGGGCATCGCCCTGATCGAAGTGGCCGGAAGTTTTAAACTGGCCACGAAAAAAGAGAACGCCGTTTATTTGAAAAGGATGGTGGAAACTCCTTCATCCACGTCACTGTCCCAGGCGGCCCTGGAGACGTTGACGATCATCGCCTATAAACAGCCGATCACCCGGGCGGAAATCGAGGAGATCCGCGGGGTGAAAACGGAAAGGCCGCTGCAGACCCTCTTGGCGAAGGGCTTAATTCAGGAAGTCGGGCGGAAGGAGGGGGCCGGACGTCCCATCTTATACGGGACGACGGAGGAATTTCTCGATTATTTCGGATTAAAGGATTTAAAAGAACTGCCCCCCCTGCCCGATGAAGGGGATGTCGCCCCGGATGAGGAGGATTTGTTCGCCCTCCGTTTCGAAGAAGATTGAGCATTTTGGCACCGGCTGGTTTCAGCCGGTGTTTTTTGCGTGCACCCGGAAAAGCCCCGCCGGCGGTTTCCGCAGGCCGCCCGCAAAAAATCGGAATCCGTCCGGACCGGCGAACCGGAAGGCCGTCCGTGCCGCAGAACACCCGATGGGGACAGCGCGTCTTTGCCGCGCGGCACGGAGGAACCGGCGGCCGTCCGGTTCGCCTGAACTGTCATAACTCCGGCGCTTCCGCATAAACTTGTACAAAACCTTAAAGGAGAAAACGGACATGGCTTTTCCGGGATTGCGCTATTTGCTCCTCCTTCTTCTTTTTTTCTTCGCCGGTTCCCTTCTTCCGGACGAAGCGCGGGCCGCGCGGGCGATCGACGATTCCGACATCCGGTCCCCCTGTGCCGTGATCATCGACCAAAAGACAGGGCGCATTTTTTTTGAAAAAAACGCCCATGAAAAAAGGCCGATCGCCAGCATCACGAAGATTATGACGGCCATCCTCGCGATCGAATCGGGAAAACTGGACGAGTGGGCGCCCGTAAGCGGACGGGCGGTCCATACGGAAGGCTCCTCCATTTATTTAAAGGAAGGGGAAAAGGTGCGCCTCATCGATCTCGTCTACGGCTTGATGCTCCGCTCCGGGAACGATGCGGCCGTAGCCATCGCCGAGCATGTCGGCGGGAGCGTCGAGGGCTTCGTTTATATGATGAATGAGAAGGCGGCCCTTCTGGGAATGGCGGATACCCATTTTGCCAACCCCCATGGACTCGATGAGAAAAATCATTATTCGACGGCTTACGATATGGCCCTTTTGATGAAGTACGCCATGGAAAACGAAACCTTCCGCAAAATTTCCGGGACGAAGGTTTATCTGGCGGAAAGCCGCGGGAAGGAGGCGTACCGGGTGTTCCGGAACAAAAACCGCCTGTTGACGGAACTCTACCCGAATGCCACCGGAGGGAAGACCGGCTATACGAAACAGGCGAAACGGACGCTGGTCTCCAGCGCGGAGAAAAACGGGCTCGATCTGATCGCCGTTACCTTGAATTCCCCTTCCCAAGACGACTGGCAAGATCACATCACCCTTTATGAGCGGGTGTTTGATTCCTACCGGATGACGAACATCCTTCCGGAGGGCACCATAAAGGCGGTCCGGCTCCCTTTTTACAAGAACCGCGTCTACCTTGCGGAAGGATTCGCCTATCCGCTGGCGAAGGAAGAAAGGCGTTCGGTCAGCGTCCGCTACCGGATGCTGAAACCGAAAAGGGAATGGGGAAAAAGGGGTGGGGATGCCCCTCCGATCGTCGGGAAGGCGGAAATTTATTTGAATGGGGAAAAGATCCGCACCATGCCGATCTATCTGAAAGCAAAAAAGGATGAAGGGAATTTTTTTCAGCGTTTCCAGCGCATATTCGCCAGGATTGCCGGGGTCAGCGGACATGATTAATCTCATATGGGTCGCACTGACCGTGATCGGTCTGTTGTTTGCCGCGATGAACGGAAAAATGGAAGAAGTGAACGGAGCGATTTTGAAAGGCGCCCAGGAAGCGGTCACGTTATGCATCGGGCTGATCAGCGTCCTCGTATTTTGGCTCGGCCTGATGCGGATCGCCCAGGAATCCGGTTTATTGCAGTCCCTGACCGGGCTGTTCCGCCCGCTGGCGAAGCGGCTGTTTCCCGAGGTTCCCGAGGGCCATCCGGCGATGGGATATATCCTTTCCAACATGATCGCCAACATGTTCGGGCTCGGCAACGCCGCGACGCCCATGGGCATCAAGGCGATGGAAGAGCTGCAAAAATTGAACGAGGACAAGAAAACGGCAAGCCGTTCGATGGTCACTTTCCTGGCCCTCAACACTTCCGGCTTGACCCTCGTGCCGACGATGGTATTGTCGATCCGCATGAGCTACCGGTCTTCGTCTCCGGCGGAAATTGTCATCCCCACCTTCTTGACGACGGTTTGCGCGACAATTGCCGCCATCCTCATTGACAGGTATTTTTACTTCCGCAGACAACGAAGAAAAAAATAGGGTTCCGGATTGGAAAACGAAAGGGGGAAAGGCGATGGAATTTTTGTCTCTCGTCTCGATGTGGATCGTTCCCGCAACGATCGGCTTGATCCTGCTTCACGGCACCTGGAAAAAGGTGCCCACCTATGAGTCCTTTGTAGAGGGGGGGAAGGAAGGGATCCGGATCGCCGTATCGATCATCCCCTTTTTGGTCGGCATGCTCGTCTCCATTTCCATTTTCCGGGCATCGGGGGCCATGGAGTTTTTTGTGGAAAGCTGCAAGCCTTTCTTCTCGGCCTTCGGCATCCCGGCGGAGGTATTGCCCCAGGCCCTCTTGCGTCCCGTTTCCGGCACGGCGGCCCTGGCGATCATGAGCGACCTCATCGCCACCTACGGTCCGGATTCCTTCATCGGCCGCCTGGCCTCAGTCATCCAGGGGAGCACCGATACGACCTTTTATGTGCTGACCGTCTATTTCGGAGCGGTCGGGATCAAAAAGATGGGCGATGCGCTGAAGGTGGGCCTGCTTGCGGACGCCGTCGGCATTTTCGCCAGCATCCTCATCGTCATCCTCTTTTTCGGAACGGGTTGAAGGGAGAAGCGGAGGGATTGGCTGAACGGGCCGTTTTCGCCGGCAAAAGGAATCCGGTCCGCTTCCTGATCCATTCGGCCCGGTTCCGCCCGGCGGACGGGGTTTTTTCCGGGGGCCAAGCTACGGCCGGGCACATCATCCAATATCCAATAGCGGACCAAAACGGGGAAACGCCCGTTTTTTTCATTTTCTCCGGAAAAATCCCTTCGGCCCTTCCCCTTGTTTTTCCTCGGGATGCCGGAATGAATACGAACGTTTTGAGATATTTGCCGATTTATGTCATAATTTTTGCAGGAATCTAGTTGTTACTTCAAAGGAGGGTGCAGGCTTTGGAAAGGCTGCAAAAAGTCATCGCCCGTGCCGGAATCGCTTCGCGACGAAAGGCCGAGCAGCTGATCACGGACGGAAAAGTGAAAGTGAACGGAGAAGTCGTGCGGACCTTGGGCGTCAAGGTTTCCGAAGAGGATAAAATCGAAGTGAACGGGATCCCGCTGGAAAGGGAAGAACCGGTTTACTATCTGCTTTACAAGCCGCGGGGAGTGATCTCTTCCGTCAGCGACGACAAGGGAAGAAAAACGGTGGTCGATCTCATTTTGGAAAACGACAAGCGGATTTTTCCCGTGGGAAGGCTGGATTACGATACATCGGGGCTTTTGTTGCTGACCAATGACGGCGAATGGGCAAACCTTTTGATGCACCCGCGCTATCAGATTGAAAAGACTTACATCGCCAAAGTGAAGGGGATACCGTCCCGCGCGGCGTTAAGGGATTTGGAAAGGGGAGTCATCCTCGAAGACGGGCCGACCGCTCCCGCCAAGGCGAAGCTTGTGTCGGGCAACCGGGAAAAAAATACGGCCATTGTCGAACTGACCATCCACGAAGGAAGGAACCGGCAGGTCAAGAGGATGTTCGAGAAAATCGGCCACCCGGTCGTCAAGTTGAAACGGAAAAGATTTGCCTTTCTGACCTTGGACGGGTTAAACGCCGGCGATTACCGCCCCCTCACCCCCCACGAAGTGAAGAAGCTGCGGGTCCTTGCCTTGACGGGGGAATATTGAGGGCGCAGACGGAACGGCAGCCGGCGCTCCGCCTTCACGGCCCTTGCCGGGGAGGGTGGGCGCCGTAAAAAAATCTTTAAATAACTTTCACACAAACGTCAAAAGAGTTTTCGGCAAGGTGACACGATTAATGGTATAATTTACAAAACTGTGTCATGCTTGGGAGGAAGGGATGACATTGACAAAAAAGAAACGATTTGTGATCCGTTCCGTTATTTTGGCCCTGTTGGCGCTGGCGGTTGCTTATACATTGTACGCGAATTTAAAAGGGGACAGGGACCTGGTGCGGGAAGGGGATCCCGCCCCGGACTTCGTGTTGAAGGACTTGAACGGGAACAGCTACCGCTTGTCCGATTACCGGGGAAAAGGGGTTTTTCTCAATTTTTGGGGCACCTACTGCAAGCCCTGCAAAAAAGAGATGCCTTATATCGACCGGGCCTATCGGAAGTATAAGGACCGGGGGGTCGAGGTGATCGCCGTCAACGTAGGCGAGACGGACATGACCATCCAAAACTTTGTCGACAAATACGGCTTGTCCTTTCCCGTAGTCGTCGACCGGGAAGGGGAAGTTCAGGACGCCTACGATATTTTTCCGCTTCCGGCCACCTTCCTCATTGACGCCGACGGGAAAATCGTTAAATACTATGAAGGGGAATTAACGGAGGATTTGGTTGAGCAATTTATGGAAAGAGTAAAACCGTAAGGAGAATTCGGCATGAATCAAGTGAAATGCGAATGCGGCCACGTGAATCCGCCGGGAACGATCCTGTGCGAATCGTGCGGGAAGATCCTCGTCGAGTCGGAAGAGAAAAAGAAAGTCCTGGATATGCGCTACGAAGGCACGGCAAGAAGGTCGCAGACCTACAACCGGACGTTGGTGGACAAAATCTGGAATTTTTTCTCCTCCGTGAAGGTCGCCGTGACCATCATCGTCGTGACGCTGATCGCTTCTGCCATCGGGACGTTTTTGCCCCAGGAGTCGACGCTTCCTCTTTCCGTATCGGTGAAAGAATATTATGAAAGCGAATACGGATTCGCCGGCCGCTTGTTTTACGCCCTGGGGTTCCACAACCTGTACGGCTCCTGGTGGTATATGCTGTTGATCGCCCTGATCGGGGTGTCCCTCGTCATTTGCAGCTTGGACAGGGTTGTCCCCCTGTACAAGGCGTTGAAAAAACAGCGGGTCACCCGCCATGCGGGGTTTTTGAAGCGGCAACGGCTGTTTTCCTCCGGCGGGGACATCAAGGAACTGGATGCCCATTATGAACTGCTGAAGGAGCGGCTGAGGAAAAGGCATTACAAGGTCCTGGAAGAAAACGGGAACCTGATGGCGGAAAAGGGACGTTTTTCCCGTTGGGGCCCCTACGTCAACCATCTCGGATTGATCATCTTTTTGATCGGGGTCATGCTGCGTTTCGTGCCCGGCATGTACGTGGACGAAAGCTTAACGATCAAAGAAGGGGAAACGAAGGCCATCCCCGGGACGAACAAGCAATATTATCTGAAAAACCACGCATTCATCGTGGAGACTTACGATCCGGAAAAGGACAAGGCGTTTGAAAAAACGCTGAAAGAAAGGGGCCCGATCGTAAAAAACTACCAAACCAACGTCACCCTGTATAAGGCCGAAAGCCCCGCCGTCGCCGGAGAACAGCCGAAGTTGGAAAAAGTGAAGGATTATCAGATCCGGGTAAACCAGCCTTTAAAATTTGACCATTATTCCGTCTACCAATCGGGGTTTTTGCTGAACGAGATAAGCGCCATGACCTTCGCCCTCGCCGACAAGAAGACCGGAAAGGAGTTCGGCACCTTCCGGGTGGATTTGGAGCGGCCGCAAAAGAAGTATGACCTGCAGGAAGGATACTCGGTGGAAATCCTCAGCTATTTCCCCGATTTCGTAATGGGAGAGGACGGGGAACCGACCAGCAAATCGCAGAAGCCCAACAACCCCGCCTTCGTGTTCAAGATGGTCACGCCGGACAAACCCGACGGGGAGATCAGCTTTGTCGCGATCCAGCAAAACCTCGAACCTGACGGGAACAATCAATATCAAATCAAGTTCAAATCCGTGGAAACGGTCAACTATTCCGGACTGACGGTCCGGAAGGATCACACCCTATGGATTCTGGCCGTCGGCGGACTGATCTTCATGATCGGCGTGATCCAAGGCTCCTACTGGAACCACCGCAGGATCTGGATCCAACGCGTCAACTCGGAGGTTTGGATCAGCGCCCATACGAACAAAAACTGGTTCAGCCTGCAAAAGGAAATCGCCCGGATACTGGAAGGCATCCGTTTGCCCGTGCCGCAGGACCAGTTGAAGGATGGGAATAAGCGAAATTTGGAGGGAGTTCTCGATGGCACAGTTGAGCAGTAATCTTCTTTTCGCCGCCTTTGTCGTTTACTTGATCGCCATTGGTTTTTTCGGCGGCTCCATCCGGCAGAAAAAGGGCCTGGAAGACCAATATCAGGAACAAAAAGGGAATGTGAGCGGCAATATCGCCATCGGTTTGACGATCTTGGGTTTTCTCCTGCAGATCGGATATTTTATCACGCGATGGATCGCTTCCGGCCATGCGCCCGTCAGCAACATGTTTGAATTTGTAACCTTTTTCAGCATCATGTTCGTCGGCGCCTTTATCATCATTTATTATCTCTACCGGTCGGCCACCCTCGGGCTCTTCACCCTGTCCATCGCCCTATTGATTATCGCCTACGGGAGCATGTTCCCGCGGGACATCACCCCGCTGATCCCGGCCCTGCAAAGCCACTGGCTCGTCATTCACGTCATGACGGCGGCCGCGGGGGAAGGAATCCTGGCGATCAGCTTTATTTCCGGACTCATTTATTTGATCAAAATGGTGGACCAGGAAAAACGGTCAAGAAAAACCGCCTGGCTGGAGCTGGTCCTCTATTTCCTCGTCGTCGTCCTCGGGTATGTCCTGATTTCCGGCGTATTTCAGGGAACGGGGTATCAGGCGGAATTTGAATGGATTGACAAAAACGGGCAAACCGCCGTCCAGGAATACCATCTTCCGGCGCTCGTCGGTCCGAACGGCTGGCAGCTGCAGACGGAGGGCCGGATGGAACCTTTCGCCGAACTTCCGCCGATTTTGAACGCGAAGAAGGTCAACACCGTCTTATGGTCGTTCATTGCCGGCACCGTCCTTTACCTGTTGATCCGGTTCATCGCCAGGAAGCGGATCGGGGAGATTTTGCACCCCTTGACGAAAAAAATGAACGAGGATTTGCTCGATGAAATCAGTTATCGTTCCGTCCTCATCGGATTTCCCGTATTTTCCCTCGGCGCCCTCGTCTTTGCCATGATCTGGGCGCAGATCGCCTGGTCGAGATTCTGGGGCTGGGATCCGAAGGAAGTCTGGGCCCTCGTCACCTGGCTGTTTTACGCCGCCTTCCTCCATTTGCGGATCTCCCGGGGCTGGCACGGGGAAAAATCCGCCTGGCTGGCGGTGATCGGTTTCGCCATCATCATGTTCAACCTGGTGTTCGTCAATCTGGTCATTGCCGGGCTGCACAGCTATGCGGCACCATGAGAAAACGCTTCGCGAGAGGTTGCAGCCTTAACATAAATATTTATGGAACGATGAATCGGGAGGTTCATTCGCATGGATAAAGAAGTGAAAATATTAGTGGTGGATGACGAGGAAAGGATTCGCAGGCTGTTGAAAATGTACCTGGAGCGGGAAAATTACCTCATCGATGAAGCGGCGGACGGAAATACCGCCCTGAAGAAGGCGCTGGAAAACAATTACGACCTGATTTTGCTCGATCTCATGCTTCCCGGAAAGGACGGCATCGAGGTCTGCAAGGAATTGCGGGAAAAGAAGGCGACGCCCGTCATCATGCTCACGGCCAAAGGGGAAGAAGCCAACCGGGTGCAGGGCTTTGAAGTGGGGACCGACGATTACATCGTCAAGCCCTTCAGCCCCCGGGAAGTGGTCCTCCGCGTCAAGGCCCTGCTCCGGAGGGCGAGCACGACCAGCTATTTGCAAACCGATACGTCCGCCAAGGATGTGTTGGTCTATCCCCATTTGACCATTGACAACGACGCCCACCGGGTGCTGGCCGACGGGGTGGAAGTCAGCCTGACCCCGAAGGAATACGATCTGCTCTACTTCTTGGCCAAAACTCCGGACAAGGTGTTCGACCGGGAACAGCTGTTAAAAGAAGTGTGGCATTATGAATTTTTCGGCGATCTCCGGACCGTCGACACCCATGTGAAGCGCCTGCGGGAAAAATTGAGCAAGGTTTCCGAGGATGCCGCCAAAATGATCGTCACCGTCTGGGGCGTAGGCTACAAGTTTGAGGTCGTGAATGAATGATCTGGAAAAGCGTTGTCGGCAAGCTTTGGGCGACCATTCTCCTGCTCGTCGCCTGCGTCCTCTTCATATTGACCATCCTGCTGATGCAATTTTTCCGGAACTACATTTTGGACGAAATGACCGACCAATTGATGAGCACCGCGTCCAAAATCGCGGTGATGCTGAAGCATAACGAGGATACGCGGACCGGTTTGGACGTGGCCTGGGAACTGATCAGCGAAGAAACGAAGGTCGTGGTCGTAACCGATGACAACCGGGTCTACTATTCGCCGAACCAAAGGGGAGAAAAGCTGTCCCCGTCCTATTTCCGGAACGATCCGGACTTTTCCGAAGTGTTTTCCGAAGGGGAAACGGTGCAGAAACGCATCCGTCTGCCGGAGGAAGGGGACGCCGGAAGGGACGGCGAGGAGGTTCTGGCCATCGGCAAGCCTTTGAACGAGGGAAACGGGAAAAAGGGCGCCGTGTTCGTCTACCAGTCGCTTGCGGTCATGAAGGAAACGAGCCGGGCCACGACCCGACTGATCTTCTTGGCCGCTGTCATCGCCTTTATCATGACGACCGTTTTTGCCTTTTTCCTGTCGACCCGAATCACTTCCCCATTAAGGAAGATGCGGGTTGCCGCCTTTGAAGTGGCCAGGGGAAAATTCGACACCAAGGTTCCGAAACTGACCAACGATGAAATCGGGGAATTGGCCACCGCCTTCAACCAGATGCGCAAAAAACTGAAGATCAACATGCATGCCCTGAATCAGGAGAAGGAACAATTGGCGGGGATATTGAAAAGCATGGCGGACGGCGTGATCACCTTCAGCAAGGACGGAACGATCCTTCTGACCAATCCCCCCGCCGAGTCCTTCCTCCAGCTCTGGTATTACGAACAGGGGGGCGATGATCTGCAGCAGCTGCCGCCGGCCCTCGTGGATCTGTTCGCCAAAGCGGTGGAGACGGAGCAGGAACAGGTCGGGGAAGTTTCCTTCCAGGGGCGGTATTGGACGGTGATCGTCAGCCCCCTGTACACCGAAGGAAATATCCGCGGCGCGGTGGCCGTCCTCCGGGACATGACGAGGGAAAAGAAGCTGGATAAGCTGCGAAACGACTTCGTCGCCAACGTCTCCCACGAATTGCGCACGCCTATCGCGATGCTGCAGGGTTACAGCGAGGCGCTGATCGACGACGTGGTGACCACGGAAGAGGAGAGAAAGGAATTTATCAAAGTCATCAACGAAGAATCGGAACGGATGGGCAGGCTCGTCAACGAACTTTTGGACTTGGCGAGGATGCAGTCGGACCAGTTCCAATTGAAAATCGAGCAGGTTCCCATCAAGCCGTTCTGCAACCGGGTCATCAAAAAATTCGCCGGGCTGGCGAGGGAAAAGAATATCTCCCTGGAATCCCGCATCGAGTCCGGCGACGAATCTTTTCCCTTCGATCCCGACCGGATGGAACAGGTGCTGACCAATCTGATCGACAACGCCCTCCGCCATACGCCGGAAGGCGGAAGGGTGGAAATCCGCCAAGGGATCCGGGATGACAAACTGTGGCTGGAAGTGTCCGACAACGGATCCGGCATCCCGGAGGAAGACCTCCCCTTCGTCTTCGAACGTTTTTACAAGGCGGACAAGGCAAGGACGCGGGGAAGGTCCGGGACGGGTCTCGGCCTGGCCATCGTAAAGAACATCGTGGACGCCCACCGGGGAACGATCGAGGTGAAGAGCAAAATCGGCCAAGGTACGACTTTTACGGTGATGATCCCGCGAAAATGATCGGATCCGCTGGTTTTTTCCCGTTTTTTCTTGTTCCACGGGAAACCCGGCCCGACGTGAAAGGAGACGGGGAATTTTGCCTCCCGGGCAAAATTCTTTGCCGATCTCCTTTCTTTTTTTTCCGCGACCATCTATAGTAAAATTGTAACTTTTTATTCGCTCCTGCCGACCAATAGATAGCACGGGGAGGATCTTATGGACTCCGTATTTCATGAAATATACAAAAACTACCATCAGGATGTCTTCCAATTTCTTTTTTATTTGGTAAAGGACAGGGAACTTGCGGAAGACTTGATGCAGGAAGTTTATATAAGGGTTTTGAAATCCTACGGGAATTTTGAAGGGAAAAGCAGCGTGAAAACGTGGCTCCTGTCGATCGCCAGGAACGTGGCCATCGATCATTTTCGCAAGGAGAAAAACTGGAAAAAAAGGATTTTTTCCCGGTTCGATTGGAAAGAAAACCAATTGCGGGACGTTCAGCCCCTTCCTGAAGATACGGCGATCATGAATGAGAAGGCGAAGCTGCTTTACCGGTGCCTGGACCTATGTACGGTGGATCAGAAAGCCGTTTTGATCAGCCGGTATATTTACGATCTGTCGATCAAGGAAACGGCGGAGGTTTTGGGCTGGAGCGAAAGCAAGGTGAAAACGACCCAGCACCGGGCCTTGAAGGCGTTGAAACGGGAAATGGAATCGGTCTTAAACAAGGAGGTGGGGGACGAATGAAGGACAGAAGGCTGAATGAGCAGGACATCATCGAAGGATTCCGGCATTTGCCTCCCATTCATGACCGCCGGGATGCGGAAGAAATTTACCGGAAGGTCATGGCGGGCATGGAACAGGAAAAAGCGAAGAAGAAGCGAAGGGTTTTCCTGCCTTCCTTTGCGGCGGCCGCGGCCTTGTCCTTCGCGACGGTCCTCGGATTGTACCTGGCCGGCGGCGGACATCTCCACATGCCCGGAAAAGACGCCGGAAAATTGGAAATCTACTCGGAAAGCCAAGACGCCCCGGCGCAAGAGGAAAGCGAAAGGGGACTCCTTTCGCGCGAGGGCGCGGATACGGCCAACATCCAAAAGGGGGAAAACGTTCCGAAAAAATCCTTGTTGTTTTCCGATGACTTGGGCGACGGCGGACAGTTCGTCACGCTGGCCATTCCGGACCCGCAATTCCAAAATATGATCCCGGTCACCTTCCTCGTAAAAGGCGGGGAAGGGGAAAATTGGCTCCAGCAATATACGGAGATGATGAACGAAGTCCATGAAGAAGATCTGGGCCTTGGGGAATATTATCCCTATCTCGGAAAACTGTCCTTCGAAGAGGGGGACGGGGGGATCCGGCTGATGTTGAGCGGGGAAGAGGCCGCGCAGATCTCTTCCGGGACGATCGGGGAGGAAATGCTGAAGAAAAGCTTTGAGGTGTTGCGCTATTTAAATCTCCGCAAAGTCACATTTTATACGGACGGCAAGAAAGGGATTTTTCTCCCCCATACGGGTTGGATCGAAGAGTACGACATCCCGCAGACGCCGAGATACGGCTATTTCCTTTATAAAACGGAAAACTTCACTTATTTGACGCCCGGCCCCAATGCCTATTCGACCATCAAGGAAGCCCTCAAGGAGATGAAAAAGCGGATCGAGACCCATCTGTTGGCCCCGTCCATTCCGGAACCGTACACGGTTTCGGCGGAGGACCGGGGAGGCGGCCGGCTGGAAGTCCGCTTCCGGGAGGCGGTGACCCTTCCGAACGATGAAGCCGCGATGCGGATGATCGAGGCGATCTTGCTTACGGCCAAAGATTTCGGATACAAGGAAGTGCTGTTCCAAAACGTGAAGAACGACGCGGTGGGGGATTACCGTCTGCAGGAGCCGCTTGCGGTCCCGCTCGCCCCGAACATCGTCGCCGAAATGCGCTGATCCTGACGGAAAGGGGGCCTTTTGCCCGGCGCGCCGATCGTCATGCGGGGACCGCGGGATTCCTCCCTTCCTTGGATGATTCCTTCGGCGCCTTTTCGGCGGATTCCCTTTCGCCCGGTAGACAATCCCGGGCTCTTTTTTTCCCGGATGGCGTTCAAAAACCAGGAAAAAACAGCGAAAAACGGGAAGGGAGCGCTTCGCCGCAGGCCGCCTCCCGCGGCGCCCTGCTGCCCGCGGGGAAACAGGCATGGAATCAGCCGCCGTCATTTGCGGAAGCGAAAACGTCCGGAAAACGGAGAGCGGCGGCCGAAAACATATTGGCAGGGAAAGTCCCTTTATAGAAGCCGGACGGTTTCCGGAACTGGTTTTCGAGTCAAATCATTTGCTTTTCCTGCAATTTCCGTTATAATAGTAACTGTAAAACTGAAAATCGGATGATTCATCTTCGGGGCAGGGTGAAATTCCCGACCGGCGGTGATAGGACGCAAGGTCCTTAAGCCCGCGAGCCTTTATGGCAGGATTTGGTGAGATTCCAAAGCCGACAGTTACAGTCTGGATGGGAGAAGATGAAGGTTTCGTTCCTCGTGCGTTCAATAAGGCTTATTGAACGTGTACTTTCCTATTGCCTTCGATTCTCCCTCAAGAACGGTTCTTGAGGGATTTTCTTTTGGCGAAAAGGAGGCGAGACCTTCTTCTTGTCGTGAGATGAATCACGGAAAACAGGAGGAAGGACATGGAAAAAAGGAATGTGAAAAGGTTTGCCGCCATCGGCATGCTAAGTGCGCTTTCCTACGCAATGATGCTGCTCAATTTCCCGCTGCCGCCCTTTCCCAAATATTTGCAGGTGGATTTTAGCGACATTCCCGCCCTCATCGCCGCCATCGTCATGGGTCCGATGGCGGGGGTGGCCGTCGAGCTCGTCAAAAATGTATTGGACATGATCACGACGGGCAGCGAAACCGGCGTGCCGGTCGGACACTTCGCCAATTTCGTCGCGGGGGTCGTCTTCATTTTGCCGGTCTATGCCATTTATATCCGGCTGAAAAACAAAAAGGGAATGGCGATCGCCCTCATCGCCGGGACCGTCACGATGGCCCTCGTCATGAGCGTCATGAACTATTTTATTCTTCTTCCCCTCTATGTCATGTTCATGAACTTCCCGGCTTTAAGCGGCCCGGAGGCGCTGGAACTGGTCGTCACGGCCATCTTCCCGTTCAACGTGGTGAAAGGGCTGATGATTACCGCGCTTTTTATGCTCATTTTTGCAAAAATCCAGGATTGGCTGCTCAAGCAGCAGCGGGCGTTTAAAAAGGCATGAAAAAGAAAAACGAATATTGGCCCGGCAATGGCCGATATTCGTTTTTAATTTTTTTCGGATTTTTGCCGATAAAAAGAGGGCGGGGCTTCCGGATTGCCGGCTGAAAACGGGGAAATCCGGTCCCAAAAGCGGAGCCGTCCCGAAAAAGGGAACGGAAGGAACCCGGTCCGCGAAGAAGAGGAGAGAAAAGGCTACGCTTACGTATGTGTAAATTTTTTCCGGTACAGGATCGATCCAATAAGCAAAAAAGAGGAGGCTTCCTACAATATAAGTTCCGCTCGTGGCCCGGCACGGGTCCATATCGGTATGAGGGCTCCTGAAATACCGATCCAATAACCGCCCCGAGAAGATCTTCACCCATACTTCTCTTCCGGTACCGTCGAACGGAAGGAGCGCCGTCTCCTTAAAAAGGGCGGGCAGAGGGCATAGGCCGGGAGGCACCCGGCGGGCCGTCCGGAATTTTGCGGTTCCCTGTTTTCGGGGAAGCATGGATTGGTTCGCCCGTTCCCCTTGCGGACGGCGCTTGTCCGGTTCCCGCGGTTTCGGGCGTCTGCCCCGCTTTTTACGGCAAACCTTTTCCGAAAAAAACTCCGGCTTTCCGCCGGAGAGGGGTCATTATTCGAATTTGTTCGGATCGCCGTCAAAAGGTTCGTCGGCGACGCGAATGGATTCGGTGGGGCAGCCTTCGTATGCGTCCATCATATCATCGATGAGTTCTTCCGGTACTTCCACGATCCCTTGATTGTCATCCAATATGCAATAGGCGATGCCTTCGTCGTCGTAATCATAAAGGTCGGGAGCGGTGGCTCCGCATGCCCCGCAGGCGATGCATGTATCTTTATCCACAATCGTATATTTTGGCATAGAAAACCCTCCGTTATTTGGCAAAAAATATATGCGAACCAAATGGATCTTGTAAAGGGTACAACATCATTGTAAAACTCATGTTTCAACTTTTCAATAGAAATGCATGCAAAAGGAAAACTGTTTTGCGGAAAACGGGACTTGAAAACATAAAAATAAAAAGCCGTTTTGTCCCCGTTCCTTCGGAAATCGGGGCTTTTGGCGGGCCGGACCAAAGGAATTCAAAGCCGTTTGGTTCCCATTTCGTCGGAAGCCGGGCGATAAGTCTTCGGGGACGGATGCCGGATCCCTGCGCAAGGGAAGGTCCCGGGCGAAATCGGGCCCAAGGCAAACTTTTCGGACGGAGCGCGGATTTTTTTCCTGATTTCCGGACGGGGCGCCGGCTTCCGGCAAGCCTCTTTTTCTTCGGGGGATCGCGAAACCCGTTTTATTGTATACTATGATTAACGGAGGTATGCGATCGGAAGGAACCCCGAAGGAAAAATGGGGATTCATCGGGCGTTTTCCGATTTTGCGGCCGGTACATGCCCGCGGGGAATGCGTTGGCGCCTCCCCTCCGGATGCGGAAGGCTGCGGCTTTGCGCACGGGTGTCCGGACCGGAAAACCTTTCGCTCCGTTTCGGCGGAACGGGCATTTTTCCCCGGATGCCGGATGCACCGGAAAGCCGGGCGATGGAAAACCGGCCTCATCTTTTGCCGGGGAGGGGCGGCCCTCTCCTGTGGTGCCGGTTTTTCACGGAACCGGGACGGCGCGCCTTGCTGCCCCCGGAAAATCATCCGTCCGGCTGACCGGGGAAGGGCCGCCGAAACAAAGCCGGCCGGGAAATAGCCTCCGGAAACCGCGACGACAAGAAAGAATGGGAGTTCTTATGAAAAACAGGCAGCAAGCGATCATTCGGCAATTGACCGACCGGGAATTGACGTTGAACATCTATTTGTCCCAGCTGCTCCTTTTCCTCCTTGCGGGAGTCGGAAGCTTTCTTTTCATGGGCGGGCCGGGAAACTTGTTCGCCCTGATGACATGGGGGGTGGGGAGACATCTTTTGATCGGGATCACGGCCGGGTTCTTCGTGTTTGTCGCCGATCTTTTCCTGATGTCCCTTTTGCCCCCTTCCAGTTATGACGACGGAGGGATTAACGAACGGATTTTCCGAAACCGTCCGGTCCATTACGTCATCGGTTTGGCGGCGGCCGCCGCCTTTTGTGAAGAGCTGCTGTTTCGGGGGGTGATCCAAACCGAATTCGGAATGGCAGCCGCCAGCCTCCTTTTTACATTGGTTCATGTCCGGTATTTATACAAATGGATTTTATTTATCCAGACCCTTTGCGTCAGTTTCCTTTTCGGTTTTGTTTTCGCCAGGACGGGGAATTTGGCGGCTGTCATGGTGATGCATTTTACCATCGACGTCCTGCTCGGGCTTTATTTGTCCGGCATTTCGGTAAAAGGAGGCGGACGGACATGATCTTCGGGCCGGAAAAAGAAACGGGGCGAGGGCGGGATGGGGCGGATCGTTCGGAATATATGGCCGATCGGACGGCTTCCCCCGCAGGCGATCCGTTCGAAGCGATGATGGCTTCCCACCTGCCCCCACGAAAGGAAGTCCACGGCAGACAAAAGCCGAAGCACCGGAAAAAAAGGAAACGGCGGCTGAAATATCCGCTCATCACTTTGCTGGCGTTCCTGTTTATTATTTTGCCGCTCGTTATCATTTATATTTCCTTGCATTACGATTTTTCCCCGGCGGACAAAAATCCCGCCGGACACAAGGATGCGTTTGAAAAGGTCGACATCGATCCCGGCTTTTGAGGCGGGACCGGCCGGTCATATTTCCGCGCCTCCGGACATACCTTTGTAGTAAAAAGCGCTGGTGGTCGGTTCGGATGGAAGAGGTTATCAAAAATCTGGAGGATTGGACGGATCCCGCCACAAAACAGATGCTGCAAAACCTCGTCGAGCGGAAACGGAAATATGACCGGCTGAAAAGTCAGCATCAGCTGATCTTGTTCGTCGCCGTTTCCTTCAGTTGTTTTTACTTCTATTACGTTTACCGGCTGATTTATTTGCCCCATTTCCATTCCGTAACCGCCCTTTTTTCGGCCTTTTTCGACGACCGTTACAATCCCTTTTTTTTCTTTGCCCTTCTCGCGGTTTACGGGCTCACGGGGATATGGAAGCGGAAGGCGGACGAGGCCGAAGAGGAATTCGAAGCGCTGAGGCGGGAGATCATCGACAAAAGCAAAGACCTGTGGGACGACGGCGGGTCGTGGAAGAAAAGGCACATCGTCTTTGAAATCATGAAAAATCATTTCGACATCAATCTGTATCACGAAAACAAATGAGGCCGCCAAGGATCCGCCGGAAAACCGGCTGACGGAAAAAGGCCGGCGGAAGGCCCGCAAAGGGCCGGATCGTCCGGCGGCGACAAGGGATGGGGCATTTTCCGAAAAAGGATTTATTTATGGAAAATTTTACAAATCATTTTGTTTTTGAAAAATGAAAATCTTCGCGATACCTTCTTGCATTCTAGTAAGGATGGAGTATACTAGTCATGAAAAGACTTTGATCTTTGTGAAAAATAGCGGGAGGTTTCCAAATGGCGGCTCAAGAGGGGACAGAGCAAGTACACAAAGAAGGCAGCGAAAAAAAAGAGGAACATGACATCCTGACGGCAACGCAGACCATCATTCACCAAGCGCTGGAAAAGCTCGGCTATCCCGAAGAAGTTTACGAGCTGTTGAAAGAACCGTTACGGATGATGACCGTCAAAATTCCCGTCCGCATGGATGACGGATCCGTTAAAGTGTTTACGGGCTACAGGGCCCAGCATAACGATGCGGTCGGCCCCACGAAGGGAGGAATCCGTTTCCATCCCGATGTTACTGAACGTGAAGTGAAAGCCCTTTCCATATGGATGAGCTTAAAATGCGGGATCGTCGACCTGCCTTATGGCGGGGGCAAAGGGGGCATCGTCTGCGATCCCCGGAAACTGTCGTTTCGCGAACTGGAAAGGCTGAGCCGCGGATATGTCCGCGCCATCAGCCAAATCGTCGGACCGACGAAGGATATTCCCGCCCCCGATGTGTTTACGAACTCGCAAATCATGGCATGGATGATGGATGAGTACAGCCGGATTGACGAATACAATTCCCCCGGCTTCATCACCGGCAAACCCCTCGTACTGGGCGGTTCCCACGGACGGGAATCGGCGACGGCCAAAGGGGTAACGATCTGCATCCGGGAAGCGGCGAAAAAGATCGGATTGGATTTGAAAAATGCCCGCGTCGTCATTCAAGGGTTCGGCAACGCGGGAGGGTTTTTGGCGAAATTTATGCATGACGCCGGGGCGAAGGTCGTCGGCATTTCCGACGTATACGGGGGATTGTACGATCCCGACGGGCTGGATGTCGACTATTTGCTGGACCGCAGGGACAGTTTCGGCACGGTGACGAAATTGTTCAAAAACACGATCACAAACAAGGAATTGCTGGAATTGGACTGCGACATCCTCGTGCCGGCGGCGATCGAAAATCAAATTACGGAAGAAAACGCCCACAATATCCGGGCGAAAATCGTCGTGGAGGCGGCCAACGGCCCGACCACGTTGGAAGCGACGAAGATCCTGACCGAACGCGGCATCCTCATCGTTCCCGACGTGCTGGCATCCGCGGGCGGAGTAACCGTCTCCTATTTTGAATGGGTGCAAAATAATCAAGGTTATTATTGGACCGAAGAAGAAGTGGAAGAGAAATTGGAGAAGGTGATGGTGAAAGCCTTCAATAATGTCTATAATACGGCCCAAACGCGAAAGGTGGACATGCGGCTGGCGGCCTACATGGTCGGAGTCCGGAAAATGGCGGAAGCCTGCCGGTTCCGGGGATGGGTCTAAGGTTCATCTCATCGGTTTTTATTGAAAAGCGCCTGTTCGATCTCCTATTATTATAAATAGGAGATCTTTTTCTTTTGATGCCTTATGCCGAAGGAGTGCGAATGACATGCAACAGGAAAAATGCGTGATCGTCGGATGCGGTCCCTGCGGGATGGCATGCGCCATTGCCCTTCAAAAGATCGGGATCAACCCTTTGATCATAGAAAAAGGAAATGTTGTCCATTCCATTTTTCAGTTTCCGACCCACCAAACCTTTTTCAGCTCGAGCGACCGGCTGGCGATCGGGGATGTGCCCTTCATCACGGTGGAACGGAAGCCGACCCGGAATCAGGCCCTCGCCTATTACCGGCATGTGGCCGCGGTCAAAAAATTGCGCATCCGGAAATATGAAGAAGTCCTGGAAGTGAAAAAGCGGGAGAACGGCCGCTTCTTCATCAGGACGACGAAGGGCGAATACGAGGCCCCATATGTCGTCATCGCCACCGGCTATTACGATCAACCGAACGAAATGGGGATCCCGGGCGAGCATTTGCCGAAGGTTTTCCATTATTTCAAGGAAGCCCATCCCTTTTTCGACATGGACGTGGCCGTCATCGGCGGGAAAAATTCCAGCGTCGACGCCGCCCTGGAATTGCACAAGGCGGGGGCGCGGGTGACGGTTTTGTACCGCGGTTCCGGCTATTCTTCCCACATCAAGCCGTGGATCCTGCCGGAATTTGAGTCCCTCGTCCGGAAGGAGGAAATCCGGATGATTTTTCACGCCAACGTCTTGGAAATAACGGAAGATGCGGTCTTTTATGAGGTGAACGGCGAACGGAAGAAAATCAAGAACGATTTTGTTTTCGCGATGACCGGCTACCACCCGGACCATTCCCTGTTGCGGAAAATCGGCGTGGCGATCGACGAGGAAACCGGAAGGCCGAAATACCATCCCGACACGATGGAAACGAACGTGGAAGGCCTTTTTATTGCCGGCGTGATCGCGGCGGGAAACAACGCCAATGAGATCTTCATCGAAAACGGCCGGTTCCACGGCGATTTCATCGCCGCCGCCATCAAAGAACGGGAAAAATAAGCCGGGAGGAAAAACCGTTCGGGATCGCGGAAAAAGCCGGAGCATGCGGCTAAAAGGGCCCCGAGGGGCGCCGTCCGGCGAAGGGAGCGAAGAAGGAGAAACCGGACCCGGAGCGTGCTGCCGCTCCGGACGGCCATGTCCGCGGGAAGGGATCCTTCCGGTCATGCGGACGGGCATCCGAAAAAAAAGGGGCCGGAGGCGCAAAGGGGAAGAACGGCGGGGCGCAAGGGCCGGGCCAAGGGAGGCGAAGGCGGAAGGGAACCGGTTGTCTTCATTGGGAGCTAATTGCGCTGTCCGCAATAACTTGTCCCGCAAAACTTTGCGAGACCTGTCAAAAAAATTTTCCCCCATTTTTCGATGTAAAAATAGAGGAAATCATGCTTTGAACGGAGCAGCTAAAAAAAT
>Ga0310836_100542_pt1 | contig 29184 bp, 28 predicted proteins | sample SM_ome_4_FD_201310 | JGI IMG/M metagenome (GOLD analysis project Ga0310836, IMG submission 201310) | Sorghum-adapted microbial communities enriched on stacked mutant (SM) sorghum from Joint BioEnergy Institute, Emeryville, California... ... | reverse complement strand
AAAAACCAATTTAAGAATAGCACACAATCAACAACAGTCCAAGCCACCTAAGGGTGGCTTCGGAACACTTCAAAGGTGACATTTTCACAGACGAGTTATGGTGACATTTTCACAGACGATTGACATGAATAAGTATGAGAAGCCTTTTGCAGGCCGCGGGATGGGCAACTCCGCATGGAACCTGTTACCAGTCTTCCATTTTTCCGTCGTATTTAACCCGTCCCGTTGACAAATTAAAAAGCAGCTCGTATAGCGGCTGCCGATTCAACCCGATATCGTGGATCAACTGACCAGGTTTCGCACTTCCAGATACTTTTCCAGCTTGCGCTTGACCCGTTGCAGCGCATTGTCGATCGATTTTACATGCCGGTCCAGATCCACGGCGATTTCCTGGTAGGAACGTCCGTCCAGATACAGCATCAGCACCTTGCGCTCCAGGTCGCTGAGGATTTCCGACATCTTGTCTTCCAGACCGAAAAACTCTTCCTGGTTGATGATCAATTCCTCCGGATCGCAAACGCGCGAACCGCAGATGACATCCAGCAGCGTACGATCCGATTCCTCGTCGTAAATGGGCTTGTCCAGCGATACGTAGGAGTTCAGCGGAATATGCTTCTGGCGTGTTGCGGTCTTGATCGCGGTGATGATCTGGCGGGTGATGCACAGTTCGGCAAACGCCTTGAACGATGCGAGCTTGTCCCCCTTGAAGTCCCGGATGGACTTGTACAGCCCGATCATGCCTTCCTGGACGATATCTTCCCGCTCCGCTCCGATCAGAAAATACGAGCGTGCCTTCGCACGGACGAAATTGCGGTACTTGTTGATCAAGTATTCCAGCGCTTCGCTATCGCCTGAACGGACCGATTCCACGATATCTTCGTCGGTCTTGAAGTCATATTCGCGTATTGCCAGGTTCTCCAAGTCGACGCTCACGTAACCATCCCTCCGGCTTGCTGTCCTGCTGGAACCTCTTACTACCAAACTAATACCAATCATACTTGAAGAAACCAGTAGCGTCAATGGATTTACCGCGATTGCCATGCATGTCGCCCAGGAAAATTTCCATCATTCCCCATCTGGCGAGTCCTTTTCCTCGATTCCCCTGCGCAACCGTTCCAATTTCCGGTGAATTTCTTCACTCATCACATGGTCCAGCGGATTGCGCTTGGGTACCGCATCCGGCCGGATCGACTGTTCGATGCTGCGGCGGCTCTGGTCCACTTCCAACTTCAGTTCCCTGGCGGAAATCCGCATGGCGCCCCGTCCGAAGGTCACATGCTGTTCCGTCATGTCCGATGTCGCCACATAGAGGTGGCGGCGCACCGACGACCATTCTCCGACGAGCCTTTCGATGCATTCATCGGCCGTCTCCCTTTCGCGCGTAAAAACGACCTGCAATTTGTTTTGCCGAAAAGTCGATCCCAGCCCCGGTACGCGAAACGCATCAAACACGACAATGATCGTCAGGCCGGCAAAACTCTGGTAATCAGCTAGCATATCCAATAGCCGGTCCCGCGCGTCTTCCAGGTTGTCCCGCTTCAGTGCCGCCAGTTCCGGCCAGGCGCCGATCATGTTGTACCCGTCCACAAACAGCACATCTTCACGACGGAGCATGCCCGCTACCGCCATCTCCGCGCGCTGCCGTCCCGGCTGCCGCGTTAGTGCGCTGCCGGAGCGCTTCGTACAGAATGACGCCCGCCGCCACCGAAGCGTTCAGCGAATTGATCCGGCCCAGCATCGGCAACGAAATGAGGAAATCGCAGCTTTCGCGCACCAGACGGGACAACCCGCGCCCTTCATTTCCGATCACGATGGCAAGCGGTCCGGTCAGGTTCGCCCTGTACACTACGGTTTCCGCTTCCCCCGCAGCACCCGCGATCCAGATGCCCGCTTCCTTCAGTTTGCCGATCGTCTGCACCAGGTTGGCCACCCTGGCAACCGGGACGTATTCCACGGCACCCGCCGACGTTTTGGCCACCGCCGCGGTCAGGCCCACGCTCCGGCGCCTGGGGACGATCACCCCGTGGACACCGGTGCAATCCGCCGTCCGCAGGACGGAACCCAGATTGTGCGGGTCTTCCACTTCATCCAGCAAAACAAGCAGCGGCGCTTCTCCCTTGGCCGCAGCCCGGGCGAGCAAATCGTCCACTTCCGCATAGGAAACCGCAGCCGCCTGGGCGACCACGCCTTGATGCGGCACACCCGGCACGAGCTGGTCCAGCTTCCGCCTGTCCGCCTGTTGCACCACGACGCCACGCGCCCTGGCCTCTTCCAGTATCGCCGCCACCTGATGGCGCTGCACCTGTTCGGCCAGCCAGATTTTGTTCAGGGACCGTCCGGCCCGGAGCGCTTCCAGCACCGGATGCCTGCCGGCAATCCACGATTCTTCGCCATCATGCCATTCGGCTTCGCCGCGATTGCGTTTGTTCATGGTTCAACGTCCTTTGTCGAAAGATTCGAATCGATCGTCTCGTTGCAAAAGGCAACCGCCATCAGTTGCTCCAGTCTCTCCTGCTGTCCCCGGAAATAGAGAAGACCCACCAGGCATTCCAGCGCGGTCGCCAGCCGGTACTCGAGCGGATCGGCATTGCGCGGCGGCTGTCCGGACTTGGCATTGCGGCCCCGGCGGACGATTTCGGCTTCTTCTTCCGTCAGCAATGGCATCCACCGCTGCAGCAACCGGGCCTGGGCGCCTGCCGATACATAACGGGTCGCGGCGCGGTGCAATTGGTGCGGTTTGCGGGCATGTTGCGAGATCAGCCATTGCCGGACATAGACTTCAAAAACGGCATCGCCAACATAAGCGAGCACCACGGGCGACAACTGGTCGATCGTCACATCCCGGGGCACGACCGGCGCGATGACCGGACCAGTCGGCATCCGCCCCGGTGCGGCAGCAGCCGCCTGCATATCGCCGGCAGTCGGATGTTGCTCCGTCATTTGCGTCTCCAGCGAACGCCCTGCGGCGTATCTTCCAGCAAGATGCCCTGCTTGGCGAGCTGGTCGCGTATTTCGTCGGCACGCGCATAATTCCGGTTGCGGCGCGCTTCCGTCCGCTCGGCGATCAGCGCGTCGATTTCTTCATCCAGGAGGCTCGCTTCCGGCGGCAGCAATCCGAGCACACCATCCATTTCGGCAAACAGCCGCAGCATTTCCCGCAACACCTGTTCGCGTGCTACGGGCTGCTGCAGATAGGTGTTGGCTTCGGATACGGCCTTGAACCATACCGTGATGGCATCCGGCGTTCCGAAATCATCGTTCATGTGATCGGCAAACTCCTGCCGCAACTGCGCCAGCCGTCCGAGAATGGCGTCGTCTTCGGCGGTCGGCGCAAGCGGAATTTCCGTTTGCACGGCTTTGAGCCGGTGCTGGAGATTGTCCCGGCAGATCGCGATGCGTTCCACGCTTTTTTCCGCCTGGCGCACCGTTTCCTCGCTGAAATTGAGCGGGCTGCGATAATGGGCGGCCAGCATCAGGTACCGGACCGCCTGGGCATTCGTCTTTTTCAGGATTTCCCGGACGTTGACGACGTTCCCCAGCGATTTGGACATTTTTTCGTTGTCGATGTTCACGAAACCGTTATGCATCCAATAACGGGCAAGCGGCTTGCCGGTCAGCGATTCCGATTGGGCGATTTCGCATTCATGATGGGGAAACTGCAAATCCTGCCCGCCGCCGTGGATGTCCAGCGTGGTCCCCGCATAGCGCAGCGCCATGGCGGAACATTCGATGTGCCAGCCGGGGCGCCCTTCCCCCCACGGACTGGGCCAATGGATCTCGCCGGGTTTTGCGGCTTTCCACAGCACGAAATCTTGCGGATTTTCCTTCCGGGGGTCCACTTCCACACGGATGCCGTATTGCAATTCATCCAGATTTTTGTGCGACAGTTTACCGTATTCGGGAAAACGGTTCGTCCGGAAAAAGACGTCTCCCCCGTTTTCGTACGCCAGGCCCTTGTCAACCAGTTCCGAGATGAAATTGACGATGTCGTCCATCGTCTCCGTAACCCGGGGCGACACCGACGGCGCACGCGCCCCCAGCGCCTCGCGGTCTTCGATATAGGCGGCGATGAACCGTTCGGACACCTCCGGCACTGTCAAGCCCAGTTGCTCGGCCTTGCGGATGATTTTGTCATCCACGTCGGTGAAATTGACGATAAAATTGACCTGGTATCCCACATATTCCAAATACCGCCTGACCACATCAAAAAAGATGAGCGGGCGCGCATTACCGATATGGATGTAATCGTAAACCGTCGGGCCGCAAACATACATATTCACTTTGCCCGGCTCCAGTGGAACGAAAGGCTCCGATTTCCGGGTCAAGCTGTTGTAAATCCGTAACGTCACAAATCGCAGCTCCTTTTATTTTTCATAAGGTGAAAAGCCGGCCGGCACGCCATTGTCCGATGCGCGGGCGGCGGCGTGTTCCTTTTTCAGCTGCTCCAGCTCCGCCTTGAGCTCGTTGATTTCCTTCTGCATCTGCCGGAACGTGTCGACGATGGGATCAGGAAGATTGGCATGATCCAGCCGATCTTCGATCCGTCTGCCGTTGCGCTTGACAATGCGTCCCGGTATGCCCACGACAGTGCTGTTCGGCGGAACTTCTCGCAGCACGACAGAGTTGGCGCCAATATTGACATTGTCGCCCACCTTGAACGAACCGAGCACTTTGGCCCCGGAAGCGATGACGACACGGTTGCCGATGGTCGGGTGGCGCTTGCCCTTCTCCTTGCCCGTGCCGCCCAGCGTTACCCCCTGGTAAATCACCACTTCATCGCCGATTTCGCATGTTTCCCCGATGACAACGCCCATTCCATGGTCGATGAACAGCTTCCGGCCGATCTTGGCGCCCGGATGGATTTCGATGCCGGTAAAAAACCGGCTGACTTGCGAAATGATCCGCGCAACCGTAAACCATCGATGCCGGAAGAAGAAGTGGGCGATGCGGTGCGCCCAGATCGCATGCAGTCCGGCGTAGGTGAAGATGACTTCCAGACGGCTTCTTGCCGCGGGGTCGTTCTCCATCACCGCATCGATATCAGATTGGATTGTACGCCAGATTCCCATGACATCCTCCCGCTTTTCCCGTCTATTTTTGTCACCGTTGCGCCATGCCGAAAAGGTTTGCCTGCCAACGCATCGACCTTGTTACTCCCGTTTTTGCCGATGCAAAAAACACGTCCCCGGCAGCATCCCATGCTGCAGAGACGTGTCATCCGATACGCGGTCCCACTCTGCTTGAGTCCCTGCCTGCGGCCTACCGCTCGACAAGGCTCCACTCTCGGTCGGTAACGGAACCACCCGGCACCGCCTAACGACGTGCCGACTCCTTCGGCAATCGCTCGGCGGCACAGCTCCCAGGCGCATTTCCGACTGGCGGGAATGAGGCGGATTCCAGCCGCGGCCGCCCTCTCTGGCCATTCCGGTCCCAATCGTACTCTCCTGTTCAACGCTCGTTGCTCCTATATATTCCACAGTATAGTCGAAACTGCACCCTGTGGCAAGGCTTGCGACCGCGCCTTCCGTCGTTGTGGACACGCAGATTCTACACGTTTCCGCCGCCTGCCTGCCCCCTTGATTCCAGCGCGCTGTCCAACCGGCTCAACACCCGGCTGCGGCCGAGCAGACGCACCGTTTCGTTCAGATCCGGCCCATGCACCTGGCCAGTCAAGGCCACGCGTATCGGCATGAACAGCCCTTTGCCCTTGACGCCCGTTTCGGCCTGGACAGATTTGATAACCGCCTTGATGCTGTCAACCGTAAACGAAGCGTCATCCAGCGCCGCCGCCCCTTTCCGGAATGCGGACAGCACGCCGGGCGCCGTCTCTTCTGCCAGCACCGCGCGGGCTTCATCGTCTTCCGGTTCCACCGTTTCGCGGAAAAACAACTCCGAGAGCGGCACGATATCGGATGCGCAAGTCATCTTTTCCTGGTATAGCGCCACCAGCTCGCCTGCCCACGCCCGCAACCGGTCGTCCAATTGTGCGGGCAGGCGGCCCGCCCGCTGTAACTGCGGGATGCAAAGCGCCGCAATACGTGCCGGATCGGCTTTTTTGAAATAATGGTTGTTCATCCAGGCCAGCTTTTTCTGGTCAAAGATCGAACCGGCCTTGTTGACGCGATCAAATGAAAACCTGGCAATGATTTCTTCCTTCGTGAAAATTTCTTCCTCCGTACCCGGCGACCAGCCGAGCAGGGCCAAAAAGTTCAGCATCGCTTCTTCCAGGTAGCCGAGATCCCGGTATTGAGAGATAAATTGCAGAATCGATTCGTCGCGTTTGGACAGTTTTTTGCCCTCTTCGTTCAAAATCAGGTTGAAATGTGCAAACGCCGGCACCTCCCAGCCGAACGCCCGATAGATCAAAATTTGGCGCGGCGTATTGGAAATGTGCTCTTCCCCGCGTGTGACATGCGTAATCTGCATCAGGTGGTCATCGATGACAACCGCCAGATTGTATGTGGGCATGCCGTTCGATTTGACGATGACAAAATCGTTGCCATCCGACTCGAACGTGATTTCGCCGCGAACCAGATCGTGAAAAGTCAGCGTCTGGCCTGCCTCCACCCGCAGCCGGATCGTCCTTGCGCGCCCCTCCGCTTCGAACGCGGCCCGCTCTTCCGGCGTCAGGTGCCTGCAGCGTCCCGAATATTTGGGCGTTTGTCCGGCGGCGGTTTGCGCTTCGCGTTCCCGCTCCAGTTCCTCCTCGGTGCAGTAGCACGGATACGCTTTGCCTTCTTCCAGCAATCTGTCGATATGCGCGCGGTAGATGTCCAGCCGGTCCGTACAACGATACGGGCCGAACGGGCCGCCGACGTCCTCGCCTTCGTCCCACTCGATGCCCAGCCAACGCAGGCCGTTGTAGAATTCTTCCGCTGCACCGGCTACGTTGCGGTCGAGGTCGGTGTCCTCGATGCGCAGGATAAACTTGCCGCCCTGCTGCCGGGCGAACAAATACGTAAACAGCGCAGTGCGGGCGCCGCCGATATGCAGATGCCCCGTCGGGCTCGGCGCATAGCGTACACGAACTTGCGAACTCATGTGACAACCCCTCATTTCCTCAATCAGAATCGATTCCACATCGCATGTATCATGCAGATGATTATGCCTGCTGGCGAACCAGGCACACCACCGCTTGCGCGGCAATGCCTTCCCCGCGGCCCGCAAAGCCCAGCCGCTCAGTCGTCGTGGCCTTAACGTTGACCCTGGAAACATCCGTCTCCAGCGCTTCGGCGATCCGTTCGATCATTTTCGGAATATGCGGCGCCATCTTGGGCGCCTGCGCAATGATCGTCGCATCCGCGTTTCCGAGCACATAACCCCGCTCTTTTGCCAACTGCCAAACCCGCTTCAGCAAAACGAAACTGTCGGCATCCTTGTAGGCAGGGTCCGTATCGGGAAAATGCCTTCCGATGTCGCCCAACCCCAGTGCCCCCAGCACCGCATCGCTGATGGCATGGAGCAGCACGTCCGCATCGGAGTGTCCCAGCAACCCCATGTCATGCGGAATATGTACGCCGCCAATGACACATTTCCGGCCTTCCGCCAGCTGATGGACGTCAAAGCCTTGTCCAACCCGTATCATCGCTTGTCCGCCTCCTTCCCTCTTTGCTGTACAATCAGCTCTGCAAAGAGCAAATCTTCCGGTGTCGTGATTTTCAGGTTCGAATCATGACCGGGGACAGCCGCGACTTTGCGTCCCAGCCGTTCGAACAGCATGGCATCGTCGGTGGCCGCCACGCCCGCTTCCTTCGCCAGCCGGTGCGCCTCAAGCAACGCCAGCCGGCCAAACGCCTGCGGCGTCTGGACCGCCAGCAGGCTCGACCGGTCCGGCGTCGATACGATCATGCCGTCTTGGGCGACTTTGATCGTATCTTTGACGGGCACGGCCAATGCAGCCGCGCCATGCGTTTCCGCCGCCCGGCATACCGCTTCGATCTGCGCGGGCTGCACCAGCGGCCGGGCTGCATCATGGACGAGCACCCCTTCGGTCGGCAGCGCAACCAGCCCCGCCTCCACGCTGTCCTGCCGCTCCGCACCCCCGGCCACGACGCTGGCGACCTTGGCCAGACGCGCATCGCGAACCAGTTGTTCCACCCGGACCACCTCCGGTGCGGCTGCCACCACAACGACCGTCTCCACGAACCGGCAGCGTTCAAATGCATCCAGCGTATGCAATAGTATCGGCTTGCCCGCCAGCGGCAAAAACACCTTGTTTTCGGCCGCGCCCATCCGTTTGCCGCGCCCGGCAGCCACCACGACGGCTCCCCATCTCATTGTCGCACGCCTGCTCCTTCATCGGGAAAATGCGAAAGCGGGACCATAGCGCGGGTCCCGCCCTTATTTTGATATCATACCTGTTCAGAGCGCTTTTTCCAATAGTTTCGGCTTGGCGAAAATCATTCTTCCGGCTGAAGTCTGCAATACGCTCGTGACGAGCACTTCCATCGTTGTGCCGATAAAGTCGCGTCCCCCTTCGACGACGATCATCGTGCCGTCATCCAGATAGGCAACGCCCTGGCCGTGTTCCTTGCCGTCCTTGATGACCTGGACGACAATTTCTTCTCCCGGCAGCACGACCGGCTTGACCGCATTGGCCAAATCATTGATGTTGAGCACCGAGACCCCCTGCAGTTCGCATACCTTGTTCAGGTTGAAATCGTTGGTGATCACCTTGGCCCGCATCGATTTCGCCAGCTTGACCAGCTTGCTGTCGACTTCCCCGGGTTCGTCAATGGCCTCTTCATAGATCAATACCTTGACATTCAGCTCCTTCTGGATTTTGTTCAGGATGTCCAGCCCCCGGCGACCCCGGTTTCGTTTCAGCAAATCGGACGAATCGGCAATATGCTGAAGTTCCTCGAGCACAAATTCAGGAATGACCAGCGTACCTTCTATAAATCCCGTTTCGCAAATGTCCGCAATACGTCCATCGATGATGACGCTCGTATCCAAAATTTTGTGATCTTCTCCGCGGGATGCGTCCCCTTTGGCTGCGGGCAAAATGCTGCGCCGGCTGCGCAGCCATTCGCCGACTTCCTCTTTTTTGCGAATCGCAATGTTCATGCCGGCATAAGCCAGCACCATCGCTGCCACAGCGGCGATCAACGGTCCGACGCGCGGAATTTCCGATACGAACGGATACAGCAACAGCGCAAACACCGCACCCAGGGCCAAACCGCCTGCGGCCGGCAGCAGTTCCGATACCGGCATCCCGGCAGCGCGATCGATGCCCAGTTGCAGCGAACGCATGAGCGGCCCCGCCAGCACCGTCGCCGCCAACCAACCCGCCATGGCGCCGAGCAATAGGCCAAACGTGCTTCCAATGCCCGCATACGAAGCACCCCCGAACAGCGGGTTCATCCATGCCGCTCCTTCGGCATATCGCCAAGCCGTCAACTCTTGTCCGGCCAATGCACCCAAAATGAGACCTACTGCCTGAATCATTCTTTTCAACATGCGCTACCGTCACTCCCTTGCGAATACTGGAAATTGCTTGCCTTACTAGTATGTTCCAATTTCTGCAAGGTTAATCTGTGAAATACAACCGAATATTCCGCAATGGATGACGGGAATTTTTTTGTAAATTTCGAATGATTGCTCTATAATGGGGAGGAATAGAAAACAGTGGCCGAGGTGAACCTGGATGAGCGCACCCACGTTGCAAGAATTTCAGCAGCTCGTGTCGGAACTTCTGCTTCGCCATCGCAGCTTGCTTGATGTTGTGACGAAATTCAGCCAGACAGGCGCATCGGTTAACAGGGCGGTAGCCAAATCCGTCACCGAGTGCGGTTGTATCGAATTGCGGGCACACCAGCAGGGTTTTTCCGAAGATTTGCCTTTTGACCAGGCGTTGCGCCTGTCCAAATCCCATATGCACGGTGAACTGTGCGAAAATTGCAGGGACACGATCCGCACGGAAATGGGCAAAAATCTGTTTTACCTTGCCGCCATGTGCAATCTGCTGGACATTCGGCTGGAGGAAGTCGTGGCCAAGGAAGCGGAGAAATGTTCAACGCTCGGTTTGTTCAATCTGACCTGAATAATCCGTACCTGACAAAAACGCCCCGAACGGCAAGGACAGGATCCCTGTCCGGCCGTTCGGGGCGTTTGGCTGTGTGTGCGATTTCACTTTCATGCGATTGTGCATTGTCTTTCGGCATCTCGTCCATCGTCCGCGATCTGTTGCCGTCATGCACTATGCTTATGCCGTTCCTGCGCTTGGCCTGCATGTTTGCGCCGTCTGCCCGCGAACAGATGCTCAACGTTTTTTTTTAATCCCCACAAGGCGTACAGCAACAGCAGCGCCAAAATCAATTTCGGAATTACCTGCTGGAACAGGTAGGCAAATACGGCCGCGCCGATGGCAACGACGGGGATTGCCCATTTCGCGGCACGAGGCAGTCCCAGTTTTTTGAAATTGGGATATTTCATGTTGCTGATCATCAGGAATGACAGCACCAATGAACTGATCAACAGCAGGGATACGTGGAGTTCACCATGGAACAGCGCCAATGTCGCCAGCACACCGCCGGCAGCCGGAATCGGCAAGCCGATGAAATAACCCGGCGTCCCTTCGATGACGTTGAACCGGGCCAGCCGAAGCGCTCCGCATATCGGAAAGATGGCCGTGGCTATCCAGGCGATGGCCGGCGGCGTCACTTCCAGGTAGGCGGCTTGGTACATGATGAAGGCGGGAGCGACACCAAACGAAATGACATCCGAAAGTGAATCCAGTTCCTTGCCGAAATCACTCGTTACCTTGAGTGCCCGGGCCACCCTGCCATCAAGGCCGTCAAGCAGCATGGCGATGATCACAAGCAGCGCCGCGCTATTCGCTTCGCCATGGAATGCCAGGATGATGCTCATAATGCCGAGAACCAGATTGCCGATTGTAAACATATTCGGTATGGATTTCGCGATCATCTGCTCCACCTCGGTTTATTCGATCCAATCCCCCGGCTTTCAGGAAAACCAACCTTCATATTAACCGCCTTACAAAGGTCTGTCAACAAACGTCTGTTTTTGGATTCGTTTCAAGCCTTTCAGAATCGCTTTGGCCCTGGCCTCCCCGATGCCGTCGACTTCGTCCAGTTCTTCGACGGTTGAAGCCATGATCCGCGGCAATGAGCCAAACCGCTTGACGACATTGTGGATGATGACGCCCGGCAGCCGGGGAATCATGCTCAGCACCCGGTAACCGCGCGGATGCAGTCCTTCTTCGGAAATGGAACTGACCGAGGTATAGCCCAGGTGCCGGATCAGACAGGCGGTGTCCAGCAATTCCTCCGAAGAAAGATTTTTCAAGGCCTGCTGGATTTCCCGTATTTTATCATCCCCTGTTTCTTTGGCATAATCCTTGATCAGAAGCCGCGCCTGTTCATCCACCGATCCGGCCAGCTCTTCCATTTGCAGGCGGATGAGTCTGCCCTCGTTGCCAAGCTCCAGCACATAACGATGGATTTCGTCCCGGATGCGCAACACCATCTCCGCTCTTTGCAGCACATTCGCCACTTCCTGCATCGTCACCGGCGCTTCAAACTCCAGGGCGGACAAATCCGCCAGCGCTTGCGTGAATACCGACCGATACCGCTCCAGCGTCTGGACCGCCTGGTTGGCCTTGGCCAGAATGGCGCCGACATCTTTGAGCGCATACCGCAATTGTCCCTGGTACAGCGTTATCACATTCCGCCGCTGGGAAATGGAAATGACCAGCTTGCCCGTCTGTCTGGCCACTCTTTCGGCGGTGCGATGCCGGATGCCGGTTTCGCCGGAAACGATGCTGGAATCGGGAATGAGCTGCGTGTTGGCATACAAAATCCGTTTCGCATCGTCACTCAAAATGATGGCGCCGTCCATCTTGGCCAGTTCGTACAAATAACTGGGACTGAAATCGCAATTGATCGCAAACCCGCCATCCACCACTGCCATCACTTCCGGACTGCATCCGACAACGATCAGTCCTCCCGTTTTAGCGCGCAATACGTTCTCCATGCCTTCCCGGATGGGTGTACCCGGGGCAACCATGGCCAGCAGTTGCTCTATTGTTCCGTTCCGGAATTCCTTTTCTTTAGCATCCTTCATGCCGAGGCTTTCACCCCTGTCCCAAAGCCGCCCTCAACGCTTCTTCCACCGTCCGTACCCCGACAATTTTCATGCCTGCAGGCGCCTGCCACCCTTTCATGCTCTGCGCTGGCATGATCACGCGCTTGAATCCGAGCTTGTGCGCTTCCCTGACGCGCTGCTCCGCCCGGGAGACCGCGCGCACTTCACCCGTCAGACCCACCTCGCCAAAGATGACGTCATCAGGCCGTGTCGGCAAATCCTTGAAGCTGGATGCGAGGCTGATTGCCGCGGCCAGATCGGCAGCCGGTTCATCCAGCCTCACGCCTCCGGCAACATTGACGTAAGCGTCCTGATTTTGCATAAACAAGCCGAGCCGCTTCTCCAATACGGCAATGACCAGCGATACGCGGTGGTGGTCAATGCCGCTTGCCATGCGGCGCGGCGAAGGAAAATGCGTCGGAGACACAAGCGCCTGCAATTCCACAAGCACAGGCCGGGTACCTTCCATGCTGGCCACGACGGTGGACCCGGCAACCCCGAGCGGCCGTTCGGACAAAAACAGTTCGGAAGGGTTGGCGACTTCGGTCAATCCTTGTTCCGACATATCGAAAATGCCGATTTCATTGGTGGAGCCAAACCGGTTTTTTACCGCCCGGAGCACCCTGTACGTATGATGCCGCTCTCCTTCGAAATAGAGCACGCAATCCACCATATGCTCGAGCAGCCGTGGCCCCGCGATCGCGCCTTCCTTGGTCACATGACCGACCAACACGGTGGCGACACCGTTGCCCTTGGATATCCGCATGCATTGCGCCGTACATTCGCGAACCTGGGCCACACTGCCCGGCGAAGAAGGAATATCCGGGCGATAGACGGTCTGGATCGAATCGATGACCAGAAAATCGGGGCGGGTATCCCCCACCGCTTCCTCAATGTAATCCAGATTGGTTTCGCAAAGCACCATCAACCGGTCGGAAAGAGCACCCAGCCGATCTGCACGCAATTTGATCTGCCGCACGGATTCTTCGCCCGAAACGTACAGCACTTTCAGTCCCCGGGCAGCCAGCTGGCTGGCCGTTTGCAGCAGCAGCGTCGATTTTCCGATACCCGGATCTCCGCCCAGCAAGAGCAAAGAGCCCGGCACCAATCCTCCGCCCAGCACGCGGTCCAGCTCCGCCATCCCCGTTCCGGTCCGGGCTTCGCGCCCGCTATCTATGTCTATGATGGAGCACACCTTTTCTTTCGTCTTCCGGGCTTCGCTGCGGCCAACCGGCGCCCGGACTACCGTTTCCGTTTCCTCGACCATTGTGTTCCAGGCGCCGCAGCCCGGGCATTTGCCCATCCATTTCGGGGATTCGGTGCCGCATACGGTACAGGCGAATTTCACTTTGATTTTGGCCATGGACGACAAGTGATCCTTTCTCCATTAGTCTGCACATTCTTCTTGCAGTGTAACATTGAATTACCAACACCGCCACAGCAGCCACAGCACGAGCAACAAGAACAGCAGGCCACCGGACAGGAAAGCCAGCACCAGCAAAATTTTGCCGATTACGAAAATGGCCACCACCGACACAATCGCCGCTGAAATCCAGACGAACGGGTGCCACCATCCGTACCGCTTTTTGCCGCCGAACATCGCCGCACCTCCCGGATTCGGACTCCAATCGTAGTATCAGGTTATGGCCCGATGAACGATGGCGTGTCACACGTACGGTGGAAGACGGCGTTTTTGTCCTTGCAGCGTGCACTCCCGTCTTGCAAGCCGCTGTAGCAACTTTTTGTCCTTGCAGCACCCGCCACTGCCTCACTCGAAGCCTCAAGCAACTCATCCGCAAATGTGAACTTGCAACGAAGTTATGCGATCTATCGACCAACATGCGTAAACAAAAAAGATACAACCCCATCTGCATGACGCAGAAGGGGCTGTATCCGACAAACTGACCTATGCTCTGTATCGCGCCTTGCTGAGGGGCCAGCGCCCCTGCCCTGCCATTAGACGCGAATAGACGCGAACGCTCAGACGTTGCTGGTCACTTCATGATTGTGGCGGACGACCAGTTCACCATCTTGTTCGTCGATGACGACCACATCGCCTTTGTGAATTTTGCCCAGGAGCAGATCTTCGGACAAGCGGTCTTCGATATGCTTCTGGATCGCCCTGCGGAGCGGACGCGCGCCGTATTGCGGATCATATCCTTCTTTGGCAAGGAAGTTCATCGCCGCTTCCGTCAGTTCGAATTGCACATCCTGTTCCTTGAGGCGCTTGCGCAAATCGTCTGCCATCAAGGCGACAATGCGCGCGATATGCTGCTCTTCAAGCGGATGGAACACGATGGTCTCGTCGATCCGGTTCAAAAATTCGGGCCGGAACGAACGCTTCAATTCCGCAAGCACTTTGTCTTTCATCTGTTGGTAGTCTCGTCCGGCGTCGTTCTCGGCAGTGAATCCAAGCGTGGAATTGCGCTTGATTTGCTCTGCGCCGACGTTGGATGTCATGATGATCAGCGTGTTGCGGAAATCGACGGTGCGACCCTTGGAATCGGTCAACCGGCCGTCTTCCAGCACTTGCAGCAGCACGTTGAACACTTCCGGATGGGCTTTTTCGATCTCATCCAGCAACACAACCGAATAAGGTTTGCGGCGTACTTTTTCGGTCAGCTGGCCACCTTCGTCGTAACCGACATATCCGGGAGGCGCGCCGACCAGCCGGGAAGTGGAGTGCTTCTCCATATATTCCGACATATCGATGCGAATGACCGCATTCTCATCCCCGAACATCGCTTCCGCAAGCGCACGGGCAAGCTCGGTCTTGCCGACGCCGGTCGGTCCCAGGAAGATGAACGAACCCATCGGACGGCGCGGATCTTTCAATCCCGCACGCGAGCGGCGTACGGCGCGGGATACCGCCTTGACCGCCTCATCCTGTCCGATGACCCTGTTGTGCAGTATTTCTTCCATTTTCAACAGCCGTTGCGATTCCTCTTCGGCCAGTTTGCTGACCGGAATGCCGGTCCAGCTGGCGACGACCTGGGCGATATCTTCGGTGGTTACCTCGGAATCGGTGCGGCCCTGTTTTTCTTTCCATTGATTTTTCGTCGCTTCGAGCTCTTCACGGATTTTTTGCTCCGTATCGCGCAGGGCGGCCGCCTTCTCGAATTCCTGGCTTTGCACGGCGGAATCTTTTTCCTTGCGGATATCTTCCAGACGGGCTTCCAGCTGTTTCAGATTCGGCGGAACCGTATAGGAGCGCAGGCGGACTTTGGAGCCCGCTTCATCGATCAGATCGATCGCCTTGTCCGGCAGGAAGCGGTCCGTAATGTAGCGGTCGGACAGCTTGACGGCGGCTTCGATCGCTTCATCGGTAATTTTCACGCGATGATGCGCCTCATAGCGGTCACGCAACCCGTGCAAAATCTGAATCGCTTCTTCCGGTGTCGGCTGATCAACGGTAATCGGTTGGAAACGGCGTTCCAACGCAGCATCTTTCTCGATATATTTGCGATATTCATCCAGCGTCGTTGCGCCGATGCATTGCAGCTCGCCGCGCGCCAGCGCAGGTTTCAGGATGTTTGAGGCATCGATGGCGCCTTCGGCTCCGCCGGCTCCGATCAACGTATGCAACTCATCGATGAACAGGATGACGTTGCCGGCTTGGCGAATTTCATCCATGATCTTTTTCAGCCGGTCTTCGAACTCGCCGCGATATTTGGTGCCAGCCACGACCGAACCCATGTCAAGCGTCATGACGCGTTTGTCGCGCAACGTTTCCGGAATTTCGTTGTTGACGATTTTTTGCGCCAGCCCTTCGGCGATGGCCGTCTTGCCGACACCCGGCTCCCCGATCAATACCGGGTTGTTCTTCGTGCGGCGGGACAGCACCTGGATGACGCGCTCGATCTCCTTGGTCCGGCCGATGACAGGGTCAATGTTGCCTTCCCTTGCGCTGGCCGTCAGGTCGCGAGCCAAACCATCCAGCGTCGGCGTGCTGACATTGGCGGAAGGACCGTGATTGGATTGGATATGTTCGCTGCTACCCAACAATTGCAACACCTGCTGACGCGCTTTGTTCAGGCTGATGCCCAGGTTGTTCAGCACACGGGCGGCCACGCCTTCACCTTCGCGAATCAGGCCGAGCAGGATGTGTTCCGTACCGACGTAAGTATGTCCCAGCTTGCGCGCTTCGTCCATCGACAGCTCGATGACTTTTTTCGCTCTGGGGGTATAGGCGATGTTGGTGGGCTGTTCCTGACCGCGCCCGATGAGCGACTCCACTTCATCCTGGATTTTCTCCAGACCCAGACCCAGTCCGGTCAGCGCCTTGGCCGCAATGCTTTCCCCTTCGCGAATCAAGCCAAGCAAAATATGTTCTGTTCCAATGTTGTTGTGTCCCAAGCGAACAGCTTCTTCCTGCGCAAGCGCCAATACTTTCTGCGCCCGCTCAGTGAATCTTCCGAACATCATGAGACGACACCTCCTCCAATTAGTAAAAAGCATAAAGTAAAAGCACAAAATGTGTTATCCAATCTTTTCCAGTCTCGCCCGAATCAAATCTGCCCGCGATTTGTCACGCTGCTCCGGATTCAGCACTTCTCCGTACGTCATCTGGAGAAACCCCGGCTGGGTCGATACCATCAGCTCATTCAGCGTCCGGGCCGTTACCTGCGGCAACAACCCCAGATGAACGCCGAGCCGGACGTCCGACAGCCTTTGCGACGCTTCCTTGGAGTCCATAATCGCAGCGTGCGACAGGATGCCGAAGGAACGGCGCACCCGGTCCTCGATACGCAGCCGCGATTCCGACAGCAGCTTGGTTCTCGCCGCTCGCTCGTGTTCCACCATCTGGCGGGCGACCTGATGCAAATGTTCGATGATTTCTTCTTCAGACTGTCCCAGCGTAATCTGGTTGGATACCTGGAACAGATTGCCGGTCGCTTCGCTTCCTTCGCCATACAGGCCGCGAACCGCCAGGCCAACCTGCGTAACCGCAGACAGAATCCGGTTGATCTGTCCAGTCAGCACCAGCGCCGGCAGATGCATCATGATGGAAGCGCGGATGCCGGTACCGACATTCGTGGGACAACTGGTCAGATAGCCGCGTCTTTCATCAAACGCAAAGTTGACCTGCTCTTCGAACACATCGTCGATCAGATTGGCCGTTTCCCAGGTTTCCCTGATCTGGAAACCGGGGCGCATGCATTGAATCCGCAAATGATCTTCTTCGTTGATCATGATGCTGACATCTTCCGCCTGGCTCAGGATCACCGCCCCGAAACGCGATTCATTTGCCAGATTGGGGCTGATCAGATGTTTTTCCACCAGCACCAGCTTCTCCAGTTCGTTCAGGTCTGTCAGACGAATGATCTCGATTGGGCCGAGGCCGTTCAACCTTCCGTTTTCCGCAACGCCCAACAATTCATCCATGACAGCCTGTGATTGCGCCGGCGTAGCCAGCATCGGGAAAGGCAACCCCCGGATATTGCGTGCCAGCCGAACCCGCGTGCTCAGCACGACATCCGATTCCGGGCCGTCATCCTGCAGCCAGCGGGAGAGCGCCTGTTTGACAAAATTCCGTTTTTTCACGCCTCGTCACCCCCTCATCCATTTTGCCCGGTTACCCCGCTTCCATTTCTTTTTCCAGTTCTCTGATCTGGTCGCGAATGCGGGCAGCCGCTTCAAAATCCTCGCGTTCGATCCTGCCCTGCAATTCCCGCTTCAGCCGGTCGATTTCCCGTCTTGTCTTCACTTTTCCGCCAGCGCGTTTCGGAATTTTGCCCGCATGGATTGTGTTTCCGTGCACGCGCTTCAGGAGCGGGTCCAGACGATCCCCAAAATACTCGTAGCAGTGACTGCATCCGAAACGTCCGATTTTGCTGAACTGCGCATAGGTCATGCCGCAGGTGTCACAGCGTACAGCAGGCGAATTCATCGTTCCGGGCTGGTTGAAATCGAGCAACCCGGACAGCAGGTTGTGGATGGAAAACCCGCTTTGCGTGCCGGGAATGAACTCTCCTTTGTCCCGGGCGCAAGATTCGCAAATATGCAGTTCCGTCTTGTCCCCGTTCACGATTTTCGTAAAATGCAACGTTGCCGGCCGCTTGCCGCATTCCTGGCATTGCATGGGTTTCACTCCTTTACCGCTATTTTGCAAGCAGCGCAATCAGCGCGGCCCGGAGAATTTTGGCACGTATTTCATCCCGAAGCGGCAGCTTGAGCGCCAGCGCTTCACGCGTCAGGGCGGCCCGCAGCAGGCGGGCTTCCCGTTCGGTGAGAAAATTGGCCTCTTCCAGTTGATAAATTAACCCTTCCGCAGCCGTTTGATCAATTTGTTCGCCGACCGTCTGGTCAATGTGCTGCTTCACCGCTTCCAGGGACGGCAAATCGACGCGCTGGATGCGGATGTATCCGCCCCCTCCGCGCTTGCTTTCCACATAATATCCCTTTTCCAGCGTAAACCTCGTGCTGATCACATAGTTGATCTGGGACGGCACACAGGAAAATTTCTCGGCCAAATCGTTGCGCTGGATTTCGACGGTGCCCTCCGAACTGTCATACAGCAACTGCTTCAAATAATGTTCAATGAGATCTGAAATGTTGCGCAACGTTCCGCCTCCTTTCGCCGCATTTTCTGACTTTGACTTTCTTTGACTTTAACTTCATTATACGCGCATTTTATTCATTTGCCAAGTGCCAGTAAAAAGTATTTGCAGAATTAAATAGACATGGTTGATGAATCCCTTAGACTCAAATGTGCCTTGGATTGTGAAAAAATTATTCCCGACTTTTGCTCTGTATCTACCATTCGGTCTGTATACAATGGATTGATTGTTTTCCTTTTATGTTAAATTGGTATTATTCAATTGTCTTTATTTGAATTGGCTGTTCATTACTATTGTTTTCTGAGGTGGAAAATGAAAATATTATCTGTTTCAACAATCCGATTTAAAAATTTGTGTTGTATCACAACAAGGGTAGCCGAATCTTTGTACAAAATGTGACGGAGTCCATTCTTATTCTCATGACGAATGCAAGTGGACCGATCCTTTATTATCATGGTACACCAAAAGCGGTAAATAAATTCAAAAAAATGGATGGCGGATCGGGAGTTCCTTCTCTGTCGAACATGCGGGTATTCATACAATTTCTTTGTGCCAGCGTGTTAAACAAACCTTGGTTGTTCAAGGGAAAGAGCATTTGTCGCCATTTTTTACTTGAAATGTATATGTACTCCAATCTATGTGGAAGGTAATAGGATCGGTATGCTGGACCTTTCATTTAATCATGCTACGAATACATCCTTCGCCATTCCTTTGTTACTTCAAATGGTATATCAAATAGTAGCATTGTTTAAATTCGAGAAAACAGCCGAGTGCCAACGAGAGGAAATGTTCAACGCATTTCGTCTTACCAAACGTGGAAAAGAAATTGCTGCTGCATGGCATGAAAACAAAACCGTTCCGGAAATAGCAGCAAAGTTTTCAATTAGTGAACGTTTAATATTTTCTTTCAGTTCCCTGTTCAAACGAAATTTCAGAAAAAACTCGGCGACCACTCCCCGATGGAATACCGGGAATCGATCGCCGCTTGAAATGCTCGTTTTTTACTGTCTACTTGTCGGGGTATGACCACTGAATTCATGTCATCCCATTTTTTATCTATGAAAATTAATCTGTGAATGACGGGACTTTAATCCACGTGTGTTCCACTACGGACTGCTCCACCGCCGCCATAACCATTTGATTGAGGACACCGTCCTTAAAATCAGGCTTCGGATCGACGCCCGTGTTAATCCCATCGAAAAATTGTTTCATCAGATTGATAAACGTATGTTCATATCCGATCGATAATCCCGCCGGCCAATAGATATCGCCGTAAGGATGATCCACATCGGTGCAGTGGATCGTGCGAAATCCTCGCAGGCCTTTCTCGTCATCCGTCAAATACACGTGAAGCAAATTCAGATTTTCCAGATCCCACCGAATCGAACCTTTTTCACCATTGATTTCGATACGATTTCCGTTTTTATTTCCCGCCGAGAACCGGCTGGCTTCGAATACGCCGGAAGCTCCATTGTAAAACCGGGCCAAAAAGCTTACGGTATCATCCACATCGACAATATGTGTATGGTGCTGATCCGACCTCCGGGCAATAAATGTGTCCATCGAGCCGACGACCTCATCGATTTCACCGACAAGATATCTGGCCAAATCGATGATATGGGAACCGATATCCCCAAGCGCTCCGCTTCCCGTGAGTTCTTTGCGCATTCTCCAGACAGGCGGCAAGGCAGGATTCATGCCCCAATCCTGCAAATAGGTCGCACGGAAATGGTAGATTTTCCCCAGCCTGTTTTCTTCAATCAATTTCTTCGCCAAACAAACCGCCGGAACAAAGCGATAATTATGGCACACCATGGCGGTGACACCGGATTCGCGTACAGCGCGCAGCATATCCTGCGCTTGCTCCACGTTCATGGCCAACGGTTTTTCGCAAATGACATGTTTGCCTGCCAGGGCCGCGGCGATCGCCATTTCGGCGTGCAAGTGGTTCGGAGTCACAATGTCGATCACGTCGATGTCGTCTCGTTCGATCACGCGCCGCCAATCCGTCTCGTATTCCTTCCAGCCCATACGGGCGGCCGCCTTCTCCACTTCTGCTGCATTGCGGCCGCACAGGACTTGCTGGACCGGACGATGCTTGACGTCGAAATAGAAGGGCAGGCTGCGCAAGGCATTACTGTGTGCGCGTCCCATAAACTGATATCCGATCATCCCGACTTTTAGCTCCTGGAAAGCTGTCCCCATGATGCCACAACTCCTTCACTCTAGGTTTTGCGGGGTTGAAGAATGTTCTCGATGGCGGCCAAATCCTCATCTTTAAAATCGATCAGCGCTCCTCGTGAGCTCTCTTCCAGCTGCTCCGGCTGCCTGGCCCCCACGATGACGGAGGCAACAACCGGCAGCCTCAGCACCCAAGCGGTGGCCAGTTGGCTCAACGTAACGCCGTAGGAGTCCGCGATCGGTTTTAACCGGTTAACGATGTCCAAAATCTCGGCAAATCGCTCCTCCTGAAACTCGGGATCATCCTTCCTCCAATCACCCTCCGCAAAAACGGGTCTTTTTTGATATCTGCCAGTCAGCAAACCGCGACCCAGCGCTTTGTAGGCCAAAATACCGATATCGTTTTGAGAGCAATATGGAATGACTTTCTCCTCGGGTGATCTTTCCAGCATGCTGTACTCGATTTGGTTGGAACAAACCGGCAAGTGCTTGCGGGCTTCCGACAGTTGCGCCTCCGAGAAATTGGAAACACCGACATATCGAACCTTACCGGCATCGACGAGCTTTTGCAGCGCAACCATCGTTTCTTCGATCGGTGTATCCGGGTCAGGCCAGTGGAGCTGATATAAATCGATGTGATCGAGCCGTAAACGCCGCAAGCTGTTTTCACATGCCTGGACGATATAATCGGGTCGCAAATTTCTTCTCAAATTGCCTGCGTCGTCCCACTCCAAACCGACTTTTGTCGCAATCACGACTTCTTTACGCTTTTCACCCAACGTTCTGGACAGCAATTCTTCTGCGTAGCCAAAGCCATACATATCCGCCGTATCGAAGAAATTGATGCCCAGCTCCAAGGCGTGCCGGATCGTATCCGCCGATTTTTGCTCATTGACGGGGCCCATGCCATGTCCGGAAATGGGCCACGTACCGAACCCGATGGAGGATACTTGAAGGTCCGTGTTTTTGAGTGACCGGTATTCCATGAATGAACCTGCTTTCGTTCCCATATTTCATTCTATGCCTGCTACTGCAAGCAATAATTTCATGCGGTGAACAGCGCGATCCGGATCGATCCATAAGCCGGCCTGATCGGCCAACATGAACAATTCCGACAAATGGACGATGGAACGAGCGCTCTCCATGCCGCCGACCATGCGGAAATGCGACTGATGGCCGTTTAAATACGCCATAAACACGATGCCCGTCTTGTAGTAATAAGTCGGTGTCTGAAAGATGTGGCGCGATAAAGGAACAGTCGGTGCCATAATCTGTTTGTACGTTTCCGTATCCCCGACGTCCAACGCATGTATGGCGGCCGATGCTGCAGGCGCAATGGCGTTGAAGATGCCCAGAAGCGCGTGGCTGTATCCTTTTTCATCACCCAAGATCAAGGTATCGTAATGGAAATCGTCACCTGTGTACACCCGGACACCAGGCGGCAAAGCTCGCCGCATCTTGATTTCCAGGGACGGATCCAGCAGGGAGATTTTGATCCCTTCGATCTTGTCTGCATGCCGGGCGATGAGATCGACGCAAGCCTGCATGGCAGCTTCCGGGTCCCGATGCCCCCAATAACCGGCCAGCTTCGGATCAAACATCTCTCCGAGCCAATGGAGAATGACCGGCTGTTTCACTTGGGACAACACTTTGTCATACACGCGGTCATAATCGTCCTGATGTTTGGCGCAGGCTGCAAGTGCCCGGCTGGCCATGAGAATTACTTTTCCGCCATGCGATTCAATAAACTCGCATTGTTCCAAATAAGCGGCCTCGACATCCTCCAGCCGGACATCCGGACCGGGCAACAAATGATCCGTTCCAGCGCCGCAAGCGATGCCACCGCCGACAGCTTTCGCCTCCTGAAGCGAACGCTTGATGAGTTCTTGGGAGGCATTCCAATCCAGTCCCATTCCCCGCTGGGCGGTATCCATGGCCTCGGCCACGGAGAGGCCGAGAGACCACAAATATCTGCGGTACGCCAAGGTAGCTTCCCAATCGATGCGGGGAGTTTCATCCGGGCTGACATCCGCCAGGGGATCGCATACGACATGAGGCGCAGCGTATGCGATCCGGCTTTTCAAAGGTTCCATCGGCACGTCAAAAAGTTTGGGCTCCGATAATTCATAGACACTGATCGTCCGATCGGCGCGAGGCAAACGAATGTGTTTAGCCATTTCCAACCCCCTGCATGATCAAAAAGAATTTATTGGAACAAAGTTAAACAATTCCGGATGGCGACGCTCTTCACCTGCGTCATCTCTTCGAGCGCGCCAATGAGCCCTTCTTTGCCCAAGCCGCTCATTTTGTATCCGCCGAAGAAAGAAACATCCGGTCTGTACGCGCCTGTTCCGTTGACGGCCACGATGCCCGATTGGATTTGATACCCGATATTCATCGCCCGGTTCACATCGCGGGTAAAGATGGATCCGTTCAAGCCGTATATGGAAGAATTAGCGATGGCAACCGCCTCGGTGTCCGTATCAAACGGGATGATCGGAAACACGGGGCCAAAAATCTCCATATCTTTGGCGACTTCGAAGCCAGGTTCCACGTTCACCAGAACCGTCGGAGGATACCAGGCTTGATCGACGATTTGCCCGCCCAACGCGACTTGGGCTCCCTGATCGACCGTCAGTTGAACTTGCTGGTGAACCTTTTGCACGGCTTGCTGATGAATCAGCGGACCCAGGCCAATCGAACGGTTTAACGGATCGCCGCACTGAATGCCGCTCAACTTCTCCAGCAGCAGATCGGTAAAGTCTTTCACTTTCGAACGATGAACGATCATGCGCTTGTTTGCGCAGCAGGTTTGGCCGTTCATCAGCGTTCGGCCGGACACGGTGTGTTCCACCGCGAGTTCCAGATCGGCGTCTTCAAATACGATCAAGGGGTCGTTGCCGCCCAGTTCAAGCATGACACGGGCCAAATGTTTGGCTCCGTTCGTCGCGACTTTAATCCCCGTTTCCGTGCTACCGGTCATGCTGATACCGCCTACCAGCGGACTTTGGGTGAGCATTTCGCCAACCACCCGGCCAGTCCCGGTGATGACTTGCAGCACGTTGTCGGGCAATCCCGCTTTGTAGATCAGCTCTGTCATCGCCAAAATCGTCAAAGGCGCAACTTCCGACGGTTTGATGATGATTACGTTCCCCGCAGATAAAGCCGGGGCTACTTTGTGAGAAAAAATATCGACAGGGAAATTGAAAGGAACGATGCCCACAATAATACCAAGCGGTTCCCGGCGGGTGATATATACATCATTTTCAACGCCGGCTTGCTGATCGAGCGGAATGTTTAACCCGTACAAAGTTTTTGCATACTCCGGGAATGACCGAAAAAGACGGATTGCCGTATCGATTTCCGATTCGGATTGCATAATCGGTTTGCCGGACTCTACGCTCAAAAGCCGGGCCAGTCGATCTTTATGCTCCTGAAGCAAATCGGAGAAACGGGACAGGATCTCCTGTCTTTTCCACAACGGCGTCCTCGCCCAAACCGATTTTGCAGCTTGCGCCGCCTGCAAAGCGTCTTCCACATCGCCTTGGGACGCTTCCGGCACCGAGTCGATCACCTCGCCGGTCGCGGGGTTCGCCACTTCGATCACGGCCCCGTTTTGGCTCGCATTCCAACCACCATTTATATACATCAACATAAAATGATTCCTCCTTGTTCGCTCGAAAACATTCGATCATCGGTTTACTTGAGTTGGCCTGAACGTTCTTGCTCCCAATGATCCACCAGCCCGGCCGGCGAATAAATATATAAAATTTCAAGCTCCTCGTTTCCGATATTGGTCAAGGAATGCTCGACATTCGAAGGAATGTATACCACACCAAATCCTTCCACAACTTGCGACTCGTCGCCTACCGTCATCTTTCCTTTTCCCGATAAAATGACGTAGACTTCTTCATTGGCATGCGAGTGCGGCGGAATCCGTCCGCCGACGAAAATCCGGGAATGTCCCGTAACGAAATGATTCGCTTGCAACGCACCTTTCCCCACGAGCACCCTGGAATGGCGCCCCGCTGGAAAGATATCTCCCTGCACATCCTCCAAACGCACGTATTGCATGGCCATCACCTCCTGATCCATGGCAGACAGCATTTTTGCGTTTTATTTGACTGCCCCCATGCTTAAGCCCTTCACCATATAACGTTGGAAAATAAAGGCGACCACAATCACCGGAACAATCGAAATCGTAACGGCCGACGAGATTTCGCCCCACATAATCGCGTGCCCTGTCATGAAACGCTGCCCCGCTACGGTGAAGGTTGTAGCATGCAAATCGGTGAATACGAGCGAGAAAAAGTATTCGTTCCAGCAAGCGCAGAAAGTGAGCACGGCAACGGCGATCAAGCCCGGCGACGTCAACGGAAACAGAATTCTCGCCATGATCTTCCAGGTGGAAGCGCCGTCTATGGCCGCGGCCTCATCCAGCTCGGCAGGCAACTCGCGTATAAATCCGCGTATGATCCAAATGGCCAGAGGCAGATTGAAGCTCAAGAAGATGAGCGTAAGACTCAGGATCGAGTCGACCAAATCGAAATAACTGAAAAAAACGTAAGTCGGAATGATGAATACAGCACCCGGCAGCATCCGCGTCGACAGCAGCCATAATTCGTACCGTTCTCCCCCGGTTTTGTGCCGCGCCATCGTGTAGGCTGCGGGAAATGCGATCAGGAGCGTCAGCACGGTGCTGAATACGGAAACCAATAGACTGTTTTTCAAATAGAACCATACCGGAAAGTTCGCGTCGTTAAAAATCCGCTCGTAATGCTCCATCACCGGCCGGAAAATCCAAACCGGCGGCTGCGTGATAATCTGTTGGTTCGTTTTGAGGGAATTTAGAATCGTAAATAAAATCGGCACGTTGAAAATCAGAATGAAAATGGCGATAAGAACGTAGGAAATCCCGTTTTTTCTGACTTCATTCACGCTGCTGTCCTCCTACACCGACTGAGTACGTCCCATTAATATCCGGAACAGAAAACGGATCAACCACGTCAGGACCACAAACAAAATTAAGGTGACGGCGCTGGCTTTACCGAAATCCCCGCCCTGGAATGCGGTTTGGTAAATATAGATGGACAATGTGCTGAATCCGTCCGCTCCGCCTTTAATGATATAGAGCTGATCGAATGTCCGTACCAGGTCCAGCGTGCGGAAAATCATGGCGACAGCGAGCGCGGGGCGAACCAAGGGAAACGTAATTTTCCAAAACATTTGCCAAGCATTCGTGCCGTCGATTTTGGCCGCTTCGTATACGTCGTTGGGAAGTGACTGCAAGCCTGCGTAAACCAACAAAAAAATAAACGGCGTCCACTGCCAGGTGTCGATCAAGATCATCACGAATTGCCCCAGCTTGCCTGTAAGCAGCGAATCCGAAATGCCGAAAATCGTCTTGACGTAATAAGCAATGCTGCCCGTGAGCGAATCCAGATGCCCCAGATAGATAATCCCCACCATCGCCGGCGCAATCATCATCGGTGTTAACAGGAAGGGAAACCAGAACTTCCTGCCGGCGTGGCACCGATTCACGAGCAAGGCCAGCGCAAACCCCAATAGCGTTTCCAACACCAGGCAGCTTGCCACATAGGTGATGCTGAACGAGATGGTGGATTTAAAATTCACGTCTTGAACCAGTTGGGCGTAGTTGGATAAACCATGGAATTTCGGATCTCCATAGTTGTAAATTTTGATATCCATGAAACTGTAATAAAGATTAAAAATAAACGGGTAAAAGGTAACCCCGAAGAGGATTATGGAAGCCGGTAACAACATGGCTATTCTTGCATATTTGTGCAAACGATCATCCCCAGTTCGTTCTTGTCAGGAGTACCCGGCCGCAAACCGGTACCGGGTCTCCCTCTCCTTTACGTGATTAGATTTCATTGTTTTTGGCCAGCTGTTCCTTGATTTCGGCTTCTGCCTTTGAAAGCGCTTCCTCGATCGGCATCATGCCCGCCCAAGCGGCGTTCAAATACTTGTTGATGATTTTGGTATTGATATAGACCAGCGAAATGAGTGGAGGTTCGACTTTGCCGCTCTTGTCCACTTCGTTCGCCAAGAACGTATAGAAATCACCGTATTTCTCTTTCGCTTTCTCGGAAGTGAAAATGGACTTCCGGGGAGTCGCTCCACCATTCAGGGTATACTCCAGTCCTCCTTCTTTGCCGGAGAGATAGGAAATGACCTTGAAAGCTTCCTCTTTGTGCTTGGAGTTGGCGTTAATCGCCAGCGTGATGGTGTGGACATGATACACTCTTTTTACGGTGCCGTCCGCCTGCTTGACGCCCGGGATCGGTGCATAGGCGATTTTGTCCGCGATCAGAGGAGACTTCTCTTTGTTCGACAAATCTGCCCACGCGGCGTTCCATTGCTGAACGAATGCCACGTTCCCGGACTGGATCGCTCCCAGCGTTTGCGGGTATTCGTAGTTTGTATAATCCGGCGGTACCAGCTTGTTTTTCACCAGTTCGACACCATATTGCGTCGCTTTGATTCCGGCCTCGGTGTTGAGGGTCGGATTCAAGTTTTCATCAAACATCTCGCCGCCGTATGCCCAGAACAATTCTTCCCACATATGGACGGGCTCGGCGAACCCTGCAGCCGCGTACAATGTCGTTCCGAACTGCGTCGGCGAATTGGGGTTCGTGTTTTTGGAAAAATTTTTGGCTGCTTCCAATGCTTCCTCCCAAGTATCCGGAGGATTCGGCATCAGGTCTTTACGATAGAAGAGCACAGGTTCCGACATGTCGATTGGAATACCGTACTGTTTTCCTTTGTATTTGCCTGTATCGAGAGCGGCAGGAATGAAGTCGGCTACATCGAAATTGGGGTCTGCAGCCATGTAACTGTCCAGAGGCTCCAGGAAGCCACCTTCCGCAAACTGCGGGATAAACCAGTTCATCGGATACACGATGTCGGGAACTTCGCTGCCCGAAAGCAGTTGGCTGGTAAGTTTGTCGGAGTATCCGTTTCTTCCCAGCAAGGTGAGCTTGATCGTAATACCGGTTTCACTCGCCTTCGTGGCATTCCACGCATCGACAACCGGCCGCATGGCTTCCCCTTCAGGCCCTTCCCACATTTGAAGATTGATGGTGATATTTTCGCCTTTCTTCTCAGAAGAGCTCGAGGGTGCCGAATCCTGTTTCGATCCCGAGTTGCATCCGGTTGCCGCTCCCAGAATCAGCACAATCGACAAGATCAAGATCAGCCACTTTTTCATGATCATTTTGAATTTACCCCCTACAAATGAGTTGACTGCCGATAATCATTAATGGTCAAGTAAATTCCCTGCTCAAGACTCGTTTCGCAGCGATACCCTAAATCTGCAAATAAGGCGTCATCGCTTCCTGTGGGCACAATGCGGATCTGCTCGTTGCCCAGATGAATCCGGGCATCCGGAATGAATTTTCTAACCAAATCCGCTGCATCCGCTACCCTCCTTTCCTCGCCACGGATGTTGTAGCATCTTCTTGGGAGTGTATCTGACAATAATGCCTTGACCGTGACTTTCGCTGCGTCACCGACATATTGCCAGTCGACTACACTGTTCCCATATTGAAATTCAAACGGCTGTTGAACAGCTGGTAGTCGAATCAGTTCAGTCGCGAAACGGGATGGACCCCGCAATCTGCCGAACCCGTACACGACACCGTAACGCAAGCCGACGCTGTCTACTCCCCACTCATTAAAATAGTGCCTGGCCATTTGTTCTCCCCAGGACTTGCATGCGCCGTATACGGTCTCCGGCGAATGCGGGGCGTCGTTCAGCACTGGTTCGTGTTCCAGCTTGGTGCTGAAAACGGACATCGAGCTTGCCCAAACAACCTTTTTTAATTGAAACAATCGCGCGGCTTCCAGAACATGAATCATGCCGCCGTTCATGATTTCGCATGCCTTGAAAGGATTGCTTGAGGCGGCGTCTATCAACATGGAGGCCATGTGAATGACATGCGTGATCCCGTATTCCCGAATGGTTCGGCACAATGCCGGAAAATCGCATATATCCCCGCTGACGCTGATGACCTGGTTCAGCTCGTCATTCGTCAGCACTTCCGAAGAAGCGTTGTTTAAGGGACTAATGTCGTAGCTTACGATATCGATTTTTTGCCGCAACATCTCTTTGATGATATGGGAGCCGATAAATCCGGCTCCGCCCGTAATCAATACACGCAAAGTGCGTATCCTCCCCCTGCGAAATCTTAAAAGTCAGGTGAAAAAGTCCGCCTAAGCAGGCCTTTCCCATGGTTTTATCGAATTTATAGTAGTAACAAGACGATCGAAAGAGTGATTGAACATGAAAGCCCACAAGTCGTCGGCCCTCCAGCCT